>Ga0302252_1000622_pt1 | contig 28292 bp, 40 predicted proteins | sample AAG_RA_Leu_MG_FD_193511 | JGI IMG/M metagenome (GOLD analysis project Ga0302252, IMG submission 193511) | Enriched activated sludge microbial communities from anaerobic digester in WTTP, New Holstein, Wisconsin, United States - AAG_RA_Leu | ecosystem: Engineered > Bioreactor > Anaerobic >... | reverse complement strand
GTGTCGAGCTCGTTACCCCCATTGCCCTTGAAAAGGAACTCCGCTTTGCCATCAGGGAAGGCGGCAAGACCGTAGGCGCAGGGGTCGTCACCGAGATTAGCGAGTAAAGGGGGAGGGATGAGGCAACGAATCAGGATATGCCTGAAGGCCTTTGATCATAGATTACTTGATCAATCGGTGAAGGAGATAGTTGATGCGGCAAAGAAGACGGGGGCGCAGGTGGTTGGCCCGGTACCATTGCCGACGAAGATACAGAAGTACTGCGTATTAAGGTCCCCGCATATCGACAAGAAATCAAGGGAACAGTTTGAGATAAGAACGCATAAGCGGCTGATAGATATCGTTGAGCCTACACAGCAGACAGTGGATGCACTGATGAAGCTTGAACTGGCTGCGGGCGTGGACGTGGAGATAAAATCGTAGGAGCAGGTATGGCATTAGTGGACGTATTGAATGTTGAGGGAGCGAAGGTCGGAGAAGTTGAGGTAAGCGATGCAGTCTTCAACTGCGAGGTAAAACCCCACCTTATCCACGATGTGGTAAAGATGCAGCTCGCGAACAGAAGAAGCGGTACGGCATCGGTGAAGACAAGGAAGGAAGTAAGAGGTGGCGGGAAAAAACCCTACAGGCAGAAAGGGACCGGGAGGGCGAGACAGGGCACCTCAAGGTCACCGCTGATGCCGGGCGGCGGTTCTGTGTTCGGGCCGAAACCGAGGGATTACCGTTATGCAGTGCCAAAAAAGGTGAGAAGGAGCGCCCTGAGGTCAGCCCTTACCGTCCGGAATACAGGATCGAACATGAAGGTCCTTGACAAGCTGGAGCTTCAGGATATCAGTACGAAAAATTTCAACGGCATCGTGAAGACCCTGAGCCTCACAAAACCCTTGTTCATCATTGAGAAGAAGGACGAGATCGTTGAAAAATCCGCGAGAAACATACCTCACGTGAAGATCCTCAAATGCGACGGATTGAATGTGTACGATATCATCAGGCATGATCAGCTTGTACTGACCGTGGATGCGCTACGGAAAATAGAAGAGGTATTGGCATCATGAACGAGTACGATATTATACGCCGCCCCATAATTACCGAGAAGAGCACATTGCTGAAGGATAACGGGAACCAGTATGTATTCGAGGTCCACCGTGACGCAAATAAGATAGAGATCAAACATGCCGTTGAGAAGCTCTTCAAGGTAAAGGTGCTTTCTGTGAGCGTCAGCAACCTGGAAGGCAAAAAGAAGAGGCTCGGCAGATTTGCCGGCAAGCGGCCTGATTGGAAAAAGGCGATCGTGAAGTTGAGTCCGAAAGATAAAATCTTGATTTTTGAAGGTGCAGGTGCATAATGGGCGTAAAAGAATATAAACCTACCTCTGCAGGCAGGAGATTCATGAGCGGCCTTACCTTTGAGGAGATCACCAAGAAGGGGCCCGAGAAATCACTGCTTGTCCCAAGGAAGAAAACGGGCGGAAGAAACCATACGGGGAAGATCACCACCAGGCACATCGGTGGCGGACACAAGAAAAGATACCGGATCATCGACTTCAAGAGGGATAAGTTCGAGATCCCCGGTAAAGTCGAAGGCATAGAATATGACCCCAACAGGTCGGCGAATATTGCCCTTATCAGTTACGCAGACGGCGAGAAGCGGTATATAATCTCACCGCTGGGGCTCAAGGCGGGCGATACGATCGTTGCGAGCACAAAACCCGATACGGAGATCAAGGAGGGCAACTCGCTTCCCCTGAAATTTATACCCCTTGGAACCTTTGTTCACAACGTGGAGATGAAACCCGGCAAAGGCGGGCAGCTCGCGCGGAGCGCAGGGAACTATGCGCAGCTTGTTGCCAAGGAAGGCGGTTACGGACACGTCAGGTTGCCTTCCGGCGGGGTCAGGCTGATAAACCTTGCATGTATGGCGACCATAGGCCAGGTGGGTAACATTGACCATGAAAATATAACCATCGGCAAAGCCGGAAAACCAAGGTGGCAAGGCACCAGGCCGACCGTTCGCGGAACGGCAATGAACCCTGTTGACCACCCCCTCGGCGGCGGCGAAGGAAGATCGAAGGGCGGAAGGCACCCCTGCTCCCCGTGGGGCCAGCTGTCGAAGGGCATGAAGACAAGGAAAAACAAGAGGACGAACAAGTTCATTATAAAGCTCAGAGGGTAGGAGGTTTCCGTGGCGAGGTCTTTAAAGAAAGGGCCGTTCTTAGAGGAGAGGCTGTTAAAGAAGGTTGAGGATGCAAAATCCTCAAAGGGTTCAAAGGTGATAAAAACGTGGTCGAGGAGGTCAACGATTATCCCCGACTTTGTAGGGTTTACCTTTGCGGTTCATAACGGCAAGAAGTTTATTCCTGTGTTTGTTACGGAGGAGATGGTGGGGCATAAGTTTGGTGAGTTCTCGCCCACCAGGACGTTCCATAGCCATTCGGGCGACAGAAAAGCAAAAGTGGTCAAGAGGAAGGAATAGAGCCATGGAGATCGTAGCAAAAGCAAAGATGATCAGGATATCGCCACGAAAGGTAAGGATCGTAGGCGATCTGATAAAAAAGAAGAATATCAACGAGGCCTCCGGGATGCTGACATATATGCCTCAAAAGGCATCCTTTATCCTGAAGAAGCTTCTTGACAGCGCCATAGCGAATGCGAAACAGAAGAAATATGTCGATATCGACAACCTCTATATTAAGAACGTTATCGTTGACGGCGGGCCGGTGCTGAAAAGGTTTCTGCCGAGGGCCATGGGAAGGGCAACAAAGATCAGGAAGCGGATCAGCCACATTACACTCGTATTAGACGAATCATAGACTTGGAGGTTAAATGGGTCAAAAGACACATCCTTTCGGTTTCAGGCTCGGGGCAATCAAGACGTGGGATTCCAAGTGGTTTGCGTCGAAGAACTACGCGAAATTTTTGCACGAAGACATAACGATAAAGAACTACCTGAAGAAGAAGCTCTACCAGGCAGGGATCTCAAGGATCGAGATAGAGAGGGCTGCCAACAAGGACAAGAGGGCAAAGATAAATATCTATACGTCCCGCCCCGGACTTGTTATCGGGAGAAAAGGGGCCGAGGTCGAAAACCTGAAAAAGGAGCTCCAGCAGATTACCGACAAAGAGGTGATCTTGAATATCACGGAAGTAAAAAGGCCCGAGGTCGACGCGCAGCTTGTTGCGGAAAATATTGCCCTGCAGATAGAGCGCCGCGTTTCTTTCAGGAGGGCGATGAAAAAGAACGTTACTCAGGCGCTCAAGTTCGGCGCCAAGGGGATCAAGGCAATGTGCGCCGGAAGGCTTGGCGGAGCCGAGATGTCGCGTACGGAATGGTACCGGGAGGGAAGGGTGCCGCTGCAGACCATCAGGGCGGATATAGATTACGGTATTGCCGTTGCAAGCACAAAATACGGCGTTATCGGGATAAAGGTCTGGATCTTTAAGGGAGAAATATTTCAGGAGGCAAGATAATGCTTGCGCCAAAGAGGGTTAAATACAGAAAGCAGCAGAAAGGCAGAATGAAAGGTGTTGCCGCGAGGGGAAACAAGGTCACCTTCGGAGACTACGGCCTGCAGGCGCAGGAGGCGGGCTGGATAACATCGCGGCAGATCGAGGCGGCAAGGATAGCGCTTACACGGTATGTAAAAAGGACGGGAAAGGTATGGATCAGGGTTTTTCCTGACAAGCCGATCACGAAAAAACCGGCTGAAACGAGAATGGGCAAGGGAAAAGGCCCCAGCGAAGGCTGGGTAGCGCCGGTAATACCCGGAAGGATCCTTTATGAGATCAAGGGTGTCCCCGAGGATAAGGCAAAAGAGGCTTTGAGAATAGCTTCATTCAAACTTCCCATTGCGACAAAGTTTGTGGCAAGAAGTGAGGAACAATGAAAGGCAGGGAGTTAAAAGAGCTTACCAGGGAAGAGCTTTTAAAGAAAAAGAGAGACGCCAAGGAAGAACTGTTCAACCTGAGGTTTCAACATTCAACAGGGCAGCTGGACAATACCGCACGGCTGAAGCTTTTGAAAAGGGATGTGGCGAGAATAGAAACGGTTTTGCGCGAGAAGACGCCCAAGGCATAATAACAGGCTTCGAGCCGGCAAGCAATGGCCGAAAGCTATAATTCGAGGTTGGCATGGAAGCGAAACAAAACGCGAACAAGAAGAAGATGACAGGCATTGTTGTAAAGGATAAGATGGATAAGACCATCGTCGTCGAGGTCGAGAAGGTTTTGCTGCACCCAAAATACCACAAGTACCTGAAGAGAAAGAAACGCTATAAGGTGCATGACGAGAAAAATATCTGCAAAATGGGCGACGTGGTGTCGATCATTGAAGCGAGGCCGATCAGTAAAGATAAACGGTGGCTTTTAAAAGAGATTGTAAAGAAAGAAGAACCTTTCTTAGTCCAGAAAGAGGTGGTTGGAGATGATACAGGCGAGATCTAAACTTGAAGTTGCAGACAACTCCGGCGCCAAAAAGCTCGGTTGCATAAAGGTTCTTGGCGGATCAAGGAAGAGATACGGGACAGTGGGGGATATTATTGTGGCGTCAGTAAAAGAGGTTATCCCTAATTCAAAGGTAAAAAAAGGCGAAGTGGTGAAAGCGGTCATCGTGAGGACAAAAAAAGAGATCAGGAGAACAGACGGGTCCTATGTGAGATTTGATGATAACTCCGCGGTTATTATCAACCAGTACAATGAACCCGTGGGAACGAGGATCTTCGGGCCTGTAGCCAGGGAGCTCCGGGCGAAAAAGTTCATGAAGATCGTTTCTCTTGCTCCAGAGGTTGTGTGAGGAATACTATGGAAAAACATTATCACGTCAAGAAGAATGACCTTGTGATGGTTACAAGCGGCAAGGATAAAGGAAAGAGCGGCAAGGTTTTACGAATTATTAAAAAGAAGGACAGGCTGATCGTAGAAAAGGTAAACATGGTCAAGAGGCATGTAAAGCCGAGCCAGAAATCAAAAGGCGGCATCATGGAGAAGGAAAGCCCCATCCACCTGTCCAACGTTATGCTCTACTGTGAGAAATGTTCAAAGCCGGTAAGGGCGGGAAAGCGAACTCTCGAGGATGGGAAGAAGGTGCGTTTCTGCAAAAAGTGTGAAGAGGTCTTAGATAAGTAGGAGGCACTGTTGAAAACAGCGTATATGGAATTTTATGAAAAAGAGGTCAGGTCGGCGCTGATGAGGAGGTTCCAGTATAAGAACGTCATGGAAGTGCCGAAAATAGAAAAGATCACGGTAAATATCGGGCTCGGCGAGGCCCTTCAGAATATTAAGGTTCTCGATAGTGCAACCGGCGATATAAAGCTGATCACCGGACAGAAACCTGTTATCACGAAGTCGAAGAAATCGATCGCCTCCTTCAAGCTGAGGGAGGGGATGTCGATCGGCTGCATGGTGACGCTCCGAAGGGAGAGGATGTACGAGTTCCTTCATAAGCTTGTCTACATTGTCCTTCCGCGGGTGAGGGATTTTAAAGGCGTTTCCCCGAAGTCTTTCGACGGGAGGGGAAACTATACACTTGGTTTGAGAGAACAGATCATATTCCCCGAGATAGAGTACGACAAGATCGACAAGGCAAGGGGGATGAACATTACTATCGGGACAACGGCAAAAACGGACGAAGAAGGCTTTGAGCTTCTGAAGTTAATGGGAATGCCTTTCAGGAGTTGACGGAGGAGTGAATGGCAAAAAAATCAATGATGGAAAAAGCAAAGGCAGCACCGAAATACCGGGTAAGGGTCCATAACAGATGTGCTATCTGCGGGAGGCCCCGCGGCTACCTGCGCAAATTTCAGATGTGCAGGATATGCTTCAGGAACCATTCCCTGAAGGGTGAGATACCTGGCGTCATAAAATCAAGCTGGTGAGGGGGATTCATGGTTACAGTAGATCCTATTGCTGATATGCTAACACGGATACGGAACGCCATCATAGCGCGCCACGAATCTGTCGACATACCCTATTCCAATATGAAATTTGCCATATCAAAGATATTCAAGGAAGAGGGGTATATAAAAAATTACAAGACCTTTGTCGATGAGGCGAGGAAGAAATTCCTCAAGGTTTATATACATTACGACGAAAACAACAAAAGCGTTATCACCGGTTTGCGCAGGATCAGCAAGCCGGGGAGAAGGCGGTATGTAGGCGCAGGAGAGATCCCGAGATTAAGGAAGCGGATAGGCCTTATCGTGATCTCCACTTCTAAGGGGATTATGACAGACAGGAGCGCGATAAAAAATAAGGTGGGAGGGGAACCCCTCCTGGTTGTTTGGTGAGGTGTGAAATGTCGAGGATAGGCAAAAAGCCTGTGGTTTTGCCTCAGGGCACAAAGCTGGAATTAAAAGATAACGAGATTGTCGTAACGGGGCCCAAAGGCTCGTTGAGGAGGCCCTTCCTGGAAGGGCTGACCATCAATATCGATGGAAGCACCGTGATGGTCCAGCGAACCAGCGAAGAAAAGAAGATAAAAGGTCTGCACGGACTTATGAGGACGTTGATAGCAAACATGGTGGATGGCGTCCACAAAGGGTTTGAAAGAAAGCTGGAGATCGTCGGCATCGGATACAGGTCGGAATTGCAGGGCAATAATATCATCTTTTACCTCGGCTATTCTCATCCCATAACTTTCCCTCTGCCTGCGGGAATCTCTGCCCAGGTAGACAAACAAACGCTCCTGACGATCAAGGGCATCGACAAAGAGCTTGTCGGCCAGACGGCGGCGAAGATAAGGGCGTTGAGAAAGCCCGACGTATACAAGAACAAAGGCGTTAAATACGCAGATGAGGTGTTGAGGAAAAAGGCCGGCAAAAGCGGCAAGTAAGAGGTGAGAAGATGGAGAGAAAAGAAAAGGTAGCGGCACGGGAGAAGAGAAAAAAGAGAATTCGCAAAACGATCTCCGGTACCGCCGGCAAACCGAGACTGTGTGTCTATAAGAGCTTAAGGCAGATATACGCGCAATTGATCGATGATTCGCAGGATAAGGTGATAACGGCCGCATCAACGTTGACAAAGGAAGTTATGGCGACGATAAAGTGCGGCGGCAATGTCGAAGCGGCAAAGAAGGTTGGAGAGCATATCGGCAAGAAGGCAGCCGGCATGGGCATAAGCCAGGTTATCTTTGACCGGAACGGTTTTAAATATCACGGCAGGATAAAGGCCTTGGCCGATGGTGCAAGAGAGGCGGGTTTACAATTTTAATAGGAGGTTGTGTTGGCTGAGAGAAAGCGTATAGAACCGGGTGAACTTGAGCTGCAGGACAGGTTGGTCTATATAAACCGCGTCGCAAAGGTTGTAAAGGGCGGCCGGAGGTTTAGCTTTAGCGCCATCGTCGTTGTCGGTGACGGCAACGGCCGCGTAGGGTTTGGACTTGGCAAGGCCAACGAGGTCCCTGACGCGATCAGAAAAGCAGTGGAGAGGGCAAAGAAGAGCATTATCGAGGTTCCTGTCAGGAAAGGGACGATCCCTCACGAGATAAAGGCAAAGTACGGGACCAGCGAGGTATTTATGAAACCGGCAAGCGAAGGCACCGGTGTTATTGCCGGAAGGGCCGTGCGGGCCGTTGTTGAGGTGGCCGGCATAACAAACATACTTACCAAATGTTACGGGTCGCGGAATTATCATAATGTGGTAAAGGCGACAATCAAAGGGCTTGCCACGTTAAAGTCGCCCGAAGTATCGTTGAAGCAGCGGGGCAAGACGAAGGTCGAGGAGGGATAACGTGAGCCACCTCAAGATAAAATGGACAAAGAGCTTCATAGGGTGCACGCAGGACCAGCGCGACACCATACGCAGCCTTGGCTTGAAAAAGCTTTACCAGGAGAAAACAGTGAAGAACACGCCCGAGATAAGGGGTATGGTGAAGAAAGTGATTCACCTTCTAACTATAGTGGAGGATGTCCGGTAAATGAAGCTATCAGACTTGAAGCCAAGCGAAGGATCAATAAAGAAGAGGAAAAGAGTCGGACGGGGGACCGGTTCCGGCCACGGCACTACCGCAACTTACGGGAACAAAGGCCAGCGCTCGACGAGCGGCGGCACGAAGAAAAAGGGCTTTGAAGGCGGCCAGATGCCTCTCATGAGAAGAATTCCGAAAAGAGGGTTTAAAAATCCCTTCAGGAAGGAATATTCCATCATCAAGATAGGCGACCTCGCTGTATTCAAGGGGCAGGAAAAGGTGGGAATAGAGGAGATACTGAGGTCCGGGTTTATAAAGAAGATGAAGGACGGTATAAAGCTTCTTTCCGACGGCGAGATAGACTTCCCGATCAAAATTCAGGTGCACAAGGCCTCTGAGCGCGCCATCGAGAAGATAAAGGCCCAAGGTGGAGATGTGGAGGTACTGATTTAATGGGAGGTTTCCAGAACATCGGGAAAATCCCTGAGCTCAAGCGGAGGATAATAGCCACACTCGCACTTCTGGCGGTGTACCGGGTCGGAGTTCATATCCCCACGCCGGGGATCGACGGGACAGTGTTGGCGGGGATCTTCGAGAGGGCGCGGGGTACCTTGCTGGGCTTTTTCGACATGTTTGCCGGCGGAGGCCTCGAAAGGCTTTCCATATTTGCCCTTGGCATCATGCCTTACATCAGCGCCTCAATTATCCTGCAGCTCCTTACCGTCGTTGTGCCTACCCTTGAAAGGCTTTCAAAAGAAGGAGAGGCCGGCAGGAGAAAGATAACCCAGTATACGCGGTACGGCACGGTGATAATAAGCATCATCCAGGGCTTTGGCATCAGCATCGGGCTGGAGCAGATGAGAGGCGCTGGAGGCGAGCTCGTTGTGTATAATCCGGGCTGGAGCTTCCGGCTTATGACAATGATAACCCTTACCGGCGGGACCGCATTTATTATGTGGCTCGGAGAGCAGATTACCGAAAAGGGCATAGGCAACGGCATATCGCTGATAATTTTTGCAGGTATTGTAGCGCGAATGCCGAACGCGGTTGCCAGCACGATGACCCTTGTCAACTCAGGCGAGATGAACTGGTTTGTGGTCCTTCTGATCACAGCAATGATGTTTGTTGTAGTTGCCTTCATCATATTCATGGAGACAGCGCAAAGGAGGATACCCGTCCAATATGCCAAGCGCGTTGTAGGCCGTAAGATGTACGGAGGCCAGGCGACACATCTGCCCCTTAAGGTCAATACGGCAGGCGTGATACCTCCTATATTCGCTTCTTCGATCATCATGTTTCCTGCGACAATCGCGAATTTTATTCAGCACCCCTATATGAAAAAATTTTCAGAGATGCTCACCCCGGGAACGTTCCTCCACGAGCTCCTGTATGTGGGCTTCATCATCTTTTTCTGCTTTTTTTACACGGCCATTGTGTTCAATCCCGACAACGTGGCTGACAACATGAAAAAATACGGCGGATATATACCGGGTATAAGACCGGGCAAAAAGACCTCGGAGTTCATCGAAAGGGTACTCTCCAGGGTAACCTTTGTAGGCGCCGTGTACGTATCCTTTGTGTGCGTTCTGCCGACCTTGTTGGTGAGAAAGTTCAACGTTCCTTTTTATTTTGGAGGCACAGCGTTGCTGATAGTCGTGGGCGTCGCCCTCGACACGATACAGCAGATAGAATCTCATCTTATCCTCAGGCATTATGACGGGCTTGTTAAAAAATCCGCACGGATGAAAGGAAGGAGATGAAGATAATGCAGCTTTCAGCGATCAGCGATCAGCGATCAGCTTTAAAGGCTGACCCTGAATTCATAGAATTTTTAGCTGTTGCTGATAGCGGTGACGGGTCAGTGCGTTTTGCGGAATGATTATTCTAAAGAGCAGGGAAGAAATAGAGAAGATAAAGGTTGCCAGCAGGTATGCCATTGAAATACTTAGGTACCTTGGACAGTTTATCAAAGAAGGTTTGAAAACCATAGAGCTTGAAAGGTTGTGCGAGGAGAAGATACGCAGGATCGGACGCGTAGAGCCGGCATTTAAAGGATATAACGGCTACCCTTACTGCCTCTGTGTTTCTGTAAACGATGAGGTGGTGCACGGTATGCCAGGAGAACGGATATTGAGGGATAGCGATATTGTGAGCCTTGATTTTGGCACCCGCTATGATGGTTTTTGCGGAGATACCGCGGTAACATACGGCGTCGGCAAGATTCAGAAAAGGACGGAACGATTGCTCGCCGTTACGGAAAGCGCCCTCTATAAAGGGATCGATGAAGCAAAAGAGGGCAACAGGCTGCATGATATCTCCAACGCCATACAATCCCATGCTGAAGAGGCCGGTTTTTCCGTTGTGCGGGAGTTCGTCGGCCATGGGATCGGGAGAAGCCTCCACGAGGAACCACAGATCCCTAATTACGGAGAAAAAGGGACAGGCATACGCCTAAAGACAGGCATGGTGCTTGCGATAGAGCCAATGGTGAACATGGGGAAAAGCGACGTCGTGATCAGGCAAAACGGGTGGACCGCAGCGACAAAGGACGGAAGCCTTTCGGCCCACTTTGAGCACACCGTTGCAATAACCGAAAAGGGAACAGAGATACTGAGCGTACTATAAGGAATTTATGCCAAAAGGTGAAGGAATAGAGATTGAAGGCACAGTGATTGAACCGTTACCGAACGCTATGTTCAGAGTTGAACTTCCCAACGGACACAAAGTGCTTGCCCATGTATCGGGCAAGATGCGTATGCATTATATCAAGATACTGAGAGGCGACAAAGTCGTCGTAGAGCTTTCACCATACGACCTGACAAGAGGCAGGATTATCTACAGGGTAAAATAGGAGGTTCTTATGAAGGTTCGACCTTCTGTGAAGAAGAGATGTGACAAGTGCAAGATCATCAAGAGGAAAGGCATTGTGAGAATTATCTGCGAAAATCCAAAACATAAGCAGAAGCAAGGTTAAGGAGGGGCAACGTGGCAAGAATTGCTGGTGTAGATATACCGCGGGATAAAAGGATAGAGATAGCCTTGACGTATATTTACGGTATCGGGAGGACCTTCTCAAGCCGGATCCTCGGCGAGGCCGGTATTGACCCTAACAAGCGAACCAATACCTTGACCGATGAAGAGATAGCAAGGATAAGGGATATACTGGAGAGAAATTATAAGGTAGAGGGGGATCTACGGAAAGACGTAAATATGAGCATCAAGAGGCTCATGGATATCGGCTGCTACAGGGGCTTGCGGCATAGAAGAGGCCTGCCGGTCAGGGGGCAGAGGACCCGGACGAATTCCAGGACGCGGAAGGGTCCGCGCAAGACGTCTATGAAACGAAAATAATGAGGTGTGTAGATGGCGAAAACAAAAAAAACCGGTAAGAAGAAGGTAAAAAAGAACATCCCTGTCGGCGGAGTTTACATCCAGTCGAGTTTTAATAATACTATTATTACCATTACCGACCCCCAGGGACATGTTGTCGCATGGTCGAGCGGCGGCGTTGTGGGCTTCAAGGGTTCGCGAAAGAGCACACCGTTCGCAGCCCAGCTTGCGGCAGAGAACGCGGCAAAGAAAGCGATCGAGAACGGCATGAAAACCGTCGATGTATACATCAAAGGACCTGGAGCAGGGAGAGAAGCGGCGCTCAGGGCCCTACAGAGCGCAGGCCTCAAGATCCATCTCATCCGGGATATAACGCCGATACCACATAACGGGTGCAGGCCACCTAAAAGAAGAAGAGTGTAAGGAGGCAAGCTTTGTCAAGATATGTAGGACCATCATGCAGGTTATGCAGACGTGAAGGGATCAAACTTTTCCTGAAAGGGGAGAGGTGCTATACAGAGAAGTGCGCGATCGAGAAGAGAAACTACCCGCCCGGTGTCCACGTTGAGACGAGAGGCAAGTTCCTTGAATACGGATTGCGGTTAAGGGAGAAGCAGCGCCTGAGAAGAATGTACGGGCTCAGCGAAAAACAGTTTAAGAGATTTTTCGAAATGGCAGAGCGCAAGCAGGGCATCACGGGGACAAACTTTCTTATTTTGCTTGAGAGGCGGATCGACAACATGGTCTTCAGGCTTGGATTTGCAACCTCCCGGAAAGAGGCAAGGCAGCTTGTTTCGCACAGCCATATTTTAGTCAATGGGCGTAAAGTAAGCACCCCGTCGTTCCTGATCAAGCCGGGCGATGAGATTTCGGTAAAACACAAGGATTTGCCAAGCGTTAAGAATGCCCTTGAATCGGTGGTAAGAAGAGGAATCCCATCATGGATCGAGCTGGACAAGGACAACATGAAAGGTACAATCAAGCTTCTGCCTACGCGCGACGACATCACGATGCCTATTAAAGAACAGCTCATCGTAGAGTACTATTCAAGATAGTTTTGCCCTAAGGAGGGTAGACGCCTATGTTTGAAAAAAACTGGCAGGAACTTATTAGACCGACAAAGATCGAAATAGAGAAAAAAGAACATAGCTATGTGAAGTTTTCCACGGAACCTTTCGAGCGCGGATATGGAATTACGATAGGGAATTCCCTGAGAAGGGTCCTCCTGTCTTCTATTATGGGCGGGGCCATCACCTCTGTCTGGATCAACGGCGTGGAGCATGAGTTCTCTACGGTCAGAGGGGTTAAGGAGGACGTAACAGAGATCATCCTGAACCTGAAAAAGGTTGTATTGAAGGTTACCGATGATAAGCCGAAGGTTTTAAAGATAGACGTGAAGGACAAAAAAGAGGTCAAGGCCGGCGATATCACCCATGATGGCGGCGTTGATGTTATAAACCCCGACCTTCATATCGCCTACTTGAGCGATGATGCACAATTATATATGGAGATGAAGGCGCAGCTCGGAAGGGGATATCAGCCGTCAGAGATGAATATCGAAGAGAACGACCCTATCGGCACCATACCTATCGATGCAATCTTTTCTCCCATCAGGAAGGTAAGCTACAACGTAACGCAGGCAAGGGTCGGCAGAAGAACGGACTACGATAAGCTGACCATGGAGATCTGGACCGATGGAAGCGTCGATCCGCTGGATGCGCTTTCTTTTGGGGCAAAGATCATAAGGGAGCAGATGAAGATCTTTATTAATTTCGAAGAGATCGAAGAGGCCGATGTAGCTGAGGACAAGATGGCTGACAAGCATGATTTCAACGAGAACCTCTTCAGAAGCGTTGACGAGCTTGAACTGTCCGTGAGAAGCGCGAACTGCCTGAAAAACGCCGATATTAAGTACATCGGGGAGCTTGTTCAGAAAACGGAGCAGGAGATCCTGATGACGAAAAATTTTGGCAGAAAGTCGTTGAACGAGATCAAGGAGATCCTCTCATGCATGGGGTTGCGTCTTGGCTTGAAGCTGGACAGTTTTCCCCAGAGGGAAGATCTTGACAAGATGCTTCTCAAGAAAAAAGATCATATATAGAGGTTTACCATGAGGCACATGAACAAAGTCAAGACATTGAACAAAAAGAAAAGCCACAGAAGGGCGATGTTCCAAAACCTGGCGAATGCCCTTTTCGATCATGAGAGCATAAAGACCACCAGCCCGAAGGCCATGGAACTGAAAAAGGTTGCCGACAAGCTCATTACCCTTGCCAAAAGGAAAGATATGCATGCCATGAGGCTTGCCTTCTCAATCTTAAGGAACAAGGAGATCGTGCGGAAGCTTTTTACCGATATAGGTGAACGGTACACGGCGACGAGCGGCGGATACACGCGGGTCCTTAAGATCGGCAGCAGAAAGGGCGACAATGCCCCCATGGCCATCATTGAGCTTACTCACAAGAAAGAGAAGGAAGAGAAAAAAGAGAAAAAGGCCGAGAAAAAGAAGGCTTCGGAACCAAAAGCAAAGAAGCCGAAAGAAGAAAAAAAAGAGAAAACCGCCAAGAAAGAAAAGACGGCAAAAGAGAAGTCCGAAAAGACCGAAACGAAAGAGAAAAAGCCGAGAAAGAAAGCGACAAAGAAAGAAACGGTCGCAGAAACAAAAGAATAATGTCCCCGATAGACAGTCCTCTACTGGGAGATCGTTCAACGGCAGGACAACGGACTCTGACTCCGTGAATCAAGGTTCAAATCCTTGTCTCCCAGCCAATATTGTAAAAGCAAGCGGGTTGGCTAAATCGCCAACCCGCTTTTTTCAGACCAATTTGCATTCCTTCATATAACTGCCTTGTCAGCTTCAAGGTTTCAGTTGCAGCCTCCTCTTGACATTACTTATGTACCTTTTTACAATGCTTACATCGCAGAATAAAGCGAAAACAACTTTCCCGAGAAGTTAAAGGAGTTGCCAGCTATGAAAAGATTATCCCGGATTTTCCATTAGGATGAGCACAGTGTCGGACTTTCCTATAGCAAACCGTCGTGAGGCAAGGAAGCTCGGTCTTTTGCGCAGCAAAAGTTCCGAAGCCGAACGCGAGCGAATGAAGCCGCAGGAGCGGAATGAGCGTGTTTGCGGGGAAGAGCCCGACACTGTGCTAATGACTTATCCGGGATTATTTATACTTGTTGCCGTGCTTATGTTTATCGCCGTGTTCCCGTGCGGCGACATCTTTTCCGCAGAGACAGGTTCGGATATGATTAAACAGTGGAAGCGTCCGGAGAACCTTTTCGTCTTAAATCCTCAGAAGGCCGCATTCGTGGTCATCGATATGCAGAATTTCTCCTGTGCTCCGGAAGGAAGAGACCCTCTGCCACGGATTAATAGTGTAATAAAGCAGATAAACAGGCTGGCGGATTTTTGCCGGGAGAAGGGCATCCCCGTGATATGGGTCCGCCATAATATAACGTCCGCTGGAGCGACCGACAACGGCGGGCTCTATTCTCTCTTCCACGACAAGGGCCACACAAAAAGCGTAATGGATGCCGGCAAGGGGACAGGGATCTATGCCGGTATGAGCTTTGACGCCGCCCGGGATCATGTTGTTTTCAAGAACCGCTACAGCGCATTCCTGTCGAAGCCGCCTGAACTTCAAGGGAAGATCGGCGCCCTTAAGAGGAGCCAGTTGATCTTCGCGGGAATCGCTGCGAACGTATGCGTGGAATCGACAGTGAGGGATGCTATGCAGCTCGACTACGAGGTTGTGCTTGTCTCTGACGGCATCGCCGCCGTTGATGATGCCCTGCTTGAAGGCACGCTGACGAATACGCGACTTTTTTTCGGCGATGTCCGAACCGCTGAAGAGGTCATGAGGGAGTTGATGAGAGGCGGCTCATAGCGCATGGCACAGAACACCCGTGAGGCGTAAGTCGTAAGGCGTTACAGAAGAGGTTGAGGGAAAGGAGGCAGGACATGCTTGAAGAAACGCTGGCCTGGTATGTTTCCGGGATCACCTTCCGCGGTCTTGATCCAAAGGTCCTTCATATCATCAAGCGCAATGTCCTCGATTCCTACGCAGGGATCTGCGCCTCGCTTCAGGATAAGGAGATGGTCGGAAGGTTTGAACGGATGACTGCTTTGACCCCGACCGAACGAGGTGTGGGTGTCTGGGGACTGAATCGGAATGGAAATACATCGGACGCATTTTTCATGAACACGATCCTGGGCAGGCGAAGCGATCTCGTAAACACATATATGTCTCCGCGCAGGATGGGAGGCTGCCACCCTTCGGACAATGTGTCTCTTGTGCTTACAATGGCGGATTGGCTTGATAAGAACGGGCAGGATGTTCTGACATCTACCTATGTTGCATACCTCCTCTCCTGTGCCTTTGCGGATTACTTCAATCCCGAGAAGAACTGGTATGACCATGACGCCCAGGCGATGTTCTATCTGCCGCTTGTCATTGGATTCATTATGGGGTTTTCCATTCCGCAGATGACGGAGGCCCAGCGGATCGCCGGCATGCAGGGGCTCACCATCAACCAGGCGGCGATGGGAGAGGTGACCGACTGGAAACACTGCACTTATGCCTCTCGCGCGATGCTCGCCCTGCACGCAGTAAAGATGGCATTTTCCGGTTTCGAAGGCCCGAAGGAGATCTATGAGGGAGAAGCAGGCATCAACCGGTTCATCCCACACGGCGCGAGGATGCTGGACCCCCTTCCTGACCTGGGGTCGATCATCTTCAAGCGATGGCCGGCTCTTGTCTTTTGCCAGACGCCAATTGATGTTGCCGTTGAGATCGCCGACAGGGTCGACGACCATCGAGCCATTGATCATGTAGAGGTGCAGATATACAGGAAGGCGATCGAGGAGGCGGCCATAGAGTCATCCTATCATCCGGCAAGCCGTGCGGGCAGGACGCATTCTATCCCTTATTGTGTGGCAGCAGCGCTTATCAAGGGGACGATCGAATACAGCTATTTTGACAACGGGTTTGCAGAAAAGGAAAAGGGGGTCGATGTCCTGATGCAGCGGATCGCGGTCTGCGAGGACATTGAGATGACCAAGAGATTCCCCGACGGATCCCCGTGCAGGATCATTGTGACGCTGAAAGACGGGACAAGTATCAGCCGGTATCGTGATTTTCCTCATGGAGATCCTCATGGCCCGCTCAGCGATGAGGAGATCGAGGAAAAGGCACACAGATACCTGTCGCTTATCACGGATGGAAAAAGCGCGGATTCCATCATCAAGCGCGTCTGGAACATGGAGAGAGAACCCTCTATTGACTGGCTGGTCGCACCATTGAAGCAAAGGGTGCTGGAATGACAGTACATCAGGGAGGATTGACATGAAAAAACCGGCAATTGCATCGGCAAAGGACATTGAGGACTTCTTCAATGCCTTCAACGGCCGCGAATGGGACACCGTATTCGGCTATATGAGCAAGGATTGCATCTGGGATGCATCTGAAAAACGCATGGAAGGAAGGGATGCCATTATCGATTACTGGACAAAGTATCACGGCACATTCAAAGAGACATTGGGGAAACCCGAAAAGGTCCTTTTCGGAGATCGTATGGTCTATCTTCAGGTGATGGCCCACCTTGATTTCCTTGAGGACGGCATCTTTTATGGAAAGGAGTATAAGAAGGGAGATCGTTTGGACTTCGCCTGCGCCGATTTCTACGAGCTCGACGAGGAGGGAAAGATACGATCAGGATGCGTCTATATAAAGTTCTTCAACCCGGATTTGTCATCTTAGGGTGAGCAGCCGTATCTTTTGCCGAACGCATCACGCCGAACGGATTTCATCCCCTCACGACTTACGGGCGTGTTGCTATGAGCCATGAGCTCTATTCGTTTACTCTCTGAATAATTTCAGCCGCAACGAGTTGCTTACGACGGAGATGGAGCTTACGACCATTGCCAGTGCGCCGAACATGGGCTCCAGGCGTATGCCGAAAAATGGATAGAGTGCGCCGAAGGCTATGGGGATGCCGATAATATTATAGATAAATGCCCAGAAAAGGTTCTCCCTGATGACCCAGAGGGTCTTTTTTGACAGTTTAATGAGGGTCACAAGCCGGGAAAGCTGGCCTTTCATGAGCACCACGTCCGCAGATTCAATCGCAATGTCGGTGCCTTTGCCCATGGCGACGCCAACATGGGATGTTGCGAGGGACGGCGCGTCGTTGATACCGTCCCCCACCATCACCGTAATGCCCTTCTTTTTGAAATCTTCCACTATCTCTGCCTTCTTATCCGGAAGGATACGGGAGAAATATGTATCGATGCCGACCTTTTCGCTGATAGTCTTTGCGCCTTCCATGCTATCCCCGGTGATCATCACCGCCTCTATGCCCATATCTTTCAGTTCCGCTACCACCCCCTGGGCCTCATCCCGCACCTTGTCGCTGAAGGTGAGCATCCCGATAAGGCCCTCTTCGCTCCAAACGAGCACAGGCGATGTCCCTTGCCGCTCTTTTTCGTGATAGCTGCCAAGGATCGACTGGCCGGGCGTCTTTCCCGTGTCCTCATAGAGGGCGACATTGCCGACAAAATATTCTCTGCCGGCGATCTTTCCCTTGATGCCCTTGCCGACTATAGCCTCGAAATCATCAACCTTCACCGCCTCGATCTTCAGCTCTTCGGCCTTTTTCCTCAATGCCTCGGAGAATGGATGCTCAGACTGTTTTTCCAGGTTGAAGGCGATGTGCAGAACCTCCGTCTCGGTAAAGTGATTAAGGGGGGCTATCCCGGCAAGCACGATCACCCCTTCGGTGAGGGTCCCCGTTTTGTCGAACAGCACATGCCGGACCTTATTCGTCAATTCAAGGGACTCCGCATTTTTTATGAGGATGCCTTTTTTGGCGCCTACGCCGGTGGATACCATGATCGCGGTCGGCGTGGCAAGCCCGAGTGCGCAGGGGCAGGCGATGATGAGGACGCTCACAAAGGAGAGAAGGGCGTTTGTGATCCTCGGGTCAGGGCCGAAGATAAACCACACAAAAAATGCAACGATGCTTATGAGGATAACGATCGGTACAAAGACCCCCGCGACCTTGTCGGCAAGACGCTGAACAGGCGCTTTTGTGAACTGGGCCTCTTCCACAAGGCGGATGACCTTGGCAAGGACCGTATCTTTCCCGATGCGCAATGTCTTGACCGCAACAGACCCCTTGCCGTTTATCGTCCCGCCGATGACCTCATCGCCAACAGTTTTGGAAACGGGCATGCTTTCGCCGGTTATCATCGATTCGTCAACGTAGGTCTTCCCTTCCACCACTTCCCCGTCAATGGGTATCTTTTCCCCGGGCCGGACGAGCACCCTGTCGCCTACCTCGAGGGAATCGGTGGACACGCGGATCTCTTTGTTGTCCTTTAGAACAACACACTCTTTCGGCGAGAGTTCATAGAGCATCTTGATCGCTGCATAGGTCCTTGTCTTTGCCTTTGACTCGAAATATCTTCCAAGCAGTATGAGCGTGATGATCGTGGCGCTCGAGTCGAAATACGTCATGGGCATTACGCCTGCTGCGGCAATAACATGGGGAAAGAAAGTTACGAAGGCGCTGTAGAAGAACGCAGCCGATGTGCCGACGGATATGAGGGTGTTCATGTCGGCGGTGAAATGCTTGAGGTTTAATAAGGTGGAGGTGTGGAACCTCAGGCCGAAGTAGAACTGAACAGGCATGGCGAGGAGGAGGAGTATGAAATTGCCGTAGGGCAGGACCTCCCACATGGAAAAGACCATGATGACAGCGCTGAACGAGGCAGACCAGATGAAGTCCCTTTTTAATGCCGCCTCTTCTTTTTGGGCCCTGATCGTCACGTCTGCTTCAATGTCAACGTCATAGCCTATATCCCGGATAATGGAGATAACCTCTTTCAGCTCAAGCTCCCTTTTGGGGATAATAACGGCCTTTTTCAAGGGAAAATTGACGCGGGCCTCGCCGATGTCATCGAGCTTGTTCAGTTCCTTCTCAATGCGCGCGGCGCATGCAGCGCAGCTCATGCCGGTAATAGGCAGCTCGATCTTTTCTGGCACATTGCCTCCAATCGTCCGAAATTATATTTAAGTATAAGACTGTTGAGAGGAAATAACAATGAGCGACCAGCGATCAGCTATCAGCCACCCCTTCCATTCTGTTTGATTTCAAGCACTTTTTGGTGTAATGTTACAAAATTGGTTGAAACATGACAAACAGGCCATTTGATAAAAACGATCCCGGTTCTCTGTACGCCGAACGCCGAACGCCGAACGTTAAACTTCCCCTCTCCGTCTACATGATCACCTTCAACAACGGCGCAACGATCGAGAGGGCGCTGAAGAGCGTCTCCGGCTGGGCCGACGAAGTTATCGTTGTTGATTCTCACAGCGCCGACGGCGCGATCGGGACGATCCAGAAGTACACCGACAAGCTCTACCAGTTCGACACAAAGGACCAGCGCGAAAAATACCAGTCAGCCCAGAACCTCTGCAGCAACCCCTGGGTGCTCTTTATTGACGCCGATGAGTGGCTCACAGAGGAATTTAAGAACGAGGTGGCCGGCATCGTTGCCGGCGATACACCTTACAGCGGCTTTATCGCCCACAGGAGGAACATCTACCTGGGCAGGGAGATCAAGCATGGCGGCTGGTATCCCGATTACGAGGTGCGGCTGTACAGGAAAGACAGGGGAAGCTGGCATGGCGGCATCCACGCGAAGGTCCATGTTGATGGAAAGATAGGGACGCTGAAAAGCCATTACATGCATACGCCCTATGCAGATACTGCGCATCAGATCAGGACGATAGACCGATATTCAGAGGCATTTGCCGGCGACCTCTATAGATCGAACCGCCATTTTCACCTTTTCAATATGCTCGGCAGGCCGGTGTACCGTTTTTTCCGGGACTATATCTTCAAGATGGGCTTTCTTGACGGCATACCGGGGCTTATCATCTGCGCTTCGACGATGTACTATGTCTTTATGAAACATGCGAAACTATGGGAAATGGAGAGGAAATATGGGAGAGATAAAGGGGTTCAGGAATAAGGAAGTGCTCATCACAGGGGGGCTGGGGTTTATCGGCAGCAACCTTGCCATGGCCCTTGTCAGGCTTGGTGCCAGGGTAACGATCATAGATAACATGCTTCCGAGACAGGGCGGGAACCTTTTCAATATTAAGGATATTGCGGATAAGGTAAAGGTGAACTTTTCTGATGTGAGAAACGAGCTTTCGATGAACCACCTCGTGAAGGGAAAGGATTACATTTTTCACCTCGCCGGACAGGTTAATCACGTTGACAGCATGCGCAACCCGATCCAGGACCTCGACATCAACTGCAAAGGCACGCTCGTTCTGCTCGAGGCGCTTCGCCAGCACAACGCTGGCGCACGGGTCATCTTCGCGGGCACCCGCGGGGAATACGGGTCGAGCGTCAAGCTGCCCGTCGACGAAGACCACCCGACAAACCCGAAGGGCATTTATGCCGTTACCAACCTCACGGCGGAGAAGATGGTCCTTGTTTATGATGATGTCTATAAGATCAGGGGCGTCTGCCTGCGGATCACAAATACCTATGGCCCGCGCCACCAGATGATGCACGATGAGTACGGCGTCTTTAACTGGTTCATACGGAAGGCAATGGACGACGAAGCCATCCCCGTTTTCGGCGATGGACGCATCCTCAGGGATTTTCTCTACGTGGAAGACCTTGTTGGATGCATGCTGATGACGGCGACGACGGATGCCGCCTACGGAAAGGTCTTTAACGTGGGGACAGGGGCGCCGGTCAGCTTCTACGATCTTGCGAAGACGATCGTCAGGATCGCGGGAAGAGGAAAGACAAAATTCACGGAATTTACCCAGGAGAGAAAAGAGGTTGAGCCAGGGGATTACTATGCAGACATCAGCCACATAAAAAAGACGGTAAAGTGGGAGCCGAAGACGTCTCTCGATGAAGGGATCCGCAAGACCGTGGCGTTCTACAGAAAGCATAAGAAGGAATACTGGCAATGAAGACCGTGAGGCGAGCAGAAGAGCAGAAGATAGGAAGGTGAGAGGAGCAGAAAGCGGAATACTTAGGTTAGCACAACTTTTTGCATTCGGTTTTTACGCTGAAAGTCCTCTTGAGAATCTCGATATACGAAATACGATATACTGTCAGTGGGCCGGGTTTCTTCGGCTCACGACTTACGGATCCAATAAGGGGAGTGCAACTATGATCGTAAAAATGTTTAACCTGGAGCGAGACCACGAGGACATCAAACAAGACCTGCTCAGGATCTTTGAGGATGTCATGTCAAACGGAGAGTTCATACTCGGGAAAGAGGTAAAGGCGCTGGAAGATGCCTTTGCGTCATACAACAAGGTCAAATATGCCATAGGAGTAAGCAACGGCACGGACGCGATACGGATCGGCGGCCTTGCCCTTGATCTCAAGGCAGGGGATAAGTTCGTAACGACCCCAAACACGTACGTTGCCTCGGCGATGGCGCTGTCGGTGCACGGATTGATCCCCCTCTTCTGTGATATTGAGCACGAAACATATAACATGGACCCGGAGAGGCTGGAAGCCCTTCTGAAAAAGGAAAGGGGCGTCAAGCTTTGCATCCCCGTTCACCTCTATGGCCACCCTTGCAGGATGGACGAGATAATGAACATCTGCAAGGCCCATGGCGTGAAGATCATGGAGGATGCCTGCCAGGCCCACGGAGCATTGTACAAAGATAAGAAGGTGGGCAGCTTCGGCGATGTGGCCGCCTTCAGCTTCTATCCCACAAAGAACCTCGGCTGTTACGGAGATGGGGGCATTGTCGTTACCGATTCCGATGAGGTATGCCGGAGGGCGGTCATGCTCAGGAACTACGGCCAGACGGATAAGCATGTCCACACGATAGAAGGCTTCAACTCGAGGCTCGACGAGGTCCAGGCAGCGTTCCTGAGGCATAAATTGAATCACCTCGATCACTGGAACGAGAAGAGACGCCACAACGCGTGGTTTTACCGTAAGGAGCTCGAGGACACGCCGCTTATCCTTCCCGCGGAGGCTTCCTGGGCGCACCACGTATACCACCTTTACGTCGTAAGGTCGAAAGAGCGGGACAGCCTCCGCCAGTATTTAAGCGACAACGGTATCTCGACGCTGATCCATTACCCGACGCCGATACACCTCCAGGGCGCATACAGCGGCCTCGGCTACAAAGAAGGGTCCTTCGTAAAAGCGGAACAGGCGGCCAAAGAGATCATCTCGCTGCCCATGTACCCGACGTTGAAGCAGGACGAAATACTCCACGTATGCCGGTGCATACGGGAATTCTACGGTCTATGAAGGTCCTTCAATTATTCAGCGACTGGAAGTGGACGGGGCCGGCAGAGCCGGTGCTCTCGCTCTGCGAGGCCCTGAGCCGCCAGGGGGTCGACGTGACGCTTGCCTACAGAAAAACCCCCCTTGAGTTTCACGAGCGCACCGTTGAAAAGCAGGTAAAGCAAAGGGCGGTACGGTATTATGACGGGCTGAGGCTGAACAGGTATTTTTCCTTTCGCGACTGGTCCCACGATGTACACCATTTAAAAGATTATGTGAGCAGGGAAAATATCGATATTGTCCATACGAACCTTTCCCACGACCATTACACCGCTGTCATTTCGATGCTCCTCGCCGGCGGCCGGTCCCTGATAGTACGGACAGACCACAAGAGAGACGGCATGCCGGATAATATTTTTATGTCCTGGGCGCTCCACAGGACGGACGGGATCGTAACATACAGCGAAAAGCTGCGGGAGCAGGATATAAAAAGATTCAATTTTCCAGTTGAAAGGACGTCCGTTATACCGCCCGCGATAAAGGTATATGAAGGTCCTGTAAAAGACATGCGGAACGACCTCGGCATAAGGCCGGACGAAAGGGTCATCGGCATTATCGGGCGCCTCAAGCCTGACCGCGGATACGACATCGTGCTCAAGGCATTCAAAAGGGTGAAAGACCGCCAGGACAAGGTCAGGCTACTGATCATGGGCAGGAGCTCCCAGATAGAGGAAAGCATAAAGAGGCCGCTCGCCGAGCTTGGCCTTGAGAAGGATGTGATCCTTGCAGGGTACAGGGTAGAGGATTATTTTTCCGTCATTGCCGCCTTTGATATATTCGTCATGATGAGGGCGGGAAGTGACGGCTCCGCCAGGGCGCTGCGGGAGGTTATGGGCATGGGAAAGCCGGCGATAGTATCGGACGCGGGCATGCTGCCGGAGCTTGTCGACAACGGGGAATCAGGTTTTGTAACGACCTGGGATGAGAATGATCTTTCGACGAGGATGGAAGACCTCCTGAAGGATGAGGAAAAAAGAAAGGCCTTCGGGGCTAACGCAGCTAAGAAGGCCAGGGAGAAGTGGGATTTCAAGGCGCAGGCCGGACAACTGAAAGTCTTTTATGAAAAGCTTATCCTTATGGGGAAGAGAAAATAACCCCAGGGTCACATGAGCCCTCCTTATCTGGTTATCTTTTTTTCGTCTTTTACCGTTCTTGCCTTTGAGATCACCCTCATACGGGTATTCTCCATCAGGTTTTCCTACCACTATGCGTCGCTGATCATCAGCGTCTCTATGCTCGGCCTTGTGCTGGGCGGCATCTTTGCATACTTCGCGGAACAGAAAATCAGAAAATCAGAAGAGCAGAGGAGCAGAAGAGCAGAGAGTGAGAAGTTTTGCTCATCCTCTTACCCTCTTATCCTCTCGCCTTCTGCTCTTCATACCCTCTCATCTTCTCATCTTCTTACCTTCTGCTCTTCTGCTCCTCTCACCTTCTATGTTTTCATTCTCGCGCTCTCTTATCCCCTTGTCTTCATCGTTTCCTCGGCCATTCCCTTTGACCATTACAGGGCGCTTTGGGAAGACATACAGATCGTCTACCTTCTTTTTTTCGTATTTTCGCTGTCCGTGCCGTTTTTCTTGTACGGCGCGATCCTGTCGTCAGCCCTCTATCGCTTCTCAGATAAGGCGAACAGGGTATATGCAGCAGACCTTGCCGGCGCTGCAGGGGGCGTCGCCCTGGCGATGTTTTTGTTAAATCATGCAGATACAGAATGCATCATCATGGTGTCCACTGCGACACTTTCCCTTTTCCTGTTCTTCAAGGCCGGAAAGGTGGTCCTCAGAGCCGTCTATGCGCTCCTGCCCTTGGTCCTCTGCGTGCCCGTTCTGTCCGGGACCATTGCGCTTGAGATATCTCCCTATAAAGGTCTTATGCAGGCCTTAAAGGATGACGATGCGCGCCTCGTTCGGACCATCAACACATCGCACGCGAGGCTCGATGTCTTCTCAAGCCCGAGGATGAAGTTCGCCCCCGGATTGTCCCTTGGATATGAAAGACCGGTGCCGGGAGGGCTTGGCATTGCAATTGACGGGGATATTACAGGTGTTCTCCTGGATGAGAAGGAAACAAAGACCTACGAATTTCTTAAACATATTCCCTCTGCCCTGCCTTTTATCATGAAAGAATCGCCGGCAGTCCTTGTCGCAGGAGTGAAGGGCAGCCTTGATGTGCTCACGCCCTATTATTTCGGCGCAAAGACTGTGTATAAGGCTGAAACTAACCTCTCTGTGTTGAGGCTTCTTCGCGGCAGCTATGAAAAAGGGGGCCTCCACAGAATGAACCTGTACGGGTTTTCCGGAAGAAGGTTGATGAAAGACCTGCCCGGAAAGATAGATATTGTCTATCTGTCCGAGACCGGCTTTTTTCCGGCAGGCGCCTTCGGCCTCGCAGAGGATTACAATACGACCGTTGACGCCATTCAATATTATCTTGCCGATATGCGCCGGGGAGGAATGCTCTATATCCAGGTCTTTGTATTGCCTCCGCCGCGCTACGAGCTGCGGGTCTTCAATAACATCATCCAGGCACTGGATAACCTCGGGCCCGGCGATCCCGAAAGGCAGCTTGTCGTGTTCAGGACCTGGGATACGATGAACTTCCTCGTAAAACCATCGGGATTTAAAAAGGATGAAGACAGGACAATGAGGGATTTTTTGAACGCAAATCAGTTCGATATAGTCTATCCTTCCCCTGAAGGGAAGGCGCGTTTCATAGAGGGCCTCGATTACGGAAGGCTCCTGGGCAGCCTCGCGGATACAGGGAAAAGGGAGGAGGTCATCCGCGGCTATTCTTTCGATATCCGTCCCACAACGGACGACAGGCCATTCTTCAATTATTTCATGAAGACCGATAAGATAAAAGAGGTCTACATACTTTCCGGCCGGAAGTGGGCCTATTTCCTCCACGAAGGCATGATGCTGCCTTTCCTTCTTGTGTTTCTTGCGCTTGTTGCGGCGGCGATCTTTGCGGCAACCTTTTTGTCAAAAAGGACCAGGACCTGCAATATAGATACAGCATGTTATTTTGCTCTCATCGGTTTCGCGTTCATGTTTGTCGAGGTATACTTTCTCCACACCTTGATACTGCCGCTGGGGTCTCCGGCCGCGGCCCTCTCCGCGGTTCTGGTGACTCTGCTTCTGAGCGCCGGCGCCGGGAGCATGATGAGCGGTTTTGCTAATGCAAAGCGACCGATGCCCTCCATGTATCTCCTGCCGCTCTTGTTGGTATGCTATGCCTTCCTTTTTCAGAAGGTCGTTCTCTCGGAGTGGAGTTTTCTTGCAATCGCTCCCATCGGGATGTTTCTCGGGCTTTTCTTTCCTTTCGGGATACGGACGTTGTCGAAAGAAGATCCTGCTGCGATCCCCCTCGCCTATGCGGTGAACGGCGCCGCATCGATCATCGGCCCGGTCCTCGCATCGATGCTCGCCGTGGAATACGGGCTGAAGGTGTTGCTCATCCTTGCGGCAGCGCTTTACAGCGCGGCGCTGGTGATATGCTCGTTGAAACGTTCAAACATCTGAACCCGTAAGTCGTATAAATCGTGAGGGAGGCTCTGGCAGCTTTGCTGCTGGAGGGGATGACGTGAGCCCAGGGAATGGGCATTCCCGCACGGGTGCTCGTCCTGGTGAAACATCAGGGATTATTAAATTCAACGCAGAGGATCGGAAGGCTCGAAATGATAAATTAACTTGACATAATGTAAATTAAAGTATACATTTATCTAAAAGGTAGGAAGTTAATAATGTCTAAAGCACTGCCGCAGCTCAAGATAGTCAATCGCCTGCACGTTCTCCGCGCTGAGCAACGGATAACACAAGAACAACTCGCGAAGGGGGTCGGGGTGACACGGGCGACGATCGTAGCAATCGAAGGGGGCAACTACAACCCTTCGCTTGAGTTGGCGTTTCGCATCGCGCGTTACTTTAAAAGAGATATACATACGATCTTTTCGGTTGAGGAGGAGATAGAATGAAGAAATTCGACCCAATGCTGTTGAAGGTTTTTTTGCGTGGGCTCCCCGTAATCGCTATTCTTGCTGTTTTTGCTTACTGTTACAGCGAGGGAATGGTCAACCATAACAGTGGCTACAGTAGGTTCCTGAACGGTTTCGCAGGGCTCGGCTTTGCGCTGTGGATGGTGCTTTCCGTCTATCTGAGTATCCGGTTGATGGTTTCCGGGTCCTTTCGGAACTATGTGATAGGCAAGATCACATTCATACGGGAACGTGACGAACGCGAAGCCATATTGACGGGGATGGCCGCCAAGACAGCATTTTTGACTTCCATAGCCTTTCTGATCCTTCTCTTTTGCCTCTCCTGTTTTCATGTTTCCATCTATAGGGTTCCGCCGGAAAAGGCCGTTGACGGAAAGACAGGATTTGTTACATTGGGACTTGGCTTCGATTTGCTGAAATACGACAAGCAGGATAGACCGGAAGATGCGATCCAAAAACAGGACATATTCTCTTACAGAGGTCTGCCCGTTTCCGGCACAACGATCATCCTGATGCTGATCGTCTGGCAGATTATCTCCTACAATTATTCGATGCGCCGGCTGATGAGATGATTATATGAGGGATCTTTCGTTGAAATAGGTTATTTTTTCTGCGCCTGGCCGGTCATGGGCACGAAGGCAACGCCGCCCAGCTCTTTTATGGGGAATTTTCCTTTCTCTTTTGTTACGAGGGTAAGGGTCTGATAGAAGACCGTGCTGCCGAGGGGGATGATGAGGCGGCCGCCTTCCTTCAACTGGGCAAGGAGCGGCGGCGGTATATGGTTTGCAGATGCGGTTACCATGATGACGTCGAATGGCGCATGCTCCTCCCAACCAAAGTAGCCGTCACCATGTTTTGCCCGGATATTTCCGTACCCCAGCCCCTTCAGCCTGTCCCGCACAATTTCGTAAAGGCCCTTTTTGATCTCGATCGTAAAGACCTCGCCGGCGATCTCCCCGAGGATTGCGGCCTGGTAGCCCGACCCGGTACCTATCTCGAGAACGCGCTCCCCGCCCCTCAACGACACCGCTTCTGTCATGAGGGCAACGACGTAGGGCTGCGATATTGTCTGGCCTTCGCCTATCGGCAGGGGGTGGTCGTTGTATGCCCTGTCTGCCTGGCCCTTATCCACGAAAAGGTGCCTGGGCACTTTCATCATGGCGTCGAGCACCTTCCTGTCCCTGACCCCGCGGGACTCGATATCCTTTTTCACCATCCCTTGTCTTCGCTTGGTGAATTCATCGGCAGAGCAGGCAACACCGCTTAAGAAGGCACATGCGATTATGAGAGACAGCAACGCGCCGAAGATTCGTTGAACCATATTAATAACCTATCACAGAAGGGGAATAAATAATATCCCTGCTCCTTAAGGAAACGTTCGGCGTGAAGCGTTCGGCGTTCGGCGAAGAAACCAAATGAAAAAGGCACCCCTAATCGGGGTATTCCGCTTTATGCTCTTCTGGTTTTAATCGTCCCTCGTCCTAGCGCAGCGGACGTCCCTCGTCCCTCGGTCTTTATCCCACGACTTATGGGTGTCTTGTTTCCTGCTGATAGCTGACTGCTGATAGCTGATCGCCGGCGTATTTGTACCTTTATTTATTCCCTCAAGTATTGTAGATTTACAGGAGGCAAATTTCCCCTGCACTGAACGTGGAGCTTCATGAAGATAGGCATAGCGGTCTATAATTTTAATCCGAAAAAAGGCGGCGCA
>Ga0302252_1000619_pt1 | contig 28475 bp, 29 predicted proteins | sample AAG_RA_Leu_MG_FD_193511 | JGI IMG/M metagenome (GOLD analysis project Ga0302252, IMG submission 193511) | Enriched activated sludge microbial communities from anaerobic digester in WTTP, New Holstein, Wisconsin, United States - AAG_RA_Leu | ecosystem: Engineered > Bioreactor > Anaerobic >... | reverse complement strand
CTAAAGGACTTCAAGCAGACTATAGATATCGATCCCACAAATCCGGAATCCTGGTGCAATAGAGGCGAGGCTTTACGCCGGCTGCAGCGATATGAAGAGGCTCTGGAGAGCTTCGATAAAGCCATTGCCATTGCCATTGATTGCCGCGATCCTCGGGCCTGGAAGGGGAAGGCTCTGGCCCTCAAGGCCCTGGGAAGGGACAGGGAGGCGGAAGAGGCCCTGTCTAGAATATCCATAGTTGATCCTTTCCCCTGAAGCAGCAGCCGTCTTGATCAAATCAGATCTCGTAGCGCTTGCCCTCTTCCACCGCCATCACATTCTCGAAGCTTTCGGCAAACCAGTCAAAGGACTCGGTATGGACCGGCACAATCACATCGGGATCGATCTGCTCTATGGCCCGGGCGATATCTTCTCCCGGCGCATGACCTGAGGCATGGTAGGGTCTCTCGAAGTGCAGTTCTCCTTTTCCGTCCAGGAAAAAGCCGCGGGAGGAGATCCCGAAGCGGCGCAGCCACTGCCAAAGCCTCCGAAAGTCGATCTCCATCTCCTCGTTAAAGGCCTCGCAGGCAGAGTAGATGTAAGTCCCTCTTTCCGGCTTTATGTCCAGAAGGTGCTTCATATCAAAGAAGGACAAGCATAGGATGTAGTCCTGGGGGCTCTCCCTTATGGCGGCATGATCCACATATCGATCGGCATAATGAGACGCTACCACCTCATGCTCCCACTTCCGCCTCGACCTGTCGGTGATCTCGCTGTAGATCCCGATCTCGTCGGTGGAGCACGATCCGCAGATGCTCTGCAGGCTGTGGAGCATGTAGACATCCTTGGCCATGGCCACCAGCCGGCGGCCGGCCTTCCGGGCGATATCCTGGAAGGACTCCAGCCGCTCGAAGTTGCGGGGGGAGAAGTCGGCTATGACCAGGCCGGTGGAGGCTTCCACGCACTCCTGGCAGGCCTGGCAGACGGAGCGCTCTGAGGTCCTCTCTTCCTCGGTCGGACCGGCCCGGGTGCCTTCGGTGATCAGAATCGAGGCCTCCTTCGCCTGGCGGATGAAATCGCGGGTGGAGCTCTCATTCTTGCCGTGCAGGCGGAAGTCACCGGTGTAGGCTACGCTCTTCTCGCCACGCAGGATGTAGGCCGTGGCTCCGGGGATGGAGTGGTCCACTGGGTGAGCGGAGACCTCAAAGGGGAGAGAGAGGCCGGAATCCTGGAGGCAGCAGTATCTTCCCGGCTCCAGCTTCTTGGCCCTCTTGCCGTCCTGGCCGGGCTTGCGGGAGAGGAAGGCGGCCAGAGCCGGCGAGGGCTCTTCGGTCGAGCAGAAGTCGCGGCCCTGGTAGCTCATGCCGGCCACAGATGAGAGATAGAGGCCCATCTCATCTGAGGGCTGGCGGGGAGAGAAGTAGGCCGTGTCTGTCTCCAGGGAGGTGACCCCTGAATCCTGCATGCCCTTCATTATGACTATGCTCTCGGCAGAGGCCACCAGGGGTATATCCTGCCTCAGCATGCCGATATTGCCGCAGTGGTCCATATGGGCGTGGCTGAGAAGGACGGCGGAGACGGGCAGGGAGGGAAAGCTGCTTATGGAGAGGTCGGAGGGTATGAGGTCGGGGCGGTAGATGTTTAGCCGGGGAAGAAGGCCGAGGTACATCAGGTCGTGGATGCCCCTGGTGTCGCGGTTTTTGAGGAACTCCTCATAGAAGAGGCCGTACTTGCCGAAGTTCTTGCCGAAATCGAGGAATAGGCCCTTTTCCTTCTCCTCCAGGTAGATCTTGTTGCCCCCGATGCCGTGGGCCCCGTCGTAGACTGTGAGCGATGTGATTCTGATTCCCTCCTTGCAGTAGCCCAATAGACTGCTGGAGGTGATATATGCTGCTTATGAGGGGATCGGGTGGATGAGATCCACATGTTTTCTCATATCAGTCGAACATCCTTTTTCGCCTTTGCCTTCTCGTGCAGCTTTTGATCCAATGTTATTAGCGGAATTCCTTCCCTCTCTGCTGCGGCGAGGAAGAGGGAATCATAGTAAGAAATCCTATCTTCCACCGCAATCTGGAAGGCTTTCATTGAAAGGTCGGAAGCTTTTATGATGGTGCATGCAGTGGCCATAAAATCCTGGCAGTCCTGCAGTGCGTCCGATGCCCTATCTCTGCTCTCTCCGAAAAAGACCACCTGCTTCCAGGCCACATTGCCCACCTCGGCCATGGCCAGGTCCAATGTGACCGGATCGCATTCAGAGGCGCATTTCAGGGCTCTGGGAGAAGCCGCTTCTTTGAAGAACATGGCGGCGAGAACGCTGGAGTCCAGGACGGCTCTAGGGGGCATCCCTGTCCTCCCTTATCATTTCCGCTGCCCCCCTCTCATTGGGAACTTGATCCTTCCATCTCTCTTCCGCCCTGGCCAGGATTCTCTGCTTCTTGCGTTCTTTGACGATCTTCTCTACGATCTGCTTTATCTCCGCCTGCCAGTTGATGTCGTCCATCTCCTCCATCATATGGCGAATCTCATTTTCTAAACGAATGCTGTAAACTGAAGTTGTCATGGTATTTTGTATGCGATTGAAGTATATAGATCTGATGGGAGGCGGGAGAAAGGATGATTCAGTCTACCATCTGCTTGATGCTGCAAGGCTGCTATTCTGCAAATCTATGCTAGTTATTGGAGAGGGGCGGGAGATCGAGGGAAGGACATAGTAGAATAGAGAAAAGAGGCCATGACCAATATTGGAAAGACTTTCTGTATCCTTAAGCTCGATAACATCAGCAATACTTTCACTGTGCATCCATTCAGCTTAAGTGCGATGAAGTTTAAAACAAAAAGAAGAAGGGCTATCTGAGGTAATGCATTGCAGCTTGTGATCAACAGCTACGGATCTTATCTTCGCAAAAGCGGGAACTGTTTTCTGGTGAAGAAAGATGAGAAGAGCCTGGAGGTGGCAGCGTGAAAGGTCAACAGCATTCTGATCGCAACCTCCGCCTACATCACAACCGATGCCATCAAGCTGGCTCTAGACAATAATATCGACATAGTCTTCCTGGACTCATTTGGAGAGCCCTATGGACGGATCTGGCACCCCAAGCTGGGCAGCACCACCCTCATCAGGAGAAGGCAGCTGGAGATATACGACAGCTCTGAGGGCCTGAATCTGGCAAAAGAGTGGGGAGTGCGAAAGATGGAAAACCAGATCGATCTCTTGAGCAGGCTGGGAAAGACAAGGGAGGAGAAGAGGCCGGACCTGGATGTCTTCATTGAGGAGATAGAGCAGTGCAGGGATCAGATGAGCCGTCTGCGGGGGAGCATTGAAGCCCGCCGGCAGGATATGTTGGGCTTGGAGGGAAAAGCGGCCCGGGCCTATTTTGAAGCCATCTCCTCCATTATGCCCGAGAGATACCGCTTTTCGGGGAGGAGCAGAAATCCGGCCAGGGATGAGTTCAATGCCCTGCTCAATTACGGTTACGGCGTCCTCTACTCTCTGGTGGAGAAGGGATGCATCATAGCGGGCCTGGACCCCTATGTGGGCTTTTTGCATACCGATTCCTACAATAAGATGTCGCTGGTCTTCGATATCATAGAGATCTTCCGCATCTATGTGGATGAGACGGTGGTCTTTCTCTTCAGCCGGAGGAGGGTTATGGATGAGCACTTCGAGCCTCTGGAGCAGGGAATGGGCCTCTCCAAGGAGGGAAAGGCAGTGCTGATTGAGGCGCTGAACAAGAGGCTGGATGAGAGCATCCTCTACCGGGGGCGGAAGATCAAGGTCCGCAATACCATTCAGATGGAGTGCCACAGGATCGCCAACTCTCTCATCCGTCCGGGTGAGGAGCTGCCGGAGGATTATGATCAGAATATCCTGGATCTGGAGGAGGAAGAGGTAGCAGTAGGCGAGCGGTGTGGAGAGGAAGCTGGGCGGTGCGGTGAAGAGCACCGGGAAGAGGGAGGCTCATAGATGCTGGTCTGGGTTATCTATGATATATCGGACAACCGCATCCGCAGCCTGGTGGCGAAGCTGTGCAAGAACTACGGCCTGTTCCGGGTTCAGAAGAGCGCATTCCTGGGTGACCTGAACAGGAACGAATCCGACTCTCTGGCTCTCGAGTGCGAGGCGGCCATTGAGGAGTCGGATTCGGTCTATGTCTTTCCCATGTGCGATGACTGCTTTGAGAAGATCCGGCTGATCGGAGCGGGCTTCGACCGGGAGATGGTGGCGGGGATGACTATAACCAAGGTGTTCTGAGGAGAGAATGGAGACTGAGGCCGGGACGGGGACTGAAGCTAGGGAGGCCAGGATGCCGGAGCCGGAGATATTCATCACCGTATCGGATGCGCTGGAGTACCTGTTCTGTCCGAGGTTCATATTCTTCGAACGATGCCTGATGATACCGGAGCACCAGGAGAAAAGGTACAAGGTCTTGAAGGGCAGGGAGCTTCATGAGGTTCGCGAGAAGGTCAACCGGGATTATGTGAGAAAGAAGCTGAATTGCACGAGAAAAGAGATAGCAGTTTACCTGACATCGCTCAAGTACCACTTTAAGGGAGAGGTGGACGAGGTTCTCTTTCTGGAGGATGGAACGGCTGCGCCTTTGGATTACAAATTTGCAGAATTCAAGAAGACTATTTACAGGACACATAAGTATCAGGCTGCGCTTTATGGGCTGTTGATAATGGAGCACTTCGGAGTAGAAGTGAAGAAAGGCTTCGTGTGCTACACCAGAAGTAATAATTATGTAGCGGAGATTGGCTTCAAGCAAAAAGACTATGAGATGGCAAAGGAGATTGTGCGCGAGATACTGATGATAATCCAGAGAGGATACTTTCCCGATGGGACGAAGCAGAAGGCCAGATGTGTGGACTGCACATATAGGAATATATGCGTGTGAATCTGTGAAGTGATTTAATGCTCGGAGCAATAAGAAACTTAGGCATCCTAAAAATGATTGAAGTACTGGATTTTGATACAGATGCTCTAGATTCGGTAAGCTCTTATTTAGAACAGCGAGATGAGTCTGTCGAGAAAAAAGAATACGCAAAGCTCCAATTTGAATCGATAAATTCGGAAAAGATTGGAATATTCTCAATAGATAACGATGGAAAAATAAGGTTTCAGGTTGAGAATGTTTCTGATGATAGCTGGAAATATCTCTTTTTGAAAACGGCATCGCAAGGAACGTATATTACGCCTACGTGGAAAGATAGCGAAGTTAAACTAAAAAGGACTATTGCGAAGTTTATCGAAGAATCAGAGAATAATAATTCTGATTGGCTGCAAATGGCCGTCAAGATATTTACGGCTAACGATATCGAAATCAGCAAATTGGATGAGACTGGAGAATCCAGTAAAAAATCATTTCCTGAAACAATGAAATGGGCAAAAGAGGAGAGAAATATCAAAGTATTTTCAATTAAAATTGATGGAAATTATAATGCTGATGATAAGGAATTACTTGAGACGGCCTTATTAAATAAACCAAGGACTATCTACCAGACTGATCGATCAAAGTCCTTTATGTCGCCAAACGTTAAATGCAGTTTGTGTGGAACTGAAACAGAGCTTTACCCAAATGTGCTATCTGGTGTGGGAATAAACATCGCAAACGTTGATAAGCTTGTCTTTTTTCCAGGAATAGACGCTGATAATTCAAGCAAAGGGTTTCCAATATGTGCACCATGTGCGGAAGCGCTGTATGCTGCAAAATTTCATGTTCTAAATAGCACATCCGAACTTAGGCAAAACATCTCTGGACATCAGTCTCTGATAATCCCCCATGTAGTTAGAAGCGAAAACAAGAATGATGATTTAGTGATTATTAAAGACACATTAAAACGTCTTAGAAAGGATATTAGCGGACAAGAGGCAGCAGAAAAGAACTTGATAAAAGATCTATCGCAAAATAAAGGCATATCGACAGTCACATTTATAATGGGAGATGTAGCAGGACAAAATATCGAAAATATAAGAAAGATTATTCCCGATGTACTTCCATCAAGGCTTTCGGAAATCGCAAAAGCGATGGCCGATACAAATAGTGCCTATGAATCACTTCCCAGTGAACATCCATTGAAATTTGAACAAGTTATTCGGCCTGTTGATGGGAATTTGAGGATAATACAGGATGTGCTCGGGATGCCCAAGTACATGAAGCCGATCAAAGGAAAAAGAGCCCCGTTTAAATCTCTGCGTATCGATAGCTTGGACCTCTTAAATGCAATTTTCCTGAAAAAAGAATATCCATTAGATGACCTTATTGTTGAGTTTTCATCTAAATTATCGTATGATTTCCTTGGTGCGATCTCTAATTCGGATAAAGCACAAATATATTCAATAAAAAATAATATATCCAAGATGGTTTACTTATTATTTTTCTTAGAGATAACTGGTGTGATTAAGATGGATCAAGGGAAGAATTTTGTTGGAAAATACCTCGAAAATCATGAGGGACTAAAGCAACTAAATGATTTCTTAAGTAATGAGTCCAAAGGACTAAACACAAAGGAAAAAGAATATGCTTTTCTGGTTGGATTGCTCTTTGGCAAATTGGTCAGCATTCAGATGGCAAAACAGGTATCATGCAATGCACTGAAATGGCTCAAGGGTCTTCAGTTGAGCCAACAGGACCTGATGGAAATATTCGTGAAGACAAAGAGCAAGCTTGACGATTATAGTGTTCCCAAGAGCGCATGGTCTGATGAAATGAGAGGTGTAGCTGAGGCCATTGGTGGGCTGGGTGCGGATATTGATAAATGGGATATCAGCAGGAAAGAGATCGCATTTTACTTATCGCTTGGCCAGAGTCTATCTGGTTTTTACTTGCCCAGCAAGAGCAAAATAGAAGGATCGGAAAAGGAGTGAGTCAAACAGCGCACCCCGCAGCAAGCTGCGGGGTATTCATTTAAAAATAAAGATTTTGTTAAATCGTAATCAAACCTATATACTAGGATCTTATTATCTATAATTTCAAATATATATATATATTAATTCATTTGACTCTTCATTAATCAAGGCAAAATTCTTCCCAGCTCCTATAATAGCAGCATTATCGATCGGAGGTAATCCTAGCATGTTAAGTTTTTCAATTAATAGGTCCCTCTCTTTCTCTTCTAAGCAGACTCTGAAATCATCACTCAGTGCAAATATTTCTTTATCTTGGTATTTATGAATGACTTCTAGGATTTCGGTAGTATTTTTAATTTCGAGATTTTTTGTAAGCTCTAATAATTTTAATATATATTTTATTTTTTCGAATTCTAGTTCAATCTTCCTTCCATTTAGATAATTAAGAAAACGTTCACTCTTGATAGCATCAATAATAGCATCTATTGACGCTGTAATCTCGACGTCTAATTTCCGGAGATATTCTCTTTCCTGATAGGGTAGCTTATCTTTTATCAAAAACGCTATATCAATTCGTTCTCTCTTGCCAAGATATTTCTCTAGGAGTTTATCTGCCTCTAATGCACTATTGTAAGCCAAATGTGCCTCAGCTTCTTTGATTTGCGCCAATTCAATTGCATCATTACTGCATTGCACACTATCCGAATTTGTTATAACTGCCCTTATGCGCTCTCTAGCGCAATTGAGAAGTTTTATTTCTTCTTTTATATATAATAAAAGCTTTTGATAATCTAGCTTTTTTGGCCTATCTTTTTCGATAAAGCTCATATATTCAAGCATGGCTACGAAGAAATAGGTTGAGTTTCTTATCAACGTATAGTTTTTGTCATTAATTCTATAGACTAGAGGATCTACTCTTTGTAATCTCTCTATATGATGTGCAGAGGATATATAAAATATAATTTTTTTATCGGATTCTAAGTGAGTGTTTAAATCTAAAACAAACTGTATAGCTTCTGCATCTCTACTATTAGCTAATAGCTTTGATGGATGTCGCCTGAATGCTTCAATCCTATCCCTTAGCTTTGAATTATTTGTTGATTTTGTTTGAGAATATATATTCGTGTAATCCCTTATACCATTTCCAGATATGTCAATCCCAGATATTAAATTTTTAAATAATTTTATATCAGACTCGAATGAAGGAGTTAGGAGGAACGCTATATTTTTCCCTTCACTATCGACTATTCTGAATAATAAATCATTTTTAATGCTATTTATATCTTCTTTGCCCCTTATATTTTCTAATTTTTTTATAACATTAGATAAATATTCATCTCTGGCGGCGAAATTTTGATAAATCTCTATTGATCGATTAATATGCTCCATAAAACCTATAAGTTCATTTAAATGGGGAGGTAATAATAGAATAGGCTTTGAACAAAAATCTTCGAAATTAGAAAAAATAATATGCCGACCGAGCTGTTTAATTATGTATTTTGATTTTTCGTCTTCTATCAATTTTATATTAAAATATCTATTTAAAAAAGGAAAAGAATATTCAATTACATCAAAAAAATCAATGGAATACCTAATTTCGAAACCCTGCAACATAAGTTCAAGATCAGCTTCGAAAATCTCTAAATTCTTAATGTACTCATGAAGGATATGTGTTTCATCGGAGTTAATTGTCATACCACCTTTATTCTCAATTTTTTTTATATATTTTTAATTAATTTTTCAAAATGCTCAATAGAACTGCTCAGGTCACGATCAATTTTCAGTGCCAAAGGTTTCTCTTTCATTAGAGATTCATAGAATCTATAGTTCACATTATTATCCAATTCATGCCAAAAGCATTTATCTTCTTTTCGAATAATAATCGCAGGATGGAAGTTATATGCTGAATCATAATCATAATCGTTAATAATTATATTAATGCCTGCTTTATTGAATTCTTTAAATAAATCAAATTTTAAAATTTTTGGATAAATATCATTAATAAAAAAATTTAAATTATCTTTTAGAATGTCATAAATCCATTCTTCGCGAAGTGCTTCTTTTAATGCATTCAAAATTGCATCTTTATTGGCTTTTTCTTTTCCAATCAAATCGATCATTGTATCCATCCATTTAATGGCGATAGAATGATCTGCCTTATAAGCCCATCTATATGCAAGAGGAGCATATTCTGGATAACTTAGGTTCTTTCTGCATATTTTTAAAATTCTCTTTTTATATATAGGATCAATTTCAAAAGATGATGCATATCTAATTAGAATCAAGTGAATGTCCGTATTATTAACTATTAAAAAAAAAATATTTTAAATTATATAAATTATTAAGAGCTATATCGTATATACTCCGTTTTATACGTAACAAGTAAGCAGTTTCAATAAGATTAATTATATATTTAGGATTGCTTATTGGATTAGATTCCACTTCCGACACTAATTGATCAATCGATATTATTATTTTTTCCTTTAACAATTCATCATTAATATCTAAAAAAGCCTTAAAAAATAAATAGGGAACTTTCATTTCGTTATCTTGGCAGTTTAAATTTATTGAATCATTACAAAGCAAAATATTTTTTATAGATAATTTAATATCTAAATCATTATATAGGTCATTGCAATTCTGATATTTATTTATTATATTTTGTATTTCACCAAATATTTTAATCATCCATAATGACCTCACGATCATTCGAGTATTGCATTAAAGTGCATTGTCATTAGATTCATATATCTCTTTTTTGGTTCAAAGCTTCATGTGCATAGATCTAATCATAAAACTATAGATCTTTAGCGAGATTTTAAGAGTTTATCTACGTCTTTTATGCCTACCAATCCTTTTCATGCAGATGAACTAATATAGTTTATGGATAATAAAGTTCTAATAGCCTCCTTACTCGCTGCCATCCCCAGCACTCTCACCACCAGGGCCCCTGCCTCCAGAATCTCAAGGTTCTTCAGGATCAGCCTGAGCTTAGCGAATGTCACCTTGAAGGCATCGCCTTAAGCCTCCTTTGGCAGGCCCAGATTGCCCGCCTGCATCACCCGAACATGGCCGTATTGGCCGTCCCGATGCAATCCAGGAAAAAGGGCCGCTTGAGGGCTCGATCTCCTCAAGCAGAGTATGTTATCCTATAGATGACCCCGGCCAGATCGTCTGACACCAGCAGCGATCCATCCGGCAGACTCAGCACATCCACCGGCCTGCCCCAGGCCTCGTCCTCCTGCAGCCAGCCCGAGGCGAAGATCTGGTGGTCTATGGCGGTGTCATTTTCCACCTTCACCGCCGCCAGCCGGTAGCCTATAGGGGCATCCCTGTTCCAGGAGCCGTGCTCCGCAATGAAGATCTGGCTGTCGTACTCCGCCGGGAACATCTCCCCCTGATAGAACCTCATTCCCAGAGCGGCCACGTGCGGCCCCAGGGCCCAGGCGGGAGGCATCTTCTCATGGCAGCTGTAGCTCTCATCCGAGCCCAGCTCCGGGTCCGGTATGCTTCCCGAATGGCAGGTGGGGAATCCGAAGTCCAGGCCCGCCGCCGGGGCGTGGTTCAGCTCATCGGAGGGGACGTCATTGCCCAGCATATCCCTGCCGTTGTCTGTAAACCACAGCTCTCCCGATGGGCTCCAGTCCATGCCCACCGAATTTCGGACGCCCTTGGCATATACCTCCCTCTCGCTGCCGTCCGCATTCATGCGCAGGATGGTGCCGTTCAGCTCATCCACCGGCTCACAGACATTGCAGTCTGCCCCCACTGCCACGTAGAGCTTTTCGTCCGGCCCAAAAGCGATGTACCTCCAGCCGTGCAGGATGTAATAGGGCAGACGGGCCACCTCCACCGCCTCCGGCGGGCTGTCCAGATTGCCCTCAATATCGTCATAGCGCAGGATCCTGTCTATCTCCGCCACATAAAGCGAGCCCTCATGGAAGGCCACACCATTGGGATTTCGGAGCATGTCCACCACCTTGATCTCGCTCTCCTCCGCCATGCCGTCGCCATTGAGATCCCGGATGGCATAGACCGGAGTCGCATCCCCAGAGTCGATTAAATCGAAGGGCAGGCGGGTGCCCACGAATATGGTGCCCTCGTCCCCTAAAGCCAGCGAGCGGGGATAAGAGAGGTTCTGGGCGAAGACCTTGATGGAAAAGCCCTCCGGCAGGACGATATCCTCCAGGGGCAGGGATGAGCTGGTGGAGGAGGCGGACTTAACCGTCAACCTGGCTTCTTCTCCCACCTTCAGCTCTCCGCTCCTGCTCCCGGCAATGCTGCATGTGGCAGTGGCCTTCAGCACATCTCCGGATGTGGCATTCAACGAATAGGAGTAGGTGAAGGGATCAGATGCCGAGGGCTGGCTAGTGTAGTCATTGCTCAGGATCTTCTCACCGTTCTTGAAGATATCAACCTGCACCACATAGTGGCCGGTGGGAGAGGATACCTTATGCAGTACTGCCACATTGAGGGTCTGGTTGTCCTGGTCATAGCTGAGCATTACCTCCGACGGGGGATGAGCCTGCACCGGAATTGACAGCAGAGCTGAAAGAGCCAGGACAGTCAATATTGGTGAAGCTCTCAGGCCATGAAATGAACTCATTTTCCAAAACATATTTGCGCCTCCAAATCCTCCTAAAATGGATGCCGGCTGAGGATTCCTTCCTGTTATTCCCTCTTGTGGGTAAATAAATTTCGGCAAGAACTCTGTTCAGCGCCTGCATTTGAAGGCTGCTTGGCAAGCCTTACTACCCCATAAAGCAGATTCCAGCAGCCAACCACATTGGACGCTGTATTTTAATGATCGAGGAAACGCATGGCAACCACTGAAGCGCCCCCGAACGACTACGAAGAGATGAAGAAGAGCATAGCCAAGAAAGTCGGGCCCGGCATAAAGATAATTGACTGGACGCACTAAGCTCTTTTTTTGCCAGCAATGGCCACAAAAGCTCCTCTGCCGTAACCTTCTTCAAACGGCTCTGCCGCACTGATATCTTTGATGCTCTTGAATACGGTCTGACGGGTGGCGATGAGGTCAAAATCAAGGCTTTTCAGCCAGAGAATAACCTGATCCACTGAATGGAAATGAGCATATTTGTAGAACTTGCTCCAGGCCTTTTTCCTTTCATATTCCTTGCCGAGAGGGCTGCTTGGATCGATCATTCCGATGATTATCCGCCCCCTAGGCCTCAAAACCCTCTTTGCCTCCGCCAGAGCTTGCAGGGGATTTTCCAGGAAACAGATAGTAGTCACCATCAATAAGAAGTGAAATGATTCATCCTGGAAAGGAAGGGCTTCCCCTTTTGCCTCATGAACCTCTATGCCTCTCTGGCGCGCCCTGTCGGCCATTGCTTTTGCCGGTTCCACGCCGATCCTGATGCCCAGGGGCTCGGCGAACCGGCCCGTTCCAACGCCAATCTCCAGTCCAATTCCATTGGTGGGGATGAGGTCATGCAAGGCCAGGATCTCAGAAATGTAGGCCGCTTCATTCTCCTCAAACCACAAATCATACTCTGCCGCATGCCTTTCAAAGATCTCTATATTATTTATGATAGTCAGCCACAGATTCCAGGATTGCGCTTTTTGCAGATGAATTCTTCCACCACATCGGGTAAAGCGGAGGGGCGCTCTCCTTACCCGCACCTTGGATTTAAAAAAAGAGCTCTAGCCCCTCCGCCGGTATCCGACGGCTGCAAAGAGCAGGGCTGCGATAAGGATCAGGACCGGAAAGACGGAAAGGGTGGCTGTGAGCCCGAACTGGTCGGCAATTGCGCCCGAGACCGAGACGCCGAGGCCTCCGGCGCCCATGGCAATACCCATGAATAGGCCAGAGATCAGGCCTATCCTGCTGGGCATAAGCTCATGAGCCATGGCAATGGTCACCGAGAACGAGGCCCAGAGGAAAAATCCAAAACAGAGCATGGCGGCGATTTGAAGCGCACCTTCTGCCAGTAGAATCGCGGCAAAGGCGGGAATGGAGCAGAGGGTAGTTGCAACGGCAACCGGTTTTCGGCCCATCCGGTCGGAGAGATAGCCCCCGGTGAGCTGCCCGCAAACGCCGGCAATGAGCATGGCGCTGATAAAGAAGGTTGCCTCAATCAGAGGGTATCCGCTCAGGACAAGGTAGGTGGGGAGGAAGGTCATCGCCCCGAATGTGACCCAGGAGCGCAGCGTCGAACCGGCAAAGAGAAGGATCACCGGCCTCCAGTTCTCCTTGCCGCTGGACTGTACCTGCTGTGCCGCCACCGGGCAGATGTCCGGGATGGGGCGGACGGTGAGAAGAAGTGCGCCGAGGACAGCGGGTATTAAAAGCCAGGTTACGGCGGGAAGGCCTCCGGTAGTGATCACAATGCCGCCGAGGATCGGCCCGAGAGCCTGACCGAGGTTTCCCCCCACGATAAAGAACGAGGTGAGGCGGCCCCGGTTGCTGGATACCGCAATCGCCGCTACCTTGCAGAGAGCGCCGGGATGAAAGGTTGCGGCGCCCACAGAGGCGATGCCAACCGAGAAGAGCATAATCAGGTAGTGATCTGATAGCAGCCCCAGAAAGGCTATCCCGCAGCCGGAGAGGAGCACGGAGACTGCCACGCTGACCCGAAACCCCCGCTTATCTGAGAGGCTGCCGAAGACCGGCTGGAGGATCGAGGAGATCAGGCTGTGCATCACCGGGAGGAGGGCGGCCTGGGAATAGCTGTATCCGAGGGTGGTGATGAGAAGCGGCTGGAGAGCCATCAGCACCGGGGCATAGATGTCGTTAATGAGATGCGCCAGCGTCAGCTGGGCTATCTCCCGCACCCTTGATGGGGATTGTGCCGCCTGATCGTGCTGCATGGCCATGATCACGCTCATGAGGACGCCTTCTCTATACTGTTATATGAGGTTAGTTCCTGAGCGAACTCTTTGCAGACGATCCGAAAGCTGAAAAGGTCAGGGCAGGAGATGCCCATTCACCATCAGTCAATTCACCGATGCGCCCGGCAATCCGCCCTGTAGATGCTGGCGGCTGATAACTGAAAAGAAACCTTTTTCATAGCCAAGCTCCCTTACAATCCCATATGCCGGACCTTAGCTACCTCGGCCTGGCCTCGGCCATGCACCGCCTTACCGAACCGGCCATCCGAGCCGCCATATCTGCGCTTTCATTGGCATCCCTCCGCCGGGGAGTCTCTCGTGGACTTGATGCAGCCTGCGGAAATGGAGATCACAGCATCTGGCTGGCCCAGGCCCTCTTGCCGGAGGGGCAGGTAACGGGCCTTGATATCTGCAGGCAGGGGCTGCTTCAGGCGAAAGTTGCCTCTGAGAGAGCAGGTTTATCAGATTCGCTTGGCTATATTCAAGGGGACCTGAGCTCTCTGCCTTTCGAGGATTGTGCCTTCGACTGGGCCTGGTGCGCGGACTGCCTCTGGCCGGGCCCGAAGTCCCAGGGCTTTCTGGGATTGGACCCGATTCCCGTCCTTGGAGAGCTGGTGCGGGTGGTAAGGCCGGGAGGGCTTGTTGCTATAATATTCTGGTCATCGCAGCGGCTCCTTCCCGGCCACCCTTACCTTGAGGCCCGGCTCAATGCCACCCGGGCGGCATGCTATCCGTTTCAGGAAGGCTGGAGCTATAGGGAGCACATCCTCTCTGCGCCCGTATGGATGCTCCGAGCCGGGCTGGAGAAGATCAGGGGGCGGACATTTGTGGCCGATCTGCACTCTCCCTTCGACAGCCAGGCTCGAGATGATCTTGCCGCATGTTTTCAGATGCTATGGGAAAAAGCAATTGATGAGATCTCAGATGCGGACAGAATGCAATTTGAAAGGCTCTGCCGCAGATCCTCCCCGGAATTTATCGCCGATCGACCCGGCTACTACGCCTTTATAACCTACACCCTCTTCTCTGGCCGGGTTCCTTCCCTCTGAATTGACCAGATCTCGTTTGATTCAGGCAGCAAATTGAAATATATTCGGCCCCGTTGATTCTTTATGGAAGGCAATATCCTGGCTGCCCTGGCCCTGACCCTCCTGGCCGGCCTGGCCACAGGCATAGGAAGCCTGGTGGCTTATTTCATCCCCAAGCCCGATATGCGCTATCTCTCTTTGAGCCTGGGCTTTGCCGCAGGAGTGATGATATATGTGGGGTTTGTGGACCTCTTCTGCAGCTCAAAAACCGTGCTGGGATTCGCCTATGCCAATGTCTTCTTCTTGATAGGCCTGTTTTTGATCTATCTCCTAGACCGTGCCATTCCTCATATCCATATGGACGGGCAGGTGGACTCTCAGTGCAATCGTCTCTATCGCAGCGGCATAATGACCACCCTGGGCATCGCCATCCACAATCTGCCGGAGGGCATGACTGTGGCCCTGGTTTCTCTGGCCGACCTGCGCCTTGGTCTGCCGGTGGCGGTGGCCATTGCCATCCACAACATCCCGGAGGGGCTGGCCTGCAGCATTCCCCTCTACTGCGCCACATCCGATCGCAGAAAGTCCTGTCTGCTCTCCTTTGCCGCGGGTATGACCGAGCCGCTCGGAGCCATTTTGGCCGTCCTTCTGCTCTATCCCTTCCTCAGCGACTGGCTGCTGGCGGCAGCCTCGGCCATGGTGGCGGGAATCATGGTCTTCCTGAGCCTTGATGAGCTGATACCCATAGCCAACAAGTACGGCAGCGAGCATATCACCAATCTGGGAATCATTGCCGGCTTTGCGATCATGATGCTCGGGCTGAGCCTGATGGGAGCCTTTTAAGGCTGATGGGTGCGCTCTTTGGGACTATGGCAATTTGTTGGCTGCAGGCGCCTATTCAGGAATGCCAATGCTTAATAATTTCTTCGGACATTGCTGATTAAAGCGGTTTGTTCCCGGATAGGAATAGATTGATTGGAATACAAGAGAAGGATCAAAGCGATGGCAAAGGAAGACGGTGCTTTTGAGCCCAGGGGGCATGATCATCCCCTAAAAAACGATTTTATGTCCTCTGATGATGCCAGGGTCTCGCCCGGCGGACCGTCGGTTCTCCGGGTTGCCTTTTACTCTCTGATCTTCAACCTGGCCCTGGTTGCTGCCAAGCTCTTCCTCTCTGCCGTCTCCGGCAGCCTGGCTCTCCGGGCTGATGCAATTCATTCCCTGGTGGATGTTTTCGCCTCGGTGGCCCTCATACTGGGCTTGAAGATATCCGAGAGAAAGAGCCAGAGCTTTCCCCTGGGACTCTACAAGGTGGAGAACCTGGCCTCCATAGCCATCTCCTTTCTGCTCTTTGCCACCGCCTATGAGATCATCATGGAGGCGGTACAGGGCGGAGTAGAGCCCTCCTATTATCAGGGGTACGTCCTTTATGCTGTGGCCGCAATTGTGCCCCTGCCCTATCTGTTCGGAAGCTTTCAGATCCGGGTGGGAAAGCTGACCGGCTCGCCCAGCCTGATCGCCGATGGAGTGCAGCATAAGGCCGATGTTCTCACCTCCGCCCTGGTCTTCCTGGCCCTCATCGCCCAGAGCATCGACTTTCCTCTAGACCGAGCCGCAGCCGCGATCATAGCTCTGGTCATCCTCAAGGAGGGATGGGAAATCCTGGTCTCCGGCATGCGTGTGCTTCTGGATGCCTCAGTTGACCCCAAGACCCTGAAGAGGATTCGCCAGCTGATAATAGAGGCTCCCGAGGTTGAATCCATCAATGAGGTCGTGGCCAGGAACTCCGGGCGCTATTTATTCGTTCAGGCCGACTTGGTCTTGAGGGTGACCGATCTCAAGAGGGCCCATATGGCCAGCGAGCGAATTGAGGCGCGGATTCGAGAAGAGCTTCCAAATGTCGATCGCGTTCTCATCCATTACGAGCCGAAGGTAAAGAGCAGGCTTAGATATGCCTTTCCTCTGGCGGACGGCAGAGGAAGCGTGGGAGAGCACTTCGGCGAGTCGCCCTATTTCGCCCTGGTGGAGATGGACCTTCAGGAGATGAGGCTCTCCAAACAGGAGATCATTGCTAATCCCTACCGGGATCTGGCCAAGGGAAAAGGGATCAAGGTGGCCCAGTTTCTGCTGTCCTACAAGCCCGATGTGGTCATAACCCGGGAGAGCCTGGCAGGAAAGGGGCCTGGTTATGCCTTCACCGAGGCAGGAGTGGAGATCAGCCAGACAGAGGCCAGGACATTGGATGAACTGATCGAAGGTCTGGGGAAGACGGAGGCGGTGGGACTCTGAATGTAGAGTGCCCTTTTCGCCTGACTCTAGGTGCAGATATGGAACTCCAGGTGCAACGCCCGAAAAGAGTTATCAATCACTCGAGCGGCCATCAATTCCAGTCCTGGCCTAATCTGCGAAATTAGTTCTGGCAGACAGTTCCTCGGAAGCTGTTTTTGGGAGGAGTTATAACAGTACTTCTCGCGCTGGACTTGATAATAGCCTTTTCGGCACAACTACTTTTTATCTGCCCTCAAATACAGGTCATCTCGGGTAATAAGGCCCATATATTTTAGCTTCATCCACCTCATGGATCTCATCGAAGGTCCACGAATCTCCAGTTTTTTCATTTGTTATTTCGATCCATTCCGGCTGCCAGTGATCTTTATTAATGGCTCCATCAACGTTTAATGTTATTTTTATTATGTCTCCAACATCCAATAGCTCACCAGAATAAAATTCATCAGTGTTGCCTCGTTCAAAATCATTTTTATTTTCGTTATCAAGTTTTTCTGTTTTAGCTTCACCATACTCGCCATATAGAGTTAAATAAACACTTACCTTATCTGATCCAGCTTTTTCCACATTTTTTGTTTTTACTCTTATCTGGTAGCTTGTCATTGATCTTACTTCTACATCATGGTAGCATGAATCAGTTAAAAGATCAGAATTAGTCACTGTCAACTTTACCCGATACACTCCTCCTTCCTTGTACGTATGTGCAACCTTACCTCTATATTCTGAGATTGGATCTCCTCCATCAGCGAAATCCCATTCATAGAGCTTTATCGGCCCACTCTCGTCCCGGCTTTCAGATGCATCAAATTCTACTGGATCTCCGAAATTGGGTTGTGAATAGGTGAAATTGGCTGTTGGTCTACTTAATATTGTATAGTCTTTATTCGCTTTATCATCATAAGCATTCTCTTTTTCATGATTGCCATCCCTTACTTGAACCTGCACACTGTTTACTCCAATATCTTCATTGGTAGTAGTCCAGGTCCAGGTGTTTTCTGTATCCCAATCTCGTACTTTTTCAAAATTATTGCCCGTTCGCTTTCCACGTAGTAGGAACTTATAATAAAGTATATTATCATCTGAATCATATGCACTAGCAGTCCACATTATTGCTATTCCTTCAGGCTGTGGACTTCCATTATCTGAGTCTAAGCTTTTAATTTCGGGAGGAGTGTTTGCAGGACCTTCTGTCGTGTTTGCAGGACCTTCTGTCGTGTTTGCAGGACCTTCTGTCGTGTTTGCAGGACCTTCTGTCGTGGTTACAGTAACTGGTTCTGTATTAAGCAGGCCAGAAAGCAGGCCAGATTGAAGAATCCCTACAACAAGTGCTACAATGCCTGTTATTAAAGCAATTTTCACCTCTTTCTCCATGCGAACACCCTGTCCTTCTACAATAATACTTACATACATGTAATTTAAAGATTTGCATGTATTTAGCTGCCATGAACTGCCAGCATAGAGCTGTGCATAAAGTTTGAAGTCGAGCTGTTTGATAGAGCTTCATAGGAAGTTGGTTAAGGCAATTGCAAAGCCGGAGCGGACAAAAGGCAAGTAGCGCCTATCTCTTCAGGAGACACTATTCTGTGCGATCCATAAGGTCTAACAGCGATCTAGCTGGAGGACGCAGAGACTATTTTAGAATGAGACTTAGAGGGACAAATCTGGATATCCGAATGCTTTAAATACAACATCGCATATAAGCGTAATTACTCTATAGTTTCCTTCGGCGTTTGTCGGCTGGAGGATGCAGCTAAACAGCTTGAGCAGTTCTGTAAATATAAGTTAGTGAGGCTCTAATGAAGATATGTGTTACAGCAGGAGCATCAGGCCTTGATGCTCCCATGGACCCCAGGTTTGGGCGCTGCCCATTCTTTGTGGTGGTGGATCTGGACAGCATGAGCGAGATATCCCTTCCCAATGCTAATGTCAATGCCAGCAGCGGCGCCGGCATTCAGGCCGCTCAGGAGGTGGCAAGGCAGGGGGCTGCAGCTCTGATCACCGGGAATGTCGGCCCCAATGCCATGCAGACTCTCTCCGCTGCCAATATCGATGTCTATCTGCATCAGGGGGGAGGAAGCGTCAGAGATGCAGTGGAGAAATTCAAGAGGGGCGAGCTCACAAAAGTCTCCGGGCCTTCGGTGCAGGCCCATGCCGGCATGGGCCAGGGAGCCGGAAGAGGCGGCGGCGGTCAAGGCCAGGGCCAGGGAAGGGGCGGCGGTCGAGGCATGGGAAGAGGCAGCGGCCAGGGCCAGGGCAGAGGTGGTCAGGGATGGTGAAGGTCTGCGTTCCCACCATGGGCGACTCGGGCATGGATGAAGCCATCTGCCAGCACTTCGGTCGGGCTCCCACATTTACCATAGTGGATCTGGACCGCCAGGAGATCAGGGTGCTCCCCAATGTCAGCGAGCACATGGGCGGAAAGGGCCTTCCTACGGAGATTATGTTCGCGGAAGGCGTGAAGGTGATGATAGTGGGCGGTCTGGGGCCCAAGGCGGTTCAGGCTTTTAACCAGGCGGGCATCGATGTATTCGTGGGAGCGGCAGGCACGGTAAAGGATGCCGTCGATGACTGGCGGGGGCAGATGCTGGCCCGTGCCGATTTCGACAACGCCTGCCAAGAGCATAAGCATTAGCCTTTGAATGAATAAGATAAAGGGCGACGGGCACCATGTTGTCGATGGTTAAGGAGAGAGCTGCCGAGGCAACAAAAGCGCCTTGCCCAGTCTCTCCCATGAGCTTGATTAAACTGCGGCGGGAATCATAGTCGGGCTGCCTGAGCCCATTATCTCCGACATTTATTTCAGAGATGGACAGAGCCTGTGTTATAAAGAGTTTGAGAGGCAATACAGCTCACCTGGAAGCTCTATCTGGCTCATATAAAAGGAAAATTCTTATTCTGGCCGTCGATAGAATCAGGTAATGGGGGTTTTGATTTGATAAATAAATTGGTCATCGCCTGGGCCGCCTTGGTGTTATGCCTGACTTTGCAGGCTCAGGCCATAAATGATCCGCTGGCATTGCCCACGGATATGAGAAGAGCCGAGAGCTCGGATGCAGAAAAGGTTATCCTTGATCCCTATGCCGATCCTCTGGGCATCGATGCCTTGATGCGCCAGATCGATCCACATCACACTTCAGAGTATCTGGATAGGATCAGCGGCAGGGAGTATCTGAGCCCATTCATACCGATCTCTCAGGAGCTGCAGGGATACTGGACGCTGGATCTCTTCGGGGGCACGCCGGGGCGTATGGAGTTGATGCTGGTTCAAAACCGGGATGCGGTCTTCGGGCGCGGCAGCTTCTCCCTGGCTTCCGGCATCAGCAGCCTGTCCGCCAGCGGATGGACGGCCAAGGACTTGTTATACCTGGATCTGGTTGATGTAGAGGCTATGATGCTTTACCGCTGTAGCCTGACCATTAGCAAGGATTTCCTCTCCGGCAGCTACAACGCCTATGATTCTCAGGGCCGTTCCTGGTCCGGGACAATGCAGGGTGGCAGGATGGCTTAGTATTGCCGAGAGCCTTTTTCTAGAGGGAGCTGGAGCGGCTCCCCCTGATTTTTAGCTATTCCATTCCGATCTTTCAATTTTATCCCAGGCACCGAATTGAGCCAGACTCAGGTAGATTCCGTCGCATTTTCAGGCACGTAAACCACCTGGCCGCTCTCCAGCCGGTACGCCGTCCCCATTCGGCTGCCCTGGCCCCCGGCCATCTTCTCGGTCATGTTGAGCACCTGGATCTGGCTCATATCCTTGATTATGATCTGCATATTGGGGTCGCCCGGATTCTTGACTATGGTCACATTGGCCTCGGGCTGGAGCAGCTCCGGCACATTATAGGAGACTACCAGGGCCAGCAAGAGGGCCACGGCAAAGACCATGGCTGTATCGAAGAGATTTGCCACTCCGCTCATGGGATCATCATCCTCCCAGTCGCCCAGCAGTCCCAGCCTACGCCTTCTCATCTTTTCTGCCTCTCAAGAGGTCCACTGCATACTCCATGTCGCTCAGGTCCTGCCGGTACCACCTGCTTCTGATGACCATTACTGCGTAGCAGATGCCGCCCACCACCAGGCCGATTACCGTGGTGGCGAAGGCTATGACCAGATTGTCGGCCAGGGATTTGATATCCCCCTGAGACAGACCGATGAGGGCGGGGCCCATGGGGATCAGAGTTCCCATCAGCCCCAAAATGGGTCCCGCTTTCACCCCAATCCTCAGGGGCTCTAAAGCCCTGGCCATGGAGAGCTCAAGGTCCTGAAGGATCTTCTCCAACTTGAGATCGAACCGCCCCGTCTCTAAAGATTGGCCGATCTGCTCTAATGCCAGGGAGAGCTGGTGGGGGCATCTGTAGCTGGATAGGGCTTCTGCCGCCTCTTTTGCTCTTCCCTCTCTCCGGAGATCGGCGGCTTGCAGGCTGATCTCTTCCAGCTCGGAGAGGTCCCTGCGCCTTGAGGTATACTCATTGATCAGGGATCCCAGGAGGGCCAGCGACCAGGCGAATAGAAGAAGGAGGGCTACTATATCCGGGTAGAGGAATGCGGTGGAGAAGATATAGAGCAGCTCCACACTGGTCTCATATAAAATCAGAAGTAGACCCCCCATCTTCGGCCCAGGAAGCCCAGGGCCATCAAAGATAATATCATCAGGTAGGAGGGAATGATCTCCCCCACCGAGCTGCCTGGGGGCAGAAAGGAGATCCTCTGACAATTGATGTAGGCGGGGATGAGGAGAATGGAGAGTATGTAGAAGAGGCCGAGAAAGATCATGGCCCTTCCCAGGGAAGACGGATCTGCTTTGATTCTCCTCAATGCAGTGGAGAATGCGGCTATGGAAGAGAAGAATAAGAGGCCTACCAGAAAGCCGATCTTCCAGGTATCGATCTCCACCAGTCCGGCCAGAAAGCTGCAGGAGATGAAGCTGGCCGCCAGGCAGGCGGGACAGGGCAGGGACAAGGCCCAGAAGGTCTTCCTGGATATATCATGACAATGGCTATTCCACTTTCTAGCGGTGATGATCCCCAGAGCCACTAAGAGCAGGGCAACGAGGAGGTGCACTGCCATCCCCGTATTCAGGGCGACGGATAATGTATTTTCCGGCAGCAGCTCGATGGCTATCCCCATGAAAAGGGAGATCACAAGATATCCTGCTGCTATAGACAGAATCTCACGACGGCTGAGACTGGCCAGGCCGCAGCCCAGGCTGACCTTGAAGGAGAAGACCAGAATCCCTATGAGTACGCCGGATATGGTGAGCCAGGTTAGATCCAATTAATGCCACCTACTAAATTTAGCTGATGCTAGGGCAACATCATTGGATTTAACTCTTGTGCAAGCAAAGGAGATTAAGATCAATCTATGTTGATCACCCCATTCTCCTACTGTCAATTTGAAAAATTCCCAATTATAACTGAGATCCTTGTTTTCTTGGAACTCGCCCTCGGACCTCGTCGTCGTTCAATTCTGCTCACCAACAGTACGCGTTTCAATCCTTGTTTTCTTGGAACTCGCCCTCGGACTCGCGGTCGGGCCACTTCCATTATACTCTTTTGTGAGTTTCAATCCTTGTTTTCTTGGAACTCGCCCTCGGACTGTAGTATGTGGTGCTTGCCCCGGTTATGACAGGATGTTTCAATCCTTGTTTTCTTGGAACTCGCCCTCGGACGCTTGCATATATCCATAGCTTCAAGCCTGGAAAATGGGGTTTCAATCCTTGTTTTCTTGGAACTCGCCCTCGGACTTAGGGCTCAATACTGAAGAAGACTGGCAGCCCCTGTTTCAATCCTTGTTTTCTTGGAACTCGCCCTCGGACATTGTCTCGGGCTGAACGAAAAGCACGATAACCAAATGTTTCAATCCTTGTTTTCTTGGAACTCGCCCTCGGACATCAAAAATCCTGGACCACACACGTCCGCTGATATTGTTTCAATCCTTGTTTTCTTGGAACTCGCCCTCGGACCTGGGGCTGGCGCGATCTCCAGGGTGCCCACCATAGGGTTTCAATCCTTGTTTTCTTGGAACTCGCCCTCGGACATGAAAGAATATTCACTGGAACGTAAAAGCGACTTTCTGTTTCAATCCTTGTTTTCTTGGAACTCGCCCTCGGACCATGCCTGCAAAGAGCTTAAAAGAAGCCGAGGCATGGGGTTTCAATCCTTGTTTTCTTGGAACTCGCCCTCGGACTTGGCAGCAGTCATTGATTCACCTTATTATCTCCAAGTTTCAATCCTTGTTTTCTTGGAACTCGCCCTCGGACCGCGATGGCCACCAACGAATCTATTTCTCTTATGGGTTTCAATCCTTGTTTTCTTGGAACTCGCCCTCGGACCTGATATTAGATAAACAGGATGGACTGATAACTGGTTTCAATCCTTGTTTTCTTGGAACTCGCCCTCGGACACGGTGAACTCTGGAAAAACTTGCTTGAGTTCGTATTGTTTCAATCCTTGTTTTCTTGGAACTCGCCCTCGGACCCTTAAAGTCACAAATGCCATAGGAGCCCACGCCTTAGTTTCAATCCTTGTTTTCTTGGAACTCGCCCTCGGACTAAGGCTTCCATCATGCATAAACCAGATAGGCATGTGTTTCAATCCTTGTTTTCTTGGAACTCGCCCTCGGACTTCGTCGTATTTCTCACTCCGCAGCTTGTTGTCACCGTTTCAATCCTTGTTTTCTTGGAACTCGCCCTCGGACGACCACTTAACGAGAGATCCATCGCTGTGTAGAGTAGGTTTCAATCCTTGTTTTCTTGGAACTCGCCCTCGGACCTTATCAGTGCTACGCCAAATGAGCCGGCCATTAGTGGTTTCAATCCTTGTTTTCTTGGAACTCGCCCTCGGACAAGTCGCGTCATTCCAGGTTCTGCAATGAATGCAGTTTCAATCCTTGTTTTCTTGGAACTCGCCCTCGGACCATATTCCAGAAGAGGGTCCTCCAACCGGAACAGCTGTTTCAATCCTTGTTTTCTTGGAACTCGCCCTCGGACACTGAAATGAAAGAGGGCGATATATACCACATATCAAGTTTCAATCCTTGTTTTCTTGGAACTCGCCCTCGGACGGTGTACCTCATCTCGATTGACTGGATGATACTATGTTTCAATCCTTGTTTTCTTGGAACTCGCCCTCGGACTTTGAACTGACGGGCAGCAAGACGCCTTGTATTGGTGTGTTTCAATCCTTGTTTTCTTGGAACTCGCCCTCGGACAAATGCAATTGGCGTCTCATAGGAGAAGTATATAGTGTTTCAATCCTTGTTTTCTTGGAACTCGCCCTCGGACTGTTGGAATTGCTACCAAAGCTTGAAGGCAGCATATGTTTCAATCCTTGTTTTCTTGGAACTCGCCCTCGGACTCATGGCGAGAGAGTTCTTCAGCCGGCTGAGGTTGGTGTTTCAATCCTTGTTTTCTTGGAACTCGCCCTCGGACTTTCATGGTTAGTGGCGTTTATGGCAAAATACCTACGTTTCAATCCTTGTTTTCTTGGAACTCGCCCTCGGACAGCGGCTTTTTTTCGTCCTTTTCCCCGTTTCTCACTGTCAAACCGCCCTTTTCACACGCTCCTCTGAGCACTACAAGAACTTATTAGAAGGCTTATAAATTCATTCCGCAAGGTTGGTCTGAGAACAAGATTTATCCAGAAAAGCATGCAACTTCTCTATCTCCAGATTGCGGATATCTGCGGCCTATCTATATTGAGTACTCATCTAGGAATCGAATAGTAGAAAAAGGTTTTTATGGATCATCTTCTATAAGGATATTCAATGTGCGAGAGCTCAAACTCAGAGAAATACTCCAGACGCAGGTCTTCCTTCTCCGATGAAAGCATTGAAGAAGATGAGGAGAAGATGGAAGAAGCCTTCACCAATCTCTCGGCGCATATCATAGCTAAACTCATTGAGGAGGAACCTGATTCCTATTCAATTGAGGATGTAAAAGTCAGGTATAAATGAAGGGCGATATTGTTTTTGTGCGTTTCCCTTATACCGATTTGAGCATTGCCAAGCCCAGACCGGCTCTTGTGCTCCATGAAGAGCGGGATGAAGTCGTATTGGCTTATATCTCCTCAAGAGTGCCAATAATTCCCTCAGGTACTGACGTCTTGGTCTTGAGAAACCAACCGTATTTTGAAGCAACCGGACTGAAGCGCGATTCTGTAATAAAGTTGAGCGTCCTGACAACATTGAAGAATTGGTTCATTGAAGGACTCTTCGGAGAGGCTGACGAGACCCTTAGGCTTGAGATCAATGCCAAGCTGGCATCATGCTATCAGATTTGATTAAAATGAATAATATTTAATAAATTTATTTAGATCCTGTTTTCCGAATGCTTCAGATCAATGACTGCCCCAAAGCCCCTAGAGACCGACTTGCCCAGCCCCATAAAGTTCGGAATGGCAAAGCTTGCCGTGAACTCGCCTCTTATCCCCGTTACCTTCGTCCCTTTCAGCTGGCAGATCTCGTCCTGCATACTTCCCACCTCCAGCCGGATATGCTCCTTGGCCACATAGCCCAGGCCCTTGGAGCTGGAGAGGATATTTCCCACAAGTATCCTGCGCAGCAGCTCCCTTTTCTCCTCTCGATTCGCATTCTGGAACCTGCGGTAGTTGTCCTGGCTCAGCGCCAGCCAGGGCGTGGCGAACCTGTAGCTGTGGATCTCCTCTGTACAGCCGAACTCCTCGCTCCTGACGCTGACGCCCCGCTCCATTATGCTGTATCTGCTCTCACCCAGCTTTATCTCATCGAATTTGTCATAAATCTCCTTGAGTACATCTGCCCCCTCGTTTATTCCCAGGATAAGAGGGCTTCCTTGCAGCATCTTGTACTGGATCAGAGGATATCTGTAGATCAGCCTGTCCGTCACATGCTGGTGCAAGAGGGCATGCTCGTTGAAGCTGGTGGCAAAAAAGCCGCGCAGCTTGGCGGCGTCCCCCTGCATGGGCGCGTCGGAGTGGAGGGTGAGGCGGAGGATTTTGAGGATCATGTTTGCGGCTCTGAGTATTCTATATCAGCGGATATTTCTTCACCGCGCGCTATCATGCAGGCGATGAACCCGTCTATAGCCTCCTTTGCCATCTCCAGTGCCTCTTCGACTGTTCGCCCGAAGGTCAGGCATCCCGGCAGAGAGGGCACGATCACAGTGTAGGTTCCATCATCTTCATTTCTTAGCAGGACCTTGTAGTGCAATGGCTTCATTCAAAATCTCCTTGGGCCGTATTGGTATTTCATTGCTGCTATAAAGTTGGCTATCACGGTATTTATCGAATTCTGTGCTCAATTCGTCTATGGCTGAATCTGGCAAAGACATGATGGAGTTAATCCGAGAACATCAATGTTCCGCCAAGAGATTCTCTTGTATTGATGTCGAGACCCACATTATCTTTATCATAAAATTGTTCATCTAATACCCTGAAATTCCTAATCTTTATTATGGTCAAATCATCTGGCTGTATTTTCATTCCTTTATAAAATGTTATGCTAACCGAATTTGATGCAATTCGCTTCCTCAGACTCCTTATCTCATAGTGTCTATCCCATCGATCTTCGATATCCAACGCTTTTTGAATGTCATCTATCAATTCTGGATCAAGTGATGATACAATGAATTGTTCCTGGTATTCATTGTCTCGCAGCAAATTTCTAATATCGACAGGAATTTCCCTGCCCTTTTCTTCATAAATATGAGAATATTGAGCATAAGCATTTACTATTTTTATAGATTCTCCATTGCTTTTCCTAACAAAATCAAAATATCTCGTACCTAATTTGTAGAAAGAAGCTTCTTCTACGACAAGTCCAATTTCCCCTAAGCTGAAGCTGGTCGAATCCAATTTGATGTCATCGTAAATCGTTTGGGAGAATGCCCTCCCGTTATTTGTTTCCAAATTCAATATTTCAACAATCCCCAATTTATTCAAACCATTACGGTTGCATCTACCGCAGACTTGAAAGATCGAATCCAGTGGTGCCCAATCTCTTATAACATAATCTATATCGATATCTACTCCTGCTTCTATGCATTGGGTTGTCACAATCAATGGATTTTCATTCTTCTTAATGGAGTTCTTAATCCTTAAAATGCGTTCTCGTCGTTGAGACGGTGCAACTAATGAGGATAGATAAAATGCAGGGCGTGAATTACCCAACATTTTCTTTGCTTCTTTAAAGACTAATTTACTGCATTCCCTTGTATTTAGCACTATCATCATTGATTCATGAGAATGGCTATTCAAGAGGTTTGGCAGTCTTTCTAGAAATTCGTTTATCCGCTCTTTCTTTGGCACAATATGTAGCTCAACTCTTTTGCGGTCAGCAAAATATTCTCCGTGATTTGGTACTTGTTCCACAGAGTTGGGCATGAATCCCGGCTGAGTTGCAGACATCAGCAAGATGTGTGTATCCCCAACTTCCGCTAATTTACTAAAGAATTTTTCAAAAGGTTTCCATAGTTCTGAAGGAAATGCTTGCACTTCATCAAAGATGATAATCGAATTGAAGAGATTATGGAATCTCATAAGATATTTTGCCCTTAGTGAGAAAAGTGAATAAAGCAATTGATCATAGGTTGTAACAATAACCTCTGCATTCCAGGTATTCAAGAAAAAGTCTATTGAGTTCTTGCTTCGTTCTTGATCATCAATCCCGTCCTTGTACATGAAGTCCGAAATTGAATAGCTGGGGAAATATAGCCTATCTCTGTGATGCTCATAGAGATTCCCAAGGAATTTTTTATATTCCACGTCAGTTTGTTCGATAATTGACAGAAATGGAAGGGATACAATTATTTTAGGGATGAATCCCTTTTCTTTTCCGATCTTCTCTCTGAGCTTAAGCGCCCAGGAAGCCGAAAGTAGCGTCTTTCCCAGACCAGTTGGCAATGTTATTGAATGGATTCGTTCATTTTCGGAGATTGAGTTGACTCTTTGAATTGTCTCTCTGTAGGCCTTATTTCGTGATTCATTGATTAGTTTATTATCACTGATTTTATTAATATAATTGTCTACAAGGTTATCTGGAAGGGGGATAGATTTACGTGAATATTGGCTTGGACTGTCTGAGGCAAGATAAGCCTTATCTGCTTCTAGGAGAATGGAATATATTAATAGAGCCAATATCCTGTGTTCAACCTGGATATCTAGCCATTTATCCTTATCGCATCCTTTTGGTGATCTCTTATATTCTCTACTAAATTTTCTGAGTTTACTTGATATGGCATCAATTTTATTAAAATTAAACTCTTTACCCGAAGATAAGTCGATACCATCAAATCTGTATTTGAAGATCTCTAAAGAAATATTATTTATTTGAAGTTCGAGGACTGATAAATTTTTTTCAATGCTGTTCAGCACATCTTCGATGCTTTCCGATGAAAAACAAAGAAACCAAAAGTTAGCGGCATTGTCCATCTGCCCCAAAATTTACCTTTTTAATCTCGTATCCTGCCTGTGCTATGCATTGAATCATGTCTTCGATGGTTAAAATTGCCG
>Ga0302252_1000618_pt1 | contig 28479 bp, 21 predicted proteins | sample AAG_RA_Leu_MG_FD_193511 | JGI IMG/M metagenome (GOLD analysis project Ga0302252, IMG submission 193511) | Enriched activated sludge microbial communities from anaerobic digester in WTTP, New Holstein, Wisconsin, United States - AAG_RA_Leu | ecosystem: Engineered > Bioreactor > Anaerobic >... | reverse complement strand
GTCCTCTGGATCCAGGGGCAGTGTCTCGCACTGGGCGGACTGGCCGGCCACGAAATCATTATAAAAGACATCGCGTCCCTCGGTCATGGGTACATCGACGCCGGTTCTCTTGACCACAACTACCTTCTGCACCGAGGGTGCGGTCTTGAGGGCCTCATCCACATTGGGCTTGAGGGGCAGGGGCTTGCCGCGCCTGTAGAAGCCGTCAGCGGTGACAACAACCTTGGCCTCGGCATCGTTTACACGACTGTTCAGGCCGCCGGAGGAGAATCCGGAGAAGACGATAGTGTGAATGGCACCGATCTTGGCGCAAGCCAGCATGGTGATGGGCAGCTCCGGGATCATGGGCAGGTATGCGACAACTCTGTCTCCCTTCTCCACGCCCACACTCTTCAGAGCATTGGCCATCTTGTTGACCTCTCTGTAGAGCTCGTAGTAGGTGATGGTCCTGGTGTCGCCCACGGGCTCGCCTATGAAATAGTAAGCAACCTTGTTCCGATTCGCGGACTTGGCATGCCTGTCCACGGCGTTGTAGGCCACATTGATCTTGCCACCGGTGAACCACTTGAAGTAGGGCTTGCCGGAGTCATCCAGAACCTGGGTGTAGGGCTGGTACCAATCAGCATAAGTCTGGGCCATCTCGTCCCAGAAGTCGATGTAATTGTCAGATGCCCACTTGCGCATCTCGGCCTCAGTCTTGAAGCCCTTCTTCTTCATCCACTGGAATGCGTTGGAGTGCTCAACGATCCACTGCGGTGTATTGAAAATCCTGGTCTCTTCCTGCAGAGCAGCTGTCTTTGCTGTTTCAGCCAATTTCATACCTCCTTATGATAAATTGTCTCCTCGATCCAAGGTCAGGCCTATCTTGAAGAATCGTGAGTATCCCTCTCTCTCGTCGTGCCTTGACCACCACCCAGAAAGCGCGGAAGGTTCGGGAAACATTGCCCAGTGACTTGCTGGATCATTTATAAAGCTATCGCGATAAAAATCGTCATGATCTTTAATAATCATCAATTTCCAGTATGGTTGATTGAATGAAGCCTATAAAAGGAAAATAACGAGATGAAAGTTAATAATTATCTTTAATGGCCTTTAAAAGGCATTGAAAGAGAATTGGCTGGAAAAAAGGTGAAAAATCCCGCTTAGATGAGCGGGATGGCATCCACTGCATCGGGATTGGCCAGAGCGGATAAGTCTCCGGTGGGTTTGCCCAGAGCCTTGGCCTTGATGACCCGGCGCATGATCTTCCCCGATCTGGTCTTGGGCACATCCTTGACGAATAAAACCGTCTCCGGGTAAGCTACCGGACCTAATACAGAGCGGACGTGCTTTGCCAGCTCCTTCTTCAGATCCTCGCTCTCCTCCTGTCCGGTCTTAAGGATGACGAAGGCCACTATGACCTCACCCTTGACCTCATCTGGCTTGCCGATAACTGCTGCCTCTGCCACCTTGGCATGAGATACAAGCGCAGACTCGACCTCAGCATTGGAGATCCTGTGTCCGGCCACCTTCAGCACATCGTCGATTCTGCCCTGGATGAAGAAGTACCCATCCTTATCCTTCATGGCCTTGTCGCCAGCCAGATATGTGCCGGGCCTGATCTCCCAGTAGGTGGACCAGTACTCTTTCTGGTACCTCTCAGGATCTCTGTAGAAGGCCCTGAGCATGGACGGCCAGGGTGTGTTGCTGACGATATTGCCTCCCGATCCGAGTGGCACCGGATTGGCCTCCTCGTCCAGGACATCGATGTTGAATCCGGGCAGGGGGAATGTCGCAGAGCCGGGCTTGAGGGGAGTGATGGGCAGGGGCGATACCAGGAATGTGCCTGTTTCAGTCTGCCACCAGGTGTCCATGATCGGGAGCTTGCCCGCACCGAAGGTGTTCCTGTACCAGATCCATGCCTCGGGATTGATCGGCTCACCCACAGATCCCAGCAGCCGCAGGCTGGAAACATCGTACTTCTTGGCCCATACATCTCCGGCTTTCATCAGCATCCTCACTGCGGTGGGCGCGGTGTAAAAGACGGATACCTTGTTGTCCTGGATTATCTTATACCATCGGCCCAGGTCCGGGAAGTCCGGAGACCCCTCATACATTATGCTGGTACAGCCCAATGTGAGTGGACCGTATACTATGTACGAATGGCCGGTGATCCATCCGATATCCGCTGTGCACCACCAGACATCGCTGTCCTTAATGTCGAAGACCCAGTGCAGAGTCTGAGCCGGACCGACCTGGTATCCGCCGTGGACGTGTTCGATACCCTTGGGCTTGCCAGTGGTTCCGGAGGTATACAGGATGAAAAGCCTATCCTCGGTGTCCATCTTCTCGCACTCGCATTTATCGGACTTTCCAGCTACCAGGTCGTCCCACCAAATATCTCTGCCCTGTTTCATGGGGACCTCAACGCCCGTCCTCTTGTATACCACCACATTCTGCACTGATGGGGTATTGGCAGTAGCCTCGTCGACATTCGGCTTGAGGGCCAGTGGCTTGCCGCGCCTGTAGAAACCATCCACAGTCACAACCACTTTTGCCTCGGCATCCATGATTCTGCTGTTCAGGCCGCCAGAGGAAAATCCAGAGAACACAATGCAGTGAATGGCTCCGATCTTGGCCACGGCGAGCATGGCAATGGGCAATTGGGGGATCATGGGCATGTACAACATGACTCTGTCTCCCTTGACCACTCCCAAGCTCTTGAGGCCGTTGGCGAATTTGTTGACCTCCTTTTCAAGCATTGCGTAGGTGATCTTTTGAGTGGGCTGGTCGGTAGGCTCAGGCACGAATATGTAGGCTACCTTATCCTTCTTGGCTCCCTGAGCATGCCTATCCACACAGTTATAGGCTACATTGCACTTGCCGCCCACGAACCATTTAGCATATGGAGGCTTCCATTCCAGTGTCGAACCCCAGGGCTCGAACCAATCGGCATAGGTCTTGCCCATTTCGCCCCAGAACTGGATGTAATTGGCAGAGCACCAAAGGCGCATCTCGCGCTCGGTCGTGAATCCCTTCTCTTTCATCCACTTCATTACATTGGAGTTCTCAGCCAGATCTCTGGGTGCCTCGAATATCCTTGTCTCCTCTAGCAAGACAGATGTCTTTGCTGTTGCCTTTTCGTCAGCCAAATTTGTAACCTCCTTATTTTGGTCGCCACGTGTTTCCAGACTCCAGGAAAATAAGCGGAGATCCTTTGCCCACGGAAAACCCAATCCGCCTAACCTTCAATCATGTCCTATTAGATCGCTCCTCATCCGGAAAGGAGCAGTCGGGAACCACAGTTTTGATCGATCATGATCGTAATTTTTCATTAATAAAGTTATCGCGAGATCTTTACATAATGATTTAATAGTATAATGATTAATCATTGGATGTAAAACAGATAAAAATTTGCTATGATGACCATATGAAGAGAGCTATTATAGGATCTTAACAATATTTGTCGCAGAGTATGCTGAAAATCAAGCGCTATATTTAAAAAATATTGAGATCCCGATCATACAATCTTCGGGATCCCATCCACTGCTTCCGGATTCAAGAGGGTTGATATGTCTCCAACGGGATTTCCGAGGGCTCTTGCCTTGACCACACGGCGCATGATTTTGCCGCTCCTCGTTTTCGGAAGATCGTTGACGAAGAAAACCTCCGTGGGCGCAGCCACGGGTCCTAGGGTCTTCCTGACGAAAGAGATCGCATCCTTTGCCAGCTCCGGAGACGGTTCGTTGCCGACCCTCAGAATCACGAAGGCGACGATCGCTTCGCCCTTGACCTCATCGGGCTTTCCAACTACGGCAGCCTCGGCGATCTTGGGATGAGCCACAAGCGCAGACTCGACCTCGGCGTTGGCAATCCTGTGGCCTGCGACGCTGAGGACGTCATCGATTCTGCCCTGGATGAAGAAGTAACCGTCCTTGTCCCTCTGAGCCTTGTCTCCGGCAAGATAGACGCCGCGGCGGCCGGGAACGTCCCAGTAGAACTGCCAGTACTCCTTCATGAACCTCTCTTTGTCGCCCCAGAACGCTCTGAGCATGGATGGATAGGGCTTCAGGGACACTATGTTGCCGCCGGATCCCAGGGGAACCTCTTTTCCATCCTCGTCCAGGATGGAAATGTCGTATCCGGGGAGCGGGAATGTGCACGATCCGGGTTTAAGGGGCGTGATGGGCAGCGGGGAGTTGAGGAAGGTTCCCGTCTCGGTCTGCCACCAGGTGTCCATGATCTGAAGCTCATTTCGGCCTATGTGCTCACGGTACCACATCCAGGCCTCCGGATTGATCGGCTCGCCGACGGATCCTAGAAGCCTCAGGCTTGAGATGTCGTACTTGGCAGGCCACTGTGCGCCCTGTTTCATGAACATCCTGATCGCCGTGGGGGCGGTGTAGAGGACGGTTACCTTATGATCCTGAATGTTCTTCCACCACCTTCCGAAGTCAGGATAGTCCGCAGCACCCTCATACATCAGGCCGGTCATGCCCAGAATGAGCGGAGCATATACGATATAAGAGTGGCCGGTGACCCATCCGATATCCGCGGTGCACCACCAGACGTCGCTGTCCTTCAGGTCGAAGACCCAGTGAAGCGTCTGAGCCGGTCCGACGGCGTTTCCGCCCGTGGCGTGCTCGATACCCTTGGGCTTCCCTGTTGTTCCTGAGGTGTAGAGGATATAGAGCCTGTGCTCTGGATCAAGCCATACTGGCTCGCACTCTTCGGACTGACCTTTGACCAGATCATGCCACCAGATGTCCCTGCCCTCTTTCATGGCAACGTCAACGCCCGCCCGCTTATAGACGATGATCTTCTCGACGGATGGAGCGCCGCCAGCAGCCTCGTCGGCGTTCGGCTTCAAGGGCACAGGCTTTCCGCGCCTGTAGAATCCGTCTACGGTGATGATGGCTCTGGAACCGCAGTCAGCGGCCCTGTCCATGAGGCCCTTAGAACTGAAGCCGGAGAAGACCACGCTATGGATGACGCCGAGCTTGGCGCAGGCAAGCATGGCAATGGGAAGCTGGGGTATCATGGGCATGTAGATGCTGGCCCTGTCACCCTTCTTCAAGCCGAGGCTCTTGAGACCGTTGGCGAACTTGTTGACCTCCTTATAAAGATCGCCGTAGGTGATCTTCTGGGTCGGCTGGTCAGTCGGCTCCGGGATCCATATATATGCGACTTTGTCCTTCTTTGCTCCCTTGGCGTGCCTGTCCACGGCGTTGTAGGTGATGTTGATCTCGCCACCGGTGAACCAATGGAAATAAGGCATCTCCGAGTCATCCATCACCTTGGCATAGGGTTTGTGCCAGTCGACATATGTCTTTGCCATCTCATCCCAGAACTCTAGGTAGTGCTCGTTGGAGGAGCACCAGGCACGCATCTCCTTCTCGGATTTGAATCCCTTCTTCTTCATCCACTGCATTACGTTGGAGTTCTCCACCAGATCCTTCGGCGGATTAAAGATCCTGGTCTCTTCCTGAAATACCGTCGTCTTCAACTTCTTGTCTTCTTTGCCAGCCATAGAAATCCTCCTTACTCAAATCCTTAATATCTCCCGCGCTTTGCTACCCAGACTGCCGGGCTATGACGCAAATGCATGAATGAGATCAGAATCTGCCCGTGTTCTCTCTATTTCGTCGCAGAGAACCTTAGCCTGGATCATTTTTGATTCTTCTTTCGGATTAATAAGGTTTGTGGCAGTTAATAATTATCATAATCAATACTAATTATCCTATCGATCATGACTTTGAAAAGCGGTCAATACTGAATATATAAATCGAGATCTGCTATAATGATCGACTCAAACAAGAGCATATCATTCGCGACTTGCAGGATCGCCTTCCAGATAGAATGGGCAGGTTCTGACTATCTTGAATCGATGGACGCTTCCAGGGGCTATAGATCTTCTAATTACAATCTTTCTGTAGTTCTCAGACCTGGCCATTACAGATCCGTTCTTCCCAGTTTCAGTAACCTGTGCCTCAATCGTCCCGCCGAGATATCGTCTGTTCCTCTTCTCTGCGATCTCCTGCCAGAGCCTGGTGATCCTCCTCGAACGTTCCTTCTTGAACCGAGACGGCATATCTTTGAGCTTATTCGCTACAGTTCCCGGCCGGGGGGAGTACATGGTGACATTGACCTTATCAGGCTCGACCTTTTGGATCAATTGCTCGGTAGCAGCGAAATCCTCCTCGGTCTCGCCGGGGAAGCCTGTGATAACGTCTGTATACAAAGTGAGATCGGGGAAGTGAGACCTGAACAGTCCCGCCATATTCAAGAAATCTTCAGCCGAGTAGCCTCTTCTCATCGCCGCAAGGATTCGGTCTGATCCCGACTGGACGGGGAGGTGAAGGAACTTGTATACCTTGGGATTCTCATAAGAGCGGATCAGATCCTCCAGGATGGGTCCCAATTGGGCCGGATTCATCATCCCCACTCTCACCCTAAAGTCACCATCGATCTTCGCGATGGCATCGATCAGCTCCGGAAGGCTCGATCCTCTGTCCAGTCCATAGGCAGCTGTGTCCTGGGAAGCAAGCTGTATCTCTGCGATCCCAGATCTTACCAGCTTGTGAACTGCCCCCACTATCTCTTGTGGCTCTCGGCTGATCAGCCTGCCCCTAGCTCTTGGAACGATGCAGTAGCTGCAGCAGCCATTACATCCCTCGGCGATATTCACTATTCCGCAGAGGTCCTGATGAATATGATCTACCGGAGACGGAAACGGCCAGCTCTGGCGCCATGCTTCAGCCGGGCCCTTCCAGACGGCCATGTCAAAGAGATCTTCGATTTCTTTTGCGGCGGCCATATTCAGCATGCCTATGCGGCCTGTGCAGCTTATCTGCCGCAGGGATTCTGGTAAAGCCGAGGAAAGACACCCAGCTATAACCAGGCGCTCTCCCTGTAGCAGACGGAGCCTGCGCAGGACCTTTCGTTCCGTCTTCTCTGTAACCGCACAGGTGTTGACCACGATAGCATCCGCCTCATCAAGAGATGATACAGTATGTCCCATCTCCTGAAGCGCTCCGGCCAGCTCCTGCGAGTTTCCCATATTGGCGGTGCAGCCGTAGGTCTCGATATAAAATCTCATGGTTTCGCCAGTGCAATCTCGTCTCTTCTCACCTGATATATTCCCACTATCGTGCCCATTATGGCCGGGGCGAGAAAGAATCCCCCGATCCCCGCGACGATAGCCCCCCCCAGAAATGATAGCATGATCAGCAGGGGATGGAGGAAGGATCGGGATGCTATCAGATAGGGCTTGATCAGCAGCTCTGAGGGGAGATAGATAAGGGCGGCGGAGAAGAAGAGGAAGAGGGCTGCCCCCTCCGCACCGACAATGAAGTAGCGGTAGATGGATAGGGGTATGATCACCGCCCAGGAGGTGAAGAAAGGCACCATTCCCGCCAGGAACACCAGGCTGGCCAGGGCAAATGGCTTGGGCATGTCAAAGGCATAGAATACCAGCAGGGCTATGATGCTGCCCAGAATGGAGGTATAGATGGTGCCGATGAAGATGCCGCTGAGGATGGAGTCTATGCGGCGGATATACCTGCGAAAGGCATGCTTGTCGCTCTCCGGAAGCAAGGATATCATCGACCTGACCAGGCCCTCTCCCTCCAGGAGCATAAAATAGCAGACCGGGATGGAGATGACGAAGTTTATGATGGCCAGAGATGCCGCCCTTCCCATATGAAGCACCGGGATGGAGGCGGCAATGGGCCCAAATATCCTCGCTATATTCTCCATCCCTCCCGCCAGAAGCTCCTCGACCCAGGGATCGAGGTCCCTTGTGGCCTGATCGGTGAATGCCGCCAGGGCGGCTCTTATTGCCTCCTGATTCCTGGCCAGGAGTAAGATCTGATTGGCTATCTCGATCATGCCCAGGCCCAGGACCAGTAAGATGGGAAAGACGATGCACAAGACTGCGATCAGGACCCCGGTTCTATTCTTGCGGCGGAAACGATCCCGAATGGGCTTGCTTACATAGGCGAAGACTGTGCCCAGGATGATGCCGTCCATGAAGGGATAAAAAAAATAAGCGGCCAGAAAAAGGGATGCCAGAGCTATAATCAGCATTCCCTTATGCCGGGAGAGAGATATCCTAAAATCATCGTCCATATTCTAGCAGCCGGCTGGGTGCGTAGATAGATATGGTTTATGCTCCCTTGAAGGGTGAGCATGAGATCAGCAGCATGCCGCCTCCAGCATCGACTCCAGCCGTTCCAGCTTGGGCCCCGGATCATGATTTTGATACTTCAGCCAGTCATGCAGCTTTCTTGCCGCCCGGCCAGAGTCGACGATATCGCCCGCCCTCTCCACGGCCTCTGTCAAGTCCGCAGCATGGCCGGCCATGCAGAGCAATGGAGCGGAATTGAGGCAGACTATGTCTCTTCTGGTGCCCGTCTCTCTGCCGCATAACAGCCGCAGCAGGCTGTGAGCCTCTTCCTTTATGCCGCCCCTATGAAGAATCCCCTCCTCCACTGCCGGCCTTATTCCCAGATCCTGCGGCATCAGGGAGTGCTCTATGATGCTTGCATCCTCGGCTATCTCCGCTACATAGGATCGGCCCAATGAGGATAGCTCATCCATTCCCCGGCTGCCGTCCCTGCTCCTGCCGTGCACCACAAAGGCTCTCTTGTAGCCGATCTCTTTCATGGCCTGAGCAATGGGCCTGAGCATCTCCCGGGAGTAGATCCCTCTCAGGGCATAGTCCGGGCGGGCGGGATTGGCCAGGGAGCCGGCCACATTGAGAACTGTTCCAAATCTAATCTGAGATAAGATGCGGTAGAGGGCGGAAGGGTGAATCCGCTGGCTCATGCCGTTGAATATGCCTATGCCCGCCCTTTCGATACTTCTTTTCACCAGATAGGCGTCGCATTCCACATCCACTCCCAGGGCCTCCAGGATGTCCACCGCTCCGCACCGGGAGGTTATGGCCCGGGACCCGTGTTTGGCCATATTTATCCCATCCGCCGCAGCAATCAGTGAGGCGGCAGTGCTGATGTTGAATGTCTTGATCCCATCCATGCCCGTGCCGCAGTTATCCACCAGAGGTCCGCAGATATCGGGGCGAACCTTTACCGTATCCATATCGTAAATCGCCTGCCAGATCCCGGCGATCTCCTCCCCGCTGGCTCCTTTGGCGGTGATGGCGGCAAGAAATGCCCCCTGCTGCAGATCAGGCTGCTCATCCTTCAGGATCTGCCGGAAAAGGAAGTCCGCCTCTTCTCGGCTCAGATCCACACCCCGGATCAGTTTGTGAACCTGGCTGCCGAAGTAGCTCAGACTATCCGGCATCGTCTCTTTCCGCTTTCGATTCAAATTCAATCGTCTCAGCTGCATACTACCGATTTCATGCCCAGCCTGCGGGCGGAATGATCCAAGGCCCGGTCGATCTCAGAGAGCGGCGCTCTCCAGGTTATGAGCCAGTCAGCCCTGATCCGGCGCGAGAGCAGGATCCGCACGGCCTGGCTGTTCTGGAGGCTGGTGCAGCCGTAGGATCCGGATAGGGCGATTTCACGATAGTGCATCCGGCAGAGATCCATCTCTTTATAACCCTGGCCGGCAAGAGGCCCGGAGAAGACGCAGGCCCTGCCACCCGGAGAGAGCTGACGGAGCAGATCCTCATCTATAGGCATCTCGGGAGTGGCGGAGAAGATGGCATCGACTCCCTGGCCAGCTGTCTCCGCTTTTAGAATATCCGGCAGCGGCTCGCAGGCCGGATCAAATACGATTGCCTCAGTGTTCTTTTTCAGCAGACGAATCCTCTCAGGCAGCTTTTCTGCAATAATGACCTTCTCTGCCCCTCTCAACTGGGCCAGGAGGGCGTGCATGGCCCCGATGGGGCCGCCTCCCAGGATGAGGACGAAGTCATCCCGCCGCACGGGACAGTGGCTCTGGCCGTTCAGACAGCAGGCCAGAGGCTCGGAGAGGGCCAGAATAGAGCAGTCGGAGTTTGAGGGCAGAAGATTGCATCCCTGCGATAGGCTCTCTTTTGGCAGGGCCAATAGCTCGGCAAATCCGCCCTGAGAGTTGAAGCCCATGATTTTGATATCCCGGCAGAGATTGTCTTTGCCTCTCCGGCAGGGCTGGCACTCTCCGCAGACGATGCCCGGCCAGATCTGGACCAGGTCTCCCTCTGCCAGGCTTGCTTCGCGTCCGTCCAGCTCCCGTATCCTTCCCACCATCTCATGGCCCGGCACCTGGGGATAGACCAGATCCCTGTGGCCCCGCTCTATCATCTTGATATCTGTGCCGCAGACGGCGCAGGCCTTTATCTCCAGTATGGCCCCGCCTTCCGGCACCGCGGGATCGGGAATGCTGTCCAGCTCCAGCCGGCCGGGAGAGATGAGCCTGGCAGCCTTCATCTCTTAGGCAGCTCCACAGTCAAGAGCACCCGGTCCGTCTCCTCCACCAGCTGCTTCTGAGAGACGCCATAGATTCCCGCCAGAAGTGATGCCCCTCCCATGCCTACTCCCTCCTTGACATAGCCCTGGGCATAGATCTGGACCGGAGGTATCCTGGATCTCTCCAGCCCCGGATCGGCATAATAGTATGGCCGGCCTGCAGCCTCCACTATCTCCTTGAAGCCCGCCGTCCTGTCTTCTATGATGTATTTGGTGGTGGCAATGGAGATGTCCCCTTCGATGTCCAGGGCCTTGGCCAGGGCCAGGACGGCGGCCATCTGGGTTCCTCCGGCCAGGACGGTACGGCAGCCATCCAGGCCCCGCATCAGGCCGAGAGCAGCCGGCATCATAGGGTCGCCCACCTCCTGCACCGCCCGGAGGGGCTGGTCCTTGAGGTCTCCCTCCTTTATGCCCGCCCGATGCAGGGCTTTGGCCACCACCTCCTCCTTGAGGGCGGTGGGATTGGACTGGAAGCTGCTGCTGACGCCGGCCTGATACCCCAGGGCACGCAGCACAGCCAGGGCGGTGGTGGTTCCCCCGGCGATGGACTCGCCAATAAAGACGCAGTCTGAGAGCCGGGAGAGCTTGCGCCCCAGCAGAAGGGCATTCTCGAAGATGGCAGAGGCGGCTGGCACTGCTTGCCCCATTCTTATATCGCATCCTGCTTCTCCTCCCAGCTCGGCATAGGGCACAGCCGGCTTCTGCCGCAGGCCGGAGGCCACGAACATGCTGGGAACGCCAGTAAGCTTCAGGGCGGCTCTGGTCACAATGGCCGGGGTGGGCGAGCCTCCCGGTGCTTCAGGCAGCTCAGGCATGGTGATGATGCGATTTGTCTCCACCAGCTCGGCATCGGCTCCCGGGGTGTAGTCTGTCAGCTTCGGGCTGGTTCCCGCTGCGGAGAGGCCGGGAATCTTGCCGGTGTCGGTGTTGGAGATGATGCAGAGGAAGAGCGGCCTCTCAGGAAGCGGCTCGAAATCGGGGTAGATCCATTCTGGCATGAGTAGAGAGCGGAGCTGCAGATATATCAAACCAACGCCAGTAGGCTTAATTTAACTAAAATTAGCTTTATTGATCAGCAATCCAGCTTTGTCCGGGCAGAAGACCTCGGCATTCCCGGCAGAGGCCTGGCCGGCCAGATCAGGGAGCGGTCCTGCCGCTCTGGCATAAGGTTAAATCCTCTGGAAGGGCCACTTCATTCACGATCACATTGAGCGAAGAGTTCATGGCCAAAGCGGCAATCGAGGCGGCGCTATTCGCCTCGGGCCGGACCGTCAGCCTGAGGGAGCTTGCCGGTCTATCCAGCCGCTCCGCCGAGCAGGCAGAGGCACTGGCGGAGGAGCTGGCCGGCGAGTATGCGGCTCGCCAGTCGGGTCTGGAGATCAGGAGAATTGGGGATGGATATTCCATGCAGGTTCGCTATGCTCTGACGGGGCGAATCATATCCCTGGCTCCTAAAGAGATAGAGGCCCCCCTGATCAGGACCCTGGCCATCATCGCCTACAAGCAGCCCATCAAGCAGAGCCATCTGGTTGAGATCCGGGGCAACAAGAGCTACGATCATGTCCGGGAGCTGGAGAAGAGAGGGCTGATCAATGCCGAGAAGTGCGGCCACACCAAGCTGCTTTCCACCACCCGGGGCTTTGCCGATTACTTCGGCATCTCCTCCGATAGCCCCCAGGAGATAAGGAGAGCTCTGCTAAAAGATCGCAAGCTGGTGGGGGTAACGCCCATGTACGATAGCCTGGCTCTGCGGCTGGGGCTGGACTATGTGCTGGTCAATCCCTACCAGCCGGAGGCGGGGGACCTGGAGCGGCTGAAAGAGATAGATCTCCTGGTGCTGGCACCGGGCTACAGGGAAAGGGTGGAGAAGGTCTACTCCGGTCCATTGCTGGAGGCAGGGGTGCGCAGCCTCACCCAGCTCAAGGTGAGCGCAGAGAGGATCTGCCTGGAGGCGGGAGCGGGAGATGTCGAGCCCCTGGCTGCGGAGATCGACTCTTTGCTGTCCCGATTCCGGCAGAGGGCGGCAGCCGCGAGGCCGGTGCATCCCCTTACTCCCATGATCGAGGAGCTGGCCCAAGATCTGCATCTGAGGACCGATGAGAAGGGCCTGACCGCTGCCCCGGACTCGGCGGGAGAAGAGGCGGATATACAGGTGCCTGTGCACCAGAGCTATGATATGGACATACTGGAGCGCATTGTTCAGCGCTGCGAGAAGATGCTGATATCCCTGGCAGCCTCGGAAAGATAGATAAGAGCTCAAAGCAATATCCACTGTCAAGAGGACGAGTCGTGCTTGATGCTTTCTTCTGGCGCAGTGGCAGTGATCAGCGGTCTGGGAAGTATAAGGAGCTGAGGCAGAGCATATGGGTGAAGAAACAGTCTATTACATAACCAAGGGCCCTATCAGAGGAGCTTGCGAGCATAAGCACCGAACTGTCGACTATGCCTATCACTGCTTGAGGCACGACATTCAAGCCGCCGAAAAGGAGGGAGCTATCTCCGACCGAAGAATCCTGGCAGTGGATAGTGGTCTGGAGAGAGAGTTGGCCGAGCGCGAGATCTGCGAATTGGACTATGCCAGAAGGACAGCCCTGAAAAGGACCGTCCTCAAGCAGGAGCAGAGAAAATTGAATAATGGATCAGGTAGATGAGCCGAAAAGCCGCCTTTTCCTTTAAGCGGGGCGGCATGGCTGAGACCTATCCAAATTTGCATTAATTCTATAATGGCCGGAAAAATTATATCAATCAAGAGAGGAGCGTATTGTATCAGCCGGGAGATAATGAGATGTATTCAATAATAGAGATAGTTGGAAAGGATCCCATGGGATGGGAATATGCAGTTAAAAATGCCATAGATGAGGCCTCGGAGAATCTCAGAGATCTCAGGATTGCGGCGGTCAAGGAGATGGACATAAAGATAGATAATGGCAAGATTTCGGAATACAGAGTCAAGATAGATCTGTCCTTTAAAGACGAGAAATGAGGAAATGAAAACACCTGTTTTGACCTGATCCCGGTTCTCCGGAGATCCTGGCCAGGCTCTGAAATCCTGAGGGGATCTCTGATTCTATTACTCTTTCTGATGCACCGGGCAGTAATAGCTGGTTCTGCCTGCAATTTTAATCTTCTCCAGAGCAGCGCCATCCCAGGGGCAGGCCCCTCCCGGACGGCGATGGGGCAGTAGGTAGGAGTTGGGGAGCTTTTCAAAGTCGGCATTAGAGGCCAGGGATGTCCTCAGAACCTCCTGGATGGCGGAATAAAGAGCCTCCAGACGCTCCCGCTTTAGGCAGCGGGCCTGGGGGCAGATGGCGGACTGGAAGAGAGCCTCATCGGCGTAGAGATTGCCGAGGCCGGCTATCAGGCCCTGATCCAAGAGAGCCGGCTTGATCCTCCCTCTTCTGCCGCTCATGGCTGCCAGGAAAGCCTCTCTTTCCATCTGCAGGGCATCCGGACCGATGCCCCGCCTGGCCAGGAATTCCTGCGGACTTTCTGTCAGCCCCACCTCCCCGAAGATGCGGAGGTCGTCGAAAGCCAGGGCAGAACCGCCCTCAAAGACAATCCTCAGGCGGGTGTAGCGTGGCTCGTCCTGATCCGGCTCCATGAAGATGGGCCATCCGGTCAGGCCCAGGTGGAGAGCAAGCCATTGGCCGGAGTCGATCTGCAAAAAGAGCCTCTTGCCGTGGCGAATGGCAGAGGACAGCTGCCTCCCGGCCAGAGCGCCTTCCAGGTCCTGAGCGGAGACGGAATTGTGGATGCGTGAGTCTCTGACAGCTATGGCTCTGATCCTCTTATGCAGGGCTCTCGCCTCCAGGAGCCTTCTGGCCATCTCCACCTCGGGAAGTTCAGGCACGGATGATCACCTTCAAGCTTTTCCCGCCTTTCTCCCGGCAGCTAAATCCGGGCATCATCAAGAGCACTGCCACAGCGGCAGGATCTCTGGGCGGGAAGCATCTGCGCCGCCTGCGCTATTATCTCCCTGACTGCATCATGGCTCGATTTCATCAGGTCGGAGAAGCCGGAGAGGTTCATGCTGGCTTCTCCCGCCATTCCTGCGGCGGGATTGGTGACCACACAGAGGGAGGCGTAGCACAGGGCCGCCTCTCTGGCCAGCACCACCTCGGGATAACCGGTCATTCCCACCACATCACCGAACTGGCGCATCATCCTGATCTGGGCTGGCGACTCCAGGTGGGGGCCCTGGGCGCAGACATAGACCCCCTCTGCTGCCTGCCGGCCTGCGGCCTTTGCCGCCTCCTCCAGAGCGGCGCGAAGATGGGGGCAGTAGGGCTGGCTCATATCCACATGGACCGCCCGGTCATCGAAGAAGGTATTGGGGCGGCAGGAGGTGAAATCCACAAAATCAGAAGGAATGAAGATGCTGCCGGGAGGATGGCCGCTCATGCTGCCCACACTGTTGATGGATATGACCGCTCTGGCGCCTGACCTCTTGGCGGCGCAGATGAGGGCCCGGTAGTTTACCCTATGAGGAGGAAGGTGGCTCTCTCCATGCCGGGACAGGAAGGCCACCCTGATCTCTTTCATCCTGGTGCGGATAAGGGGGATGCGGCCATAGGGCGTCTCGGCCTCGTCCTCCAGCCCCTCCAAAGAGAAGCCCAGGCCGCCGATGACCGCCAGATCGAAGTTCATGAGGGGATTTTTGGCTGGCGGATTAAAACACTTATCGATGATGCCTTCTGCCCGTTTACACCAGCGGCATGAGCGGCGGTCGGAAGACCCCCTTCTCGGTGATGATGCCGCTTATCAGCTCCATCGGCGTGGCATCGAAGGCAGGATTGTAGGCCTCTATTCCCGGCGGAGCGAGCCTCTTTCCATTAAGCACGCATATCTCCTCAGAATCCCTCTCCTCCACGGTGATATCCGCCTCCTCATTGTGGGAATCGAATGTGGAAAGCGGCGCCGCCACGTAAAAGGGTATGCCGTGATGCCTGGCCAGGACGGCATGGCTGTAGGTTCCGATCTTGTTAAAGACGGCATCTTTGGTGATTCTGTCCGCCCCCACAATGACCCTGTCTATCCTCCCTTTTCTCATCAGGCTGCCGGACATGCTATCGCAGATGAGGGTCACCGGTATCCCGTCCTCGGTCAGCTCCCAGGCGGTGAGCCGAGAACCCTGGTGCAGAGGCCGGGTCTCGCAGGCATAGACGTGGATCTTCTTGCCTTCGCCAATAGCAGATCGCACCACCCCCAAGGCCGTGCCCCATGCCACGCAGGCCAGCCGCCCGGCATTGCAGTGGGTGAGGACATTGTCCCCGTCCCGGAGCAGCTTGGCCCCGAATTTTCCCAGGAGCTGGTTGACCCGTATATCCTCCGCTGCAATCTCCTCCGCCTCGGCGAGAGCCCTCTCCCGTATCTCCTCCCGGCTCTCTCCGCAGGCGGCAGCCCTCATAGCCCTGTCCACCCCCCAGGAGAGGTTGACCGCCGTGGGCCGGGCCGACCGGATCATCTCCGCTGCGGTTTCCAACTCAGCCATCATTTCTGGAGAGCCAGCCGCCCGGCAGAGCTGGGCCGCCAGGGCTATTCCATAGGCACCGGCAGCGCCGAGCGCCGGTGCACCACGCACCCGCAGAGACTTTATTGCCTCCAAGAGCTGCCTGATGCTGTTGATCTTCAGGGGATGCATCTCATCCGGCAGAAGGGTCTGATCTATCAGCCATAGGCCTTGGTCCCACCAGATGGTCCTTGATCGGCAATCGTTCATGAGAGAATCACTCTAAAGGAGAGAGGAATGGGCCGGCATTATTAATTTTCGCCTGCACTTCCTGAAGAGAGCTTTTTATAGTTAGAGCCCACAAAGAACATATTAATTTAAAGGGTTGATTGTGATATTTAATTGTATATCTTACCGGCAGAATCTTTAATTCTCTGGAGAGGAGAGGGGGGTTATCGCCGGACAATGATGGAATTTGGAGACTGCAATCCGTGTCTGCCGTTGTGAATAGTACGGGCTTGTACACCATCTTACGCCAGGGATTGTGCCTGATCATCCTGACGGTTCTCTTGGCTATGCCAGCATTGGCGGATGACAAAGAACCTTTTATGCTCCTGCTCTTCTCCTATTCCCCCGACCACCCCTGGGTACAGGAGGAAAAGGATGCTTTTATGCTCAATTTCCGGCAGGACCATCCTGACGCTGCGCCTCCTCTAGTCGAGCATATGGACTGGGGGCCCTGGCCGGATGAGGATTATGAAAAGCGGATTATAGATCTCTATAGCTACAAGTATTTCCGGCAGAGGCTCAACCGGTCCATAGACCTGGTCGTAGCTTTTGACATACCGGCCTGCACCCTAGCCTTGGCTCACAGAGAAGAGCTCTTTCCTGACGCCTATCTCATCCTGGCCGGTATGAGGGCCCCAGGATGCAGCCCGGACCGAACCAACTCCAGCATCGAGAGGACCGCCTTGATCCAGCTTAATGCAGATCTCTCCGGCACCCTGGAGGCCATGCATGAGCTGCATCCGCAGGCGGGAGATATTCTGGTTCTTCTGGATGGCACCGCTGAGGGCCGCTGTCTGGCGGACGATCTGGCTGATCTGGAGCCCAAGTTCAGCCGCCAATTCAATTTATCCCTGCTCGAGTTAGCCCCGGACAGAGAGAGCATGAACCGGACGGCCGGCCCTGAAAAGGCTCATGAGAGTGGGCTTCTCCTCCTCTGCGGCCTGTTTGCCGGGCAGGGGGACGATTTTAATTGCAGTCAGGCGAAAAGCATCATCCCCCCTATCTCCAAGGCTCCCGTTTACGGCCTCTGGGACTTCCAGCTGGGACTGGGGATCGTAGGAGGCAGCCTTGCCTCAGGCAGAGATCTGGGAGAGAGGGCGGCATCAGCTGCATCAGCAGCCCGGAGGGGAGAGATGCTGCTCCCAAGCCAGAATGTCTCACCCATTCTCAAATTTGACCAGGAGCAGATGGCAATCCATGGAATAGGCGAGCCCTCTCTGCCTAAAGGCGCAATCGTCACCAGATCCGGCCTGCCAATCCCGGAGAGGCATGAATCATTGATGCCTACCCTGGCCACCATGCTGCTCTCCATCGTATTAGGCCTGGTCATAATCTCCGCCCTCAACATCAGGATGCGATCGGGAATAGAGCGAGAGCTGAAGGAGAGCGAGGGCAAGTACAAGGACCTCGCCCTTCAACTGCCTCAGACGGCATTCGAGATGGATGGAAAGGGCAATCTGTTTTTCATCAACCGTTTCGGAAGCCAGGCCCTCGGCTATGCCCATGAGGATCTCCAAGCGGGACTGAATGTGCTCCAGATCGTCTCCCAAGAGGATAGGGCGAGGATCAATGAGGACATATGTCAGGCAATGCAGGGCAATCCGTTGGTCAGAGAGATCTCTCTGGTTAGAAAGGATGCAAGAACATTTCCAGCCATTGCTTACCTTATACCGGCGGAGAAGGGCGGCCGGATAGCGGGGCTGCGGGGAATATTCCTGGACATATCGGAACGCAAAAAGACTGAAATGGCTCTGCGGGAATCGGAGAGCAAGTTCAGGGTGCTCACAGAGAAGTCTCTGGTGGGGGTTTATATCGTCCAGGATTGGATTTTCAAATATGTCAATCCCAGATTTGCAGAGATCTTCGGATACAGCGTCCTGGAGATGATAGGCAAGATGGGGCCGAGAGACCTGGAGGCAGCTCCAGGAGAGCTGGAGAAGATTGCGGAGGGGCTGTCAAATGCGTCGGCGGAGGCGAGCGGATCCAGGAACGGTGCGGATTACTATGAACTCAGAGGCGTCACAAAGAGCGGGAATATAGTGGACGTACAGGTCTTCGGGGCCGTCGCCACATACGAATCCAGGGAGGCGGTGGTTGGAACAGCTTTGGATATTACAGCCAGAAAGCGGATAGAGGAGGACCTGAAGAAGGCCAGGGACGAGGCAGAGGCTGCGGCAAAGGCCAAGTCTGAGTTCCTGGCCAATATGAGCCATGAGATCAGGACGCCCATGAATGTGGTCATTGGAATGACCAGCCTGGTCTTGGGCACCGATCTGAGCCCGGAGCAGAGGGAGTATCTGGTTACCATCAGGAAGAGCGGCGAGTCGCTTCTCTCCATCATAAACGATATCCTCGACTTCTCCCGGATTGAGAGGGGGAAGATAGATCTGGAGAGGCGTCCCTTCAATCTGGAATCCTGCATCAAGGATGCCACGGACCTTATATCCAGCCTAGCCCAGGACAAGGGCCTGGGGCTCTCTTATCATGCCGAGGATGGTTTTTCAGAGACCATCGAGGCAGATGAGACCAGGGTGCGGCAGGTTCTGGTCAATCTGCTCTCCAATGCGGTGAAGTTCACCGAGAGGGGAGGAATAGAGGTCAGGTCTCAGGCATCGGAAAGAGGCGAGGGAAGATATGAGATTCACATTCAGGTCCGGGACAGCGGCATAGGCATATCTGAAGAGGCCATGGGCCATCTCTTTAAGCCTTTCTCCCAGGCCGATGCCTCCACCTCCCGCAAATACGGCGGAAACGGCCTGGGCCTGGCCATAAGCAAGAGGCTGGTGGAGCTGATGGAGGGGCGGATCTGGGCAGAGAGCACTCCTGGAAAAGGCAGCACATTTCACTTTACATTCATGGCTCATAGATCGCTCCGGCCAGCCAGAAAGCCGCAGGCTATCGTTCCAGCCGAGAAGCAGCCAGAGAAGATGGCCAGCAGGTCCATACTACTGGCAGAGGACAATCCGGTCAACCAGAAGATGGCCTTGCTCATGCTCAAGAAGCTGGGGTATGATGCAGACAAGGCTGCCAACGGCAGGGAGGTGCTGGCTGCCCTGGAGGCAAAATCCTATGACCTGATATTGATGGACGTTCAGATGCCGGAGATGGACGGCCTGGAGGCCACCCAAGAGATAAGGAGGAGATGGCCGGATGACGGCCCCAAGATCGTGGCTCTAACCGCCCATGCCATAGCGGGAGACAGGGAGAAATGCCTCCAGGCGGGGATGGACGACTACATCTGCAAGCCCATTGTCATCGATGATCTCAGGGAGGCTCTGGAGAAGGCTTTTCTGGATTGAGAGGAGTTCAGAGCAGCATATGATCGACTTTGGGCTCTTTTAAAAGATGCAATTATTCTATTCCAGCCCATTCAATGCCGTCAACGGCTTGAACCCGAAATTGAAGAAAAAGTTATTTATCCTTGAAAGGCGATTATTTTAGACTTAAGGCCAAGCGAATTTTAGGCAATATGTTGCACCTCTTATCATAAAATCTGAGTAGAAGGCATCTAATCCATGACCGGATGGCAGAGACTGGGTGTATGGATCGCAAATAACCCTGCAATAATAATAGCAGCAGCATTGCTTTTGACTATTGGCTCCATTCATTATGCTCAGAAGGTAGAAAGCCAGGGAATGACCACAGAGAGCATGGTGGAAAAAGACTCATCTCTATACAAGATATTCAGTCACCTCTACGAGGATAATTTCGGCACTGACACCATAGTGATTTTGATGGAAGCAGACGATGTGGCCCAAGAAGAGGCTCTCCGAGCCGGTCTGCGTCTATCCGATCATATGAAGCAGGTCAACAATGTCATCAGCGTGCAAAGCCTGGCCGATCTGGTTGCTGATGCAGAGTTCAAGAGCAGAGGCATAAGAGAGATTCCCTCCCAAACGAGGATAGATGAGATTCTATCCACAGCCAGTCCCTATCAGCTTAATTCAGTTATGGCCGATCGCAGCCATGCCCGGATGATTGTAGGCATGCCCACCACCCTTAATGATGCCCAGAGAAACGAACTCCTGTCCGAGACGGATGAGGCCATAAAGTATGCAAAATTTCCCCCGGACTACGGCACGACCATCACCGGAGAGCCCGCCTTTCAGGCCGTAATAGTTGAGGAGATGAATAAGAGCAACGGCAAGGTATTTGCCCTGGCGGCATTGCTGATGGTCTTTGCCCTTCTCCTGGTCTTCCGCCATGTCCGATGGTCGCTTCTTCCCATACCAATTGTCCTTTTAGGAATAATCTGGACATTTGGAGCCATGGGATTGCTGCATATACCCATGACCATGGTCTCTTTTGCTGCCTTTCCGGTACTCATAGGAATCGGAATAGACTATGCCATTCAGTTCCATAACCGGATGCATGAGGAAAGCTCTGGTGGCCTCGGTCCCTTTGAGGCGGCGGTCAATACCGTAAACAATGTGGCTCTGCCGGTAATCATCGCCTTGCTGGTTACCGAGGCCGGCTTTCTCTCCCTGCTCAGCTCCCCTGTGCCCATGATCAAGGACTTCGGCAGGACCTGCATCATTGGCCTGGTCATGTGCTATCTATCCGCTCTCTTTGTCAACATGACCGTTCTCTATGCCGCGGAGAAAAGATGGCCCCGGAGTAAGGGTGGAAAAGATGTTGAGGAAGATACTTCTTCCATAGGCAGCCACCTGGAGAAGACCGCCACTATTGTGGTGCAGAGATGGCGGGCGGTTCTGGTCGTGGCATTGGCCCTTGGCCTCATAGGAAATTTCACCGATACCATGGTGCAGGTTGAGGCCGATCAAAAGAATTTCATCCCTCAAGACCTTCCTCCTCTGGTAAATTTGGATCACATGAAGAGCATCTTTGGCGGAACGGACTCCATCAAGTACATTGTTCAGGCGGAAGATATCACAAATCCGGAGATTCTCAAGTGGATGGACGACTTCGCCGGCTACATGATCCGATCCAGAGACTCGGTTGTCAGCGCCACAAGCATAGCCACCTATATTAAAGGAGTTAACGGCGGCGAGATACCCGAGGATCAGGAAAAAGTTCGGCTTATAATAGCTTCTCTGCCTCAGGAGGTTCAGAGGGCCTATCTGAGCGGCCACAATACCGCCAACATCGATGTAAACATCGGCAACTCACAAACCACCCTGGGAACGGAGGGAATTGCCAGGCTTGTTGTGGAGCTGGAGAGAGATATGGCCTGGATGACCCCGCCTCCTGATGTCTTCGTTGTGGATACCGGCGATATTGTGCTTAATAATTCAGTTAAAAGTGCATTAGCCGAAGGCAGGCTGGAAATGACCATCCTTGGATTGATATTGATATTCATACTGCTTCTGATCATTTATCAGGATATGGTCAAAGCCCTCCTTGTGGTGCTGCCCATGCTGGTGGTGATCGGCTGGATGGGGCTGGTCATGTACTATGGCGGATTGAAGTATACTCCCCTCACGGCGACGCTGGGCGCTCTGGTGCTGGGAGTAGGCTCCGAGTATGCCATATTGATGATGGAGCGCTTTTATGAGGAGCTCAAAAATGTCGGCAATCCCCACGAGGCGATGAAGATCACTGTGAACCGCATAGGCTCGGCACTGCTGGCCTCGGGAATGACCGTATTTTGTGGATTTGCCGCTCTGGTGGCTTCGCCCTTCAATATAATCAGCAATTTCGGGCTGGTGACAGTCCTGTCGGTGGTCTTCGCCCTTCTCACCACCTTCACCGTTCTGGTGGTGCTTATGATCCGGGCGGAGATCAGGCGTGAGGCCACGACGGGTGCCGGGTGGAAGAAACATAATAAGAGAAATTCTGCCGTTGGATAATAGGAAAAATTGCAGTAGCGGATAAGAAACATCGAATCAGCATTGGCAGATCAGGGAGAAAGATCTATGGAAATCAATTTGGTTAAATTGGCCGTATTTCTGCCGTTAATGGTGCCGGCAATGCTAGCAGCGGCTTCCGGCCAGAGCACCTATATTCCTTATGAGCTGGGCGGAGACAATTACTACACCATGCAGGGTGGTCCCGATATATCGGCCAGTATCTCCGGGACGGATGAGTTCGGGCGGGGAGATACAGTCACAGTTTATCTGGATCTGACTAACTATGGCCGGATCCTGGGATTTAAAGAGGACCAGACTGCACAAAATCCCAAAGAATACGCACTGGCTGCATCAGAGCTGCAAAAGGAGTACTCCAAGCCTACTGCCCTGGGGATCACCGCCACCCTAAGCTCTCTAAGCCCGCAGATCGAGGTCAAGTCCGGAGACCAGGTGGTGGAGTCTCTTAAGTCGGGAGACAAAACCAAAGAGCCGCTCCAGTTCAGCATAAAGATCGGAGAGCATGCTCCGGCGAGAGAGTATTCCCTTCAACTGAATCTTTCCTATGACTATCAGGACAATGTCCGGGTCTATGCCACCAAGCTTCTCACCGAGGGAGGGGTCCAGAGTCTGGTCAACTACCGGGAGTCCTATGTCTATCAGAAAGCCAATCAGAGCGTGCCTATCATCATAATAGTGAAGAAAGAGGCAGACTTCGAGATTCTGAATGCCTCAGGAATCCTATCCGCCGGAACCAAGAAGGAAGAAGTCTCTGCCACCTACAGGAATATAGGCGAGGATCCCATCAGGGATGCAGTGGCCAGGCTGTCTATTTTCAAGCCATTCTCCTCCACCGATGATCAGGCCTTCATCGGAAGCATGCAGCCGGGAGAGGAGAAGACAGTGGTCTTCAAGATCGATGTCGACTCCGATGCTACTCCCAAAGAGTATGGCATCAATAGCGAGATCAAGTATACCGATGTCTATGGAGATACAGTGATCTCGGAGAGCATGAAGATACCGGTGACAGTCAAAGAGGCATCATCATCTCTGCTGCTGCCTGCGATCGTTCTTCTGGTCATAATTGGTGCTGCGGGAGGATACTGGTATAAGAAAAAGAAGAAGGCTTGAGCCAAGAGAGAACCTGAGCCAGGAGAGAAAGCAGAAAAGCAGAGGGTGAAATGGGCAGAAACGGGGCAGGCGAGATTTCCCAATGGAGCGAGGATAGTGAATTAGCCCTGGCAAGCTGGGAAGACCGGTTTTGGGCCTGGCTGATTGATATCATGCTCATTGGAATTCTCTGGCATAGAGTGATGATGGTTTTGAAGCTGGAGGCTCTGGGGTATGATGGAGCGCTGCTGCATTCCCTTATGCTCTTCATTTATTGGACGGCACTGGAGGGCTACCGAGGGCAATCGCTGGGAAAGATGGTCATGAATATAGCCGTCACCGGCAGATCGGGAGAGGATATCGGACTGGCTGACGCTGCTGTGGAAAGCTTTGGAAAGGCCTTTCTTTTGCCCATTGACTGCATGGCTGCCTGGATCATCAGCAGAGGAAGCAAGCAGCGCTTGTTCAATAGGATTTCCGATACTTTTGTCGTCCGGCAAATTGATGAATGATTTAGAGAAGATTGCCGAAAGGGATTGATGATCATGAAACTTGCTGATTACATCGGCAGGTACTGGGCCGGCGCTGAGGCCATCTATGCCGTGATAATCGCCATGACCTTTACCAGCGTCCTCAGAGGCTATAATGCCATCGATGAGGCGGCATACTGGGAGATCATCTATCCTGCCCTCTTCTGCTGCATGGCCTGGGGGATAGCAGACGGTTTATTCTATGCCTGGGAGAGAAGGTACAACATAAGAATGGAAAATAAGATAATCGATCTCTCCAGGTCGGAACAAAACCGAGATGATGCAATAACTCTCATAAGGGAACAGCTTGATGATACCATCCTCCGGAATATAAACTATGAAAAGAGGATGGAATTATACAGGAATTTAATGAAGTATCTCGACGAAGTCGGAATAAAAAGGATACTATCCAAACGGGATGCCATTAGCATAATTTCCGCCACATTTGTTATCTCTACGGTAGCAGGCCTTGCTGTTGTTTCCCCTTTCTTTTTAGTGGAAAATTTGAAGACTGCCCTGAATATATCCAATATGCTCGGAATCTGCCTGCTTTTCATAATTGGATACCATAGAGCATATGAGAAGAGCGCATCCGCCAGGATGATCATGGGATTTGGCACCGCCGTCATTGGGATGGTAATTGCGGCTGTAACCATCCTGCTGGGCGGGTAGAAAAGAAGGTTATGCACATCCTGAGCCAAAAAAGGATGGCCTGAAATAGCCTCAATTAAGGACGGACTCGATTAAGGATAGACTCAATTGGGGCCTTAGGCGCTGAAAAGAAAGAAAAGCCTGAAGAGAAAGAGAAGGCAGCAGCCTTCCGCTGCGCCTCTTCAGAACGGCATCTTTGACGAAGGATCTTCAGACCATCCTATTAGCTGCTTTTTCTCTGCCTCATTCACCTTGCCAGCTCGTATATGTCCTGGGCGTAGATCTTGGTGACGTTGACCAGTTGGTCGATGGCGATATACTCATTGGCCTGGTGCTCGACCTCCTCCTGGTCGGGCATCATGGGCCCGGAGGCCACGATATTGGGCATCTCCTTGGCATAGGTTCCCCCTCCAATGGCTATGGCGCTGTCGTTTCTCCCGGTCTGCTCGGAATATACCCGGGTCAAGGTCACTATCAAGGGCGAGTCCTTGGGGTAATAGAGCGGACTTTGAACCTGCTGGGAGACCACTGCTATGAAGCCGCTTTCCTCGATGCTCTGATTAAGCCGGCTCATCACCTCATCGAAGGCGAATGTGACGGGATAGCGGATGTTAAGGCCGAGGGTCATGCGCTTCATAGTGGCATTGACCAATCCCACATTGAGGGTGAGATTGCCGGAGGGCTCGTCCTCCATGGCCAGGCCGAGAGAGCTGCCGTCCGTCTCCATGTCGATCTTGGCATCGACAAATCGGATGGCTTCAGACATATCCGATTTGGCTAGATCCAATGTGGCCAGGAAAGCAAAGAGCTGCATTGCCGCATTCTGCCCCTTGTAGGGAGTGCTGCCGTGGGCTGCTTTTCCCACCGAGGTTATGGAGAGATTTGCCGGGCCCACACTGGCCGTGAGATTGTAGCCGGTCTCTTTTGCGAACTTCTGGCATGCCTCGGCAACCTGATTTGGATGGGAGGCCATGATCTCCGCCACGGCTTTATCGGGAACTATATTGTAGGCGGTTCCGCTCTGGATGCTTATGATCCGGATATCCCCTGTCTGTTCAACTGCCAGGTCTTTGACCAGATCGAGAGAGATGATGCCCTTCTCGGCGTAGATGGCCGGAAAATTGGCATCCGGGGTGAAGCCGGTCACGGGCAGCGTCTCCTGCTCAAGGTAGTGCTCCACGTCGGGGCCGCCTGTCTCCTCGCTGCTGCCGAAGATGACCCGCACCCTCTTGCTGAGGGAGAGATTGGCATCACGCACTGCTTTGAGGGCATAGAGAGAGGCCACGGCAGGGCCTTTGTCGTCTATGGCCCCCCTGCCATAGATCCTGCCGTCGTGAATCTCGGCTCCGTAGGGCGGGTACTTCCAGCCCTCTCCCTCCGGTACCACATCCAGATGGGCCAGGACGGCCACATAATCATCTCCCTGGCCGTACTCGGCGTAGCCTATGTAGCCGTCCAGGTTCTTGGTGGCAAAGCCCAGATCCTCGGCCATCTGCAGGGCCTTGGCCAGAGCCTTGGCCGGGCCCTCTCCGAAGGGAGCGCCGGGCTGGGGATCTTCTCTTACGCTCTTGATCTTCACCAGCTCCTGGGTGGCGTTAACGATCCCCGCTCTGTCCTGCTCCACCAGGGCATTCAGCTTTGCTGCTATACTTTCGTTCTCCGATTGGCAGAGCGCAGGATGCACTGCCATCAATGCTATTGATAAAATGGCTATCAGAAAAACTTCCGTACTATTCATTTCATCACCTGCTGGGATGAGCCACTGTTGCTCGAAATTTAATGCATATTATGCGTGCTAAGCTAAATAACTAATTCTATTTCGAGAGGGTGACACCTTGATCATGTGGCCATTCTCAGGTCTTCATTGATAAGCCGGCTCATTTTGCAACGCGTCTGCAAGCGAAAGGGCTGTTTTTTGAGGTAGTCATCCGGGGCTCCAGTTGGTGTCATTTTAGGCTGGGATAATGAGGATATGTGGAGGTTCTGGAGCACGAGGGTAGGAAAGACTCAAGGAGTTAAATTCCAGGTCTTGCTTTCCTTTTGCATATATTTTCTCAAATGCCGCGAGATCTCCTTCAAGCTTCCATTGCATTGCAGCTTTATCGCTGCTGTCGAGGATGGCTCTGCACTTTGCATTGATCTGCTTGGATCCAGGACGACAGCTTGCACATTCGGGAGTCAATTTAGAGTAGTCTCCTTTGGACGACCAAATGCTTCTGCCCTGCAGGAAGCTATATTCGATGCTATTCCTCACAAACTTCTTAAAATCCTGGTACTTAATTTGGGGGTAATCGCTGGCGATGATGACAAATTGCTCGCTGAGATCTGTTCGCAGCACACCGGCATCATCCGAAGCAAGGACTATCGGCACTCCGCGTTTAAAGTATACCGGAAAGGGATGGTCTTCCCCGGAGACTCCCAGGATTATTTTGTTGCTCACGGGCATGATCTCTATAGCCACGCCATTCCTGGCCATCTCCTTTAAAACTTGATCGGAGTTCTGCTCCCACATTATGTCCACCCCGTGGCCGATTCTTGACGCCTGTCCAATCTCAACTGCCTCTTTGATATGGAAGCGCAGGTCGGTGGTGGGCACCAGCCCGAGAGTCAGCTCCCCGGCGTGGAGAGCAATGTTTACACTCGGATAGATGCTGTGAAGGAATTCGACCATCTTCATTTGCAGAGAATAATTCTCTCTGGCAATATAATTGTCCTCAGGGCTCAGAAGAGTGACTCCTACAGCCAAGCCCGATCTGTTGGCTGCGTCAAAAGCCGCTGCAAGCTGGCCGAAGACCTTTTCTCTGGACATGGTCCTTGTAGCTGATATAATGTAACGGACGGTCACATTTTTTCCTGGATCACCCCTATTCTCCAAGATGCTTAAAGAATTTCTTTCGGTGTCGATAATATAATTGCTTAAGCTCTGAGATACTGAAGGAAGGCCATTGTCGATCAGCTTGCTGTATAATACAGAGAAATTATCATCCCAGCCTGCTTTGCTGCCCAGGTTAGCTGCCGCTGAGCCTGCTCCGGTCATGATCTCAAGGTAGGACACATTCTCGCGGAAAGCATTGGAACGGAGATTTGCCAGTATTGCACTGGTATTACTTGTTGCTCCTCCGAAGACCCCAAAGGTGTTGAAGAAATGGTCGCGTTTGCTCTTATCAAGTAGCTCAGAGTCCCTCATGGACCAAGCATCAACTATCTGGCCATAAAGTTTTGAATCGGAGTAGGAATTCTTGATTGGCTCTGAATTAGCCGATCCGCAGTATTTGGGAGAGACGGTGTAGTTGTCCAGATTTATGCAGAGATTTTGAGCACTTGCTTCATCTATCAGATCCTCGGCATAAATGGCTCCGGTCAAATGATTATGGATATCTCCTCCTTTGGGCATGGCCAAGAAGAAGGCTCTCAGCTCTCCGGGGTTCTGTCTCAAGCCTTCGAATTGCTGTGCTATTAGCTCTTCATCCGACGGGGCCCGATCCGTTGAACATAGTCCATCCGCCAGGAAAATTAGGCCTGAAAACACAAGAAAGGCAGCTAAAAACACAACTCCGATGGATTTTAGCCAGCTACATTGCTCAAGATCGGTTAAAGTATTGAATTGAGTCTCTGGCTTCAAATTCATCTCTCCCATGAGGATAAACAATTAATGAATTAGATTATCGGAAAATATTTAAAGTTTACTTAGAGGATTCCCCATTTAGCGGCATGGATGATAGGCTCTTAGGCTGTATCGCATATTCCCAGTTTCCATTCGTGGGTGCTGGCACGTCCAGCTCGCAGGCGGGGAAATGATGGAGGGTCCAGAACTTCGCTGCTGAGGCCTGGTGGCGCTGATCCACAGGACCGGGAAGAGAACCTTGAAATGAGGCGGAGATCATGACAGATTCGAATATATGCGCCCTTTGTGGAGGCAAGCTGCGAGAGGGGCTTACTGAACTGGTATTGAAGGCGGGGGATAACCTGGCTGTAATCAAGAGCGTCCCGGCTCTGGTTTGCAGCTGCTGCGGCGAGGCGTATCTCACTCCGGAGGTATCCGAGAAGGTAGATCGAGCCATGAAAGAGTATCGAGCGGGGAGGCTTCTGGCAAGGCCAATCGCTGCGGGTGAGATTGAGCTGGAGATGAGCGCCTGATAAAGAAGTATCTAGGCTTATATCCGACATTCCGGAGTTACGCCTCCATTTCATAATATTTTTCGCATTTCTTCCCAAGAATTCTGATCACGATGATCATGTAATCCTTG
>Ga0302252_1000617_pt1 | contig 28504 bp, 23 predicted proteins | sample AAG_RA_Leu_MG_FD_193511 | JGI IMG/M metagenome (GOLD analysis project Ga0302252, IMG submission 193511) | Enriched activated sludge microbial communities from anaerobic digester in WTTP, New Holstein, Wisconsin, United States - AAG_RA_Leu | ecosystem: Engineered > Bioreactor > Anaerobic >... | reverse complement strand
TATGATTTTAAAAAGCAGGTAAGCGATCGGATCAAGGACATTCGCTCAACAGTCGCCAATTACAATCTTCCATATCTCTCCCTGTCGTCTCGCACCGATAAGACGGTAGCTCTAAAAGTTTTCATCAACATGAACACCAACAGCAAGCCGCTTTCTACATATGACATAATTGTTGCAGAAGTGGAGAGCGCTATGGAAAAATCCATTCACGATCTCGAAGCAGATATTAATAGAGAGCATCCAGAAGTTATCAAGTATTCGCCACTCTCAGATCAGATCCTCACCACTTCTGCACTTCTGCAAGGCAATCTCCCGAATCAGCGCGGTGCATGGGATATGGATAAGAGGCGCATGGTGGAAAACTGGGATACAATGGCGAAGGGGCTGCACCGAATGGCCAACTTCCTCAAGGGCCAAGGCATTTATGATGAGCAGCGTCTTCCTACAAATGCAGTGCTGGCTGTTATTGCAGCCCTGTATGCATATATTCCCGAATCAGGGGACAAGATGGGACAGGACGAACTCCTGCTAAAAAAGTACTTGTGGTACGCCTTTTTCACCGAGCGCTATGAAAACTCAGCAGCCTCTCATGCATTTGTCGATTTCAATTCGTTGAAGCGGATAATCACCGGAGAATGCAAGCAAGATGGCTCAAATTATGGCATCGAAGATGCCCCTATCTTTTCTGAGCAAAATCTTGCAGAAGTCGAAGAGCTAATAACAGCCGAATGGCCAAAGCGAGCAACAATTCGTGGTCGTGGTGTGCTAGCTGTGGCTTGCCGCCTTGGAGCCTATGACTTCGCGTCAGGTGATCAACTCACCTCTGACAATATTAAAGGCCGGCACTATCACCACATATACCCCGATGCTCTATTAAAAGAAGCTGGAATCAACTCCTTTCTTGCTATGAACTGCGCACTCATCGACGATAAGACAAACTACGACATCGGTCGGAAAGATCCGAAGCGATACCTGATGGATCGATATAAATGGACCACAGAAACCATAGTTTCCGATCGTTTGCAGTCGCACCTAATCCCCATCAAGGAACTTGAAACAGGTGGGTACGAAACTCTATCGGATTCGGAAAAGAGCATTAAAGTGGCAGAAGATTTTAAGGCCTTTATCCGCAGGCGTGCGGAACTTATATTCAAAGCCGTGAAGCAGCTAGCGGAAGGCAGGCAACTTAGCGCCAGCGAGATTTATCTTGAGGAAGCCTAAATCGGAGAGGATGTAGCAGACCAAATGGCTGATCTAGTCTAATACATTCTCACGCCTTTTTTTCCGTTCGTATCAAAACATGAAAGCACTTAATCTGCAAAAGATTGATCTCCCATCACCGCACCTACCCCTGAAGATAGCTTAGAGGATCAGGTGGAGACATGAATCATAGCGAGGCCATAGAGAAGGCGAAGGATCACTTCGCCGCGCTTTTAGAGGTGCAGCTATTGCGCGTGGATCAGATAAAGGCGGGAGAAGATTGGGCCGACTACAGCCGCCTTATGCCCATCATCATCGGCGTGGTGGGAGGCGACGGCATCGGCCCTTACATTACGGAGCAGGCGGTCCGGGTGCTCAAGTATGTCCTGGCGGAGGAGATTGCATCGGGCAAGGTAGAGCTGCGGGATATCCCCGGCCTGGACATTGAATCGAGGGTAAAGGTGATGAAGGCCCTGCCCGAGGATGTGCTGGCTGCTTTAAAGGAGTGCCATGTCATATTGAAGGGGCCGCTGACAACGCCAAAGAAGGGAGACAAGTGGCCCAATCTGGAGAGCGCCAATGTCTCCATGCGCCGGGAGCTGGACCTTTTCGCCAATGTCCGGCCGGTCAAGGTTCCTGACCAGGGCATAGACTGGATCTTCTTCCGGGAGAACACCGAGGGAGAGTACGTCCTGGGCAGCAAGGGCCTGCATGTCACCGACGATCTGGCGGTGGACTTCAAGGTCATAACCAGCCCCGGCTCGGAGAGGATTGTGCGCCTGGCCTTTGAGTATGCCAAAAATAACGGCATCAAGAGGGTATCGGCTGTGACCAAGGCCAATGTGATCAAGGCCACGGACGGCAAATTCCTGGAGACGGCGAAGAGAGTAGCAGCCGAATACCCGGATATAGCCTTCGATGACTGGTTTGTGGATATCATGGCCGCCAAGCTGGTGGATGAGAAGCGCAGGCGCGATTTCAAGGTCATAGTCCTCCCCAACCTCTACGGCGACATCCTCACCGATGAGGCAGCGGAGTTCCAGGGAGGTGTGGGCACTGCCGGAAGCGCCAACATTGGCAAGCGCTACGCCATGTTCGAGGCCATACACGGATCCGCTCCGCGCATGGTGGAGGAGGGGAGAGCCTGCTATGCCGATCCGGCCAGCATGATGAGGGCCTGCGTCATGCTGCTTCGCCATATTGGCTTTGCCCGGCAGGCGGCCAGGATGGAGATGGCTCTGGACATCTGCGGCCAGTTCGAGTGCAGGCTGGCTTTGACCGGCAGGGCGGACGGGGCGACCTGCGAGCAGTTTGCCGACTATGTCATGGAGACTCTTCAGGACCCTCAACTGGAGAGCCGGGCAAAGGGATATGCAAAGCTTTAGCTAAATTGATCGCCCAGTAGTATTCGTGGAGAATTTAGCTGCGGCATTTTTGGGCCTAAGCCGGGAGGAGCGCTCCCTGCTCAGTGCCATTGAATCCGGGATGAAGGGCCACGAGTGGGTCCCATCCTCTATCATTTCAGATATATCCGGCCTGCCGGCCCGCAAGGTGGATTTTCTGCTGGGCCGGCTTTTTGAGAAGAAACTGGTGGAGCGGGAGAGCCTGCACTACATGGGCTACCGCATCGATTTTGATGCCTATGACCTTCTGGCCCTCTCCGATCTGGCGGCAAAAGGTGCATTGAATGCCATAGGAGAGAGGATTGGGGTGGGAAAGGAGTCTGTGGTCTACCAGGCCTTTGGCGATATGCCCCTGGCGCTCAAGTTCCACCGCCAGGGAAGAACCAGCTTCAAACATGTGCGCCGCGTGCGCCATAATTTTCCAAATAAATCCAGGGTGCCGTGGCTATATACTGCATCTCTTGCCGCCAGGCACGAGCATCAGATCATGGAAAAGCTCTGGCCAGAGGTATCCATTCCCAGGCCGGTTGCCGTCAGCCGGCATGTTCTGGCCATGGAATTTGTGAGCGGCCCGCCTCTCAATCGGATCGCCCTCTCCGATCCGGCGGATGGGCTGGACCTGATCCTGGCCGAGGTGGCCAAAGCCCTCGCCATGGGAATAATTCACGCCGACTTGAGCGAGTTCAACATACTGGTTGCGGAATCCGGTCCCAAGATCATCGACTGGCCCCAGGCGGTGGAGGTCACTCATCCCCATGCCCGAGAGCTGCTGGAAAGGGATCTGGCCAATGTATTGCGTTTCTTCCAGAGAAAATACAGAATCGACATGCCTCTAGAAAAAGCCCTTCAGAGAATAGGGGGTGGAGAGAGGATTTGAGCATATTCGGGGTGGACATAGCCAGCGGCTCGCCCTCCGGCAGGAGGCCTCCCAGCTACTCCCTCTTCGTATTGGATGGGGAAAAGAGCGCCGGATTTCATATGATCAGCCGGCATAAGCTCGTGCGCATGATCCGGGAGAGACAGCCGGAGATGCTGGCCATGGACAATATTCACGAGCTGGCAGCGGATAGAAGAGAGCTGATTGGTCTATTGCGCCGCATGCCCCCTTCGACCAGGGTGGTTCAGGTCACGGGAGGAGAGAGGCAGGAGTCCCTGGCAAAGCTGGCCCGCTACCACGGCATAGCCTTCGACCGCACCGATCCATTGCAGGAAGCGGAGGCCTGTGCCCGGCTGGCGGCAAAAGGGGTAGGCTCAGTCATCTCTGCCTTCGAGGAGAAAACCTGGATCAAGGTCAGCCGCCGCCGATCCCTGGGTCGAGGCGGCTGGAGCCAGAACCGCTACACCAGAAAGATCCATGGTGCGGTGATGGGCTTGGCCAGAGATATAGAAAAGCAGCTGCGTGAAGCGGGCCTCACCTACGCCTCACGGGCGGTGGAAGGCATGGGCGGCTACACCAGGGCGGAGTTTGTGGTGGAGGCGCCCCGAGAGAAGGTGCACATCAGCCCTGGCTACTCCAGCGATGCCCAGGTTATTGTGCAGAGCATAGAGCGGGCTGAGCTGCAGTTCAAACCTCTTCAGCAGAGGCGCGGTAATATCATCGTCGGCCTTGATCCGGGAACCACCACCGGCATAGCTGCTCTGAGCCTATCGGGAGAGCTGGTGGACCTGATCAGCTCCCGGGCCATGTCCTCCTCCGAGGTCATAGAATGGATAGCCGCCAGGGGAAGGCCCCTGGTGGTGGCAACAGATGTCTATCCCACACCGGGTGGCGTAGAGAAGGTCAAGAGGGCTTTTAATGCTGTGCTCTTCTCCCCCTGTGCAGATATTCCCGCTGAGGAGAAGATCGCTCTAGGAAAAGAGTTCGGTTACAAGAACGACCACCAGAGGGATGCTCTGGCCGCGGCTTCCAGCGCCTTTAAAAAATATAGAAATAAGTTTCTGCAGGTAGAAAGGAAGGTGCCCCCAGAGATCGATAAGGATGAGGTCAAGGCACTGGTGGTGAGGGGCTACTCCATTGAAAACGCCATAACAGAGCTGCTCTCCCCTCCGTCCTATTCTCCGACGGCAAGCCCTCCTCAGGCGGAGGTGGAGCCTCTGATGGATGTATCTCCTGATTCGGCTGCTCTCCGGCAGCACAGCCAGCAGCTGGCCGAGCAGGTGAGAGTCCTGCGCTCCTATGTGGATGAGCTGAAGGACGATCTCAGGGAGAAGGATGCATCGCTGGCGGCGATGAGGGGCAAGCTGGATAGGCTGCGGGATAAAGCCGCCCGGGAGATCAAGAGGCAGCATGAGATAAAGATCAGGGACAAGGAGATTGAGAGGCTGCGCTCGGTGCTGCGCTCGGAGAGAAAGCATAATAAGAAGCTGAAGAGGGCTCTGGCCCGGCAGAAGAAGGTGGAGGCGATAGAGGACAGCAGCGGTCTTTTGAAGCTCAAGCCTCTCTCGGCCTTCTCCCGCGAGGCTATTGTCCTGGCGGCGTCGCAGTTTGGGCTGGAGAAGGGAGATCTGATCCTTTTGGAGAGCGCCTCGGGGGGAGGAAGGAGCACCATTGAGCTTCTTTCTGAGAAGGGAATAGCTGGGGTGGTGGCGGGAGGAGAGATGGCAGAGGCCCAGAGAGAGCACTTCTTCGATCTGGGAATACCGGTCTACTCCAGCCGGATCCTGCCGGTTCACAGGATCAACAGCCATCCATTCATCCGTCCGGATGACCTGGCATCAGCCAGGGCGGCCTGGGAGGAGGAGATGGCGGCCCGCCGGGCCAGAAAGGAGGCGGAGCGGCTGGAGGGCCTTTTCCAGGAATACAGGGTGGAGAGAAAGAAGGAGGAAAAAAGAAGAAAAAAATCGGGGGATATTGGTGTTTCATCCCGCAGTTAAGTATGGCATGAGATCTTGCCGGCTCTCCAGCTTTTCCAGAAGCTTCTGCTCAGGATGAATTTCTTTCCGCCTTCGCTTTAGCTTCCTGGCGCATTCCAGATCCTAAATTTTGTGTAGCAAGACATGATATCGCGGAGGAGCTCGATAAGCGCTCTATCGTCTTGCTCTTTGCAGTCGAGCCCTGAAGCCAGTTTGGCTGACCACACCCGTTATCGCTTCGGAGCGCTGATGCTGGTGGCTGTCATCATGAATCAATATAAGATCCACGAAATAATTTAAGGACTCCCCATTATGAAATCTTAACCGAAAAGGTCAATAGAGGGCCATGTAACATGTCTTAGTTCGAGACATCCTGGCGGCGATAGATTTGAAGGCAGTTATATTGGCGGCTGGAGAGGGCCGCAGGTGCAGGCCCTTAACCCAGACCAGATCCAAGGTCATGCTTCCGGTGGGAAACCGTCCTTTCATGGAGCATGTTATCGATGCTCTGGCAAAAAATGGCATTAAGGATCTCTACATCGTGGTCGGCTATCAAAAAGAGAGGATCATGGACTACTTCGAGGACGGACTTGATTTCGAGGTCAATATCACCTACCTGGAACAGAATGAGCTTCTTGGCACGGCTCACGCTCTGGGCAAGGCGGAGGACTATATAGATGGGCCTTTTTTAGTTGTCAACGGGGACAATCTCATAGACTCCAGGGCTGTCGGAGAGCTGATCGCTGCCAGGGGAGACAATGTCATCCTGGCTGCCCTGCGCCGTCACAGCGGAGACTATGGTGTGCTGATGGTGGAGCAGGAGAGGGTCAAGGCCATAGTGGAAAAGCCTGGACGGCCCTGCTCAGGAATACTGAACACCGGCGCCTACAAGTTCAGCCCGGAGATATTCCGGGCCATCCACAAGACGCCTCTGTCGGAGCGCGGCTCTTACGAGCTGACTGAGACCATATCCCAGATGATTGGGGAGGGAGAAGAGATAGTTCCCCTCATCGGCAAAGGGGTATGGGCCGATGCCATCTTCGCCTGGGATCTGCTCCATGCCAATGCCATGGCTCTGGGATTGAAGGAAGCAGAGATCGAGGGCGAGGTGGAGGAGGGGGTCAGGATCAAGGGTCCGGTTGATGTAGGAGAGGGGTCCATCATCCGCTCCGGCTCCTACCTGGTGGGGCCGGTCTCCATAGGCGAGGACTGCGATATAGGCCCCGGCGCGGTCATTCTCCCCTCCACATCAATTGGCGACTCAGCCCGGATCGGACCGCACTCAGAGGTCAGGAACAGCATCATCATGAGCGATGCACGAATCGGCTCGGGTGCTATTGTATCGGACTCAGTGGTGGGGGCAAGCTCCATCCTGGGTGATCTGGTGGCAGTAGAGAGCGGTCCTTGTGTGGTTGAGGTGGAGGAGGCCTTTTTAAGGGCTGAATTCGGAGCCATATTATCCGACAATGTGACTGCAGGAGCCAGAGTGATGGTTCACGCCGGAACTGTGGTGGGCAGCGGTGCCCGCATAGACTCAGGCTGCGCTATTCGCGGCAAGATTGAGAGGGAGAGCAGGGTGATGGGCTGATGTGCGGAATTGTGGCCTATATCGGAGACCAGCGGGCCGGGCCCATACTCTTTGACACCCTGAAGCGGCTGGAGTACAGGGGTTACGACTCGGCGGGGGTGGCAGTCAAATCCGACGGGAATATAGAGGTCTTGAAGTCTGCTGGCCGCATAGCCGATCTGGAAAAGGTCTATTTGAGGCAGGGCAGCCCGGGAGAGGGCATGGGCATAGGCCATACCCGCTGGGCTACCCACGGCCGGCCCAGCGATATCAATGCCCATCCCCATACCTCGGGAGAGATCGCCATTGTTCATAACGGCATCATCGAGAACTATCTAGAGCTGCGAGAGCATCTCGGCCAGATGGGCTATCAGTTCTCCTCCGAGACAGACAGCGAGGTTCTGGCCCATCTCATTCATCTTTATTATAAATCCGATCTTCTGGAGGCGACAATCAAAGCCCTGGAGCATGTCGAGGGCTCTTATGCCCTGGCTGTGCTGGCTGCCAGCTCGCCCTATCTGGTCTGCGCCAGAAAGGACAGCCCCCTGGTGTTGGGTCAGGGCAATGGAGCCATCTATGTGGCCTCTGATGTTCCAGCTCTGCTTCCCTATACCAAGGAAGTTATCCGCATGAAGGATGGGGAGATCGCCAGAGTCTATGCCGACCGGGTGGAGATGATGGATGCGGAAGGAAGGCCTCGCGCCGTGGAGACGGAGCGCATCTCCTGGGATGCGGACGCTGCGGAGAAGGGCGGCTACACTCATTTTATGCTCAAAGAGATCCATGAGCAGCCCCGAGCCATCCGGGAGACCATCGCCGGTCGCATCTCGGAGATCGACGGAGACGTCCGTCTGGACCTGGGAATGAGCGATGAGGAGATCAGAGGCCTGGAGAGGGTTTCTGTCATCGCCTGCGGCACATCCTACCATGCCGGAATGCTGGCCAGGAATCTCTTTGTCCGGGCGGCCGGCCTGCCGGTGGATGTGGAGGTGGCATCCGAGTTCATCAACCTCCAGGTCCGGCCAAAGACATTGCTACTGGGCATCACCCAGTCCGGTGAGACGGCAGACACACTGCTGGCTCTGAAGAAGGCCAAAACCTGCGGCGGGCGGAGTCTAGCCATAACCAATGTGGTCGGCTCCACTGTGACCGAGCTGGTGGACGGTACCATATACACCCGCTGCGGCCCGGAGATAGGCGTGGCTGCCACAAAGACATTCACCTCTCAGCTTGTAGCCATCATCCTCCTGGCCATCCGGCTGGGGAGGGCCCGCGATCATCTCACTCCCGATCAGGCCAGAAAGATGCTCATAGAGCTGACCAAGTTGCCCGGCCTGGTGCAGAGGGTACTGGAGAAGAGAGAGGAGATCAGAAAGATCGCCGAGAGCTATGCCCATGCCGGATGCTACTTCTTTATCGGCAGGGATTACCTCTATCCCATATCCCTGGAGGGTGCTCTGAAGATGAAGGAGATAGCCTATATCCCATCCGAGGGTTATGCCGGGGGGGAGCTCAAGCACGGTCCCCTGGCTCTGATCACGGATAAGACTCCCGTGGTGGCTCTGGCTACCTGCGGCAAGAAGATCCAGTCCAACATCAAGGAGGTCCGGGCCCGGGGAGCCGATGTGGTGGCTCTGGCTGCGGAAGGCGATCCGGATATAGCCAAGGTGGCGAGCAGAGTGATAGAGCTGCCCGGCACAAGGCCGATTTTCTCTGCGGTGCTCTGCACCGTAGCGGTGCAGCTTCTGGCCTATTATACCGCCAACAAGCTCGGCCTGCCCATAGACAAGCCCAGAAACCTGGCCAAGTGCGTGACGGTGGAGTGAGCTGGATCAGAATGGGCATGCAAGCCCAATATCTTTTGAGTTAAGGGTGGACATTCCTTGGTTATGCCTTGTTGAGACCGGAGAGCCCGTCGCCAAATATTCGCCTTTTTTGAGGGCTTCTCTTTCGTCTGTTTTTGACAGCCTAACCCCGTCTGGCAAGCCCATCCTTCAGGTCGGGATGGGGCAGCCGTCCCTCATAGCCGCACATCTTGCAGCGCACGGCAGCAAATACCCCATCCTCGCTCCAGGCCTCCGCAACATAGCCGCAGCGGGGACAGTTGGTGAGAAACCTGGTCCCAGCCATATGCTCAATCCTCCCCTCTCCTCAATCAATACAGCCCGGTCGGGCATGATTCTCAGACATGCATCCTTCTCATTCCCGCTTCCACTATTCCCAGGAACTCCGCGCCCACCGCCACCACGCTGTTGGTGAATATGGAGGCATTGATCTCAAATATGGGATAGCGGAACTTGGTGTAATCGGACATCAGCCAGGTGGTGGTGCTGGTGTCGCCGCAAAACAGACTCTTGTATTCGTTTTTTACCGGAATTACTGCAATATCCTTCTCTTGCCCGTGCTTTTTCAGAACCTGAACCTGCCGCGATGAGGGATTGGCGGTGATGGGCATGACATCAGCTCCTTTGGACAGAGCATTGAGGGTGCCCTCCATAGCCTCATAAGTGTTACCGATTCCGGTTATCGGTATATACACATCTCCGATCTGAAAGCTCGGCGTATTGAAATCCCGCTCCCAGTAGCTGATCTTGTTCAGATGAGTGAACCTCATCTCAAAAGCGCGGGCTACCAATCCCGACCGGCCAACGCCGCCGATGATATATCTGCCGCTTCTGGGCAGCAATCGATTGAACCAGTGATCCAGATGATCGGGATCCATGTCCGATATGAGCCGGGCATTGTCCTCAAAGTCCCTGATTGTGGAATTGTAGGATGGACATGTGGGATCGCATTCCCCCCTGAGACGGGACTGGATATCCGGGGCCAGGGCATTTAAAAAGGCCAGAACCTGCAGCTCGAACTCAGTTCCCATGGGCGAGAGACGGGACCGGGTGTCCTTGTCCGTGGACTGCTTGGTTCGGGCCTCTATCACCAGAACCGAGCCCTTATCGTAATCCTTCACCATCTTGTAGGCGGTGCCCTTCTCATTAGCGGTGATAAGCTTGATCTCCCCGCCCAGGGTGATGATATCATCTATGTATTTATTGACCGCCTGGGTCTCTCCCGATCCGGAAATGGCAATGCCCAGGTTCTTGCCCTTTCGGTAGTGCCTCTGCACCGGATCCTCCAGGGTAAAAGGAAATATATTGTCGAAGTGGTTCTGGATCAGCTGCAAAAAGCTGTAGAGGGCCAGGGCCGACCGCCCCGCAGCAATGCCGTAGACGAATTTATTTTCCGATGAGGGCCTTAAAAATTCTACCAGGGAGCCGGAAAAGGAGGCAACCTGAGCCATATCCATATCCAGAAGCTTCTCCAAGAAGCTGCACTGAAGGGCGGTTGCCTCCTTGAATGTCTTAATCAGGCCAGACATGCTGCTTGCTCTCTAAGGCCTGCCAGATAAGCCTTTCTTCTCAGGTTATGATCTCTTGGAGCATATCCATCTCCCTGGCCAGCTTGATCTCCTGGGCTATGCGCCGGCCATTGGAGAGGCCCGGCTGGATCAGATCGGAATAGGGGGAGCCACCCATGTAGAGGTTAGTCCCCGCCACGATCCTAGCCGAGATCTCGAAGATCTTGAACTCCAGCTCATCGGTTACTATGGTCTCCAGGCTGAAGGCCCCGATCATCCCTCCAAAGAGCTCCAGGCTGGTCTCCACCACCCTCTCCCCCAGCTCGAAGGCCCGGGGGAGAAGCGACTCGCGCAAGACCAGAGGGAGGTTGCCTGTGACGACAAAGCTGGGATAGATCCCCGCCTCGGCCAGCTCCTTCATGCTGCCAATGCGAAAGATCTCATCGGCATTGGACTCCACCCGACGGTCGATGCCCAGCATCTGCAGTGAGCCCTTGCTGAGGCGGTAGCCATCCTGCCGGATGGGAGAATAAAAGAAATGGATGTAGTAGCGGGTTCCCAGTATGAACTCCTGAATGGTGTACTTGTCCTCCCGGCTCATCTTGGCTGCCAGCTCCTCCTTGGTCTTGGCGATGAAAAATCCCCTGCCGCCTTTGGCCCCATGATATTTCACTATCACCGGCCGGTCGATGTCCTCTGCCTTCTCAAATCGCATGGGAACATTGACCCCGGCCCGCAGGAGCCACTCCCTCTCCATCTCCCTATCGCTCTCCCAGGCCAGAACCCTGCGGTTTCCAAAGGTGGGAACGGCCAGGGACTCGAACTTCTCGATTCCCAGATACTCCACCAGTGAGCCGTGCGGTATGATGATCACATTGTCTTTTTTCAGATCGGAGGAGTAATCCAGGAGGGCTTTATAGCTCTCCACGGAAAGAAAGCTGTCCGGCTTGGCCAGAGGAAAGGCGTCATAAAAGCGGGGCGGCTGTCCGATGCATATGCCCAGGGTCTTGAAGCCCTCCTCCCTCGCTCCGTGGAAGATCTGCAAGCTGCTGTGAGAGCAGATGGTGGCTATGGTCAGATCGTTCTTATCGTATCCCCTTATTGTCTCCCAGATGTCCTCTTTAGAAATCATGTTTATGACCCTTTGAAATGTGACCTTTGAAATTACAGGGTTGGCTTAAAGGTAGATAAGCCCTTCGGAGAGACGCGGCGATTGCCTTAAAAACGAAAAACTTATTATTTCTCTAATATGTCGGCATCGAGGCGGAGGGAGACAAAAGAGACCTGCATACAGGTCCGTCTGGAGGTTGAGGGTCAGGGCAGGGTCCAAGCAGATACGGGTGTGCCGCTGCTAAATGAGATCCTCGTCTTCCTGGCCCGGGGAGGAGATCTGGACCTGGAAATCAAAGTCAGGGGCGATCTGGAGACGGGAGACCATCATACGGTGGAGGATACAGCCATCACCCTCGGCAGCGCCATCTCTCAGGAGATCAAAAAGGGCATAGGCAGCAGCAGCGTTCCTGCCGGCCAGTCCTTGGCCCGGGCAGCAGTGCGCTTCGGCCAGGTCGGCTACCAGGGCCGCTTCCAGCTCCGGCAACAGACGCTGGCCGGCATGAGCCTGGACAACTTCGGCCACTTCCTGCGCGCCCTGGCCTATAATGGGGGTTTCAATCTCTTCATCTCCGCGGAGGGAGGAGACGACAGGAGCCAGATAGAGGCCATGAGCCTGGCTCTGGGGAGGGCTATAAAGAAGGCGGCAAGGGATGAGATTTAGGGAATATTTGATACAATAAATAATTAAATCAATAAATAAAATACCTATTTCCTGCGGCGAATCAGGACTGCTGAGGCCAGCGCAAAAATCGATGCCAATAGGCCAATGGCGGGGGTCTCTTTCATCTTCCCCCTGGCGGAAGAGGCATTGAGGCTGCGGCTGGAAATGCTGTTGTTGAGAAGGTCACTTCCTCCAGTCACATTGAAATACTCGTCTGTGGCCCAGATGGCGTTTACCGCATTCTCTAGTCTCACCTGCAACTGGTAGCGGCCCGGCTCAGCCCCGACTGCTATGGCATGGGGCTCTAATAGGCTGAGGTTTCCCTGCAGGGTGTGGTTGATGCCGCTGGGAATTAATTGGTTATTGACGATATCGAAGAACTGCAATATGCTCTCTCCCGGAACAACCCGGAAGAACTCCATCCGAGCCGTGCTGTTGTTGATCATTGAGCGGTAGTCGAGGCTTCTATTGAGGGTGGCATAGTCTTCGCTGGAGATGTAATAAAAGGCATTGCTATCCATTATGGTGCTTATGCGTCCCTGGGAGTCAAATGTAACCGCTACCTGCAAGGGAGATGCCGATTGGTTAACATAGAGCAATGCCAGCAATGGGCTTGGCCTTAAATCCGGTATCAAGCTGTTGTCGTCGCTCATGCGCAAAGTGCTGGCGTTCCAGCTCCAGGCATACATCCACCACTCTCCCGATCCCTGGCCTATGCCGGCGATATCCCTTGAAAAGACGGTCTTATTGCTTGAGTCTAGGATGTTCACCAGCACCTGACGAATCTCAGCCGCTCTCACTATCATGCTGAAGTTGGCTGACTGATTAGACGGGACATTCTTTTGAGAGCTGATCAGAGGCGGCTCTGGGGAGGGGACCACATATTTTTGGGTGTAGAGATAATAGCGAAGGGTATCGTTGTCTCCCACTCGGATATCCAGTCCCGGACCTATGCTCACCCTGGAGTTGCTGTTGAGGCTGATGCTGTCATCATTGACCAGGATCACACCTTGCGGATTTACATTCACCACCTGCATCTCTCCAAAACCGCTTCCTAATTCCATAGGGAAGATGCTGTCCGATATTTGAAATATGCCATTTATGGCCGCAAACCTCTCACTTCCATTATTAAATATATTGCCGAAGTGAATCATTATAATTGGAATATCTTTGAGGTTCTCTATGTCTTTTTTATAAACATATGTCGCATTGGACTCCACCACTGAGCCGTCAACCTGGATTTCTCCCTTCAAGAGCTGCAAAAACAGGCTATCGTTGCTTACGTCCCTGATTCGCATCTCATAGCCCTCCTCCAGAGAGTAATTTCCTGCCGAGATGTAGCCTTGCAGTTCAGTATCCCTGAGAATCTGGCCCAGATATTCGTTTTCCAGCAGGCTCTTGGATGAATTGCTGCCTTGAAGGCTGGAATCATAGCCCGCAAACCAGGGGTAGCCAAAGAGGCTCATTATGAAATAATATCCCCAGGGCTCATATTCGAATCTCTTGGGCTGAATGAATGATGTATATTGAAGGCCGGTCTGAAAAGCAGTATTATTCTCCGGAAAGACGATCGGATTTCGGGGGGGGACTATTCTCCGATCTTCTGCAGAATAAATTACCAGTGTCTCGCCGCCTATGAAATCATCAGGATCGAAATAGAATCCGGTATAGTTTTCAGCATTCCACCTGGCGATGACCGAGGAATTATACTGGCCCATACTAACCGGAATGGAGGAAGTGCTTCTAAAAGCAGGCCCACGGATATCGTGCAGCCCATAATCATAAATCCACCCTTGGGGATAATAGACCAGATCCTGGCCGTCCAGGATCACCAGATCAAGGCCAGGTGCCAGATTGATTTCGGAATCCCTTCTCAGGTTTATTGATATGCTGCTTTCAATCTCAATGCCCGACTGGGAGTAATCGGCGAGCTTCATCTCCCCGATCATGGCCCCCTCAAAGAGCCTGATATCCGGCTCGTCGCTGATCTGGAATACACCCTCCACCTCGGCCAGCCCCTCGCCTGCCCCCAGCATGGCATTGGTCAGATGGACCAGTATCACTGGAAGGTCATCGATCTTATAGACGAAGCTTTCACCAATGCTCACTACCGAGGAATAGACAGGCTCTCCATTCTTTTGCAGAAGAAAGTTCACTGTGCCCTTCTTCTCCGAAACCTCCAGGGGTACCAGAACATAGCCTTGCTGGAGGGCGAGGGTCTTATTGAGGCTCAATGTCTGAGTGATATCCTCATCCATGAGCACCTCTCTCAGCTCTCCTTTCTCCAGAGAGCTGACCTCTTCCGTGATGCTGCTCTCCGGGTAGCCGGCGAAATAGGGCTTGCCAAAAAATGCCACCCTCTGAAAGCTGCCCCAGGGCCCGTACTGGAATTTCTCCGTCCAGTTATTTGAGGAATAGACTATATGCCCTTTCTCTGCCGTCCTACCGTCCAGATCTATCTGCAGCATCTCTCCGCCCAGATCCTCATCCAGGTCATAGTAAAACCAGCCGAAATCATCCGCCCTCCAGACGCCATCACCATAGGCAAAATGGCCCCGGACCGAGGCTGCTTCGGAGATCTCCTGGGCCGATGCCATCCAAACCAGTCCCATAGCCAGGACTAGGATTGCTGCTGCCGGACGAAATGCTCGAATCTTCACCCACCTCTCCATGATCAATCCTGGGCAAGCTGTATATCCTATGGAGGATCAACAGGCGGAGCGGAGTTAGATGTCATCTATTAAACACGTTGCGATATACGGCAAAGGCGGAATCGGCAAGTCCTGCACTGCCTCGAACATTGCCGCCGCCTGTGCCGAGGAGGGCCACAGGGTCCTGGTGGTGGGCTGCGATCCCAAGAGCGACTCCAGCATAACCCTGGTGGGCAGGAGAATCCCCACCATGATGGACCTCATACTGGATGGAAGAGAGATCAAGGAAGAGGATGTGGTCTATGAGGGCTACAAGGGCGTCAAATGCATTGAGGTGGGCGGCCCGGAGCCCGGCGTGGGCTGCGCTGGCCGGGGCATAATCGTAGCCATAGACTTTCTGCGCAAGGTATCCCGGGTGCTGGAGGAGGTGGACCTGGTGCTCTATGACGTGCCGGGTGATATCGTATGCGGCGGCTTTTCTGCCCCCATCCGAAAGGGGCTTGTGAGCCAAGCCTATATCATAACCTCCGGCGAGTACATGCCCCTATATGCTGCAAACAACATCAGCAAGGGACTTCTCCGGCTGAACACCCCTCTTTCCGGAGTGATATGCAACTCCCGCGAGGCGGCGGCGGGCCGGGAGAAGGAGATTGCAGAGCGGTTTGCCGAAGAGCTCAACAGCCGGCTGGTGGCCTTCATCCCCAAAGACCCATTAGTCCAGCAGTGCGAGAGGCGGGCGGTAACCGCTATCCAGGGCGCGCCCGATTCGGCCATCGCTGCTGTATACCGCGCTTTAGCCCGGGAGATAATGTCCGGAGCAGAGCCCAAGAAGCCACAGCCTCTCAGCGATGAGAGGCTGAGAGAGCTGTCCATGGAATAAAAGAAGAGGCTTTAAGGAGACGGGAAAGGGGATACCATTTGGCTGCAGACTGTCCAAGAGTCCTCATAGCGGGAGACAGAAGCTCCAGCGGCAAGACCACCATTGTAGCTGGCCTGCTCTCCGCCCTGCGGGGAAAAGGGCTCTCGGTTCAGCCCTTCAAGGTGGCCATGGACTATATCGATCCCAGCTACCATACCTGGATCACAGGCAGAAGCTGCCGCAATCTGGACGGCTACCTCATGAAGGAGGAGGCGGTCCGGGAGATCTATGGCCATGCCGCGGAAAAGGCGGACATCGCAGTGATCGAGGGCGTGCGCGGCCTGTTTGAGGGATACGACGGCGACCTGGGAAGCACGGCTCAGATCGCCAAGCTTCTGCGAGCGCCGGTGATATTCGTGGTCGATGCCAGGAGCATCACCAGAAGCTGCGCCGCCCTGGTCAAAGGATATATGGACTACGATCCGGATGTCAATTTCAAGGGCGTGATCCTGAACAAGGTGGGCAGCGAGAGGCACGCTGAGAAGGCCATCAAAGAGATCGAGAGATACGCCGGCGTGGAGGTGGTGGGGGTCATCCGTCGCAACGAGGATATGCACCTGGCCATGCGCCACCTGGGACTGGTTCCGGTGCTGGAGGGCAAGACCAGGCACGAGGGCTTCGCGGAGAGGGTAGACCGGATCCGGGAGATAGTGGAAGATGGAATCGAGCTGGATCGGATAATTGAGATCGCCAGGGGAGCAGAGCCACTGGCGGAAGTGCAGCTGGATCTGTATAGAAAGAATTCCACCGGAGAGGGGCTTCGTATAGGTGTGGCCAGAGACGAGGCCTTCAACTTCTATTACCGGGACAACCTGGAGATGATGGAGCTGGCCGGGGCAGAGGTGGTGCCATATAGCCCGGTCCATGATAAGGCTCTTCCCGATGTGGACGGCATATACATCGGCGGAGGCTATCCCGAACTCTACGCCCGGGAGCTCTCCGAGAACTCTGCAATGCTCCGCAGCCTGGAAAGCTTCTGCGAGAGAGGTCATCCCATTTTTGCCGAGTGCGGCGGACTGATGTACCTGGGAAGGGAGATCGATTGGGAAGGAGAGAGATGGGAGATGGCCGGGCTGGTGCCAGGAAAGGCCAGGCGGGGCAATGTTCGGGTTGTAAGCTATGTGCACGGCCGCCTAAAGCGCGATTGCCCCCTGGGAAGAGCAGGCGAAGCCATAATGGGGCATGAGTTCCATCACTCCGAGATGATAATGGACGAGGGAGTGGACTATACCATCCGCCTGGATCGGGGCAGGGGTATCAAGGGCGGCTGGGATGGGGTATGCCGGGAGAATATGGTCGCCAGCTACACCCACATTCACAGCGCCTCTTTCCGGGGCTTTCCGGAGAGCTTCCTCCGGGAGTGCAGAGCCCATCGACCAGATCTTCCCTGAGATGGAAGCGGGATAAGCGGAATGAAATAAATTGCATTGCTACATGCTGTATCCTGAGATCCCATGCTTCGCATAAATTTCCTTCAAATTGCAGAGAGCAATTCTTCCCCGCTCCATTGGCTCCCGATTTTTGCAGCTATGCTCATAGCAAGCTGCTGGATCGCAGATGGCTCCATTCAAGGCCAGGAGGGCATCAGCATCCCTCTCTTCGGATATGAGATTGTCAATTCCTATCCCCATGATCCAATGGCCTTTACCCAGGGGCTGGTCTATGACCGCGACGATCTGATCTATGAAGGGACTGGGCTATATGGCCGGTCCAGCCTGCGGCGGGCGGAGCTGGAGACAGGCCGGGTCTTGCAGCAAGTAAACCTGACCGGAAACCTGTTTGGGGAGGGAATCGCCCTGTGGAATGAGAGCATAATTCAGCTGACCTGGCAGTCCGGTCTGGGCCTGGTCTATGGCAAGGACAACCTCACTGAGACAGGCAGATTCGAATACCGGACGGAGGGCTGGGGCCTGACCCACGACAAGACAAGCCTGATCATGAGCGACGGCAGCAGTACTCTATATATCCTGGATCCTGAGACCTTCCGGGAGACGGGGCGGATAAATGTCACTATAGGCGGCAGGCCGCTCTATGGCCTTAACGAGCTGGAGTACATCAAAGGAAAGATCTATGCTAATATCTGGCCCACCAGCCGGATAGTTATGATCTCGCCCGAGAGGGGCGAGGTGAAAGGAGAGTTGAATCTGAGCGGCCTGATGCCATACAGCCGGATCGGGGGAAGCGTCGATGTGCCCAATGGGATCGCTTACGATTCGCAATCAGACCGGATCTTTGTAACCGGAAAGCTCTGGCCCAGACTGTATGAGATCAGGTTGACTGCCCCGGAGAGGAGCTAAAAAGAGAGCAAAAAGAGAGAAAAGAAGATCAAAAAAGGCATCCTGCCTAATCCTCGCCCTCGTACTTGAAGGAGAGTCTGACCTTGGCTCTGTATTCAGCAATCTTTCCATTCTCCAGCCTGACATCCAGCTCCTTGACCTCAGCGATGCGAAGATCTCTCAGGCTCTTGGTGGCTCGATCGACCACGGTTTTTACTGCATCCTCCCATCCTATCGTGGAGGTCCCAACCAGCTCAACAATCTTATAGACATCTCCATCGGACATGTTTCCATCACACCCCTTTGATTAAGAACAATAATAGTCACTAATCATTGATATAATTTCCTGAAGAGCATGATCAATTAAGATCCTTGTTTAAAAATATAATTTGATTATGCGGGAATGAATCCATTGTCCGTGGCGATCTGCTGGCCTGCCGGGCTCAGAATATAATCTATGAAAGCCCTTGCACCAGGCGAAGGCTGGCCCAGGGTGACAAAGTAGAGCTTCCTGGCCAGGGGATATGAGCCGTTCTTGATATTCTCAATGGTTGGATAGACTCCATCCAGAGAGATCACCCTGGCATCTCCCCTCATTACAAAACTGTAACCCATATAGCCGATGGCATTGTCGCTCCTCTGGGTGCTAAACTTTGCCTCTGAGCTCTCGCCGCTGTCATAGGCTACACCGGGCGTCTCTGCCTCCCGGCTGCCCATGATGATCTCATTGAAGGTATCCCTGGTGCCTGAGCCCGGCCTGCGGCCGACGGCAAAGATATCCATGTTCGGGCCCCCAATCTGAGCCCAATTGGTGATGCTTCCGGAATAAATCCGCCTGACCTGCTCTCGGCTGAGCGAGGTTATGCCAAAGTCATAGACCGCGGGACTTACCACGAGACATATAGCATCATAGCCCACCACCTGCTCGGCAAAGCGCATCCTTGGGCTCTCATATCTCTGACGCTCCTCGGTCTTGAGATCCCTAGAGGTCATGGCGATATCGGATCTTCCCTCGGCCAAATCAACTATGCCCACGCCGCTGCCGCCAGACTTAACATTGACCCTGTATCTCTCGGAAATGAGGTTGAACTCCTCAGCCGCCAGCTCCGCCAAGGGCATGACCGTGCTGGATCCGGATACCACCACGGTAGTGGCTCTTAATGCTCCATCTGCTCCCGTCAAAAAAAAGACAAGCAGCAATGCCAACAGACCGACTGACCATCTCATCAAGAGCGAATGAGCCATACTATTATGTAAGCCTGACTGCTGCCAGTGGGATGGAGCCAGCAAGAGACAGGATCATACCGGCACGAATCCCTCCTCTGCTGCTATCCTCCTCCCCTCTGGACCCAGCACGAAGTCTATGAAGGCCTTGGCTCCGGGAGAGGGGTCGCCATAGGTATAGAAATAGAGCTGACGATGCAGCTCATATAGGCCCAGCTTTATGTTCTCATATGTGGGCTTGATGCCGTTAAAGGCTATTGCCATTACTCCGCCGCCGAGATAATTGAATCCCAGGTATCCTATGGCCTTGTCGCTGCCGGATATTGCAGTCTTGACCTCGGCTGCGCCCATAGCCACGGTATCAACTCCCGCCGTCTCTGCATCGCCGCGGCCCATTATCATATCATCGAAATTTTCTCGGGTTCCCGAGCCTTCCTCCCGAGCGACAACGTATATAGATCGATCAGGCCCGCCAACGTCCTTCCAATTGCTGATGTTGCCGGAATAGATCCCTCTGACCTGCTTGCGGCTCAGTCCCCTGACCCCTGCCTGGAAGATCTCGTCGCTCACGGCGATGCTGATGCCATCCAGGCCCACCAAAAATTCCTGAAAGCGGCCATCAAACCTGCTCCGCTCCTCCTCGGTTATCCGTCTTGAGGCCATGGCGAGGTCATATTTGCGCTCCGCTATTCCCAGAATTCCAGCACCAGTTCCACCGGCGGAGACTGTGACCACATAATCCTTCTGCATCAGGTTGAACTCCTCTGCGGCAGCCTCGGCCAGGGGCATCACCGTAGATGATCCGGAGAGGGTAACGGAGCGGGAGGAGGTGATATTTGCGGCTGATGCCGGACAGATGAGAGAGATCAGGAGCAGTGCTGTAAAAATCGATATTAACAATATTATATTTCTAATGAACCCCACCACCTGAATATATATCGTCAATATATGTAAAGCTTATCATCTCAATAAACTCTCTGCCATCATTCAATTCCATTTATAAATATTGAACTAAATTTAGTAAGTGAGCTAAACCAACTTCTCCTCCACTCAGAGGGTTTGGTAGAGGGTCGTTCTCTGCACTGCCCTTCTAGCTCTGCTCTCGATCAGATCTGCGAGCTCCTGGGCGGAGATGCGGGGGGACTCACGGGCATTTCTGGCTATGGCCTCATCCATGAGCGTTCCACCCAGATCGTTGGCTCCCCAGTCTATTGCCGCTGCCGCAGCATCCCGGCCCAGCTTGGTCCAGCTGGCCTGGATGTTGGTGATCTCCGGGTAGAGTGCGACCCTGGCCAGAGCATGCATCTTCAGCTTGTCCAGGAGATCCGCTCCTCGGACGCTCCTGCCCAGCAGATTGTTCTCAGGGATGAAGGGAAGGAGGACCATCTCGGTGAATCCCTTCGTCTTTGATTGGATCTGCTTTAGGATCGAGAGATGCTCCAGCCGGTCTTCCAGGCTCTCCACGTGGCCAAAGAGCATGGTGGAGGTGGTGGGGATGCCGAGACTGTGGGCTGTAGTGATGACCTCTCGCCACTGCATCGCCCTGAGCTTGTCCGGACAGATCCTCTCTCGCACCCGATCCACCAGGATCTCAGCCGCTGTGCCGGGCATGGAGCCGAGACCGCTTCTCTTTAGCTGCAGCAGGGCCTCTCTAACAGCCAGCCCCGAGTTCCTGGACATGTGTAGCACCTCCATGGGGGAGAAGGCATGGAGATGCAATTTAGGAAAAGGCTGGTGTATGGTCTCCAGCATCTCGCAGTAGTCCTCAAGCTTCATCCCCGGAGCAAGGCCGCCCTGCAGGCAGATCTCAGTGGCTCCCTGGCTCTCCGCCTCTGCCGCCCGGCTGAGGATCTGCTCCGGGGTGAGAAAATAGCTCTCACGCTGTTTGAAAGAGCAGAAACGACAGGTGCCTATGCATTGGTTGGTGAAGTTGATGTTGCGATTGACCACAAAGGAGACGGCATCTCCGCAGCTCTTCTGGCGGAGGGCATTGGAGAGGCGGAAGAGGCGCACCGGCTGCTGCCAGAGCCGCTTCAGCTCATCTCTTTCCGAATATGGATTGATGGGTCCGGACTGCGTCTCCGAAAGACCAGAAAGGCCGATGCTATCTGCGTTCATGGCATATCTTCACTTCCCTGCCGGCAAGCCTCCGCTCCTTGGGGATCTGGCTGACCAGCTTTCCGTGAGAGTACAGACCGCATCCAAGCACATCCCCCCTATAAAATACCACCACATAGCCGCTCTCGCACTGCTCTGCCGTCGCAGCGTCAACTTCCTGAGTCTTGCCCTCCAAAAAGAGCCTGGCAGAGTCAGCCTGCAGGTGCATGGCGTTCTTCTTTGCATACGGCCCGAATATTTGCAGGGCGCAGGTGGTGGGCTTCCAGGGACGGTCCTTGCAGTTCATGATCCGCATGCCTATGGCCTCGTAGGAGAGGCCGGGAGGCTGTGAATCGCTGATGGCCCATATGCTCCTGGCCTTGCGAAAGAAGCGGTAGCCGGAGAAGGCTGATTCGGGAATGGCAAACCTCTCCTTCCATAGCTCTGCCACTGCTGCCATCTCCAGGGGCTCGAAGACATTTCTAGCCCTTGACGATCTTGGCGACAAAGAATCCCCCCGTATCATTGATATGCGGATAGTAGCGGGCCGCAGAGCGCATCTCCTGGGAGAGGCTTGCTCCATTCCATTCCTCAAGCCCTGGGCACTCTTGGAGGCCGGGGATCCTCACCTGTTTTAGCCGAAGGCTGTAGCAGTCGGCAGCCTCATCCAGAGCGGCCTGGACCACCATCTCATTCTCCTCCGGGGCATAGGTGCAGGTGGAGTAGACCACCACCCCTCCGGCCCTGGTCAGGCGCAGGGCGCTTTTCAGCAGGCCGATCTGCAGAGCCTGCAGGTCCAGAGATCTCCGGCAGCTGCCTCGGGCAATGACTCCAGGACCTCTCCTCTCCCGGCCCTCGGCGGAGCAGGGAGCATCCACCAGCACCCGGTGGAATAAGCCGCGGGGAAAGCTGCGGCCGTCGTAGCGGGTGATGGCCACATTCATGGCCCCCAGCCTCTCGCAGTTGGAGCGCAATGCCGCCACCCGGGCCAGGGACGGCTCATTGGCTATGACCAGGCCCCGGTTTTCCATCATGGCCGAGATCTGGGTGGTCTTGCTGCCGGGAGAGGCGCAGAGATCCAGTATGCTCTCGCCAGGTCGGGGATCGAGCACCAGAGGCGGCACCATGGAGAGTTCCTCCTGGATGTGGATGAAGCCGAGAAGGCTCTCCAGCAGCTTGCCCGGGCTTTCCACATCCAGCTTCAGCCCCAGGGAATACCACTGGAAAGGCCAGCATTCCAGGCCCTGCTTTTCCAGCCGCTCCAAGAGCGCCGCCCTCTCAACCTTGAGGGTGTTGATTCGGGCGGAGCTCTTCAGGGGGCGGGATTGCACGGCCCGGAAAGTCTCCCAGTCTGGCACTATGTCCCTGTATCGATCCAGGAAGTCCATGTGCGGGGGTAGGGCATCCTAGAAGAAATAGATTGGCTCTCTCCGAGATATCTTGAACTGGCATCAGGATTCAATCTCCTCTGTTTAAAACAGAAAGGAGGAGTCTAATTGCCTACTGAGCCGCTCTGAGATAATGTGACTCATAGATAGCGGATACAGCTGCCGCTAAAGGCAGGATTTTTCCCTTCCGCCTGCTGCTATTCAATTAAACGAAATAACAAACGAGTTCCTGAAGGTGGTTGAGATGATGGCGAAATGCCTCATGGATTTGGCGTTATCCGTGAAGGCGGTGCTAAAAAATCGATATCAATCGAATAGTGTTTGATCAATAAAAGATTAGAAAAGAGCCTTGCGGCCCATTAATCGGTGTGGCTATCTACTGTTTCTCTACTTGGTCTGCCTTGGGGCCTTTCTCGCCTTCTATCACATCGAAGCTTACCTTGTCGCCCTCATCGATAGAGACATTGGGCTTGAGACCTGTAGCGTGCACGAAATAGTCCTTTCCATCGTCGCCAGCAATAAATCCAAAGTTCTTGACTCTGTTAAAAAACTTCACTGTTCCGTTTACCATTTGTAATTTCTCCAATATATGCAGCAGCGTGGCTCCATACTAGTTAAAGCTGTTGGTGATTGATCTTGATCTCTGAAGGGGCGGATTGCGGAGTCCTAACCCTATGCAAGCCCAGATGCTGCCCAAAGCTACGGTGAGGATGAGCAAAAGCAATAGAGATATGCCAGGCCTGGTCCTAAGGGACGACTCGATGATGCAGTTCGAGATCCATGAGAATATGTTCAACCTTGGTCATGGCATAAGATGGATGGTTGGAAACGAATGTGAGATTAGGGAGGATATGGAAATGCTCTTGGGGCAAATCCGATGAATGCTGATTATAGCTACCGAGGGCTGCTGGAAATCCTCTTTATTGCTCAAAAACGAAGACTGTGGAGTCCTGAAATTATTTCGCGCCCGTCTAAGTTTTATATAGTCTAATTTATTCATATATGAAAGTGGGAAATCCAGGCTATAATATATCTACCTCTTATATTCGATCCCATTTGTCCTTATATCCCCAGTTCCATCCGTACCTAGAGATCATCCGCATCTCCCATTGCCAGATATCGATCTGCAATGAGGCGGTTCTCAGGATACTCATAATTGCATCGAATCCCTTGCTCATGATACTAATAGTAGTTGTAATAATTATAAATAGCTATCGGCTCTTTGTGATATATGTACTTTAATATTTATCATTATGGGTTTTATAATACACTTTGATTAATGATATAAGGGTCATATGTGTCAATTTGCATGTCCCGATAGGTTCTCTATAGAGACAAAAAAATGTCGACTCATCAGATGCCAAATTTAATACATAGGGGTGCGGAGGGTCTCAAAATCCTCCTTCTTTAGGTTGGGATTGAAGTGGATCCTCCCTATGTTTTTTTCATAATGTTGATTAAAAAGTTTTTCTGGCAATCTGAATATCTACAATTATCTGGTCAGTTGACCAAGTGAGCCTATGATTTGATTTTCGAAAAGATTAAGGCTTGTACCGAAAGCGATATGTGATCTAAAACAAAGCCTGATCCCATCATGTCCAAGCTCTCCCCCTTGATGGAGCAGTACTACCGGGAAAAGAGCCGCTACCCCGATGCTCTGCTGCTCTTCCGGGTGGGCGACTTCTACGAAACCTTTGCCGGTGATGCGGTCATAGTGGCCCGGGATCTGAACATAGTCCTGACCAGCCGCCAAAAAGACGATGAGGGCAATAAGATCCCCCTGGCCGGCATCCCCTATCATGCTCTGGAGAGCTATTTGGCCAAGCTCATACGGGCCGGGCACAAGGTGGCAATCTGCGATCAGGTGGAGGACCCCAAATTTGCCCGCGGCTTGGTCAAGAGGGAGATCACTCGGGTGGTCACACCGGGGACGATCATCGAGCCGGCCATGCTGGATGAGGCCAGCAACAACTTCCTGGCCGCGGTGGTGCGGCAGGAGGAGACCGAGCAAGGGGAAAGACAAGGAGAAGATAGCGAGGGGGAGAGAGGAAACAGAAGAGAAAAAGCAAAGGCGGGTCGCCTGGGCCTGGCTCTGGTGGACGTCTCCACAGGCGAGTTTCTGACCACGGAGATAGATGAGCCGAGCCTGGCCCAGGAGCTGGCCAAGTTCAGGCCGGCTGAATGTATCGCCTCCTTTTCCCTGCCCCTTGAGGGCTGCAGCCTGCAGATTCTGGATAGCTCCTTTTTTTCCCGGGAGAGTGCATCTTCAGCTCTGCAGAGCCGCTTCGGGGATGGCTGGATGGAAAAGCTAGGCCTGGCGGACAGGCCGCTGTCTTTGTGCGCCTGCGGAGCGATACTCAATTACCTGCACTCCTCTCACTTCGATGACTTAAGTCACCTGCGTGAGGTGAAGCACTATACTGGATCGCAGTTCATGGTCCTGGATGATATCACTCTGCGAAACCTGGAGATAGTCAGAAACATCAGGGACAGATCCCGCAGGGGGACTCTCCTGGAGTTTCTGGGCCGGACCAGGACGGCCATGGGATCGCGCGCCCTCTCCCGCTGGATCCAGATGCCGCTTCTCTCGCTCCAGGTAATAGAGCACCGCCTCTCGGCGATAGAAGAGCTGGTCGATAATCCCCTGCGGCGGGAAAGCCTGGCCGAGGAGCTTAAGGGCTCTGCCGATCTGGAGAGGCTGATGAGCCGGATCTCCTGCGGCTCGGCAACGCCAAAGGATATGGTGGTTCTCAAGCTGTCTCTGGCCCGGCTTCCCGCCCTGCAGGCCATGCTGGAGGATTCCTTTTCTCCCTACCTAAAAGAGCTGCATCTAAGGCTATCCCCCTGCCCGGAAATAGTTGACCTCCTGGACCGCTCCATAGTCGAGGATCCCCCCTCCCACCTGCGAGAGGGAGGGGTGATCAAAGACGGCTACGATGTGGAGGTAGACCGGCTCCGGTCCCTCCTGAAAGACGGCCGGGGCTGGCTCACAGCCATGGAGAGCCGGGAGAGGGAGAGGACGGGGATCAGGTCCCTCAAGATAGCCTATAACAACGTCTTTGGCTACTATCTGGAGGTCTCAAGGGCTAATCTGCATCTGGTGCCGCCGAGCTATGTCCGCAAGCAGACCCTGGCCAATGCGGAGCGCTTCATCACCCCGGAGCTGAAGGAGATGGAAAGCCAGGTCCTATCGGCCCAGGAGAGGTCTGTCTCACTGGAGCAGGAGATCTTTGCCGGGCTGCGCAGCAGCCTGGCCGGATCCTCTCTGCCGGTACAGGAGAGAGCAGCAGCTCTGGCTGAGCTAGATGTGCTGGTGGCCCTGGCGGAGGCTGCCGTGGAGAGCGGCCTGGTGCGACCGGAGTTCAACCGGGAGGGCAGAATCTCGCTTAGGTCCGTCCGTCACCCCGTTTTGGAGAAGGCCATGCGGGGTAGCTTTGTGCCCAATGATGTGCTCCTGGACGGGGAGGAGAGCCGTCTGATAATACTTACCGGTCCCAATATGGCCGGAAAGTCCACATTCATGCGCCAGATAGCTCTGTGCTCGATCATGGCCCAGGCCGGCTCCTTTGTCCCCGCATCTTATGCCTCTCTCTGCCCCGTGGACCGGATCTTCACCCGGGTGGGAGCCTATGACGATCTCTCCGCCGGGCAGAGCACATTCATGGTGGAGATGACTGAGATCGCCACCATACTGAAAGAGGCCAGCCGGGACAGCCTGGTGCTCCTGGACGAGGTGGGCCGGGGAACCAGCACCTTTGACGGCCTCTCTTTAGCCTGGGCCATATCCGAGTTTTTGCACAGCAGCATCAAATGCAAGGCGATCTTCGCCACCCACTACCACCAGCTTACTCAGCTGGAGGGGCTTCATCCGGGAGTCAGGAACTACAGCATCGCGGTCAAGGAGGAGAAGGGCAGCATCACCTTCCTGAGGACGGTGGTTCCGGGAGCCACGGACAAGAGCTATGGGGTTCATGTGGCCCGTCTGGCCGGCGTGCCGGATGCGGTGACCAGGCGGGCGGATCAGATCTTGAAGGAGATCGAGAAGGAGGCGAGGATCGAGCCCTTGGCGGGTTCGAAAAGAGGCAGAAAGCCATCGAAGTACACCCAATTGATCTTCTTTGACCAGTCTGGCAGAGAGCCAATCCTGCAAGAAAAACCTATACATTGCGACCCAGTTGCTGAGGAGATCCTTCGATTGGATCTTGACTCGATAACACCACGCGAGGCGCACAACAAGCTAGCAGAATACCAGAAGAGGTTGGTGGAGAGAGACCAATGCATACAATGAAACTCCTGGAAGATGGGACCAGAGGATTAAAGGGAGATCGCCTCATTCCATATCTGGGATTCAGTCTGATTCTCCAAGAGTGATAAAAATATGGTTTATGATCCTGCTAAGCAAAAGCATCATTATGTGCCTCAATTCTTCTTCAGGCTTTTTGAAGAGAATGGGCATGTCGAAGTCTATGATGTCACAGAAAAAAGATTTCACCCAGGAAGCTGCAGAGATCTTAGCTTCATACGCAATTTCTATGAATATCCAGCAATCGAGGAGGTTTTTAGCAAGATTGATACAGCCAGCAAAGACGCTTTGTGGAAACTCCTTAATAATAAAAAATTTGAGATATTAACAATTGCTGAAAAGGTGAATGTCTTTCGGTTTCTAGTCTTCCAACATATGAGAACTCCTAAGGCTAAAGATAAATATGAGAAATTTTTTAAATTTATCACGAATGAGCTTATTAAAGATTTATTTAGAAAGAATATCGGAAAAAAGTCATTTATTACTAAAGAATGGGTCGAGAATGGGGCGATGCCTACTATCGAAGGACCAATTTTCTTAACTACATTATTAAATACGTTAATTGAAGGTCATTTCTATATGGCGGATTTAGTTCCAGTTATTCTTATAAATAAAACGAATAAAGACTTTCTTTTTGGTGACGATCCGGTGATATTTTATAACAGCTTTTTCAATTATGTAAATGATCTTGATATGACATGTCTATTTTCACCAGGTCTACAAATATTCTCTCCACTGGATTCAAAAACTATGTTAATGCTTTACGATCCCAAATTCTACAGGGCCAAGAACATTTCTGTATCTAAAGATGTTCAAGGCCTGCCAACTGGTGTAATAAATATAATACAGGGATCTGATATTGATGCCTTAAACGCATTGCAGTTTCTTAATTGCGAAAAATCAATCTACTTTCTCGATAAAAATCAATCAACCTATATAGAAGGATTGCACTCCTCACTAGATGCTTATGTTAAACCTAAAATGTATGGATCTAGCACATATACCTTTGAGAACAAATCTCCTGAGTTGGGCAAAGAATTATCAGAATTCTATATCAAAGGGAATGTAGGATATCAATTAAGCCTTTCTTTTATGCCCTTCTTGCCGTATCCAGGCAAGACAGAAATGATTGGATATGGCGGATTTCCGATTCGGAGCGCTGAATCAATGCAAAGGATCAAAATGGTAACAGAACAAATGTATAAAAATATGAGAAGGAAAACTTGCAGAGAAAAATTACTATGAAATCGAGAGATTCCGATGAATAAGATTAGACTCCTGGACGAGGACACCATAAACAAGATCGCTGCCGGCGAGGTCATAGAGCGGCCGGCTTCGGTGGTCAAGGAGCTGGTGGAAAACTCCATCGATGCCGGCGCGGGCAGGATTCTGATTGAGGTGGGAGAGGGAGGAAAGGGCTTTATCCGGGTGACCGACGACGGCAGCGGAATCGATCCCCAGGACCTGCCCCTGGCCTTCCAGAAGCATGCCACCTCT
>Ga0302252_1000616_pt1 | contig 28556 bp, 18 predicted proteins | sample AAG_RA_Leu_MG_FD_193511 | JGI IMG/M metagenome (GOLD analysis project Ga0302252, IMG submission 193511) | Enriched activated sludge microbial communities from anaerobic digester in WTTP, New Holstein, Wisconsin, United States - AAG_RA_Leu | ecosystem: Engineered > Bioreactor > Anaerobic >... | reverse complement strand
CCGGAGCGCCATCGATGCCGGCAGTCACAGTCTTGTAAAGACAGAGCGGCTGAGCGGCGTAAGAGCCGTCCGGAGCCTTCCCGGTTTCCCGTATCTCGAAATGCTGAAAAGAAGCCCTGTCCTTTCCTGTCAGGAAGTCAAAAAGCTCCTCGGCCTGCAGTCTCTGTCCGAGAGCGCTGTGGTGCCCTCCAGGAGCCTTGTACAGGAACGAGTTCCTGTACTTGCCGGCACAGCTGTCGAGAAAAAACAGATTGGATGCGGAAGTCTTTCTCTCAACTTCCCTGAGGTCCTCATCCTCAACTATGACCAGCGCGTTCCTGGCTTCCTTTCCGAGGCGCCTGAACAGACGGGAGTATATTTCCAGGATCTCACTCTTTCTCCCGTTTCTGGGCTTGTAATAGAAGGGGTTGAAGAGGTCCTTTCCCTTATCCGGTAGGAGCGCGAACAGGGAAACAGGGGCCTTCTCATCATAGCGGATATACCGCATGGGCGGGATGAACTGAAAGTATCTCCGCGTCGCATCGAGGCAGTTCTTCCCTTCAACACCCTCGAGCCTGACATCTTCCCGATCCAGTATGTAACGCCCGTGAACAGGAACGTAGTTGCGGTTCTGGTAGACAAAAGTCCGGTCCCGGCTCTCATGCACCTCGAGCGGCAGAAAGATCACGTGATCGAGGTCGTATCTCCTGCCTACCCGCTCCCACATCATGTAGGCCTGGCAAAGACCGTAGCCGTCAACACCGAAGTTTATCACCTCCACGTTGGAGACGCCTGCGTCTCTGAACATCTTCTGAAGAAAAGTCGGGAACTCATTCCCCATCGCCACTTCGCTCCCGTGCACGAATGAGCAGCCGAAGACGCCGATTCGGACGGTGCCGGGCTTTTTCACTTCAGGGAACAGGATGTAAGAGTTCTCAGGGTGGGCGTCGCGATAATGGGCCCAGCCGAGGAGAAGCAGATCTTCAGGCGAGAGAACCGGAGCCTCCGGCTCCCTGTAGGACGGGCTGTTCTTTACAGCGTAGCTCTCCAGGTGCGTCACATATGAGCGGTATTTTATATACCAGAGAGCAAACAGCGCCATCAGCGACAGCAGCGAGGCGGTGATTCCAAATACCAGCTCTTTTCGGGAGTGATCCCTCCTCTTCGCATGAGTCAGCGAAGCGGCGGCCTTTCTGGATGCCCTTATCATCGAAGCCGCAAGAGACACCAGCGCTCCTGTGACTATCACTACTGCAATCAGGATTATTATCCCTGTGAACACGATGTCGGCCTGCTCGAGCTGGTGGAGATACGATGATTTCCTGTCACAGAAAGCCCGCACTATGTTTTCACTGAAGATCACATACAGGCTCCAGATGACGAGGACAATGACCCCGACTACAATGGATGGCGATATTTTCTGCTTCTTCATAGGTATTCCAGGGATATTTGATGCGGGCGCTATGGGCGATTGAAGTTCACATTGGCTTCGACATTAAAGCCTGCCCTCGGATAGACTTCATTGCTGAGCTCAACGACGCTTCTGGGGGCGGCTCCGAAAGTCTGCTTCTCTGCCTGGGCCTTCACCGTGACTTTCACGATCTTGAACTCATCCGGCGCAGTGCCTCTGGTGGTGAGCGCAAAGCTCAGGTTTTCCACATAGTATCCGAACTCTGACGTGCCGGACTTGCCGCTTGTGCCGGTATAGGTTCTGACAGCTTTGTGACTGGCGGAATCCAAGCTCCATGTCACCGTCTGGCTCTCATCAGTAGGTTTGTGATACTTATTAAAGCTCACGCTGTTCGTAAGTACAGTTAAATTGGTAAGGCCGGCCGGATCGGCTTCCCGCAGCTCTCCTGATATCATGCCGAGTATCGTATAGCAGTCCTGATAGGCCTTAATCGTTTCCTCGCTGCTTGTAAAGTTGGTTGAGCCTGCCATGAACGACATGACGGCAATTGAGATGGTGACAAACACTATGATAGATGTAATCAGCGCTTCGAGCAGGGTAAAACCGCCGGCATTCCTCTTTTTCATTTTGCGCAGGCCTCCGGGGACATCCCGCCTCCCCAGTCGCAATCGTCAGTAGACACCACATTCTGGGAGCCCTCGAGCAGGATTGTCCCGAGGGAGAGATTGAACTCCTGTATATTCTTCCTGCCGACAGGGCCTTTGATATCAACCGTTACCTGAGTCACTCTGTAATTTGGGAAAGTATCGTCTATCGTGATGGATGAGGTTGAGACCTTGTACTGGAAATCTGCTGCATCAGGGAAAGCGGTCCACGATGGAACGGCAGTGGCACTGTTTTCATACAGAATATGCTCGAGCTTCGACGTTCCAAGCGCTGCGAGCTGGCTCATCATCTTCATCTTCGTGACCTGCGTGTAAGAAGTCCTCAGCACCTCGAAGATAAAACAGATGGCGATGAAAAGGATCCACATGGCCAGTATGGCTTCAATCAGAGTTATGCCTGCTCTTTTTCTTGTCATCCCGGCTTCAACGGCTCCTTTCATAGTACTTCTTCACTGTGGCCCGTACCTTTCCGGCGCCGCTCGGCGGCGGATCGGCTGTAGCTGTACCTTCCTGGTCTCCCAGATATATGTCGGCAAAGATGCAGCGCTGCGCCACGAGCATCGATTCATCGCCAATCTTATAGATTCTTGCGTTACACGCTACCAGGTTCCTGTGCGTATAGCCAGAAAGCGGAGATACGAGCGCTTCTGTCGCGTAGATCTCAAAAATTATCTTGGCCTTGTAGCCTGAGCTCGAGCCGAGAGACACCTCCTTTGACGAGACCTTGCCTGGCGGCAGACTCGCATGTGCGGGTCCGCTCATCAGAAATCTGTACATCGCATCTGGAATAGCATAGCGGATTCCTGAATCTGCCACATAGAAAGAGAGATCCGTTATCGTGGTCTCATATATACTGCGGGCCTGCAGAACGACAATGGAGCTTATCGCGACGGTAATCATGAAAAAGATCATGATCATCAGAAGCACCGATATCATCGCAAAGCCATATTCAGTTCTGTTGTAAGAGGTTCGTCTCTGCATACCTGCAATATTATAACACGAAGGGAAGCCCTCTGAAAAGACTCTGCGCAGAGACAATTACAACAGCCGCCCGCTGCAGTCTGTCACTCAGCTTTATACGAGTATGCCGAGCCGAATCTCTCGACATCGCGGCTGGCGCCCATTACAGTGATTACATCACCGGCCTCAATCCGCGCTTCACCTCCGGGATTCAGGGTATCACTGCCTTCTCTCTGGATTGCGAGAATCGATATATCATAGGTTTTCCGCAGATCCGTGTCGCCGAGGGCAATGCCTGCGAGTGGAGAGCCTTCTCTTATCAGGAACTGCGTAATGACTATGTTGTGACGGCGCAATGCAGGGTGAATCGCTGAGCCGTAGCCCGGCGAAAGAGCTCTCAGCATCCAGTAGCCGTCCTTCCTTATCTCGGTAACGAGCTCCCCGATGGTCTCCCGGGGCACCAGATAGTATTTCATTACCCTGGTGAATATCTCTATCGAAGTCTCGAACTCTTCCGGAATCACGCAATTGGCGCCGATCCTGAGAAGCTCCTCCACATCGGCCATGAAGCGTGTTCTCGTGATTATATAAACGGCAGGATTCATTGCGCGTGTCAGATCGGTTATACGCCTCGTGGCCATCGGATCGGAGACTGCTATCACGACAACACGCGCTTCCTTTATCGACGCGTGGCTGAGCACGCCTTCGTGAGTCGCGTCACCGTAAAAGACCAGCTCGCCCTTTCGCTGCTCCTCGATAACGGTATCGATGTTCATCTCGATGACGCGGTACGGTATATTGCCGGCCTTCGCGGCGCGGGCTATATTTCTACCCACAAGGCCATAGCCGATTATCACGAGATGATCCCTCTCAGGCGCATTCTTTCCGCCATTCTCGACATCGGGGGCACCATTGTGAACTGACGGGAGTTGAAGCCTCTTCATCACGTCAGACAGCACGGGAGCAAGCGTCATCACAGAAGGGGTCAGGAATATCGTGATCAGTGACACTCCGAGAAAGATATGGCTGAGCTGTTCGCTGAAAATGCCGTGGAGCATGGCCGATTGAAATACTATGAAGGAAAACTCACCTATCTGGCACAACGACGCGCCTGTGAGAAGAGAAGTCGTCAGAGAGCGCCTGATAATAAGCATGGACAGAGAGCCGGTGAATATCTTGATGACAATAACCACAACTGCGGAGGCGATCAGCGCGACAGGTGACTTTATAAGCATGCCGGCGTTGAAAAGCATCCCTATGGAGATGAAGAAGAAGCTGGAAAAAATATCCTTGAGCGGGATTATGCTGCCGAGAGCGCGGTGGCTGTATTCCGATTCGGCGATCATGAGACCTGCGATGAAAGCCCCCAGGGCCATCGAGAGTCCGAGAAGAGATGTGGCGTATGCAATGGCGAGACAGATGAACAGGATTGACAGGACAAAAAGCTCTCTGTTGCCCGTCTTGACGACCCTGTAGAGAATCCGCGGCACTGCCCATCTCTCTCCTCCAACTACGATGACTGCAAGCAGAAGGAGTTTACCGGCAAATATGAGCGCCGAGCCGGCTGTGGGAGAGCCGGCCCCTTTCCCTGCCAGCAGGGGGACGACAAGCATCATTGCTACGACAGCAATATCCTGGAATATAAGGATGGCCAGGGCAGCCCTGCCGTGAGGGCTGTCTATCTCCGCCTTCTCCTGAAGCAGCGAAAGAACAAGCGCCGTGCTGCTCAGCGAAACCATGCATCCGGTCAGCACCGCCTGTGAAGACGACTTGAGAAACGGCGCGGCAACAAGCGCTGCTATCAGGCCTGTCAGCAGAACCTGCAGAGCGCCGCCATATAGAAACTCCTTCCTGTTCTTCCACAGCTTCCTGAGGGAAAACTCCAGCCCTATGGTAAAGAGGAGCGCAATCACGCCAAACTCCGCAAAAGCGCTTATATGCTCCATACTGTCGATGCTTTTAAGCCCGAACGGCCCTATCACCGCTCCTGTCAGGATGAACCCTATTATGCTCGGAATTCTGAGCCTGTGGCACAGAATGGTGACAGGAATGGTGAGGCCTGTTATTATCACTATGTCTTTCAGAATTCCGTATTCCATCATGCCTCCCCGGCCGAACTGCTGTTTTCTTCTCTTTTTTCACGCTTCGTCTCAGCGCCGGCCTCCCCGGAGGCCTGCCGCATCTCCTCATCGTTCCTTAGTTGTTCGCTCTTCTCCCTTTTTATCCGCCTTGCCATGATTGCACTTATTATGGGTATCATGGACATCCCTCCTCACTCTGTTTTGATGGAAGGCTCGTCATAAGCTTCAGGAAAACGTCCGGTCGTGGGTTCCTGCCTGCGAGAACCATCCTGCGTTCATTCAGATTGACATCCCGGGAATCGGTGCATATCACTGCAGAACAGTCAGCAGCGCGAGGTTCATGTTGATCCCGGGAAAGTGCGAAAGTTACTCAGAGGTCTGGAGGGGAGCGGCCGGAGGAATCGTGAACGCGCGGCTGAGGGGCTGAATGGAAACAGAAGGCTGAGAGCCCGGCGGAAAAGCCGCAGGGATTGTGACTGAGATGAAAAGGAGCGGCATTTTCCTGATTGACCTGCGAAGCGGAAGATCTGTCCAGCCGTCTTGAAATCTGCGCCCTTTCCGAGAGCGGGCTCCCGAAGAAGAAACGGGCGTCAGGCCCTGAGTCACGGCTTGTATCTGAATCTGCCATCCTCCCGCCGTCATCGGCATCCAGAGATAACCTGCAGATGAATGTATTGAGTGCAGGGATGCCGGAACCTGCAGGACCGCCCTCAGAAGCGCAGCAGCGCCCTGCATTGAGAGACAATGCAGCGAGCAGGGCCAGCAGAACAAATTCAGATAACCTCGATGCAGCTTTCATTAAATCCGCCTGTGCAGGTCAGTGCAGGGAAAAGTCCCGCCATCTCCATTATAACCGATCCCGCATCCAAAGGAAACCGGAAGTCAGGAATCGGCGCCGGCATCAGCAATAGCTTCGTCCGCGGCTACCAGACATGCCAGCCTGTACAGACTGTCCCGGAGCTATTGAATTCCTCACTGTTTGGTTATATAATATTGATAATCTGCCCTGGAGGATGATGCACCAATATGACAAGAAAGAGTCGCGGAAAACAGATGCCCGGGCCGGAGGAGAAGAGCGACGCCACGAAGCCCGGAAAACGAAAGAGCTCTCTCGGTCACGCCACCTCTCTTCTGCTCATAGGCGGAGCCCTGCTCACATCGTCTCCCTGCCAGGCCAATGACTACGAGCTCCCCTACATCAAGGTCGAAAAGAAGCCCGAAGCCGGAGCTGCCGCTCAGAAATTCGAAGAATCGTCGCAGAAGGCCAGAGAGCAGGCCAGGTCGGTCTCCGGGAAAGGCAGCGCCTCGCGGCCTGATGTGCTCGAGATGTACTACGACTCTGTACTTCTCGATTTCAAGTCTCTCGAGCAGAACATCGCGATAACTGACTGCGGCTATTGCCAGTGCACATCGTGCTACTGCAATGCCTGCAGCGCAAGCGACTGCTCCTGCAAGGAAGCCTGTCACTGCTCCTGCGACTGCGACTGCAGCATCTGAGCCGGGCCGCTCTTCTTCCGGCTCCTTATCCATTCGAGCATGTGATTCCTCAGGCGCTGATCCGAAAAATCGGTGAAGACTGCGCTGTCGATGTCCAGACATTCCAGCACGTTGTCGTCGGCTCCCCATATCTTTACATTGCCCATGCAGTAAAGCGCCCAGAGGCGCTGAATGACCCAGTTTCTGAAGAAGACAGGCCTCTTATCCCTCGCCTGATTGATTATGTTCAGAGTATAGAGGATCTGCGACGGAGGCGTGTCCGGAGAGAAATCAGCCACGAACCCGTCGCCTGTCTCCGGAACACTGCCACACCCTTCAGGAAGGCCAAAACTCCAGAATATGGAGATCTGCTTCGAGAGATCCTCTATCCACTGTTCCGAGAAGCCCGGGGCACCGCAGGGAACTATGGCGTAGATGAACGGTCCCGCCTTGTGATACTCACTGAGCGGTTTCTCCTGCTCATACAGGGACTCATAATCGAGAAGGCCCGGCTGCGAATCGAGCAGTGCGGCGATCTCGCTCAGACAATCCAGAGGGGCCTCGCCTGCGAACTCGAGCACGAACTGCCAGATGTGAAAAGGATTCCCGGCAGAGACGAGCGGCAGAAATCTCCTCAGGAATTCCATGTCTTCAATCGAGCCGAAACCCCTGAGCCAGATCAGGGTATTCCAGCAGAGCCTGGGAGCGAGAGTCCCGGCCATCCTTTCCACAGCTTCACTTCCTGCCTGTCGGGTCTCTTTTGAGAGTATCAGCCTTGTCGGGTGACAGGAAGGGGCCGAGGCGAGGGCCTTCTCGAGCGTATCCGGCCGGGGCGAATCAGCAGATCGCCCGCTCTTTCCGTTTGACCGGGGATATACTCCATCTACATATGTGACAAGCGAGGGGAAGACGTTCCTGTAAAGATAGTGCTCGACTGGAAAGTTGCGCCTTCCTGTAATATGAATGTCCTTCTCGAAAAGTCCGTCGTTCGGGAAATGCACGAAGCGCTCCCGAAACATCCTGATGCCCTTCTGAATGTCTGCGAAATCCATGGTCGGAGTCGATATCACCAGGTTGGGAGGCTTATTCTGGTAGCGCAGGCCCAGCTCTTCTGCTTCATAGCGCAGATGGGTATTGGGCGATACTGAAAGTGGGCAGCAGATCACCCTCTTCTGATTGTGCCTGAGCAGGAAGTCCATCGTCTTTACGAAGCCATCCATAGTATCGCCGGGAAGTCCGAGGATGATGGATGAGAGATATATGACCCTGTATTTCTCCATCAGGGAAGTTCCCCTCAGGTAGTTGTCGAAATTGACGTTTCTGCCTATCACCTTAAGCACATCCGGGTTGGTCGACTGAAGGCCTACCGTGACAAGCGTGAAATTGGCTTCGTGAAGCCATTTTGCACTCTCCTCGTCGATGACCTCCGGATGGAGGTTTCCGTGGATCTCTACGAAGCGGTCCCTGTTCTCTTCGACTATCATATTGCAGAACTTCCCGAGCCACTCCCTCGAGACATTTATGCTGCCGTCGAGCACCCTGATGGAGCGGATCCCCATCTCCCTGGCGAGGCGGAACTCAGACCTGAGCCTCTCGATCGGGAAGAACGAGACCCCGTGCCTTCCGCCGCGCTTCCAGGCGCAGTATTTGCAGTTGTACACGCAGCCGCGCATGGTCTCCATGTGGAGAACCCTGTGGGCAGAGAGCTCTATAATGCCGGATAGATATGGCGACGGGATTACAGAGATGTTCTTCAGCGAATCGCCGGGAGGGTTGCAGAAAAGAACGCCGTTCCGCCTGTAGAAGAGACCGGATATCTCCTCGCATGAAGGCGAGCCTGTCGTAAAGTGCATCAGCAGCTTTCTGAAAGGCTGCTCTCCTTCACCTTCTATCATGAAATCGATGGCGTCCTCTTCCTTGAGATACTCGGTGACCTGGCTTATCTCAGGGCCTCCTGCGAGCGTCAGCAGGCGGGGGTTCCGCTTCTTCGCCTCTCTCATCATGTGAATTGAGCGGAGCGAGTTCCACTGATACAGTGAGAAGCCCAGCAGATCACAGCCGCTTTCGGCTATGTACGAGATCAGCGCAGAATCGCCTCCAAAGCTCATCAGTTCCTGAGGAGCTATATCGACTGCAACTTCATCGTCAAGGCCCGAGCTTTCGGCGTATCCTTTCAGATATGCGCAGGCCAGCGGCACATTTTCGCTTTTATGCCTGTACTTGTTGAGATTGACTGCAGGCGTGGGGAGACTCAGCAACAGAACCTTGAGCTTTTTCTTCATACGGCGACCTTTTCTTCCATAAGTTCCACGTGCATTTCGAGAGAAGGCCGGAAAAATCCTCCGGTCTGCGCTGCAGACTCAATGATGGAGATCGCCGTGAATCGGGCAGAGCCGGCTTTCGCTTATAAAGGCACGATAATCATCGATGCCGTGATGATGAGCAGTCTGTCACCAGGGGCAGGAAGAATGACCACATGCCTTGAAGAAATCCACTTCCACAGATGCAGGCCCGCATTTCAGGAGGAAAGACGTGACATTACAATCAGCACAGCAGGGCAGTTTTCAGCTGCTGAACCTCTCCAGGCCTGTCCATGCTTATCTGGAACTGACCCACAGATGTGAAAACACATGTCCGGGCTGCCCGGCCACTGCCAATCGGGACCAGTCGGAGATGAGCGGACAGCAGTGGAGATCTGTCATATCCCAGATGTCCACATTCATCACAGAACTCAGACTTACCGGCGGAGAGCCGACACTCCACCCCGATTTCCCTGAAATAATAGAATCTCTCAGCAGAGAGGCCTGCTATTTCAGGATATACACAAACGGGCTCTGGCCCGACACGGATGGAACGCTCAAGGCGCTGAAAGAATCGCCTGGCTTCAGGGGCTTCGTATTCTCCCTCCACGGCTCTGCGCCTGAGATCCATCAGTTCTTCACAGGACCGTCTGACTTCGACAGAATCATCTCAAACATGAGGGCCTCGGTGAAAGAAGGCTTCCCTGTCGATGTCTCCACAGTTCTGGGCGAATTCAACAGGGGCAATATCGCTGGTATTCTCAGGCTCTCAACAGGAATCGGCATCAGGAGGCACCGCTTCCACAGATATATCGGGCCTCTGAGAGGAGGCGTCAGCCTTTACGGGGAAGACCTGGCAGAACTGCTGTCTCAGATGAGGAGGATACCTCCGGGAATCTTCTCATACCGGGTCGGCGAGTGCTTCCCCAGGTGCTTCTACCCTGCAGGTGCGCGATGCCTGGCAGGCATCACGCACATCACATTGACGCCATCCGGCCATATTAAGGCCTGCCCCTTCTCGAGCGAGCTGCTTGGAAGATGGAATATCGGCAAGAAGGGCCACTCGGCGAAAAAGAAGCTTGAAGAATGGACATCAGACTTCAACGAGGGCTGTCTGCGCTGCGACGGGATAGCGTCGTGCATGGGAGGCTGCAGGGCCATGCGCAGGAACTTCGGATTCACGAGGGACCCGCTGATGTGCGAGCCGATCTCAGGCAGTGAAAGCGAAGCCGGGGAGAGGCAGATATCGCTCAACGGGTGCATAAGGCTGGCAGGCACGGTCAGGAAGGAGTCTTTCGGCCATATCCTGATCTCAGAGGAGGACGTCATCCCTCTGACCGACAAGGGCTATGCGGCGGCGGCTCTGTGCGACGGGACGAGGAATATGGAAGAAGTGATAGGAATAGCGGGAAAAGAGGCTGAAGAGTTCCTTCTCTCCCTGTATCTCAGGGGCTTCCTCGAGCTCGTATGAGAATGCGGAACACCGCAAATCCGGAAGAGCCGGAGCTTCGAACAGGTGGAACCAGATGAAACATTTCCTTCGAGCCATGCTCTTTCTCCTGCTGCTCTGCCGGATCACCGCGCCTGCCTCTGCAAATGGCGAACCCTTCTCCATTCTCGATGAAGCGCTCTGGAAGGTGAGCCTGAGCTTCTACCTGGAGAACCCGTCGAAAGAGATAAGAGACTGCGAGCTCACCATTCCGGCATTGCAATCCGAATATCCGGTCCAGCAGGTCGTCTCGGCCTGCTTCCCGATGAAGCCCGCCAGGACCGGAAAAGACCGGATCGGCAATCAGACAGGCACCTGGAAGGCTTCCCTGAAGCCTGAGGAAAGAGCGCTGCTCGTTTTCTCCTATGTGATAAAAACGCGCCACGTAAGATGGAGCGCCCGCCCAGACAGTTCCCGGGGAAAAGCGCCGGCTGAGAGCGCCTCAGCGACTGGACTGCGTCCGGTCAGGATAGCCGCTCAGGCCATTACTGAAGGCGAGATGAATCCATATTACAGATCGTTGTCGCTCTTTGATTTCATCATCTCCAACTACCGGTTCGAAGACGACAATGCAGGGAAGAGCGATCTGGAGCTCTCGATGAAGCCCACAGTAAGATGCAGCGGCGCGGCTCTCCTCTACTCGGAGCTTCTGAAGGCGTCAGGGATCCCGTCCAGATACGTCGGAGGCCTCTATGTAAGCCCCGGCAGGGAGAGTTACAGCGAATTCCACGCCTGGACAGAGCTCTCCCTTCCCGGATGCCCATGGGCCTCTGCAGACCCGACGCTGGGGCGCTTCGATTCCGGAAACAGGCTCAGATGTCTGATGGAGAGGCGCACAGGGTACATAACGCTGTGGAAAGGCGATCAGGAGCCTTTCAAGCTGGCCTCGACAGGCGGCGGAAAGATGAAGACAGGCTTCTCCTTCCTCATCAATGTCAAGAGGCTCAGAGACGATAGTACCGGGAAGGCGGAAAAGCCTGCCGATCTGAAGCGGTATTACAGCGGCATGACTCCGCAGAAGCGCAGGCCCTGGAAGAGCTCCGGATCGGACAGAGCGGTGGAGCATTACAACGCAGGCAGGCGATTCGAAAGAGACAGAAGATACAACAGGGCTGCTGAAGAGTACTTCAAAGCGCTGGCCATCGCTCCGGCTTACATGGACCCTGTAAACGGGTTGCTCCGGCTCTGCGGCGATCAATCAGAACGTGCAGTCATCCGCCAGGCTCTCAGGGACAGGGCGCTGAAATCGCAGAAGGACGGGCTCGCCTGGTATGCCCTCGGAGAGGTGGAAGCTTCGCTCAACCACAGGACTGCTGCCGCTGAGGCGTATGAAAAAGCCGACAGGGCGGGCTTCTTATGCGAAGAGCTCTATCTTTCCAAGATGCGGCTCTACGAGCGCACCAAAGAGCTGGAAGCCTTTGAGAGAGCCTTCTGCTCGCTCACGGCGCTCGGCGTCAGGTCTCACGAGGCATACAGGAAGGCGCTTCTCTTCTTCCAGGATCTGGAGCTCTGGGACCGGTGCATATACTGGTGCGGGAAAGGGACAAAAGAGCTCCCTGAATCGAGCCTCTTCCCAGGCATCGAAGGCTACGCGCTGATGCAGAAGGGTGACCTGGAAAGCGCGGCTCAGGCGATCGACAAGGCCATCTCGCTGGATCCCGGGATGGGCTGGTATTACTGCATCCGTGGATGGATTCAGCTCAGGCAGGGCGACAGGGCCGCTGCGGAGCGGAGCATAGAAAAGGGGATCGTCCTCGGGAAGGGAGTCCAGAACCCCTCATTCTTCAGGAGCCTGCTGAAGAGTCCGTCTCGGCAGGCTCAGTGACAGGGCCGCCGCAATATTTGGCGTAGCAGCGCTCCAGGTGTAATATGACGACTTTCACGGTGTGCTGTTCATCTTTTCGAGACGCTTCCTGCTCTCTTCGAGGGTCGGGACGCCATATTCGGCGCGTAATGAGTCGGGCAGGCCCGTATCGAGAGGCTCCATTGTCCAGGGATCTTTTCCACTCCTGCGATACTGCGTGCCGAACCGCTGAGATCTGCCTAACCTCTGCAGCAGCCGGTCCCAGGACGCTGCAGCCAGCCATCTGCCATTGGAATGGCCTTTGAAGCCTGCCACCACTGCAAGCTCGTGGGCCAGCATGAAGTCGGAAGGCTCATCGCCGTGTTGCATTATCATCGCGGCATGAAAGTAGTCGCCGGCTGTCTTCAGAGCCCCTGAGGATAGCATCTGCATCACAGCGGCGCGCCTCTTTCCGTCTCTCTCGTTCATGACATTGATGGCGTCCTGAGAAGAAGGCCATACCTTTCGCTCGCTCTGATCGGCCTCGTACATGCTCTCCAGCTCTTTATTGTTCTCGCCTGCTCCGGAGGCGCCGGCAGGCGCCAACTGCAAAAAAGCCAGTGCGGCAAGCAGCAGCGCGATTCGAATAAAGAAACCATATGGAAGACCTCTGATAACGGAAGAGATCATATTTACCTCCTGAATAACGGTGTTTCTGCAAGGATATCTCATCGAGACGCTCTCTGGTGGTATCCGGCCTCACTGGATCGTAATCGAGATCTCCATGTTCTCCTTCACCGTAAGGAACACGTTCGACTGGGCGCCCTTGAACTTGATCGTGCCGTTGAAGCCGCTGAGAGGGGCCCATTTGCCGCTGCTGTCAACAGTGGACGGATCGAAGTAGATGTACTGCGGAAACGATGTGCTTCCCTGTATCGATTCGATGACCACGCCGCTGTATTGATCGTTCAGGTTGACGATCCTGGGCGGGTTGTTGTGGACGAACTTCGACTCTTCCACAGGCCCGGTGGTCGGATGGGTTCCAAGCGCGTATCTGACAGAAACCGTATTGGAGCCCACTGTAGTCGCGTAAAAGAATATGCCCTGCTGCTCGTCCCTGGAGCGGGCGCGCTGCTGCTGAAGGCGTATGTCCATAGCCAGAACCTGCGCCGCAGCCTGGCATCGGTATCGCGATTCATAGTTCTTGAATCCGAAAGAAGCAAGTGAGAGCAGTATACCGAGGATTAGTATCACGATCATCAGCTCCATGAATGTGAAGCCTGCGCTGCGTCTTTTCATCATCTGTCAGTTTTACCTGCCACGTCCATATTCCTCTTTCATGCTGACACCTCATTCATCGGGATTGCTCTTCAGCCTTCGAAGCCGCAGCCCTCTTATCGACAGGAGCGGAACGCCTTCCTCAGAAAGCACTGCTGCGTCGGCTTTGACCTCCTCTTCCTGATAGGCAATCGTCATCAATTTCAGATAGAGCGGACCGGTCGAATCTCTGCGATCATCCATGTGCAGGAATTCGACAGCTTCAGGCAGCGTATAGATCTGCCTCTCGTGATAGCTCCTGAAGGCCGCGAGCTGGACGGAGGCCTCCACCGCTGCGACGACACGGTCGAAGGCTCTGTGCCCGGTAAAGGCAGGTTCAGATGGGGGTAGACAGGACACATAACAGCCCTCGCCGTCTGCCTGGATCTCATGCAGCACCTGGTACGCAGGCCCGTGAAAAAGCCCCTGCCTGCCGTAAATCTGAGGCGGATTCAGCTTCCTGAGCGACCTCAGGTATTCATCGAAGCCCCGCTCGGGAACGCACTTCATCTGCGCGGCGCCGTCCGGCTCGTCGGGCTCGATCGTCCCAGACCCGTGTGAGAATACCACATTATGACCGTACCGCATCGAGTTGATCGATACATTAAAGCTCCCCTCTGCTGCAGGCTTGAAATGACAGGCCACTACTGCCCCATCACCAACGGATATGGGGTTGAAGAGCCTCAGATTGCGAAAAGTGCCTATGGCGCCTGTGAGAAAATAGAGCTGGAACTGCAGAAGCGCTGTCACATATGAAAAAGAAAGATAAAGAGATCCCTTCAGGCTGTGATCGCGGATAAACGGATGAGACTCAGCGGTTATGTCGAGCTGAAAGGTCATGTCCCGGTGATACATGAACGTCCCCACGAGAGGCTGATATTCCTTCAGAGACGTGAGAGCGCTCCGGTAAAGGGAAGTGTTTGATGGATCGTGATAGAGCAAGGTCCCGCGCGAGCTCCCGCTGATGAGATCCTCCCTGAACAAGGCATAAGCCCGCTCCTCATCGAGAAGGGAGATGCCCATCCCCTCCATCCTGCCTGTAAGCCTTTCATCGTCCATCATGCCGACTCCCTTCCAGGGCGGCCACATTATCGACAGGGCTGGAACAGGCGATCTTTCCGCGAGACAGTTGAGCGCGCCGTTCGAGAAGGCATATACGGCCTGCCCGCCATTTCCGGCCCAGCCCACTATGGACGAAAAGCAGACTGCCTTTTTGACTGAGAGCATCTCTCCCAGACGGAGCACATTTTCCGCGACAGCGATCTTTGAGGCCAGCTCCCTGCTGATCTCCTCCACGGAGCGTCCGCTGAAAGGAGCACTGACCTGGAAGCCTGCGCCATCGATTATATAGTCTATCCTTCCGTGAGCCCTGTGAATTCTGTGAAGCAGGGCATGCAGCCCGTCAGCGGAAGATGCGTCGCACTGGTGATACTGCACCCTTCCCTTTCCTCTCGCGAGAGCCTCCATATGCTCAGGAACAGGCGAAGCGTCGGGGCCTGAGCGCCCTATCACCTCGACAGTGACTGAAAACTCCTGCACCAGGCGGGACAGCAGCGAAAAGGTCGTGCCCTTCGCGCCGCCTATGACGACTATCACAGAGCCTTCGAAGCTGCTCTTCTCATCATCGCCGGCGCAAATGCTTTCAGGTTTCAGCTTCTGCACGAACCTTTCGTCGCCGGAGTACCGCAATTCACGATGATAAAGCTCCGATGCGGCCTGCGCTGCAAGTGCCGAAATATCGGCATCCCTGCCTGCGATCATCGATACGAATTGAAAATACCCGAGTTCCTTCCTGAGGGATTTGAACAGTGAAGTCGCCCCGCAGAAAAGCAGGCTCTCCCGGCGGGACGATGCAACGAGGAAAAATGGCCTGGCAAAGCGCTCGAAAAGCTTTTTGACAGCCATCATGAATCGGACGGCCTCATCTACTGAATCACCATCATCTCCACGGTCGAAATCGAGAATGACAAGAAGGTTATCGCAGTTGACAGCCCTGCCGGCAGTGACATCCAGATAACGCACAGGATCGGCCATCAGCGATGAGACGGACAGGGCGAGAACCTTTTCGAATGGCGGGCCCTGCCGCGATGGCAAGGACGAAAGCCCCTGCTCCTCCCACGAGAGGCGATGCCTGATGAAATCGGCCCCTGCCGGCCCGAAAGGCTCGATCAGCCTGTCCGCATACTTCGCCTTCGACACAGCCTCCCCGATGTCATAGACGGTCCTGATCTCTGATGTTATGATCGCGGCGGCGTCGCGCACTTCCTCCTCTTCGAGGACTGTGAAGAGAATCTCCGCCTTCTTGATCGAATCTATCCCGAGATCGTCCTGGAGGCGCTTCCTTATCTGTATCTTCTGCAATTCATAGCCGGTCAGCCTGCTTATCACATCGGTTATGCGGCGCAGGAGCCTGTGATCCTTTATATCGTATTCTCTTACCACGTCGGGCTCCTGGGACAGCCACGGCGCCACAGGGATTATGCTGTAGGCTTTTCCTTTCAGTATGTCGTTCGAGAGCTTGGAAAAGACGGAGCCGGGGCCCACTTCGAGAAAGCCGTATATGCCATCCCTGTGAATCGATCCGATCTGCTCGATGAAGTCTATCGATTCGGTCATCTGCCCGGCGAGCGCCGATATGATGAGGTCTGGCGTAAAATTCCCGGAATCGACCCTGCAGTGAAGCACCGATGAATAGAGAGGAACAGCCGGAGCCTGGACATGAAGTGACAGGGCGGACAGCATACCGCTGAAGCGGGCTCCGCAATCCTTCATATACGGTGTGTGGTATGGATGCGGCACGTTTTCGAGGCGCTGAAAGGCCACGGCTCTGGCCTTGAGCTTCTTTTCTATGTCCTCGGCCTCTGCAAGGCCCGGCACGCCGATGAGAGTCTGCCTGGGGCTGTTCATCGCTGCGTACTGACAGGCGGACTGCCCGAGAAGCTCCGAAAGGGAGGAGAACGGAGCGGCGATGGAGATAAGCCATCCCAGTTCGTGCGGTCCTGGGCATGCGTGTTCTCTTGCGAGCACGACCGAGAGCATCTCGTCGAATCCGACCGAGCCTGATGCCGACACTGCGGCGAACTCTCCAAAGCTGTGGCCTGTAACTGCCGAAGGCTTGACTCCCTGGCCGATCAGTCGCCTGAACATGGCATACTGGGCGGTGAACAGGGACAGCGTGCGCGCCGCAGGGAGTTGAGCGGCAGGTATCCTGTCGGGATTTGATATATACAGCGAGACAGCGCAGAGATCGTGCACTCTGGCGAACTCGTCGGCCCTGGCAAAAAGCTCGCTGAACTCGTCGAATTCCCTCAATTCGCGCCGGAACATGCCGGGATGGGCAGAGCTCTGGGCCGGAAAGACGAGGCAGACAGTGGAGAAATCGATGCCTGAATAGGGCTCAAACCTTGCGGTGAAGCTCCGTCCGAAGGTTGAGCGGTATACTTTCGCCTGCCCCTGGTCAGTCAATGAAGCTCACCTCCGCGAGGGTGGATAAAATATGCAGGCGATGCTGACGGGCGAAGGACATCGTGCATATGACATATACATCGACACGGCCGGGGTTGAAGTTAAGGAGCTTCATGTCGAAGACATCGTTGCTCCCGATCACTACAATCATGCCTCCGTGCATCGAGAGATGCGTCTTCGCCAGCGAAAGAGCCGCCATCGACGAGGCCTCGTCGTAGTCGACGTTGCAGCTCAGGCCCCTGAAGTCGAAGTAATGGGCGACCCTTCCGGCAATCACGTTGTTCAGCATGCCCGGTCCCGTATCCTCAGTCACCGGCGGATAGACATCGCGCAGCGCCTTAATCTGCTCCCTGCCATACCTGTCTTCCGGAAACGGCGCGTTGATCTGCGCGCAGTTGATCCTGTAAGCCAGGTTGCGGGTAACCTCCTGGCCTGATGCGCATCCGGAGATGACGCCCACCTTTTCGCGGTCCAGCAGATCCGTATCAATCCCCGCGTCGCTGAATGCCATGTGAGCCGCAATGACTGCCATTCTCTGCAGGGGATCGATCTGACTGCGGCTCTTTGCCGGAATCCTCAGATCGAAGCCCTTTTCCAGCTCAGGCAGCTCGTCCATGCTTATTGCAGCCCTCCCCACGAGCATAACAGGCTCTTCCGGATGGCCCGCAGGAGTGGCATGTACCTCAGATTCCAGTCCCTGCCGGGATTCAGAGAAGGACGTGATATATATGTGAGTGTTGATTCCACCGAATCCGAAAGCCGACACGCCGCCTCTCACTTTCTCCTTCACCAGCTCGACAGGCTTTCGAGGGAGATAGACAGGCATCGAGGAAGTTATTCGCGAGCCGTCAGACAGCGTGAACGGAGGGATCACCCTGTTTTTGATGATCAGAAGGCTCTTCAGCAGACCGGCCGCTCCGGCAGCCGCCTTCGCGTGGCCGATCATCGATTTGACTGATGAGAGAGCCATCTTCTGTCCCGGAAAGAACTGCTGAATCGAGCGCAGCTCGGCGTCATCGCCGTAGTATGTGCCTGTTCCGTGAGCTTCCAGGAAATCCAGCTCGGGAGCCTGGCCGCCCCCGTAAGCCCTCCTGTAGGCTGATATCTGCTCGGATATGGAAGGCTGGAACAGGCTGCTCCCGCGCCCGCTGCTGCATATGCCTACTCCACTGACGACGGCGAGGATCTCGTCTCCTGCAGAAATTGCATCGCTTAGCCTCTTCAGCACGAAGAAAACCGCCCCTTCACCCTGCAGAAGGCCTTCACTCGAATTGCTGAACGGGATTGACGCGCTTTTTGCCATCACGCCTGCCCTGCAGAACACGGCGAAAGTCTCGGGGCAGAGGTTTGCATCTATGGCCCCGGCCACGGCGCAGTCTGTCTCGCCGCTCTTGAGCGCGTCCACAGCGAGGCCGATTGAAACAAATGACGACGCGCAGGCCCCGTCTATAAGAGCCGAAAAGCCCCCGATGCCGAACTCCCTCTGCAGCATGGCGAGCAGCGAGCTGTTTACGGCGGCGTTTCTGCTGAACTCCTCATCGAGCCGCTCTTTCCTGAAACAGCTGATAAGCTCCGCGAAATCATCGGGCTCCATCACGGCTTTGAGGCGCTCCAGGTCGTGCCTCAGGAACACGACGAGCCCGGCCTTTTCGTCACAGGACATGCAGCCCAGATAGAGAGATGTCCTAGTGCCGTCCACCTTCAAACCGCCGAGAGCCTGGCGGGCAGCCTCCAGGGCGATCAGCTGGAAGCGCGTCGGGCTCGCCAGGTGGGAGAAGCGCTCCCTGGCGGCTTCCACGACATCATCTGAGATGGACGCGCCAAAAAATGAACAGCTGGAATCGCCGTCATTTCTGTCTTCAGAGTAGAACATGCGCCGCTTCCACCGTCTTTCAGACAGCGGAGCCAGCGAGCATCGGTTCTCCACTATATTGGACCAGAACTCTTCGGGATTCGCGGCGTCAGGCAGCAGGCAGCCGCATGAGACTATGCATATTTCGTCAGAGGTGGAGGACATTGTCTGTGCTTCATTCCTTTGCCACTTTTTTTACTACGAGCTCGAGCTGATGGCTGTTAATATATTCAACACCGCGTCCGATAAACCAGCTTACAATCAGAAGAAAAGAAAGCACCGGGAAAAATAGCGCCGGCGCCTTCACCAGATGCTTCAGCGCGGCTATCAAGTGAAAGCCCGCCACCGTATGGATGAGATATATCCAGAGAATTCCGACGCTGAACGGCATTATGAGACGCTGTACCCTGATGAGAACCGGCCAGGCCAGGTAGCACAGATACGAGCAGAGCACGAAGGCGCCCATCAATATAAGCAGTGTGGACAGATCGGGGCGAAAAAGCCAGGAGCCCCAGATCTCTGCCGGGTTGAACCTCCAAGGGCCAGACCACGTAAGTATGCCGGCCGTTATAAGCGCGAAGAAGAGAAGCGCATGTGCGGCATGAATGTTTCTTCTGCTCCGCATCGCCGGGCTGAAGAGCAGGCCGTAAAAGCCATAGCCGAATGCAATCGTGGCAAACCAGGGCACCACAGGCCAGTAGAAGCGCACTGAATCCATGGACAGGAATATGTTGACGAGATAAAGCTTTTGAAACGAAGGCGGCATACCTGCTGCGGCGGCATACAGGGGCTTCGACAGGACGAGGATCAGAAAGGCTGAGCAGTAGAGAATCCACGGCGATATCCTCACGGCTGCCGCTATCAGAATATATGACAGGCCGATGAGGCCGAGGGCGTCCCAGTCCCATATGCAGGCCTTCCCCCAGGTCAGCAGGTTCATAAGATATCCGAGCATGATTACCAGGATCGAGACTGTCAGAATATGGACAGGCTTTATCCTGCCCTTCTCCCGATCATCTTCCATCCTTGCCCTGAACATGGCTCCGGCTATTATCGGCAGGGAAAGGGGGAAGTAGCCCATGAAGACGAGCTTCGAGATCCAGTCCTGATAGACCATTCCGCGCTGGGTGAGAAAAGTGTCTCTTGACGAGAAGAGCCAGAAAAAGGTATGAATGGCTATCATCACAACGATCCCCATGAACTTCATGGCGTGAAGAGCCATTATGTGACGCTCAAACTGCCGATCTCCCGTCTCTCTCTCTGCGGATTCCTTATCAGTCATGGTGTGCCATTCCATTCCGGCAGAAACCTTAAATTTCCATCATATTATAGTTTATGGCAGTTCCGGAGGCAATATGCAGAAAAAGACATCGGATCTCTCGATCCCTGAACTTTCACTGTCTCAATCACCGGCTGTCGGCGCCTCTGCAGATAAAAAAGGATAAACAATATCCGATAACAAATTTAGAAAGTCCCCGAATTTCCATATATATATATTAACGCTCAAAATTTTCGCCATCTTAAAATGGTGGAAATTTTGATAACATCAGGTTTGCCTGCTCCTGGTGCCCAGGACAGGTGGCGTTAATTATGCTGGTGAGTATAAAAAGATCACAGTCTGCCGAGAGATGCTGTCGCCACCGTTCAACAAGCTCTGAAAACCGGAGCCGGCAGCAGACAGGCCGCCATCCGGCCCGGCTATGAAGTAAATGGAGGACTTTTCCGGAATGGATCCGCTTTTCAGCGTACAGGGGCTGGTATCTTTCCTGCACAGGCTCGCAGCCGGAGCGCCCGATCAGATGACCGGACGCTTTCAGCCCCGTATGTCCGACTGGTTCTGCCTGATACAGTCCGTCTTCGGCTGGATGGAGATGGCAGGGTGGGCAGCGCTTCTAATCGGGCTGGCAATCCTGATCGCGCTGGCAGTCCTGATCGGCCTCGTCATCAATACGCGCGGCGAGCTGGAAAGAGAAGTGCAGGAGAGGACATCTGAGCTCCAGGAGAGCGAGATGATGTCGAGGCTCCTGATGAACAGCCTCAGCGTGGGCGTCGTGATAGTGGATCCGGAGACTCATGTAATTGAAAGAGTAAATGCTGCGGCTGCAAATCTGATAGGCGCCCCGGAAGAGCACATAGTCGGAAAAGTGTGCCACAGATACATGTGCCCTGCCATTGAAGGCGGCTGCCCGATTACTGACCTTCACCAGGACGTGGACAACTCGGACCGCACGCTGATATGCTCTGATGAAAGATCCATCCCGATACTGAAATCCGTCAAACGCATAGTAATCGGCGGCCGGGAGAAGCTGCTCGAGATATTCATCGATATCAGCAGGCGCAAGAAGATGGAGGAAGAGCTCCGCATAAGCCGGGAGAGGCTGGACCAGCTTGCGGAGCACGGCGGAGAGCTTATCTGGGAGTTTGATGAAGAAGGCGTCATAACATATGTCAGCCAGGCCTGCAAATCGATATACGGCTTCGACGAAGAAGAGCTGATCGGGAAGCTACACTTCTACGACTTCTATCCGGAAGAGGGCAGAGAGGAGTTCCGCCAGAGGGCGTTCATGCTTCTGAAGTCGAGGCGGCCCTTCAAAAACCTCAACACGCAGCTTGTCAGCAGGAGCGGGCAGGTCTTCGACGTGCTGACGAGCGGCGTTCCGCTGTACAGAAGCGATGGGAAATTTATGGGTTACAGGGGCGCCAACAGGGACATCACAGAGCAGAGAAGAGCGGAAGAGAGTCTGCGGGAGAGCGAAGAGCTTTTCAGGACGATTACCATATCTGCCAACGACGCCATAATAAAGCTGGATCACGAAGGCAGAATCTCATACTGGAACAGGGCTGCCGAAGAGATTTTCCAGTATACCATGGAGGAAGTGCTCGGCAGAAACCTTCACACGATGCTGGCCCCTTCGCGCTTTCATGCGCAGCACATCGAGGCGTTCAATACATTCCGTGAGACAGGAAGCGGCGCAGCGATTGGAAAGACACTCGAGCTGGCCGCTCTCAGGAAAAATGGCGAGGAGTTCCCTGTCGAGCTGTCGCTGTCGGCAGTCCAGATCAAGGGAAACTGGGAGGCCATAGGCATCCTCCGCGATATAACAGAGCGAAAGAAAGCCGAGGAGGAGCTCAGGAGATCGAACCAGCTCCTGGAGGAGGCCGTGGCCAAGGCAAATAAGCTGGCAGTGCAGGCCGAGACGGCAAACAGGGCCAAGAGCGAGTTTCTGGCCAACATGAGCCACGAGATCAGGACTCCTATGAACGGAATCCTCGGCATGACAGATCTTCTCCTGAACACTGCGCTTGAAGGGGAGCAGCGCAGATACACCGAGATAATCCAGTCGAGCGGCGACGCGCTGCTGGCGCTGATCAACGATATCCTCGATTTCTCGAAGATCGAGGCAGGCAGGCTCGAGCTGGAGACAATAGACTTCGATCTGCAGAGCATGATGGACAACCTCTGCTCATCCCTTGCCATGAAAGCCCAGGAGAAAGGCCTGGAGTTCATATGCACCGAAGGGCCGGATGTGCCTGAGATCCTGCAGGGAGACCCCGGAAGGCTTCGTCAGATTCTCACGAACCTGGTGGGAAACGCGATAAAATTCACCAGGAGCGGCGAAGTTACAGTGCGTATCACCGTGGAATCAGAGACCGATGATGATGTGCTGCTGCGCTTTACGGTGCGCGATACAGGCATAGGCATCCCCACAGAAAAGTTTGCCATCCTCTTTGACAAGTTTTCTCAGGTCGACGCGTCTACAACGCGCCAGTACGGAGGCACAGGCCTCGGGCTGGCCATATCGAAGCAGCTTGCCATCATGATGGGCGGCGAGATCGGCGTGAGGAGTGAAAAAGGCAGGGGCTCTGAGTTCTGGTTTACAGCCCGCCTGTTGAAGAGCAGCGCCGGAGAGACCCTGAAGGCGCCCGTTCACTCGAGCATGCAGGGAGCGCGCGTCCTGATCGTCGACGACAACGCCACGAACAGGGAAGTGCTGCGCGTCCAGACTGCTTCGTGGGGGATGATACCGTCCGAGGCAGTCGACGGGCCAGGAGCGCTGCAGATGCTCTATCAGGCGCTCGACACCGGCACGATATACAGCCTGGCCATAATAGACATGCAGATGCCGGGCATGGACGGAGAGCAGCTGGGCCGAGCCATCAGAAGCGACAGGCGCTTCGACATGACGGGCATGGTGCTGATGACGTCGATGGGGATGCGGGGAGATGCCCAGCGTGTTGAAGACGCGGGTTTCTCCGCCTATCTGACAAAGCCTGTCCGTCCATCAGAGCTGCAAACCTGCCTTGCCACGGTGCTTATGCAGAAGGGAAAGGCCTCTGAAGGCAGGCCAATCGTCACCAGGCACTCAATCCGCGACGTTTTCCACATCCTGGCGAAGGACAGGGAAAAGCAGGCCCGCATCCTTATCGTGGAAGACAATCTGATAAACCAGCAGGTTGCGCAGGAGATTCTGAACGAGTTCGGCCTCTTATCCGACACAGCCGTCAACGGAGCCGAGGCATTGAAGATTCTTTCGGAAACTCAGTATGATCTCGTGCTGATGGATGTGCAGATGCCCGTGATGGATGGGTTAGAAGCGACGAAGAAGATCCGAAGCGCTGAATCCGGCGGAATCAATCCGGAAATCCCGATTGTGGCGATGACGGCCCACGCCCTTCAGAGCGACAGGGATATGTGCCTGAAGGCCGGTATGAGCGACTATGTCTCCAAGCCTGTAAACCCGAAAGCATTAGCCGAAGTCCTGGAGAAATGGCTCCCTGAAGGGAAGGGGGCATTCAGTGAAGAGACCGTCAAAGCGGAAAAGGCAGAGGAAGGCAAAGTGGCAGAAGCAGACGCAAGAGACACCGGAGATCAGACAGAATTAAAAACATATTCAGTCATAAACAGGGAAGGCATCCTGATCTGCACGATGGGCAACGAAAAGCTGGCGGCCAGAATACTCGACGCATTCATCACAGAGCTCCCCGGCCTCGTCAATATGCTCTCAGAATATGCATCGAATGAAGACGGAGAGTCTGCCACGCGCCAGGCTCACACGATCCGAGGCGCGGCGGCAAGCACCGGCTGCGAGACGATCCAGCAGATCGCGCTCAAGATGGAGATGGCGGCAAGAGAGAGCCGTTTCGGCGATATCACGGCGATGATTCCCGACCTGAAGGACCAGCTCGAAAAGGTCAGGGAGAAAAGAGAAGAGCTGTTCGCCTGAACTCAGTGATCGAGAGATCAAGAGATCCGGGGATCAAGAGGACAAGAGATATAGGAAATAATCCTTCTACCCGGACAATCGCCCCCTGAAGTGCTATCTGGGTAAATGCGGAAATTTTCAGGATGACATTTTACCAGCTGTCGTCGAGTGCGCCCTTCCTGAACTGTCCGACCGTGCAGGTGGTTTTGTCATCTGCAAAGGGAAATTTTATCTCCCTGCCGTTGAAGGCGGCTTTCATATAATGCCCGCTCTCATTCCGGTACAGCTCAAAGCTCACGTTGGAAGCATATGGAACCTGATTGTCCTGCGGAACCCCAATGGCGCTCAGAACCGGAAGCATGGTGGTGTCGTGGGCCGAATAGAGAACGAATTTATACTCTGACTTGCCCTCAATGGCCTTTTCCATCAGATCGGTCAGCTCGATTATGAATCCTTTTGATACCAGACAGCCAATCTTCCTCGGCCTGCACTCCCAGGCAAGCACCACATTGAAGAGCATCGCAAGATCCCTGGCGTCCTGTTCCGTAAGCCCTGCCGGCAGTGGAACGCCTTTCAGCAGCCTGACATTGAGATCGTCGCCGGGCTTTATCAGATCTCTCAGCGTATTCACCTTGATGCCGAAAAGATTCCCCCATCGCTCGAAATTGCCTTTGAAAGCAGATGTCAGCCTGATCCAGTAATCTGTTGTGAACACATGTCTGCTTATCAGCTCATCGATCTGCTTCTTATATATGCGATTTCCAAGAAGGACTGTGTCCTGGGCCTCCGGCACGGTTCTTACCGGAATTGGCTGAAATCCGTATGGCAGAGCCGGGCAGCCGTTGTCGAGAAGCGGGCCGGTGCCGGGCGGATAGAGCCCGCAGAGAAAAGACTGTGCGCTCATCAGGGTTCTGTTGTAGTTCGTGGAGCGGGCATATACGAGCCTGTCATCGAACTTCTCGGGCAGAAACGCAAGCTGCTCGACGTACTTTGCTCTGAAGCTCTTTCCAAGCGTGTATTCCTGATTCATGCCAAGAGCGGTCAGCTCGCCGAGGCCGAGCTTCCAGTCATATGGATGCTTAGGGATGGCGTGGCAGGGCGTCCTGTCGCCGTGCCTGATCAGCGTGACGACAAGAACCAGTTTATCCTCCGCGCAGGCTGCCGCCGAGCAGAAAAGCAGAGCCAGGACTGTGAATATGGCTGTCAGCCTTAGTGTGTACGTCATCTTGTTCCTCCCTGTCAATTGCCGCATATGACTGTGACCTGGTATTCCAGCTGTCATATCTTCGACGGATATGGATTCATTTCCCTTTGCCGTTATACGACATCGCCATAAGAGGAGCTGCAGTGGAGAAAAGCTCCTGCATTGCACTCCAGATTCACTTCTAATCAGATTGCGGAATCGACATTCAAGAGGCCTGATTTGCGGCTTTGTATCCTGAGCGCCATGTAACCCCATCATTAATCAGCAAGAGCTTTTCCGCTCTCTGGTGCGGGCCGGCTGCAGAGCTTCTTCTGTCTCGAGCATTCATCGTAATATGTATCGATGATGCTCTTACGCGTGACAAGACCAATCATATGTGACGTATTTCCCTCCTCCACGACGGGCATGCGTCCGATATGCCTGCCTGCTATGAGCTCGAGCGCCAGCCTGAGGCTGTCGCCCTGATTGCAGGAAACGATATCCTTTGTCATTATCTCATTGATTCTCCTGTCACCGGGACGTAAATCACCTGCAGGTCGGCTCAGGCTCATGTGCAGATCCAGTGAGGAGATCATTCCGACAAGGTCGCCTTTTTCATCGACAACAGGAAAGCCTTTGTGCCCTGTTCTCTCTATCAGGTCCAGCACAGAGTCCACTGTGGCATCCGCTCTCACAGTGACAGGTGTAGTAATCATGGCTGACGATACTTTGAGGAGATCCAGCGGATCGACATCTCTCATATCCTGGATATTGATACCACGCCGCACCAGTTTCATGGTGTAGATTGATTCTCTCGACAGCTTCTTCGCCACGAGTGTTGATATGACGCATGTCACCATCAGCGGGAGAATTATCTGGTAATCACCGGTCATCTCAAAAAGGATCAGAACCGCAGAGAATGGCGCCTGAGCTGCCGCTGCAAATACAGCGGCCATCCCTACCAGTGCCACAGCGCCCGGAGGAAACACAAAGTCGGGTATAACCATATAAGTGATCTTTCCAAATGCCTCTCCGAGCATTGCGCCTATAAACAGAGCAGGAGCAAAGACGCCTCCCGAGCCTCCCGAGCCTACAGTGATTGATGTAGCAATGATTTTAAGGAAAAGGAGCATTACAACCAGCTGCACGCCGATCTTCCCGAATAATGTCAGCTCAATGATATCATAACCTGTGCCGAAAATCTGTGGATACCAGACCCCTATGGTCCCCACTATTGCTCCACCAATCGCAGATCTCACAAAATCGGGGATCCTGATCTTTTCGAACAGATCCTCAAAACCGTACAGGCATTTTATATAGAAAACAGCGATAAGGCCGGCTATCAATCCAAACAGAACATAAAGAGGTGTTTCCCAAAGGTTCAGAAACTGATAATTAGGCGTATCGAATGCAGGATGATTGCCGAGATAGTGCCTGGAGATGAGGGTGGCTATCATTGAAGAGAGCACTATAGCCGAAAAGAATTTCTGGCTGTACCTTCTCAGGATGACTTCCAGGGCAAAGAATGTTCCTGCAATAGGGGCATTGAAGGTTGCTGCGATGCCGCCGGCTGCGCCGCATGCAACCAGGACCTTTATCTTCTCGTCGTCAAGCCTGAAGAGCTGCCCCAGTCCCGAGCCAAGGGCTGAAGATATCTGAACGATTGGGCCTTCCCTTCCCACTGAGCCGCCCGAGCCGATGCAGATCGCAGAAGCAAGAGCTTTCACACCGGCCACTCTGAACCGTATTCTGCCTCCAAGGGATGCTACTGCCAGCATAACCTCGGGGACGCCGTGACCTTTCGCCTCCTTTGCGAAATAACGTATCAGCAGTCCCACGATGAGACCTCCGAGCGCGGTACTGAAAATTACATGAAAAGGCCCCATGAATTCAAGTATCCTGCCACACCCATTGAAAAAAAACCATGTAAAGAAACCTATCAGCGAGCGAAATATAACGGCTCCATATCCGGCGCTTATGCCGGCCATCACGGAGAATAATCCCAGAAATGCATATTCAGAGGCCCGAAGGAAATCGAGCAGTTTCTTTGACTCTAAATGCACATGTTCATAAATCCCATTTATTGATAAGTGAATTTTCCTCATACTAATTTCCTCTATATGGTCAACACAGCTTCATGATTTGCAGAATGTCATCATTGATGACATCGGCAGCAGTATGGCATATTTCCAATTGACTGATATAAGTGTCAGCAGGTATTCCAGGAATGGTCGGTGCTGAGCGGGTAAAATGACATAAGTATCAATTCTGTTTACAGGCTTTTTTTGCTTCCAGCTGCACATCACAGGCCTTGCCTTTTCTGAGCCTGAACCTGAACGATGTGCCACTCTTCTCCTCACTCTGTACCGTTATGGAGGAACCATGTCCTTCCAGCACTTTTTTAACAATGTATAGACCCAGGCCTGAGCCTCTGCGCTCGCCTCTTAATTGGCCGTACTTCTCGAAGATCCTCTGCTGTTCATTTTTCGATATGCCAATTCCGGTATCAGCTATGCATATGTCAGCATATTCACCTGAGGAGGATGCCGTGACAGAGATTGTTCCGCCTGAGGATGTATAACGGAATGCGTTACTTATAAGATTGAAGAACACATCTCTGATTTTCTGCCTGTCGGCAGATATCAGCAGGTTCTCAGGGCAGTTGAAGATCATCGAGATACTGTTGACAATGGCCATTGGAGCAAAGCCCCTGCTGAGTTCCTCCATCAACAAAAACATATTGAAGTCGGCGAATACGAAATTCATTCTTCCAGATTCAATCATGGAGACATTGATCAGGTTGTTTACTATTGTATGAAGAATATCACAAGAGTACTTTGTCATATCCACGAATTCATGCTTTTTTTCTGAGATCTCGCCAAATCGCGGATCAGAAATCAGCTTCAATGATGCAATGATTGACCCAAGTGGGCCCTTCAGATCATGCATGAGAGTGGATATGAATTCCTCCCTCGCCTGATCGAGAGCTTCCTCTGCGCATTTCCGAGCACTGATATCACGAACAATACTCAGCACCAGTCGCTCCTTACCGGCTGATGCAGCCGTAAACGAGACCTCTACGGGAAACACAGTCCGGTTACGCCTGCGATGAAGAGTCTCAAACATGATTCCAGAGAGATCCGCCTCCTCCATCTGAGTGATAACCGTAGAATGGGTTTCCGGAGCCCTTAGATCAAAGATCGTCAAGGAAAGCATCTCGTCTCTGTCGTATCCATAAGCCTGGACTGCAGCATTGTTTGCCTCTCATTGGTGTTCGGTTAAGTCCGACCATAATTCAGCCTCAAAGTCCGATTACGATTAGGATCTAAGAACTCATGGACAAGATGATTTTCCAGATCTTTCCACCATCTGATGACCTCCCTGTCAGCTG
>Ga0302252_1000614_pt1 | contig 28622 bp, 27 predicted proteins | sample AAG_RA_Leu_MG_FD_193511 | JGI IMG/M metagenome (GOLD analysis project Ga0302252, IMG submission 193511) | Enriched activated sludge microbial communities from anaerobic digester in WTTP, New Holstein, Wisconsin, United States - AAG_RA_Leu | ecosystem: Engineered > Bioreactor > Anaerobic >... | reverse complement strand
ACAGAAAGGGTGGTAGCACCTTAATAGCTACCATTTTTCCAAGAGTGGGATGTTTCGCCTTATAGACGATAGACATGCCACCTCTACCGATTTCTTCGATAACTTCATAAACACCAAAGTGTTTTTTTTCTTCCATCCATGTCTCCTTAATCAAAAGAGTCCTAAGCCGACGGTCAGGATCGAACTGACGACCTGCTGATTACGAATCAGCTGCTCTACCGACTGAGCTACATCGGCGAACCAGGTATCAAAGAAATCCTCATGGGCGGAACAGGATTCGAACCTGTGACCCCTTCCGTGTGAGGGAAGTGCTCTACCGCTGAGCCATCCGCCCATATCATCACCACATGGATTCATTATAAACACCCAATAATGATTGTCAAAGCATTTAAATAAGTATAATATCTATGTTTTATGTGTTATTCGACGGACAAGGAGACTGTATGCCTAGTTTGGTGGTTTGCTTCGCAGTAGGATTACTCGGTATCTTTTTTGTGATTCAGTCCACACTGGAAATTTACAGAATGCCCTCCGCTCCCGCTATTACCAAAATCGGTCTCATTATTCAGAAAGGTGCTTTCGCTTTTCTGAAACGGCAGTACAGTTTAATTATCCCCTTTATCCTTTTCGTATCGCTGGTTACTCTTTTTTTATATGGAACAGGATTTGTCTTTTTTTATCTGTTAGGCGCTACTTTTTCTCTTCTCAGCGGTTTTATTGGTATGGTGATCGCCACCAACGCCAACTATAAAACGACAGAAGCAGCAAAAACATCGATCAACAAAGCTCTTTATGTAGCTTTTTCCGGTGGATCAGGTATGGGCATGATCACCTGTGCGCTTGGGATTATCGGCATCTCTATCGCAGGCCTTGTCTCTCTTTTATGGACAAAAACGCCCCCTTCCTCTTATATCATCGGTTTTTCCCTAGGTGCTTCCACCGTAGCACTGTTTGCCAGAGTGGGTGGCGGTATCTACACCAAAGCGGCTGATGTTGGAGCGGATCTGGTAGGGAAAACGGAGGCTAAAATACCGGAGGATGATCCGAGAAACCCAGCTGTGATCGCTGATAATGTTGGTGACAACGTAGGCGATGTAGCAGGTATGGGAGCGGATTTATTTGAATCTTATGTGGGTGCAATCTACGGATGCATCGCTTTAATCGGTATTCTTTTTCCGGACAAACTGGATCTGTATTTTTCGTTTATTCAGTACTTGATCTGTATCGGTTTTATCAGTTCTCTGATAGTGATTCTGTTATGTAAAATACTCTCTTCCAATAAAAACCTCCAGCCAAAACACCTGATTAAAAATTTGGGTTGGATAACATCCGTAATCAGCATTGTCGGTATCTATTTCTTGTGTCGCGTTCTCCTGCAGGAGTTTACTCTCTTTCTGGCAGTCTCCACAGGCATCATCTGCGGATCGTTAATAGGGTTTATCACAGATTATTACACCTCCGCCAAACCGGTTATGAAAATTGCCCAGAATTCGATATCCGGGACAGCCACCAACTTGCTGAGTGGATTCAGTTTTGGTATGGAGAGCACCGGTCTTACCATAATCATGATTAGTATCTCGATCTGGTTAATGTTCCGATTGGGTGGTATTTTTGCTATCGCACTGGGAGGATTGGGCATGCTGATCACGCTAGCTTCTACGGTGTCGGTTGACGCATACGGACCTATCTCCGACAATGCCGGAGGAATTGCAGAGTTAACCAAACAACCGTCCTACGTCAGAGAGAGAACGGACGTGCTAGATTCCATCGGTAATACCACCGCTGCAATTGGTAAGGGTTTTTCTATCGGTTCTGCGGCTCTAACCTCCCTGACTTTGTTCAATACATTCGCGAGTCTTCAGAAGGTGAAAGCTTCCTCTGTCTCTTTTCAACTGAACAATCCTAATATCATGATCGGCTTGTTGATTGGTGGCATGTTACCCTTTTTGTTCACAGCCGTTACAATCAACGAAGTAACAAAGACAGCCGATTTAATGGTAAAAGAGGTCAGAAGGCAATTTAAAACCATCGTAGGTCTATTAGAAGGCAGTGGAGAAGCAGATTATGCCAAGTGTATCGGTATCGCAGCCACCGGTGCGATAAAAGGTATTTTGGTTCCGACGTTGATCGGTATTCTTCCTCCGTTTATTTTATATTTTACCGTTGGTCTCGAAGGTATCGCAGGCTTATTAGCCGGTTCTTTATTATCAGGTGTCATGCTGGCTATTTTCATGTCAAACGCCGGGGGAGCCTGGGATAACGCTAAAAAGCTAATCGAAACAGGCATGTACGGCGGAAAGGGATCCATGACTCATATCGCTGCGGTCACGGGCGATACGGTAGGAGATCCCCTGAAAGACACAGCGGGGCCTTCCTTAAATATATTGATCAAACTGATTGCCATTGTCTCTCTGACTTTTATTCCGGCGTTATTGCCTTAACCAACCTGCTCTTTCCACCAGGAAAAGATCTCTTCAAAATCAGGCAGTTCTGAGATAGGATATACTTTTTTCCAAAGAATCACTCTCTCTTTTGAAAGCATAATATTGCATCGTTCAGAAAAACCTTCCTTAGATCTGAATATCTCAAAAAGAGTGGCTACATTGCCATGCGGCCAAAAATCAGAGAGGATTCTCAGTTTTTGCAAGCCCATTGATTCGCTCCAGGCCTTTTTGCACGGAACGGAATCTACACTGATACCCACTGGGATGACACCAATCTGCTCCCAACGGGAGTAAAGAGCTTCCAACCGTTTCATCTGTTCTGTACAGACACCTGTCCAGGCTAACGGGTGAAAAGACAACAACATCCATTGCTCAGGATGTGCTGTCGATACAAAGTCTTTGCCATACTGGTCTTTCAATACAAACGGATGAATTGACATAAGCGCCTCCTTCTTTTTTTTCGCCTTAATTGTACACGAAAAGCTTTTATAACAAACACTTTTTCATGTATAATGGAGAAAATAAGATACATAAGGAGATCCGTGTGAGAAGAATTGGTGTTGTAACTGCAGGTAGGGACGCTCCCGGTATGAATGCGATCATTCGCTCTGTCGCACGCACCGCATTTGACCATAATTATGAAGTAATCGGTTTTCGTAATGGTTTTGACGGACTCATGCAAAATGACGCTTTTGTCATGAACAAATCCGATGTCTCCGGTATATTGCATTTGGGAGGAACGATATTGGGCACTTCCACCGGCAATCCGTTTACTTTCGAGACAGCGATCCAGCAAGTCAAAAAAAACATCCAAGAGCTCTCCATCACCAATCTTGTTATCATAGGCGCTTTTAAATATATGCAACGAGCAGCGATTCTATCGGAAGCCGGCATTCCCTTGCTGGGCATCCCTGCTTCTATTGACAACAACATACCCTGTACGGATTTTTCCGTTGGTTTTCTGACTGCAGCTGACTTCGTCGCTTCTTCCTTAGACAGACTGCATGACACTGCCAATGCGCATCATCGCATTTTTCTCGTCGAAGTGATGGGAGGAGGAGCCGGATGGATAGGCATTATTGGCGGGTTAACAGGAGGGGCTGATCTCATCCTTGTTCCCGAACAGGTTTTCACGGTAGAAGGTGTGATCCATCATATCGAAAACAGAAAATCCAGTGGAAAGAACTTTTCGATTATCGTCATCAGTGATGAAGTACAAATACCCGCCGATCTGAAAAAAAAGGTAGAAGCTTCTCCTAATCAGTACTTTCTTGATATTTTGATGAATGAATTACGTGTCAAAGGGAATCTTGAGATCAGGAAACTGGTTCTCGGGCACCTCCAAAGAGGAGGCTCTCCGAATGTGGCTGACAGATTGCTTGCAACTTTAATGGGTCATTTTGCCGTAGAGAACATTCGCAATGGAGTCACCGGTAAAATGATCACCTACTCAAAAGGTGCGTTGGATACTGTCAACATCACTGCTATTCAACAACCAAAAGAAGTTACTTCTGAGATGATCGCATTAGCGAAAATTTTCTATTAATCAATAAAAGGAGAGTAAAATGCCTATATCAAAGGAAACAAAAGCAACCCGGTTTGGTTATTCCGACGGTTTATTGGAGTTGCTAAAAGAAAACAACCAGATCATGGTGTTGGATGCGGATCTCTCGAAATCCACGACCACAAACCGCATCAAGGAGGCTTATCCCGACCATTTTGTGAATGTTGGTATCGCTGAGCAAAATATGCTTGGGATCGCTGCGGGATTGTCACTCGGAGGCTATGTATCGTATGTCTCCACTTATGGTGTGTTTGTCGCAGGAAGGGCATTTGACCAGATTCGAACTACCATTTGTTATTCCAAGCTAAATGTTAAAATAGGAGGAGCGCACGGCGGTATTTCTGTCGGACCGGATGGCGCTACCCATCAGGCTTTGGAAGAGATCTCAATGATGCGTGCCATTCCCGAGATGAAAGTCATTGTACCTTGCGATGTCCACCAAACCAAAAAAGCTACCATCGCTGCTTTCCGAATTCCCGGACCGGTCTATATTCGTTTTGGCAGAGAGCCTGTTCCGATTATTACAGAAGAAAATACCCCCTTTGAGTTTGGAAAAGCAGAAGTGTTTCGCCATGGCAGTGATGTCAGTCTTTTTGCTTGTGGAGTCATGGTGCATGAAGCGTTAGTTGCGGCAGAAGAGCTTGAAAAAGAGGGTATACAGGCAGCAGTGGTGAATTTTCACACAATAAAACCATTGGACCAAGAAGCAGTGATACGGTTTGCAACTGAGACAGGTGCCATTGTTACAGCAGAGGAGCACCAGCTGTTTGGCGGTTTCGGTTCTGCTATAGCGGAAGTGCTTGTACAGCATCAGCCAGTTCCTGTCGAAATGGTGGGAATTCATGATTCTTTCGGAGAGTCTGGCAGTCCGGATCAATTGATGAACGCCTATCATCTCACTAGCAAAGATATCTACCAAAAAGCCAAACAGGTACTATCCAGAAAACGGTAAAAAGCCTTGATGAAAAAGGCGAAACTCTTTTTTCGAACCGCTCAGTTTACCTTTTTTTGGTTATGGTTTTTCTCTCTGGTTACGGCGGTATGGACTGGTTTTGGTCTTGCAGCTTGGTTTTTGCCCTATCACACTTGGTGGATAGTGTGGGTAAGACAGCAAACGATTTTGTACTTACTATTAGGCTTTATCATTCACGCAGTTACGCTGCTGAGTCATCAGCAATATCTTTTTTTATTCGATAGACCGACTCCTCCTCACACCAACTTAACCTTCGGTGCTTTTTTTAGAAAAATAGCGTGGTTGTTAGTATGGAATAGCCCTTTTTATTTGTTATTTGCTTTCATGATTCGCTATTCCTATGCCATCAGCTTTGTTTGGAAATCCATCTCGGCACTGGCACTACTTTATCGCATCCCATTATTGTTTTTACTAGCTCTTGTTCTTTTCATCCTACCGTCTCTCTGTTGGATCGGGTGTAGTGAATTAATCAGAAAACAGGACAGTTCTGCTTTTCCCGCTATTTGGTCAACCATACAGCACTCTTTTCGTTCTTTCGCTACTCAATTTTCATTTTGGCTAACAGTCTATGCTCTTTTGACAGGTATCATTTTGTTGATTTGCCTTTGTGCCTGGTCTTATCGATTGTTGGGGCCTATCTTGTATATCAATCCGAAGGATTGGTTCTCTCCCGAAAAAAACCTTCTCTTGTTCATTCTTATCTGTATCGGTTTGGAAAGTTTCATCATACCAGTGTTCTCGATCGCTTCACATCTCATGGACCAGTCGGATTAGATTCACTAAGCTATCTATTTTGTTGTAGGGATTGCATCCACTTTTCACGATAAGTTTCATCCAATTTTTGATAGGTTTCGAAATAATACGGATGATCGACCTGCCAGTGGATCAACAATGATTCTTGGTCTGGAAACCGTAGATAATCTCCCGGACACTGGTAAGTGCCTGTTCGGGTCTCTGTTTTGAGATAATCAGGAGGATAAGCTTGAACAGGCAAACCGGGGTGCTGAAAACAAAATAGAACGTACTGATGAAGCAACCAATACAGAAGGAAAGTAAACATAGTAGTATAATATAGGCATAAAATGATTGTTTGCAACAAATTTTTAGTACAGGGGACTGTCCCCTGTACTAAAAATTGAAGAGGGGGGGATGAAGACGTGGATAGGAAAGATATAAAAGAAGCCGATCCAAAAGAAGTCTACCAACAGCTGAAGGAAAGTATTCGAACCCATGACAGGTTATATTATGTGCTTGATCGTCCTGAAATTTCGGATGAGGAATATGATCAACTATACCGCCAGTTGTTACAGATCGAAGCCCGTCATCCCGAATGGATCACAATCGATTCGCCATCTCAGCGCATCACGGGGAAAGCTTTGGAAAAATTTGCTCCTCTACCTCATTTAACACCGATGCTGAGTTTAGAAAATGTTTTTAACTGGGAGGAAATGCAGAACTATCTTGAAAGGATCACAAGACTGCTTTCTCTACCCGACCCTCCCGCTTTTATCGGTGAACCGAAATTAGATGGTCTTAGCATAGAACTAATCTATGAAAACGCTGTTCTGACAGGGGCTAGTACAAGAGGAGACGGCAATACCGGAGAAGATGTCACCTCCAATATCAGAACGATCAGATCCATCCCCCTTTCCGTATCGGAAGCTGCGAATCAACATGGTATCCAACTACCTCCCTCTTTTCGGGTAAGAGGGGAAGTGATTATGCTTAAACATGATTTTCATCGTCTGAATGAAGAAAGAAACCAACACCACGAACCGGTCTTTGCGAATCCGAGAAATGCAGCAGCCGGATCTTTACGACAGCTAGATCCTCGGATTACATCAAAAAGATCATTAACTGCTTATTTTTATTATATGGTGAACTATGAACCGCTTGTGTTTGATTCCCAGGAATCGATCTTACGTACGCTTCAATGGCTTGGTTTTCCGGTCAATCCCTCCATCAAGCATCTATCCGATTCAGAGGCAATCGCGGACTATTACCGACAGATGCAGATGTCCAGGGAGACATGCCCGTATGAGATGGATGGCATCGTCTTGAAGGTAAACGAGACCCGTTTTTGGAATGTTCTCGGTTTCACAGCCAAAGCACCCAGATGGGCTATCGCATGGAAATTTAAAGCCGAACTAGCTTCCACGGTAGTGAACGCTATCCAAGTTCAAGTAGGCAGGACAGGTATCCTGACTCCTATCGCCGACCTTGCGCCGGTTCAGATAGGAGGCGTATGTGTTTCGAGAGCTACTTTACATAATGAAGATGAAATCAAAAAGAAAGATATTCGTGTGGGTGATACGGTTTTTCTTCAAAGAGCGGGAGACGTAATACCCTATATTGTCGGTGTGGACAAATCCAAAAGACCTCCCTCCAGTATGGAATTTCAGATGCCATTTTTCTGTCCTGTCTGCCATACGCAAACTATTCGCTTACCCGATGAAGCCTTTGTACGATGTGTAAACAGCAACTGTCCAGCTAGAATTGAAGAGAGCTTGCGTCATTTTGCCTCCAAGCAGGCGATGGATATAGAAGGTTTGGGTGAAAAAATCGTTCATAAGTTGTTTGCTCATCACTTGATTCTATCTATAGCGGATATCTACCGACTGACTCCAAGCCTCTTACTATCCTTGGATGGTTTTCAGCAGCAATCTACCGAAAACCTCCTTCGTTCGATAGAAAAATCAAAATCGAACGATCTATGGCGCTTGTTACATGGATTAGGAATCGAAGGAGTGGGTGAAGTGACAGCAAAATCTCTGGCAGCCACCTTCTGCTCTTTACAGTCATTACAGGAAGCTTCCCGAGAAGAATTGCTCAAAGTTGCCAATATCGGTGAAAAAACTGCCGAGAGCATTCTGGATTATTTTCAACATCCTATTAACTATCGACTGATTCAAGAGTTGGCAGAATTAGGAGTCAACCTGCAATACATTGAAAAATCAGCTTTTTTAACTCAACCCATGGTTGGATTGCAAGTAGTCCTTACCGGCACTTTACAGCAATTTTCAAGGGAAAAAGCGAAAAGCTTGATCGAAAAATTAGGTGGAAGAGTCAGCTCCTCGGTCTCCTCTCAGACCAGTTTTGTGATCGCAGGAGAGAATCCCGGTTCGAAATACGACAGAGCCATAGCATTGGGTATTCCTATCCTCACTGAGGAAGAGTGGATCCGTCAGTACCAGATAACGCAGTAGATGTTTCAATCAAAAAACCCCCTGAGCATGCTCAGGGGGTTTTTAATTAGTATCAGTGCTTAATTATTGAGGAGCTGGGAAAGTAATGGTAATAGTCTGGGTCTTACCGTCCCAATCGACTTTTGCGCCTAAATTCTCGGAAACAAAACGCAAAGGAACCAATGTTCTTCCCTGAATGATCATCGCAGGAAGATCTAGTGTAACCGGCTGACCATTGACTTTCGCAGTGGTGCGGTTGATATAGATCTCAATCAATTTACCATACAGGTTCACGGTCACTTTCTGTTCTTCTTTGACATATCCCACTTCAGCACCGAACGATTCACTCACAAAACGTATCGGTACCAGTGTTCTGCCTTTCTGAATCATAGGCGGTACATCCAGTTTGACAATGTCACCATTGACTTCTGCATCTTTTTTGCCAATTACCAAAATGATTAGTTTCTTGTCAGGATAAACCAAATGTATCTCGACAGTAGTGATATTGCCGATTTTGTCTTTGGCTTCCACAGCGAATGTGTTGATACCTTTGCTTAATACCACCATTTTCGCAAAACTTCCATTCGGTGCGACTGGAATAACTTCTCCACCGATCGTGATGACAGCTTCCTTGTCATCAGTCTGTCCCATAATGTAGGCAGAAGCTTCTGTGTAAAGGCTATAATCTTCGGTAGTCAATGTTAACACAGGTGCTTTAGTATCCAGGTATAGCACTAACGTAGCCGTAGCACGGTTTGGAATATCGTCAGCCGTTTCGTAAGAAATCTCATTCTTGCCTTCCTGTAGCGTAATGGTGAATTCTATCATCCCATCGGCATCCACTTCGGCTTCTTCTCCGTTGATCGTAACAACCGCCATCGGCTCTGTTTTTCCTTTTAGTTTCAGCTCTTTTTGATTGGTGTACCAATCCTCGCCTATTTTAACAAAAGTAGAATAGTCCCACTCTACTTTCGGAGCTTCCGTATCGATCACCTTGAAGGTAACGGGGATAGTTTTATTGCCACCATTACCCGTAAATATCACTTTGCCAAAGTACTCTTCGACTTGCAAGCCGGTTGTGTCGACAGTCAATATGATTTCCTTGGTATCATCTGTGACTTTATCGGTACTAAGGGTCATCCACGGATCTGAAACCGTAACGGTTTCTTCCAAACCTTCGATACCTATATTCTTTACCAGTATCTTCACATCTTTTTTGCTTGCTCTCTCCATTTTTCCAAGGTCTATCTTCTCAGGAGATACAGATAATTGAGGAGTTTCGGATTTAAATTCCAGTATGTTAAAACGTCCAACAAAAAAGACACTGTTCCCGTATACACTAATGCCAACTGGTAATTCTTCGCTATCTTCCTTAAAAACTGATTTTCCTTTTGCTTCCAAATCAAAAATTTGCATCCTATAACCAGTTATACTATTGCCTTCGAAATTATAACCCTGTGTAAATGCATATCCGTTGCTTGCAACTCCAAGAAATATAATATTAATATAAGGCTGTGGAGAGTCAGATACTTTTTTGCTCCAGATCTTCTTACCGGTGCTTCTGTTTAATGCATAAAGACTGGCGTCATTCGCTACAAACAGAACTTCATTTTCGGTAACAGCCGGTGCAAAATTGGCTGAAAAACTGGAATAGTCATAAACCCATTCTTCATCTCCAGATTCTGCATCCAAACAGGCGACAACACTATTAACGGAAGAAAGACTACCATAAGATTGGCAGACGTACACTTTATCTTCATACACAGCAGGGGAACCGGTAAATCCAGTGTTTTCACCGGCATTATACGTCCATAATAAAGATCCATCCTCTACATCAAACGCATACAGAGGAGAAGATCGGAATGCTGGAACAGAAAAACCCCGTTCAGAGTTAATCCACAGGTTTCTACTTGTTACGTATACAATTCCATCCCCAATCGCTGCGGTGGCATTTTCAGCAGAACCACCATCTAGTTCCGCTTCCCACACTATCTCTCCATTTTCCCCATCCAAACAATAGAAAGCACCTTCGCCATCGTGGTAATCAAATGTGATATCGCTGAGTTTATTTTCTTTCTTCTCAATCCAGAATGTGGATAGAAAAATCAGATTGTTTTTTTGATCAAATGCAAGAGAAGAGAACGAAGCGCCATCAACCTGACCACTCCACTCCTCGCTTCCATCTTCCATTGATAAACAATATACAGTAGAATTTGTGCCCTGTTCTCTTGTGCCATAACCGGTAGTTAGCATGATAAAGATCTTCTCATTTTCTGGATCAATCACAGGAGAGGTATACAATAATCCATCATATTCCACTCTCCAAATCTCTTCAAAATCTCCTGTAGAAAAATCCATCGCTATTAATTCTGCTTTTCTTGTTCTAATATCTGACGTATATGGAATGTATGCAATATTATTGAATAACACCGGTGGAGAAGAAAAAAAACTAGCGTCTCCTCCTTCATGTTCCCATACAACTCCCTCTTTGAAGGGCATTTTCATTGTAGAGGCTGAGGCTTTTGTGTTCTGACTATCATGAAATAACGAAAGCCAGGGATCATTGCCCATCTGGTCAACCGCATTCTCAGCATAGCTGACTGAAGAAAAGATCATCATACCCATGCACAGCAGAGCAGCTAATACAAAACTACATACTTTTTTCATAGTGCCTCCTATTGTTCTCTATTTCTTATTCTCAATCAGCTTTTCACTGACATTTTTATGGTCAGTGGGGACTGCAGATTTGGTTTCTTTTTTGGGATGCATCATACTGGATCCTTCAAAAATGGCATTCTCTTCGATCACAAGCTTGCCAGCCTGTATCTCTCCCACCAATTTGCCGGTATTATGGATCTCCAGTTTGCCGGAACATTCCACATTGCCGTGCACTTCTCCGATCAGCACAAGGTTACGAACTTTTATAGAAGCTTCTATCAAAGCGCCTTCTCCAATAATCAAGTCGGCATCCCCCTCGATCTCTCCTTTGAAATTACCATCGATACGGATATTGCCATCGACTAAAAATTTGCCATCGATGAAGGTTCCTTTTCCTAAAAACGATGTGGAGCCATTTTTTTGCGGGGTTTCTGGTTTATTCCCAAATGCCATGATGATACTCCTTATTACTTAGGTTGGATGTAGATACGGTCTATCTGTACTTGATATCCCATCAGACTTTGACTGGATCCGGTCAGTATGCCTACGTAGGCAATCACCTGTCCTTTTTTGACTTGTTGGTCCAAGGTTACCGTAGGTTTCATACAGAAATGATAACTGGTGCGGATATCTTTATTATTATTCGGGTTATGATGAGCAATTTGAATGGCATACCCATCTTTTGTCTGCTCCAAACTGACAACCGTACCGGTAGCAGTGGCATGTATCGGTGTTCCGACGGGTGCTTTTATCACAACGGATGGTAGAGAAAACAGAGATTGTTTCAGAATAACCTTTCCGTCAAGCGGATAACCGGAGGGAGTGACATCCATCAGGGCACGGTAGGTTTTTTGTCGTTCGGCTGATTCTTTTAGGATGGTCGCTTTGTCTTTCGTTCCAACGGGTAAATCGGTAGAAGAAGCAGGATGGGATGCATCCCAGGCTTTGGCATGACCGCGGAAAAAGTCCGGAAAGGTCTTAGTCGAGTATAACAGGCTTAATCCCGCAAAAGCATCTTTGTCAAATTGTTTGGCTTGGGTAATGAATTTGTCCATCGCATCCGACTCTCTCTTGAGTCGAATCAGTTCTCTTTTGATTTGGATGCCATCGAGCGAAATCTGGTTCATCGAGAGATTGGTGACGGTGTTGTCATTGAGCAGAGAGAGCAGTTTATCTGTATAGTAACGGTACTGATAGTAAGCCCATCCAAAAACCAATAGTAAAATAAGCGTGCAGGAGAGCAAAGCCCATTTAGTATAGCGGTAGAGACGAAATTGAAAGGTCTTCCCCTTATAGTGTGGCACTATTACGATTTTACCGAGTATCTTATTTTGTAATTTCATCGGTAGCACCCCGCTTATCTCCTGTTTGCTTTCTCGATCTCTTGGTTAAACTCTTCCGGATCGATTCTCTTGTTGTCGCGGATGATTTCATAGTGTACATGCGTCTCGGAGGCTGTTCCTGTAGCGCCTGCTTTTGCGATCACTTGCTCCCGTTTGACATAATCGCCTACATCCACCAGCAGTTCTGAGCAATGCGCGTATAGGGACTCTATTCCATTACGATGGTAGATCTTAACCATTAAACCATACCCACCACTCCAGCCAGCTTCAACCACCCTGCCATCGCCGGTCGCTTTAAGGCCATATCCATATGGTGCCGATATATCAACGCCGGTATGGAAATCCGGTGTCCGCCAAATCGGGTGTATACGGTAGCCAAAACCGGGACTGATCATGCTTGCGTTTCCATACGGATACCCGATCGGGAGTTTATTTTTCTCTGCGACATAATCATTCCCGGCAAGGGCAGCGATCTCCTGGGTACGGGTACGGTTTCTCAGCTCTGTATTTTGCAGCGTCACCTTTTCCTTAAAGGTCAAAACAGAGGAAGGATTCAGGGAGACATTGATCGATGATAGATGTTGATTCTTGGTGTTGACGGCATATTCAAAGTTATATTCACGTAAAGAGAGCTTTTTCCTGTTCTCTTTGTCAAGAGTCGCAATCGTTCCCGTCATAGCCTTGTTGGCTAAGTGGATCGTGTTGATCGCAGTCAATTCGTCTTGTACTACTGAAAGCTCTTCTGAAAGGAGCTGCTGCTTCTCGTCTTCGGAAAAACTGGAGACAGCGATATAATTCAACTTCACCTGACGAAGCTTGGTAAAAAACTGGGTGGAGAAAAAAACCAACGCAAAGACCGTAATGAAAAGAAGGTAAAGGTACAAAGGCGACACCAGTAATGTGATTGTATTACCCCTGGCGGGGATAAAAACAATAGAAATACCTTTACTCTTTGTCCGCATTCCCCTTACTCTTTCAATTTTAAATATCTGGATAAAAGCCTAAAACAGAGAGAAAAAAAGTCAAGGTTTTTTTGAAACAATCAAAAAAACCTTGACATACTTTTCGTTATCAGTCTTCCATCTTGATGCATTCCAAGGGGCAAGCATCAGCACAAGCGGCACAACCTGTACAGGTGTCCGGACGAACCAGAGTGGAAACGTTCTCTACTAACTCCAAAGAATTGGTTGGACAAGAATCAACACAGATTCCACATCCGGTACAACAATCTTTGTCAACTTTCGGTTTCGCCATTTTTTCCCTCCCATTTATGGTAGTCGTATTTATACCTTGCTTTTTTTCATTTTTCAATAGCGGATCGGAATGCTTCGCCAAATAATCCTCAATCGCCTTATGTAAAGCATCCGCCCCTAGGTTGGAACAGTGGTATTTTTGCTCCGGAAGACCACCTAAAGCTTCAGCCACCGTATCATTGGTGAGTTGTTTCGCTTCCTCCAATGTTTTGCCGATAGCCAATTCTGATATCATGGAAGAAACAGCAATAGCCGCTCCGCATCCAAATGTTTGATATTTCACATCCACCAGAATCCCGTTCTCCACTTTGATATAAAATGTCATCATATCACCGCAGACAGGGTTGCCTACTTCGCCCACTCCGTCAGCATTTTCAATCACACCGACATTCCTTGGATTTCTAAAATGATCCAGCACTTTCTCTGTATACACGAATCACCTCTTTTTATATTTTCTTCATCGAACGGTATAACGGCGACATAGCTCTTAACGAAGCTACCACCTGTACTAGGGCAAGTACAAAATGCTCTGTATCTTTCATTTGATTTTCATGACCCAACGTGATCCTGAGAGAACCCTGTGCCGTTACAGCATCCAATCCGATTGCTTTTAATACATGTGAGGTTTTTAGGGAGTGAGAGCTGCACGCCGATCCTGTGGAAACGGCAAATCCCGCATCGTCCAGGCGCATTAGCAAGCCTTCGCCTTCGATGTACTTCACGGACAGGTGCACATTATTGGGCAGCCTGTTCGTCATGGATCCGTTGATAGTGATATCATCAAGCTGCTTTGGCAATTCGCTAAGCAGATAATCTCTCATCTTTGCGACATGCTCCATCCTTTCAGGTAGTTCTTTTTGAGCTAATTCGGCCGCTTTTCCCAAACCTACTATACCAGGCGTGTTATGCGTACCGGACCTTTTCCCGTGCTCTTGTTCCCCGCCGTCCATCCAAGCTGCGATGGGGGTTCCTTTTCGAATATACAGAGCCCCTATACCTTTCGGACCGTAAAACTTATGGCTTGATAGGGAGAGAAGATCGCACCCAATGTCCTCCACATTCACAGGATAGTTTCCCACTACCTGTACCGCATCAGTATGCATCACGATTCCGGCATCCCGTGCAATAGCGGAGATTTCTTTGATGGGCTGAATGGTGCCGATTTCATTATTCGCCATCATGACAGAGATAAGATAAGTATCCGGTCGGATGGCTTGTTTTACCATGTCTGGATCTACCCATCCGGTTTGATCAACCGGAAGAATCGTCAATGAGTAACCCATTCTCTCAAGAGCTTTGGCGGTAAATAAGACAGCATGATGCTCAATAGCAGAAACGATCAAGTGTTTCTTTTTTGAGAGGAGTCCGGTACCTTTTAAAGCCATATTATCAGATTCTGTTCCGCCGGAAGTAAAAATGATTTCTTGCGGAGAGCATCCTATCAGCGAAGAGACCTGGCTTCTCGCTTTCTCAACAGCTATTGTTGCAACTTGACCTTCCTGATGTAAGCTGGATGCATTGCCAAATACATTGGAAAAATAGGGAAGCATGGCATCCAGAACCTCTGTACGTACAGGTGTGGTAGCCGCATGATCAAAGTATACTCTGTTCATCGTCATCTCCTTAAGCTAATTTCAGCCCAGTACTCATTTTGAAAAACGAGCTTTCCATTCCTAATAGACAACACATCGATTGGTTTCTGGGCTAATCCGTCCAGATCAAAACCGATAAATCCCGTGTTATATCTATCTCGGTTCTCTGTTTTCCAACCTTTACATTCAGTAAACCAATCACCTTTCTTTTGGTTCTCTTTTCTTTGGATAAGCTCCGCAATCAGCATGATTTCATCGTATCCTATCGCGGCATAAAAATCGGGGGAGCGGTTGAATTCCTTTTGAAATTGTTTGTAAAATTCGTTCTGGATAAAGGTTGGTCGTTGTTCGAAAAAAACAGAAATACAGTAAAGCGCTTCATACAGACTAGGATTTTTCATTAAAGAATCTTCTCGTGGCGCTCTGCTTAAAAAAACCATCGGAGAGGTCGAAAAGACCTGTTTCATAGTGGTCAGAGCCGAATCGTACTGGACCGGATCAAGACAGAGAAACACGATATCCGGATCCCATGTTTTCATGGTGACCAGTATACGGTTAAAATCAGTTTTTGGGGATTTGCCGTTATAGTGATTCCGGGAGATGTGCAGACCTATCAATCCAGCTTCCTGAATGAACCCTTCCGCCATCTGTTTGTTGGAAAGGACGCCCTCATCATATAACAGAGAGACTTTATTTTTTTTGAGATAGAAATAAAAATACCGGGCAACCAATTTACCGACATGGCTGGGATTTTGGTTAAACACACACACCGAATCAACATTTTCAACCAATGTATCATCATAACCATTCGTAATAAATGGAATTTGATATGTACCTGAGATATACTTGGCAACCTGCGCACATTCCACGGAGGGCACGCCGAGATAGAGATCCGTGCTCTTTCTTCTGTCACGAAAAGCATTGGCTGTTTTTTCTGGCAGATTCATCGTATCAATCGCTGCATCCAGACTGATTCGAAAAGCAGATCTGCTTTTTTCTAGGTTCACCAATCCGATTGTTCTCCCTCGCATCAGGGATTGATGGATTTCTTTGAGATGCGAGCTTTGGTCTTCCGCAACCAATACTCTCACACTTACCTTTTGAGAGCAGGATAGGAAAGTTCCCGTCAAGAAAAGAATCAACAGATAAACCAGGTATTTACCGCACAAATTAAGAACCTTCCCACCGGACAATCGGCGTTGAAAAAAGTGAAGAGAGGTAATTTAGCAGTTCAATACTTGGCATAAAGGATTCGACCGTTACGGAAGGTGTGTTGGACAGAATAGCAGGCAAATCGGAAAGAGATTGGTAACAATCGACAATATCCTCCGATACCAAAGAAGATAGGGTAAGGAAATCTTGAAGTGTGGTATTTTCAATATTATCTTCCACAATTTGAGGCACTTCCTCGAAAAAATACGGTATGTTATTACCGTTGGCATGATTGATATCAAAGAATTTGCATGAATTCAGCAAATGGTCGACCTCATCTCCAAATTCGGACTGATTGTCAATTAGTGTTTGATAGGTTGTTTGCAGGTCTTGCCATAAATCTTCTTTCGATCCAAATATATCTGCCAGGGTGAAAGTGTTGTAAAAAGTGTTTTTACCAGTTTGTGTGGTGTAATCAATCCCTTTGGTATCCGCTACCGCTTGGTAGGATGGAAATGAAAGCAAATTCAACGTATGGAGAGATCCCATTACGGGATTGGCTTGATACTTGTCAGAACCTATATCCAACACATCCATCAATCCTGATTCCTGGTAGATAGCTAGCAAATCATTACAGTTTGCCACAAGTGTATTCCAAGCGTTTTTGAGTGCTGTTTTATCTTTTGTTTTTGGTTTTTTCATCTCTGCTATCTCTTCCATAATCTCAACCAAATCGCTATTGTCTGAATGAATCTGTTCCATATCGTTTACCAATAAATCCGCTGCTTCAAATTCTGATTCGGAATCTTCCATGTTGTAGGGGTAGGCATAGGCAAACGCTACCAATTTGCCAGATTTGGTAGGATTGAAAGAGGACAAAAACGAGCTAAATATCGTCTGCGGCGTGTTGATTATCTCGATACAAGCAAATCCGATAGATGTTTGAAGAGCGTCTGGTAGTTTTTCAATCTGAAACACCATCCGACCGTTTTTTTTACCTATGTGCCACCTATAGGATGAGTAGTCGTCCTCTTCGCAAGAAAGCACCGAGCCTTGGTTGGTAATCATCTCTGCGGGGATCAGAAGCGAAAGATGATTCTCGGATGGGAACGAGGTGATAGAGAGGTTTCTTTCTTCTACCGCTTTGGCATATAGCAATGATTCCAGAATAAAGAACTGCTGTGCCATTGCGTAAGTAGAGTCCTCCACAAGACCGCCATCATGTATATCTGAAATATGATTATGAATCGGGACAAAATTTTGTATGGAAGAATCTGTTGCTAATAAGTCAGCTGTAGCATCATAACCAGGTACCACCTCATGCACATATTGAGCACCACTCAGTATATGCTGGTAAGCTGTTCCCAATTCCCATGATAACGCTACCAGCAAATCTAAATTATCAATCTGTTGAAAGCTTATCAAACCATTCTTTCGGGATAATGCTCCTGCGAAAGCAGTGGCGTCCGTCATCTGCCTGACTTTCTGTTTTGCTACCAACAGCATCTGAATATTATATATGGTAAGAGCCACGGTCAGTATCAATACGATCGAGACAGCGATTAATATGACCGATTGCCCTTTTTCATCCCGATTAAACATAGTGACTTACCTCTCTGAAGGAAATATAGAACTTTTAAGATAGTTTGCAATATACCAGCTTAAAAAACAAATAAAAAAGTTGCTTAGAATCAACCATGGTTTATAATGCTACTGGGAGTGAATCCCAATATAACCGTGAAAGGGTACAATATGAGTAATGAACGAAGAGAAGAAGCTAAAACCCTGCTATCACGCTATCCATACCCGCTTTTCTCTGTAACACAGTTTCCATTTTCACCTACCGATGAGGATATCGCATGTTTCGCCAAACAGATCAGGAAAGATATTATACTGTCCACCTATGCGGCAGGATCGGGGCATCCTGGCGGTTCCCTCTCCTCCACCGACCTATTGAGCGTCCTGTTCTTGGATGTAATGCGACATCGGTCCAATGAGCCGAAATGGTCAAACCGAGATTTTGTTATTTTTTCTAAGGGACATGTGTCACCGTTGTTATATGCGTTGTTTGCAGAAACCGGATATATCCCGAGAGAAAAGTTGGCAACCTTCCGAGATTTTCAATCACCGTTACAAGGCCACCCCAGCAACCTTTGGCTAGAGCCAGTGGAAGTAAGTACCGGCTCACTAGGACAGGGGTTATCGGTTGGCGTCGGATTAGCATTGGCATTGAAGAAAAAACAGAGCAGCCAGCGTGTTTTTGTACTGTGTGGGGACGGAGAGTCACAAGAAGGACAGATTTGGGAAGCTGTCATGAGTGCTGCTCATTACAGGCTGAACCACCTTACTTTGATATATGACTATAACAACCTGGAGATAGACGGCTGGGTCGAGGATGTCATGGGAATAGCCCCTGTCAAGGACAAATTCGAGTCGTTTAATTGGCATGTGTTTGAAACGGACGGACATTACATTCCAGCTATCAGGGAAGCATTTGCAAAAGCACTTCAGGTAAGTGACAGACCTGCCGTACTGGTAGCCCGAACTAGCAAAGGCAAAGGGGTCAGTTTTATGGAAAACCAAGCGGATTGGCATGGCAAAGCGCCCAACCGCGATCAAATGTTACAATCTATCGATGAAATTGAGAAGGAGGATCTGCTACAGAAATGTTAACCCTAAAAAGAACACCGCTTTACGAATCCCATAAGGAGCTTGGCGCCAACATTGTGCCCTTTGCAGGATATGAGATGCCACTAGTATACTCTACTATGATAGATGAGCATATGGCTGTACGCAACACTGCAGGCATCTTTGATGTATCCCATATGGGGGAGATATCCATCAAAGGTCGTGATGCCATCGCATTCACCAACTACCTGATCACCAACCAAACGACTGACATGCAAGACGGTGATATCAAGTACTCACCTATGTGTTATGAGGACGGAGGAGAGGTGGACGATCTGCTTGCTTACCGCCTTTCAGAAACACATATGTTATTGGTAGTAAACGCCTCCAATATCGAAAAAGATTACCAACATATACTGTCTGTTCATACTCAGCATCCTGAGTTCCAAGTAGACATCTCCAACCTGTCCGATCAATACGGTCAAGTCGCTTTCCAAGGACCCGAAGCAGAATCTATCCTACAAACACTGACCTCCTTCGATCTGACTCAGTTTAAAGTGTTCACATGCCACGATATAGAAGTCGCAGGAGTCAAAACCATCACTTCCAGGACCGGTTACACCGGAGAGGATGGTTTCGAGATATTAGCTCATGGCAATGAAATCGTTACCATATGGAAAGCACTATTGCAAGCAGGCAAATCAAAAGGCGTTCTTCCCTGTGGCCTTGGATCCAGAGACACCTTACGGTTTGAAGTCTGTCTTTGGTTATACGGAAACGATATTGACCAAACGACAAATCCTCTGGAAGCAGGCCAGAACTTTGCAGTTAAACTAGAAAAGTCCTTTGTGGGATCAGACCAGATCCGTTCTGTCTCTGAAAAAGGACCTTCAAGAAAGCTAACTTGTTTTGAATTAGAAGGCAAGATGATCCCAAGGCATGGAATGGAGATTTTTCACGAAAACAAATCGGTAGGGCATGTCACTTCCGGTAGTTTCTGTCCAAAAATCAACCGTATCGCTGCGATGGGTTATATTCCCACAGAGTTATTCGCAATCGGTTCTTCACTGGACATACAGATCAGAGGTAAAATGGTTCCTGCTTTGATCGTGAAAAAGCCGTTTTATAAAGGTACCGCAGGAAGAAAAGACCGCCGTTAAGAATAAACATATAAAGGAGAGAGCGAGATGAAGATTTCAAACAGAGCTCAAAACGCGACCGCCGAAGGAGCTTTTGAAGTATTAGCCAAAGCCAAAGCATTGGAACGTGAAAAAGGTATTCGTGTCATTCACTTGGAAATTGGTGAGCCGGACTTTGCCACTCCAAAGGGTATTATTGAGACTTGCAAATCTGCTTTGGACAGAGGAGAGACTCATTACACCCCTGCAGCTGGCATTCCGGAATTACGTGAGGCAGTAGCTGCCTATGTCAAAAAAACCAGACACATGGACGTAGATTCCAGCAATGTGCTGATCAGTGCTGGCGGAAAACTTCTTATCTTCTCTACGTGTATGGCTTTTTTGGAAGAGGGGGACGAAGCCATCTATCCTGATCCTGGCTATCCTCCCTATAAATCCGCCATTAAACTAGCTGGCGGAAAGCCTGTTCCCCTTCCTCTTCAGGAAGAAGACGAATACAGGATCAATATTGATCTGTTAGCTAAGCTGATCACACCAAAAACAAGGTTAATCATTCTCAATTCACCCCAGAATCCGACCGGTGGTATATTGCATGCCGATGATCTGGAGAAAATTGCTAAAGTGATTCTACCCTCCAATGCAGTGGTATTTTCCGATGAAATCTACTCTCACCTGATTTACACCCAGGAGCCTCATATATCGATCGCTACCATGCCTGGAATGAGAGACCGTACTATCATCATGGATGGATGGTCAAAAACCTACGCGATGACAGGATGGCGTTTAGCCTACGGTATCGTACCGGAAGAGTTCTTCACTCCGATGACCAAAATTATCAACAATACTGTTTCTTGCACCTCTCCATTTGTTCAATTTGCTGGAATTCACGCCTTGAATGGTCATAATCCTGAAATTGCAATGATGTACAATGAATTCAAATCTAGAAGAGATTTGATCACCACCTTGATCAACGACATTCCCGGTATGAAAATGCTGAAGCCGAACGGCGCTTTTTATGCCTATCCTAATGTGAAGGAAGTGCTGAAAAAAACTGGCCTTTCCTCAAAAGGACTAGCAGAGCATCTTCTCTACGAAGCTGGCGTAGCTTGTCTGGGCGGCAGTGTATTTGGAGACACCGGGGAAGGATATTTACGCTTCTCCTATGCCAACTCTTCTGAAAATATTCAGGAAGCCATGCGAAGAATCAAGCAAGTTTTTGTGAAGGATTTCGGACTATAAGCGGGGATGCTGTTACGAAAAGATTTTACTTTTGATGCAGCTCATTTTTTACCTGCCTATCAAGGAAAATGTGAAAATTTGCATGGACATACTTTTTATTTATCCGTAACGATACAAGGAAGTCCCGGACCAGAAGGCATGATTATAGATTTTGCACAATTTGGAAAACTGGTCTGGGATGAAATTGTCACCTATCTTGATCACCGTAATCTAAATGAGCTATTTCCTGTACCATCTACCGAAAATATTGCTCAATGGGTATATGACAAAGCAGAAATGCTATGTCATGCTCATCACCTTCGATTGTACGAAGTGATGCTTTCAGAGTCCTCCTCATCCCATATTATCCTCCGTGACAATGAGTGAAGACATATGCGCGATATTCAAAGCGAATCTGATTTTCGAGAAATTTATCTTGATAGAGTAGGTGTCAACGGGGTACGCTATCCGATCCGGATCAAAGACCGTCACGATACCTATCAACATACCAATGCCCTCATCAACTTGTATGTGAATCTGCCCAAAGAGTTTCGCGGTACACACATGAGCCGTTTTATTGAAATCCTAAACCGATATCAGTCTGATCTGTCCTTTTCAAAACTTAAAAATATCTTGATGGAGACAAAAGCCTCCTTAAAAGCCGACGAGGCTCATATCGAAATTTTGTTTACCTATTTCATTCTGAAAAAATCACCCGTTTCAAACATAGAAAGCTATATGGACTATACCTGCCAGTTTATCGCTTCGCAAAAAGATCATTTTGACTTCATCCTGGAAGTGAATGTTCCGGTTCAGCTGGTTTGCCCCTGCTCCAAGGAAATTTCTGAATACGGAGCCCATAACCAAAGAGGATTGGCTACTATCCGGATTCGCATGAATGGAATGGTCTGGATCGAAGAATTAGTACTGATAGCAGAAAACGCCGGTTCATCACCTCTGTTTGCATTACTCAAACGGGAAGATGAAAAATATGTTACCGAGCAAGCCTATGATCATCCTAAATTTGTCGAGGATGTAGTTCGAGATATCGTGGTACCACTTGAGAACGACTCTCGCATTACTTGGTATCAAGTAGAAGTGTTAAGTCAAGAAAGTATTCACAACCACAATGCTTATGCCTCCGTAACAAAGAGATAGAATGATGACAAATGGCTACCCTATCGATCCCTTGTCCTTACCTTTCGAGTTGCACAAAATAGGTGTGGATCCCAGATCCATCCCGATCTTCCATAATAAAAGCCGCATATGGCTGTATAAAATACAGCAAGTAGATGCCAGAGCAGCCACCTTGCTCAAACAACTTTTCCTCTCCTCAGGGGGAGATGTGGCTGTCAATTGGGAAGTGATCCGGTTCACCTGTCAAACGACGGATATCATCCTGTTTGGTACCACAAAGCAGTTCCTTGCAGTGCTGGCGAAGTTAAAAGACCAGCCCTTTTTTGGGCTCGATTCAATCGCAACCGAGATGAATCAATTTATCCAAACAACCTTATCAACCAATCAAGTTCCTGCAATCATGGGCATATTGAATGTTACACCCGATTCCTTTTCTGACGGAGGACACTTTAACACAATCGAAAAGGCTCTCCTGCAAGCTGAAAAAATGATATCCGAAGGAGCAGACATTTTGGATATTGGCGGTGAATCCACCAGACCCGGTTCTGAACAGGTATCGGCTGAAATAGAACAAAATCGAGTCATTCCCGTTTTAAAAGAGATAAAAACCAGATTTCCCGCCATAGCGGTTTCTGTCGACACCGTTAAGCCAAAAGTAGCAGAAAAAGCCATTGAAATGGGTGCTTCCATCATCAATAGTATCTATCTTGACGAAGCTATGCTGTCTTTGCTTGGTGCCACAAAAGTGACTTGTATCCTGATGCATATGAAGGGCACGCCAAAAGATATGCAGCAGTACATTTTCTACCCAAATGGGATCATACCTGAAATGAACCGTTTTTATCAGTCAAAACTCGAGGAAATGGATCGGTTTGCGATTGATCGAACCAGAATCTGGCTCGATCCTGGTATCGGTTTTGCAAAAACTCCCGAACAGAACCTTACTATCTTGCATCATCTGGATGCTTTCCATCGATGGGATTTACCAGTTTTACTGGGTCATTCCCGTAAAAGTTTTATGAAAGCGATCTACCGTTTACCCATCGAAAACAGGGCGATTTGCACCGCTCTCTATTCCTACATTGCTTTACAGAAGGGTGTTGCCATTCTTCGAGTACACGATGTGGCAGAGACAAAATTAGCCATTGAGATTTATAAAAACCAACAAACTGATGCATAAAGCTTTTTTATTGTTAGGTTCGAACGAACAGCACCCTCTTCTTCAACTTCAAATAGCAAGAGAGAAGCTTACCAAAGAAGCTTTGATAATTCATGCCTTTTCAAGTCAGCTTGAGACGATTCCGTATGGAAAAGTCTGTCAGCCGAATTTTTGGAATCAAGTCTTGATGATCAACACCGAAATGGATCCGTTCGAATTACTCAAAATTTCCCTTAGGATCGAAGCAGCCATGGGAAGAGTCAGGAAAGAAAAGTGGGGGCCGCGGATAATAGATTTGGATTGGCTTTTTTATGATCAGCTCGTGCTACATACTGACAAGCTGATCTTGCCCCATTATGATGTGGAGAACCGATGGTTTGCCATACACTTGCTTTGCGAAATTGCTCCGAATGTTATGCATCCTGTCCTTCATAAAACCCTTCGGACTATCTATCTGGAAAACCATTATGCACAAGCCTATCAAAACAACCAAATCATCAAGCACTGTTCAAGGTAAGGATCCCTGTTTCTTTGTTTTTTAAGGAGCGTAAGCAGCACAAATAGTCACCTTCCTGTAAAGTGGCAGACCATGGTTTTCTACGGAAACTTACGGTAGTTTATGCAATTGGATCGCTTTGTACCAATCAAAAAAAATAATGGAATGAAATTCTTTATGCAGATAATCCAGCACCTCTACCAATGGCATCCAACGACTTTTTAGTAGATTTTCTTTCTCTTGGTCTATCATCAAATCTTTTTCAGAAGATATTTTCAAACCTACGACCAGGTATACCTCTTTCATGGCCTGACTGGAATCCTCTTTTTCATAATTTTTCTTGAATGGGATTAATATTGGGTTTTTCAATACGATGCCACACGCATGATGTAGTAATTGCGGTATCGCTTCGGAAGTTGGCGGATTATCTGTTATCTCTATTTCCAATGGACCCCAGAATGGTTTTTTTTCTGTTGAGTCAGTTTGTTCAACTAAAAGAAATTTCATTTTATTTTGAGCAGAAGCACACATAATCCAGACTTGTAAATACTGTTTTGTCATTTCCTGTCACGCTCCTTTACTTGTACGCAACGCAGAAAAAAATTGATCTCTTCTTTTGTTAAGGATCGATATGTTCCCGGTTCTAAGCTCCCAATTACACATGGACCGATACGGGTTCTGGTTAAGGAGAGTACTCTTTTTTGAAAAAGAGCAAGCATCTTTCTGATTTGTCTGTTTCTTCCTTCAAATAGAGTGATCTCCAACCATGTTCCCGGTTGCTTATTTTTCAGAACGACAATCTGGCAGGATTTGGTTCTGTAATCATCTATCGTCACGCCAGCTCTTAAGTGATTGATTTCAACCTCGCTCATGTCTTCTTTTACATGAACCAAGTATGCTTTTGCAATATCATGCTTCGGATGAGTGAGAGCAAATGTGAAATCCCCGTCATTTGTCACGATCAACAAACCGTCCGACTCATAGTCTAGTCTGCCGACGGGGTATAGCCTTATGGAGTCGGTTGGAAAAAAATCCAGCACGGTTCTTCTTTGTTTTTCATCCGAGCAAGAACTTATGACATACCTTGGCTTGTAAAACAGATAATAGACTTTTTTCGGACAGATGGAAATGGCACGATGATCAACAGTGATTTGATCCGTGACAGGATCAACGGTACTGCCCAACTCTGTGACAAGGATACCGTTCACTCTGACAAATCCATTTAGAATCAATTCTTCACTCTTCCTTCTGGAAGCGATCCCTGCCCTCGCCAGTATTTTTTGAATTCTTTCTCTTTGCATATTGCCCCTTAACAATAATGTATAGTCATTTTACAGGTTTTTACAGATTCATCCATGGTATTGCCTTTATGTATAATACAGGGGTGGGTGGAATGAAATAAAATGAATATCCAATTCAATTTACCATTGGTTTTTTTATGTTTGGCCGGTCTCATCAGCTCATTTGTGGATGCTATCGCCGGCGGCGGAGGTTTGATTAGCATACCGGCTTTTGTTTTCTATGGTTTACCGATTCATCAGGCTTTGGGAACCAATAAATTTTCAGCGTCATGCTCCTCTCTTACCAGCACCTGGCAATACATGCGATGTAGGAAAATTAATTTCACACCAATCATTCCTCTTGTACCGTTTACTCTCCTGGGCGCTATCATCGGAGTGAGTGCGACAATGAAACTCGCAGCCGGTTTTCTTCAAATGCTGTTTGGTTGGTTAATTGTTGCGATTACTCTTTATACTCTTTTTTCAAAAGAGCCAAAGTCTGTCCGAGAGAAACCGGTTTATCACAAAAAACCATGGTGGGGATTGGCTTTTTTTGCATTAAGTCTTGGTTTTTATGACGGATTTTTCGGTCCTGGTACAGGTTCTTTTTTGATTTTTGGATTCCGTAAATTTTTACGTGAGGACTATCTGCATGCTTCAGGTCATTCCAAGTTGTTGAATTTTACCAGTAACATCATCTCGCTTACTCTATTCGCTTTTCATGGCAAGATTCAATACAAAACAGGTATATTGGTAGGTATTTTTATGGTGGCAGGTGCTTTTTTTGGCTCGAAATTGGCTTTACAAAAAGGTAATTCGCTGATCAAGCCTATATTTATGCTTATCTCGGCGTCTCTCGGAATCAAAATGATCATAGACTATTTCCTGACGTAAAACCCCGACCTGATGTGTCGATCCTTTCCATTCCATAATACATAAACTCTTTCTTCTCGACAGAGAGAGTAGTTTATTATTCTTCCTCGGTCGCTATCTGGATCATTTCTTTTTTCAAAGTATCAAAGAATGGAATTTCTCCTTGTGCGAGAACCTTCTGGTTTACGACAAGAGCGGGAGTAATCACGAACCCATGAGCAAGAATAACAGCCGGATCTTCGACTTTCTCAATTTCATAAGGATAGCGTAACTCTTCTAATACATCTACGACTCTTTTGTATAAAAGAGTACAAGTAGCGCACATCTGTCCGAAAATAACCACGTGCAAATGTTTCATGATTCGCCTCCGTTATAAAGAAAGAGCCGGCAGCAGGCCCAAAGACCAGCCGATTATACCCCCTAATAAAACTCCGCCGAATACTTCCACGGTATTATGCCCGATCCATTCCTCCAATTCATCAAATTTTACTTTTTCTTTCATCTTTAACAGACCGATCAGGTCATTCAAAGTTTTGGAGTGTTTTCCGACTTCCTGTCTGACACCAGCAGCGTCAAACAGCACAATTAAGCTAAAAATAAAACTGATAGCAAAGAATGTGCTTTGAATCCCCTCCTGAAAGCCAATCCTGGTTGTTAATGCGGTGACAGTGGCAGCATGTGAACTGGGAAACCCTCCGTTTGAAATAACTAATCCAAAGTCCCATTGTTTGGTTTTCATATAGTAAAAAATCGGTTTGACGAATTGTGCGATTAAATCAGCAACCAAAGCAATAACCAATGCTTTATTCCATTGATATACCATTATTCTTTCCCTTCTTTGCTACCATTGACAAGAAATGGCATCAAATACTACTCCGAATTGATTGGAGAAGGGGACGATCGGTTCCGTAGTGACCCCTTTCAGCCTGTCTGAGAAAATCTCTCGCCAAGGAACAGAGATGGTTACGGGTGGCAATAATCCGAATATGGTTTTACCATCCGTCAAATAGACATGGTCTGCTTTGGCGGTCAACCATTCCGAATCGGGGTTCTGCTCATAATGAAGTTGGTGGAGCAGCAAACCATGCCCCCCTTGTAGAATATCCGTTAATGATTGATGGGTTGATCGGACATCAAAAGCTTGCAACGATAAAACAGGCATCGCGCCCCAGACATCTCTGCTGCTTCCGGTTAGGGGTAAACCTGTGCTTAATGCTATTTCTTTGTTAGTATAAGGCGTAACTACTTTGCCATCTTGAATCAACGCTACCCTAAAATTCGGATTTACCACCGCTTCCGCATCAAAGAAAGGAATGAAATGAATTTCTGGATCATTCGATTGGTAGAAGGAAAAGGAGGGATGATAAGCGGTATTGTTTTGCATGGTAGAGAAGCGGGAAGGATTCTCTCTGTAATGATCCCCGCTAAGAAGCGAAATCAACGGGGAGAAAAATCCCCTGTCCTGTGTAGAAATGATAATCGGTAACGGACTGTCCGGAATAGGAAGGTAGGGACGCAAACAAGCCTCAAATAACGAGCTGAGGTAAGTCAGAAAGGTCTCTTTCTCATATCGACGACCTCGAAAAAGAAAACAACCCGTATTCGTCACTCCATTGCGCATATATTCAAAACATACATTCATATCCAAAAAATGATCCTGATAGGATAAAAAAACACCATTGTTGTTAAATAGCTGGTATGCATGATCCGTTAATTGGATGTAATTACGGAACGATATGACTGGGAACAACTTCTTGAGCGTATCAACGAAATCTCTCATATCAGCAACAAAATCGGTCCCTTTCGCTATCATATAGTTATACACAATCTCGATTTGTTGATTTGAAGTAGGTTCTGCAAGATAAGACGGTCCTTCTTTCACATTTTGAAAAGCACTTTTTTCTAGTTCAAGGTCATCATACTGTCCTTCGGCTTTCGCTAACCCTACTTTTCCATTTAGAAACAACCGAAGAGTAGTTTGGTTTACTTGATTCATTTCAACATGATGCAGGTTAGAATTTTCAATTCTGGCAACTTGCTCTTTTTTGATTACTTGATAGTACTCTTTAATCATGACATTACCGTTCATCTTCCTTTTATCTTATTCATTGTTTCCCGTATACATCTCCTAATTGTAGCATAAAAAGGAGTTGCAAACTGACTATTCATAGCTATTATCAACAATAAACAGGAGGATGATTGAATCAAAATGTGGTTAAAACAGGTCCGTTTATACCATCCGAACCTCCGGCAGTATCACCTATGCTGTGTTCATATTCAGCAAAATTGTGTAAAGGAAATCCTGCCGTTTATAGATAGCCCCGCATCGGATGAGGAAGTCGTTTCACTAGAAGGACATTATCTTTACCCTGGTTTTGTTGATTCTCATTGTCATCTATTGGGATTCGGCACATCCTTACTAGAAAGCAATCTTTTTGATTCTGCCAATCAAAGCGTGTGGAAGAGTCGAATGGAGAATGACCAGAGAGATGTTCTGATTTACAGAGGATGGGATGAACATAAAACTG
>Ga0302252_1000612_pt1 | contig 28645 bp, 34 predicted proteins | sample AAG_RA_Leu_MG_FD_193511 | JGI IMG/M metagenome (GOLD analysis project Ga0302252, IMG submission 193511) | Enriched activated sludge microbial communities from anaerobic digester in WTTP, New Holstein, Wisconsin, United States - AAG_RA_Leu | ecosystem: Engineered > Bioreactor > Anaerobic >... | reverse complement strand
AAGCAAGGCAAAATGCAGAAAAAGAGGCTACATAATGGATGAATTGACCTAAAAACAACCATAAAGATTGAAAATATTAACGCAGGAATTTAAAGCTCTTCTAATTGGTGCTAAATCGAAACCCTCACTGGTTGGTTCAAAGTTCTTAACTGATGAATGATCCTTCATGGCAGTCTTACGGTTAGATGCAACGCGATTGATAGCCCTGATTGCCAGATTGGCAGAAAGACCAAACTTAGCTCGAACATCTTGGTATACAATGCCCTGAATACGGACCTTATTTCTGAGCTTAGCAGGCGTATTCTGGTTTATCCAATTGCAGGCATCCGCAAAGGCTTTCAGAGTATCCTCCATCTCTTCGGCCTGGGAGTCTGTTGGACTTAACTTGCATCGGACGGTTAACACCTGCTCAGTCATCAGTAGGCAGTATAGTCACTAAGTGATATATAGGTTTTGGTGGGCTACTTACGGCTTTCCTCCCCGCCCTGAAGAGCGGGGCTTCCAGCCTGTGTTTATGTGAAAGCCTGTTGTCCATGAGAAATGAATCCGAACGGTTGCTGTTTGGCGGCCGGACATAGGCAAAGCCGTCAATACGGCATTTTATGATCGTTTAGATCGATTAGATCATTTTTTAAAGCATAGCTAATCCAATCAAATCGATATCTGCGCTATGAAGAGCCCCTTGCTTCTCGTCAAGTCGTCAATAATATCTGAGCTGAAAAATGGTCCATGTTATGCAATAAAAATTATATATTACAAAATCACACGCTTGATTATATATAAATAGCTAGAACACTTGCGTACCCAAATTTAGATAAATACTTATACGAATAATGCAAGTATTAAATATGTCAATAAGTGAAGCGTCTGGGGACATTCCCAGAAGAAAGATTCCGAAATTCAGAGCAACAAAGGCACAGCTTAAAGATATGAAAACCGCAGCGGCTATTTTAAACATGCTCTCTGAAAAGCCGGAAGTCCTTAAGAAATTGGGTGATGAATACTTGGAAGCATCCAATGCACCGGAGGAAGAAAGGGATTTTGCAGAGTATGAGTTGAGACAAAATGTGCTTAGGACCTTGACTGAGAACATAAAGCAAATCCCAGAAGAAGAGCTCGAAAGGAATATCGACATCGTATTAGGCCCATGGTGGCCATGGTGGCCTAGATATAGAATGCCACCAATAATCAAGGATTACGGCTATTATTGGTCTGGGGAGGGTATTGAGTTTCAGCCGCGAGGATTGGAGATGAGAAGGCAACGAAGAAGATAATAAGCCGACGAAGAGGATGATCCAGATAAAAAGCTGATGAAGAGGACAGTCTAAATGCCGCAAGAGATCGAGTACGATCAACCCGCAGTCGCCACTTTTTCGCCTCTGAGGTCTAAGGATGCTGAAGATCCGTATAGAGATCTGATCAATAATATAGGTTCCATCTTAAGCGAAAGAAAGTTGATCAAAAGCGAGGTGGTATTGCCCAAAAAGGAGAAATTGGTGGTAAATTATCCGGACTACGCATTTGCTCATCCTATTCGCTTGCATCCCTCATGTTGGGTAGATGATGGAGATCATCTTGCAGGCGTACACCCTAAATCCAGTCTTCCCTTTTTTATTAACTCTTCTGGCTCAATCATTTGTCGCCTTTGCACAGGAAAAAATAGTATTAAAGAGATACAAAAAGAGCTCAAAGAAATCTGGTTTTCAGTTGCCGATGATGTATTATTAAGGGATGGACTATCCTTCCTGATGCTGCTGGAAGAGATGAATCTAATAGAATTTGTGGGGCGGAAAATTGAAGGTACTGCTCATTAATCCCCCTGGTTGGGTTGGAGATAGAATCCCGTTAGGTTACGATCTAGTGCCATCGGTGCCTTTGGGTTTGGGCTACCTTGCATCAACTATGGAATCTGAAGGCATAACTGCTAAGATCGTTGACATGGATTGGGGTGGTTTTTCCAAAGAGGAATTAGTCGATATGATATCGAAATTCGATCCTGATATCATAGGAATAACATCCTTCACCTCCAATTATGCAAATGCTGTGGACATTGCCAAAGCAGCAAAATCGCACAATCCTAATATCAAAATAGTATTCGGTGGCGTACATGCTACATTCATCCATCGAGATGTGTTGCACACGATTCCTGAAGTGGACATAGTTGTTCGATATGAAGGAGAGCGAGCGATATGCGAAATCTGTGATGCTCTGGATAGGGGAAGAAAGCTAGAAAATGTCAAAGGAATCAGCTTTCGCCATGATAATCGGGTATTTTCCACACCACTTAGGCATAGGATAGAGAATCTTGATAGCATACCATTCCCCGCTTTTCATCTATTGGAGCCCTCGATTGAGCATTACATAGGGGAGGGAAAAGAGAAGGGCTTTCCCATAATAACTACTCGAGGATGCCCCTTCAATTGCATATTTTGTTCCACAGCAGCACTTCACGGTCGCAAATACCGTACAAGAAGCGCAAATAATGTCTTAGATGAGATGGAATTTGTACAAGATAAATACAAAATAAATGTAATCAGCTTTGCAGATGATAATTTCACCATGAAACGAAATAGAGTTATCGAACTATGCAGAGGCATTAAAGAAAGACATCTCGATTTTGAATGGGGTTGCAGCGCCAGGGTGGACTTATTATCAAAGGATTTATTGGAGGTGATGAATTCCTCTGGCTGCAAAAATATATTTTTCGGTATAGAATCCGCATCTCAAAGGGTACTTGATACGGTTAAGAAGGGCTTTAGCATTGAGAAAGCAAAGGAGATGGTAAAGCTCACTGAGAAAATGGGAATAAAAACACATTGTTCATTTATCCTAGGCTTGCCGAACGAGACCGTGGAATCGATAGACGAGATGATCAGATTTGTTGAAGAGACTATGCCATCGGGAAGAGTGCTTCCTAACGTTTTGGAAATACTTCCCGGCACCGAGCTATGGGATAAAGAGAGCGAATATTTTGGAAATACGCCATCCATACCAGCTGCAGACATAATCAGAGTTCAATTGGAGCTTTTCTACAAATTCTTTGAGATAAGTTCAAAAGGGAGGGAATTGCTTACGATTGAGCCACCAGATATTGAGATCATTGGCGGATCGACTGCATTTGCGCAGACGCAAATGTAAATGGATATAATCCAATAATAGTTCTAATAATATTTTTATATAGTTAATGTGATAATTGCGGGCCGGCCCCGCAGGCTTGTTCAAGAGCAGAAGAGGCGCTGGCCATCTTCGAGCAGATCGAGAGCTCCTGCGCGGAGCGTGTGCGGAGGCAGCTGGCGGAATGGCCGGGATAAGGTGGCAAGGGCATGTCCAGGGACTATCCCGCTCTATAATTATGGCCCTAGATAGCAGAAACGTCGTTGAACATCAAGCATTCAGCCAATTTCGCATTTACATCTCGTTTGAGATCATCATCTGCTTTCCCGAGTATGCCCTCAATGAACATCTTCTCCAGGGTCGCTATCTTGTCGATTAGGAGCCAAGACTCCTCTTTCAATCCTGTTGCTTTGAAGGAGAGCGTGCCTTTGCGTATTAACAAATCCGATGGCAATGGAGGATCTGGACGTTGTGTAGTCATGGGGGCTATGGTCACATCCAAATGTCCTTCATGAAGGACTAAAGCAGGCCTCAGCTTTGTGGAACTGAGATCTGTAAAAGGAAAGTGAACTAAAACTATGCTTCCCTTAGGCATTCTGGGAACTTGCATGCTACCTGAATCTGACTTTAAGATCCTCTACGGTATAAATATCAGGCTCATTTTCGAGAAGCGAGGCTAAAGCCCTCTCGGATAGTCTCATAAGGCCTCTGGTAATTGCTCTGTCTTCGCCAAGCTCCGACAGATCGCAAGGAAGTTGCGAGGTCTCCCCTGAACTCTCACACATAGATACTACTTGTGGATTCTTGATATTTAAAACATGGGTGGAAAATAGCCTGCTATCGAGAGTTGAGCGAGTTCCTGGACCTGAGCCGGTCAGAGCTACCCAGATCATCCTACCTGAGCATCAAATCCAGAAAGGCTTATCATTTCAGCCCTCTCAACACACCATCAAGGATGTGATGCAGATGGATCCATTAACGCTGGCCGTCATAGCCGCCCCGTTTGTGGCCAAAGGGGCGGAAGCCTTCTCCAGCTCGGCAGGCGATAAGCTGGGCGCAAAGGTCGGGGAGCTATGTCAGGCGGTGATAGACAAGTTCAGGGGCGACTCCGATGCAGAGGAAACTCTGGCCCTCGCCCAGAAGAGGCCGGACTCCAAAGGGCAGCAGAGTGCGCTCGAAGAGATTCTGGCGGAGAAGCTAAAGGACGACCAGGATTTCGCAGCAAAGGTGCAGAGGCTGGTGGACGATCTGCAGAAAGGAGGCGGCGGCAGGACGGCCTTCGACCAGCGGGGCCAGACTGTGCACGGCTCGCAGACCAATATTGCGGGAAATGTCAACAGGCCTGTTCTCTCTGGAAACTTCAGCGGCCCGGTGAACACGGACAAATCCAAGTAAAAGCGAACCATGCCAGATAATAAATCCCGTTTCGACCAGCGTGGCCAGAAGGTGATCGGCCAGCAGATCAATGTGGCAGGGGACGCTACTCTCCCGCCTCCTCCTCTGGTCCTCGTCCCTCACCTGCCCGCTCCACCAAGGGACTTCACCGGCCGGGACGAGGAGCTAAAAGACCTTCTGGCAGACTTTGATCGGGGAGCCACCATCACCGGCCTGCGTGGCATGGGAGGCATCGGCAAGACGGCTCTAGCTTACGAATTAGCCGAGAAGCTTGCCAGGCGCTATCCTGACGGCCAGATCCTGGTCGAGCTGAGGGGCACGGGCCCGGAGCCCATGACCCCAGCCGAGGCCATGGCCAAGGTTGTGAGGATCTATTATCCGGAGGCTAAGCTGCCAGGGAGCGAGGCGGAGTTGGCCAGGATCTACCACTCTCTCCTTCACGACTTGCGTGTGTTGATGCTGTTGGACAATGCCTTTAACGACCGACAGGTGCGTCCTCTTTTGCCGCCAGCGGGCTGCGGAGTGATTGTAACCTCCCGCCGCAAGTTCACCCTCCCCGGTCTGGTGCCAATGGACCTGGATGTCCTGCCGGAGGATAAGGCGGTGGAGCTTCTGCTGAGATTATGGAATCCCGAGGCATCGCCATCCACAGAACAACTTAAAGACAAAGATCTGAGCAGAATTGCATGCCTCTGCGGCTACCTGCCTCTAGCGCTGAGGGCAGCGGGAAGCTTGCTGGCCAACAGCCCTGACCTGAGCCCGGCTCAGCTAGCCCGAGATCTGCGGGACGAGCGCACCCGGCTGAAGCGCATCGGCAAGGAGGGCGTGGACCTGGATGTTGAATCCAGCTTCGGCCTGAGCTACAGCCGTCTGACTGAAGAGACCGCCCGCGTTTTTCTCCTGCTCTCCGTCTTCCCTGCGGGCTTCGATGCCGCTGCAGAAGAGGTGGTCTGCCGGGACGAGGGTCACCGGCACCTGAGAGAGCTGATGCGCTGGAGCCTGGTTGAGTACCAATCACTGGGCGTAGAGTACGGGAGATATCACCTGCATGACATAGTGCGAATCTATGCCGCCTCCTGCTTGCAAGCCGGGGAGATGGGGGAGGCGGAAGAGCGCCATGCTGAACACTACTGGAGAGTACTCTCTGCTTCCAATGAGCAATACAAGCAGGGTGGGGAGAACCTCCTAGCAGGTCTGGCGCTTTTCGATCGGGAACGAGCCAACATCCTGGCAGGATGGAGCTGGGCGGAGAGGAACCTTAAGGATAGCCGTGCTGCCGACTCGCTCTGCAGCTCCTACCCAGGTGCAGGAGCATATGTGCTGAATCTGCGCCTGCATCCTCAGGAACAAATTCGTTGGCTGGAGACGGCCGCTGATGCGGCAAAACAAATGCAGGATCGAGGCGCTGAGGGCGCACACTTTGGTAACATAGGCTTGGCTTATGCCGACCGAGGCGAGACGGGAAAAGCCATCGTCTACTACCAGCAGGCCCTGACCATCACCAGGGAGATAGGGAACCGACAGGACGAAGGTGCTATACTAGGCAACCTGGGACGGGCCTACGCCAATCTAGGAGAGCCGCGTAAAGCTATCGAACATCACGATCAGGCACTGACCATATTTAAAGAGATAGGGGACCGGCGGGACGAAGGTACTACGTTGTGCAATATAGGCATTGCCTATGCCGCCTTGGGCAAAATCCACAATGCCATAGAGTACTTCGAGCAGGCTTTCGCCATTGCTAGGGAGATTGAGGAACGAAGGAATGAAGGAATATGCCTAGGCTGCCTGGGCCAAGCCAATATCAATCTAGGCGAGATCCGAAAAGCCATCGACCACTACCAACAGGCTCTTGCCATTGCCAGGGAGATCGGAGATCGACGGAGCGAAGGAAATTCATTGGGCAGCCTGGGCACAGCTTATAAAAATTTAGGGGAACCGCACAAAGCCATCGAGCACTACGATCAGGCTCGGACCATTTTTAGAGAGATCGGGGATTGGAGGGGCGAAGGAAACTCCATCTGGAACATGAGCTTGGTCCTGAATGGCCTAGGGAATCGAGCCGAGGCCGTGAAGCTAGCAGGAGAGGCGTTGGCCATCTACGAGCAGATCAAGAGCCCGATTGCGGAGCGTGTGCGGCTGCAACTCGCGGAGTGGCAGAGGTAGAAAAGTCTCGTAAAGAGCTCTTTCATGCAGGAGGAGCCATCCCTGAGACAGGGCAACCACTTTTTCATTTATTGCAGAAGCAAGCTACATACTGTTCGTTTGTGAATCCTGCCTTTTTATCAGCCTTTTAAGAAGGCCCAACTCCAAGATCTCTATCTCTATGAACAGGCATTGATAAATGGATGTCGCTTCCTTCTTTGATAAAGATATAGTGACTGCCTTCAATATGATTTATTGTCCAGCCTGCGATCGAATTATGCTATCTTAAGCCGCCTCGCTGCGTCCTTGAGCCGGGATTTCAGGCACCCAATTATTGCCTCGTTTATGTTTTCCAGAGCATCCTCAAGGCCCTCTCCTTCAGAAAGGCATCCTTTAAGGTCTGGACACTCGGCAACATATATGCCTTCATCGTCCTTCTCTATGATAATGTTGAATTCCATTGCATTGCTGATTCTTCAACTACTTCCCCAGTATCTCCTTATGCGCCTCCCTGAATCCGGGGTCCCTCATCTGGCATGAGCACTTCCCCTTGAACCAGGGGTAGCGGGTCATCTCTCTCCAGATCTCTTCCAGGCTTTTCTCTTTGATGTTTCCAAAGCCCAGAGGCATATAGGCGCAGGGCAGGGCCACTCCGTCTCCATCAACATGAATCCATCTTCTCCCGGCAAAGCAGCCGAACATCTCCGGGCTCAACAGATACGGCAGTGCGGAGACTCTGGGGCCCTCCATTCTGTTCTTCTCCTTGTGGAAGCTCTCCAGCCTGGCCACATCCCCAGATGTAAGCACCTCATCCTCATGGGTTGCCCAGCGGCCTACAGCCACAATCTCGTAGAGGGATAGCTCTTGCACCCCCAGCTCTGCAGCCAGACTGAATGCATCCTCCAGATAATCGATATTGTGGGGGGAGGTCACCATGAACAGGTCCACCAAAAGGCCCGCTTCCAGGGCATTGCGAACCCCGGATAAGGCGTCCTGAAAAGCACCTTTGCGCCCCCGGAAGCGGTCGTGCTGCTCTTCGATGGGGCTATCTATGCTAATCCTCACCGCATACAGTCCCGCCTCTTTCAGCTGCCTGGCCAGCTCTAAAGTTAAGTGATAGCCGCTGGTGAAGCTGGTGGCCACTGCTCGCTGGTCGACAGAAGAAACCAGATCGGGCAGATCCTTACGGAGCATGGGCTCTCCACCGTCGAAGGTCACCAGATACGAGCCCATATCCAGGGCCTGGGAGATCGCCCCCTTGATCACGTCGCTTGAGAGTATCTGCCCCTGACGGGAGGGGGCGGAACAGTGCAGGCAATCGTTGGGGCAGGCCTTCACTACCGCAATGGAGAACTGGTCGGGCACCGGCCGGCGGATCATCGCCCCCACCTGAGCATTGAGCATGCGGTCGAAGGCAACGCTTGGGGCGGGAGGAATCCAGGTGGAAAAGATGAACCTGTCCGGGCCGGAGCTGATGGATTTCTCCGTGGCAAAGACCTTATTGATCTGGTCGATTATCGGTTTCGCCAGAAGGGCAGCCGGGCCGCGGGCAGAAAGACGGATTCCTTCCCCCGTTCCATCAGCCGAGGCCTCGATCTTCAGCAGAGGCTTTTTTGCGATCTGCATCTTTGCAGTCCCCGGCAGGTCATCTCATCCACTATCTCCCGGAGCTGGAGCTTTTTCTCTTCATCTCCATTCAGGGCCTGGAGGGCGCTTTTGGCCTGGTTGCAGTGATCATCGGTGACTTTTATGCACATCTGCACCACGTTGGCGGTATCAGATCCAATGTCCGAATCAGCATCAAAACCAGCATCAGAATCGGTATCATGAGAAGCTGAACGAGAGCTTCGGCTGGCATAGATCTTGGGAAGGGTGACCGAGGTCTTCTGGGAGGACTTCCCCTGATCTAGGCCCAGGAACTCCTCCAGGTCATCGAGGACCTGATAGCCCAGGCCCAGATGCAGCCCATAGCTCTCCAGCCTGGCCACATCCTCTTCCCCTGCCCCGCTGATCAGCCCACCGATCTTGGCCGAGGCGGAGAAGAGGGAGGCCGTTTTTCTGGTGATGCACTGATAGTAATCCTCAGGCGAGCCCGCGCAGGAGAGGTCCATCAGTTCCCCCTCGGACATGTCCATGCAGGCCCGGGAGAACGCCCTTATCACCGGCTGGCTGTATCCGGATATCAGGTCGATCGACCTGGAGATGAGCCAGTCGCCCGCCAGGAGCGAAGCCTCCGGACCAAAACGCTCCAGAGCACTGGGCGAGCCCCTTCTCTCTATGCCATGATCCAGAATATCGTCATGCACCAGGGATGCAGCATGGACCAGCTCAATGGCCAGAGCAGCGCTTATGGACTGGGCAGGAGGGGTGCCGAGAGCCTCTGCAGAGAGAATAAGAATGAGCGGCCTGACCCTCTTTCCCGGCGCGGAAAGCACATAGCTCAGTATCTCCCCCAGAGGGGAATCGGGCAGGTCCCTCACCAGTGCGGCAAGCTCTTTATTGATGAGATGGTACTCATCCCGGGCGGAGAACATCGATCCAAGTAGTCTCGGCCAGGCTATTTAGCTTTTGCTGAGGAAGACATTGAGGCGATGGATCGAATATCAATAACTATTAATAGTAATCAATCACCTTGATATTTAAGAAAATTTTGGGAGGAGGAGTAGATGCACAAAAAAATGATATTGCTTTTGCTCATCACCTGTGCGGTTTTTGCAGCAAATTCAATGGCCCAAGAGCCAGCAGAACTCAATAAGAATATTCTGATGAAGGAAATTTCCGCTCCAGACTCTTTAGCTGCCTCAGCCACACCAGCCAAAGTCCCTTCAGCGATTGCAGTGGTTGATACTGCTCAAGCATCAGCAGTCGCTCCCCTTGCGGGAGCAGATCTCAGACCTGCATTATGGGTGGATTGTTATACTGGAGATTTTGAAGATGTCTTGGCGAGAAGAGGTTTCCTCTTTGTAAGGAATATATATGTTTATGTATATAATAGCGGAACTAGAGCAAGCAGTGCTGCAGTAGGGAAAATTGAATTCTTCGATGTATTGACAGATAGAAATGTAGTATCTGAGTTCAATGTGGATCCAACTGAATCCAAGAAATGGGGAAATATTCGTCCAAGAAATAGTGTAGCAGGACCTTTCATCATCAAGAAGGATACAGGAATTACTGCCAGCGTCACTTTCCGCCCCACCTCTACCAGCCCATCAAAGACCAGGACGATCATAGAAAAAGAATGCAGCATTCTTATTTGATCTTCCATTAAATATTCATTTTTTTTAAAACATAAATCAAAGTAGTCTGTTAGACTCTATTTTTGCGCACCTTCCCGCAACCACCCGGAATCCCTCCCGATCCAGCCGCTTTATGGCCTCTGGGCTCTCTGTTCCCGGCTGCATCCAGAATACCCCAAAGCCCTTCTTCTTCGCCTCCTCGGCCAGTGCGGGGACGGCAGAGGGCCGACGGAAGACATCGACGATATCGATATCTTCCGGGACGTCCTGGATGGAGGCTAAGACCTTCTCGCCCAGGATGGTCTGGCCGGCGCAGTTGGGGTTCACCAGATAGAGCTTGAAGCCGTGCCTTTTCAGGACCTCGGATACGAAGTAGCTGGGCTTGTATGGGTCAGGAGAGATGCCGACTACACAGATGGTGCGGCAGCTGGTGAGGGCATCTTTCAGGTCTTTGTCATCTCTTAGTATGGCCATGAGATCTGATATGGCCGGGATAGGATAAATAGGGTTGCCACTATCTCTCTTGGCTCTTCGCTGTATCGAGTGGGTAGCGGGATAATTAACCCTGGTGGTTTACGGAATACGGAATAAAACCGCAGAGGCGCAGAGCGCACGGAGTACGAACGAACGGAGACGACTATTTGCTCATAAATATGCTATTTTTTTCAAGTGCTGGTAATAAGGTAAATTTCCACGTCTCTGCGAACTCTGCGTCTCTGCGGTTAATATTCGTAGCTGAATATTCAAATACATGGTAGTTACGGAATAAAACCTCAGAGTCACAGAGCGCACAGAGGATCATGAAAAATTTCGAATTCCTGTGACTAGCGCACGAACCCACACCAAATAGCGAGGAGCCTCTATCTTCTTTGTGCCTATTTGTCTCTCTAGTAAAATCGGGATGCTTGGGCCTCACCACAAAGGCGCAAAGGCACAAAGAAAAACTTTCTGCAGTACATCGCCCATACAATGAGGCATTGCGTGGAGGCGGGAACACCGCCGCGCGAAACACCACCGTCCAAAGATCGATTGATAGTTACCCTCAACTCTTCTTGCAGAGCACCTTGTCCAGGAATATCAGGTTCTCCGGGGACTCGGTCAGTCGGACCCGATCTCCTTTCACATCAACTACCGCGTCCAGCCGGGTGAAGTGGACCTGAGACACCCTGACCAGGGGCTCGCATCGGGCCTGCAGGTGAGCCCGGAATCCGTCCATCATCCCTCCGTCTCCCATGTAGTCCACCAGGCGACGGAAGAGCTTGGGGAGGATCACCACATTCTCGGTAAGGGGCTCCAGGCCAGGTACAGAGAAGCCTTTTGTGGTCAGGTCGAATGGCCATACCCCCCGTTCCTCGGACCTGGCGTGGGCCATGGCCCGGGTCAGGGGAAGGCGAAGGTCGGAGAAGAGGCCGTTGTAATAGGTGGGATAGGCGAGACCCCGAGCAATGAGGCCGTAGTTGAGGCTCCGCTTCAGTATCGACTCATCTAAGATGACCTCGGAGCCGTCTCTATGTTCGATTCCGCCGGCAAAGACGAAGGCCACAGGCCGCCGGTTTGCCTCGGTGCTTCTGGCCAGGATATAGCCCTCGGTCTCGTCTTGGGCCTTGATTACCCTGCTCTGGCTCTCATCCCACACCACCTCATCGATTCCCAGATATGATAGCAGATATCGGCAGGCCGCTCTCGCCAGCTTCATGGGCTGGTGGTATCCCTGATAGTGAGTCTCTAGGGCGTCCACCCCCTCTACGCGCAGCTGGGCATGGCCGCGAGCATTCAATTCCGCCGCCGGGCCGGAGAGCTTTTTCCAGTTATCAGGATTCCTGGCTCGAAAGCGGATTGAATCGCCATCAGGGCTGTAGCCCTTGACGTGAAATGTCCCCTTTATCAAAAAGAATGCCATTCATATCATCCTAAATATCTTTTGATATACCTATTTTTAGTACTGCATAATTTTTAGGATTTATAGTTTATTATCGAGAAATAGAATATTCAAAGAGGGATCGAATTGATTTCTACGCCAGCTGTGCCCAGCCCAAAGCGCGCTCCTTCTTCGCAGCTCTGCCCTTTTCGCAAGTCTATCTGCAATAACCTTTTTCCCCAATTAGCGCCAATGCAACAAATATGTCCCCCAGCCTCGCCATCCACCGCGGCCTGAAGCGTGCAGAGATCGACCTCGCTGCCACAAACAACGAGGAGCGGATCCAGTGACATCGTAAAGGCTGCAAAGCCAGCAGGAAGATTAAATAGTTGGCATAGTATGTCATATCTAATGGCGGAGTAGTTGGTTGGCTTGTTATGATAATCCTGAGGTCGCAGAAATGATGTCAATTGCCAAGAGGCCTGCAATGGAGGACCCTGGGAACGGCAAGGAGTTTATAGAGGGCATTCTGATAATTTTTCAATTATCTGGATCCGGATCGATTAATTGAACGGTGAGTCGCAAAATTTAAATTCAGAAAGATAAAATAGATATAATAACCTGTAGTTTCCAAGTTTTTGATTTTGCATACGCAATGCAGTAAAGAGGTAAAGCACATGTTATTAAATAGCAAAATATTAGCACAAAAGAGATATTTATCGCTAGTCAATTATGTAAAAATTGAATTCAGTTTATAAAGTTGGTGGTTGAAGTGAAAAACTTGGAAAGTACAGTAATAACAAATGATTTAGAGAAGCACAATGAAGCTGACCGTGATGCTTGAACCAAGTGAGGAAGGAGGATTTACTGTGCTGTTTCCTGCCCTTCCCGGATGTATTAGCGAGGGGAGTACCCGCGAAGAGGCATTGAAAAACATTCAAGAAGCTATTGAATTGTATCTTGAACCTGTGGAAGATGACCTGGTACTGCAATCGGAAGCTGAACTTTTGGAGCTTGTGGTATGACCAAAGTTCCCAGCCTTGGATACGACCAAGTCGTGCGAGCGCTGCAGAGAGACGGTTGGATTGTAGTTAGGCAGAAAAGAAGTCATAACCGTCTCCAGAAGCACACCTCTAACGATAACGAAATTCTCAAGCTCACCGTCCCTTCACATAATCCCATTCTCCGTTCAACCCTTTCCCATATCCTAAAGCAAGCACGACTATCTGTTGATCAATTTATTGAATTGCTATAAAGGGCCAATCCGTTGCCTTATAACTGTATGTTGCGTCCGGATCGAAAGGACAAAGAAATGAGTGAAATATAAGGAGTATAGCATTAATCTCATTCCCTCGCCGATGGGGCAGGGCGATGATCACATCTTCTTTATTCAGGCCCGAAATCTGGCAGGCCCCCCGCGATTCCCGAAAAGATGGTGTGCCGCCCAGATATGGGCGGATAACTTAATCCTCGATGGGTGCTCATTCGCATTCGCGTTCTATAGACGCATTCTTGCATCATATCAAGCAATTGGTTAAAAAAGCTACTTTTCAGGTTTTTCATCCTTCTTGCATTAGCAATTTGTTTATGAGAGTTTAACTCATTGTCCACTCGGAGGTTCACTCCAGTTTTTTCCCATATTCAGGATCAGGACATCAAGAAAATTGCATCGAGCAAAATCAAACGTCATCTAAGATGCCGTTAACACTCTCTTTCCTGAGAAGAAATGCCATTCCAGGAGTTATCATGCTTGCTGGAAAAGTGGAGTGAACCCCTCCGAGTGGACAAAAAGTTAAGCAATGCCGACTCATGGAGGGAAGTGCATGAAGAAGACCAGGCGGCGTTACGACCGGGACTTCAAGATATCAGTATTAGCCGAACTTGAGGCAGGCAAGCCACTTGCTCAGATCGCCCGCGAATATGGCATCCATCCGAGTCTTCCTTGCCGATGGAAGGCAGAGCTGGCTGAAAATCCCGAAAAAGCATTCATGGGTAACGGAAACAAGTACAAAGATCAGGCGAAGATTGCAGAATTGGAGAGACTTCTGGGCCAGGCTCATGCTGAAATTGACCTTTTAAAAAAAGCCTTCGCCATGACCCAGAAGAAGGTCCGCGAGGAGAGACGAAAGCCGATGTTGAGGGACGACATATGATCATTCAGGAAGCTCAATCAGATGGCCTTCTGTTGCCAATATCTCACTCCTGCTTGGCGCTGGATGTGAGTCGCAGCGGTTACTACGAGTGGTTGAAGCGGTCCGAAAAGTTCACTGCGGAGAATAGCGAATCTTCGGATCTGGTTAACCAGATTCAAGAGATAGCTTTGGAGTTTCCTTATTACGGGTACAGGAGAATTACAGCAGAACTTCAAAATCGCGGCTATGCGGTCAACCATAAGCGCGTGCTGAGGCTCATGCGCCAGGAGAAGTTGCTTTGCTATAAGAAGAAGTTCAAGCCGGTAACAACCGATTCCACTCATGGTCTGCCGGTCTATCCTAACCTTCTAAAAGGCAGGGAAATCACGGGACTGAACCAGGCATGGGCTTCTGATATCACTTATGTCCAGCTGCAGCACGAGCATATCTTTCTCGCGGTTATCCTGGATCTCTACAGCAGAAAGTGCATCGGGTGGGAGCTGAGCAGGAGCATAAGAAGCGATCTGGCCATGAGTGCTCTGGCAAAGGCATTGAAGAACCGTTCCAAGGAATCCCTTGAGGGTCTTATTCATCATTCTGATCAAGGCGTTCAGTATGCGTCCAAGGATTATGTAGACTGTCTTAAGGCGCATGACATCCAGATCAGCATGTCGAGAAAAGGAAATCCTTATGACAATGCTTTTGCTGAGAGTTTTATAAAAACACTGAAGGTCGAGGAGGTATATCTCAATGAATATGAGACATTTGAAGATGCATTCAGGAACATATGCAACTTTATTGAAAATGTGTACAACCATAAGAGGCTGCATTCAGCTCTCAATTACAGATCTCCGGTTCAGTTCGAAGTGGAGGTTGCCTTAAATACCATTGCTTAACTATTTGTCCATTATCAGGGGTGCAGTCCATTGGGAAAGCTTCAGACCGCCGCTCGAAGCTATGTACAGAAACAATACCGAATGCGGCGGTCGACCGAATCTCGATGTGATCGTGATGCTCAAGTCGCTTTTCCTTCAACAGCTTTACAATCTATCCGATGAGTAGCTTGAACGCGAAATTGCCGATCGCATTTCGTTTAGAGTGTTTCTTGGGACAACGGAGACTGTTCCAGATTCCACAACGATTTGGAAATTTAGAGAACGCCTTGCTGAGAAAGGAGTAGACCAGAAAATATGGGCTGAGATGCAAAGGCAGCTTGATGCCATGAAACTCAAGGTGCAAAAGGGAATCATGCAGGATGCCACTTTCATAACATCGGATCCTGGCCATGCCAACGCAGATACTCCTCGCGGCGATGAGGCCAAAACCCGCGTCATCCAAGCGTTGATGTTTGGAGCTTTCAATAGAACGCAGATACTCCTCGCGGCGATGAGGCCAAAACCCGGCGAAGTAAAGATGGAGCGTGGGCGAAGAAAGGAACTAAATCCTTTTTCGGCTATAAGCTGCATGATGCCATGGATGAGAAATTTGGTTTGGTTAGAAGGATCGAGGTCACGGCTGCCAATGTCCATGATAGTCAAGTAGATTTAGCAGAAGAAGGCGAAGTTCGATATGCTGATAAAGGATATTATGGAGCGAAGACAAAAGGATATGATGCAGCCATGAAAAAGGCAACGCGGGGGCATCCTTTAAATTACAAAGATGAAATGCGCAACAAGCGGATCTCAAGCAAAAGATCGCCTGTTGAGAGGTTCTACGCTTTCATCAAATGTGTCTGCAAGTCGGGACATGTCGCTGTTACCACGATTCCAAGGGTTAGAGTCAAGATGATAATCACAGGTATCGTTTTCAATGCTTATCATTTGGCCTCGGCCAAATGCAAATTGCAGGCATAGCGGTAGCTATCGAAAAAGTATGAAAAATCTGATGAAAATGAGAGATTCCGGAGGCAAGAACAGAGAAAACTAGATCGAAAGCGTAAAAATATTGGCGGTGTTCGTTATGGGGACCATCGACCTTAAGTTAATCGGAATTCTCCAAAGTATCACATCTCTTGACTATGCGATCGAATTCGGCTCCAACGAAGATCGCTCCAGCGGTAAGATTTGTGAAATAGGTTATGAGCCTCCAGAGTCCTACCAGAACTCCAAGAAGATAACTGGGAACAAACATGGAATAAAGATAGCTCATGCTGACCTCAGCTATACCACTCCCTCCCGGGGTTAAGGGAGCCAAACTGATTAATGATACTATTATCTGAGCAGTGATTGAGGAAATTAAGCTGGGATTTCTGCCCAGACCGACGAGCAGAACAGACGGAATAAGAAACTCGCAAGCCCATAGAATTATAGTAACAACGAATAAAGTTGGCATCCTGATTCTTTCTCCTGCAAGCGTGATGACCGCCTCCCGGAATAACCAGATTTGCTTTTCCACGGCAGTTAGAGTCTTTCCACCTTTCGTCTTTCCTCGAACCCAATTTATTAGTTGTTTTATGCTTTCTGGGTTGTGGATTAGCATCCAGAGGAAGATCATTAGAAGAATTAGAATTCCAAGAAAAGCCGCTCCTACTTTTAACCCAAGTCCCGGCACCAACTCTTTCAGGAAGAAGCAGACGACCAATGCTGATAGGAGGAGAATGCTATCGAGAAGTCGCTCTGCCAATACGATAGCCATCGCAGAGCCATAGCTAAGGCCGTTATCAGCAAGCATTTTGATCCTCATTGGTTCGCCACCTACAGATGATGGGGTAAGCGAGGCGAGGAAGTTTGAGGCAAGCGTTGTCTTGAAAGCCAAATAGAAACTGATCTTGTGTCCAATGATAAATGCCAGAAGCTGTATTCTCAAAGACCCGAAAAGCCATGAGAGTAAATGAAGAGACAAGGCCAAAAGCACAAACTTGACTCCAATACTTGTAAGTACATCATAAGTTATAACAGTGTTTGTTAATTTTAGAATAATAATGATAACGAAGAAACTTATGAGTGATGGTATGAGGACACCCATAGCTCCACTTTTTCTATAATTGAAAGACATACTTCATCTCCTTGGTTCGAAATGCAGATTAGGCCACGCTAAAAAGCGAATATATTATAATTCACCATCTGATTTCATCATATTCAAGCACCTTAAAACAGAATATGCCGATCTATTAACCCCCAACACATCTCTTTTCGGTGTCGGTTCCAACGCAATATAAATTTTTTATTGGAATAATTATATCCCCAAAACCAGAATTAATGCCCCAAGATGCATTTTCAGGAATTAATTCTTGGTAATGTATCATATTTTCTTCGATGTGTGGAATTGTTTTGATTATTTCATCGAATGCTTTTTTCCGTATCATTGACCCATTATATTCGCTGGGACGCGTAAATGCGAAACTTACAAGCTGCTTTCCGTTAGGTGCCAGTGACGAATCATAATTTGAAGTAGGAACAAACCAGGCATATGGCTCTGAGTCAATCCACATCTCGGAACCGTATTTCGTAAAGATCTCTCCTTTAAGACCTACCCAGATCGTTAGCGATTTAGCCCTTTTAATAGAAGTCAAATTTTTTATGTACTCTTTTAGCAAGCCATTGACTAGGTTTGGTAAATCTGAGACGAATCCGGAGTAGATAACTGTTTCACATCCGTAATTGTTGTCATTAGTGCAGACTTGCTCTATTCGCTCATCGCTTCCTATCTTTAAAACATTAGCAATCGTTATTATTTTCACTCTGTTCTTAGGAAACGATGATAGGATGGAATTAACTATGTATTGAAGTCCACCCTTTGGATATCCTTGATCTGTGGCTCCATCGGATATTAGCAAGTCATATAACTCTCCAATACAGGGAACCGGACTTGTATTGTGAGTTTTATTATCAATAAATCTTAAAACTGGGGCATTTTCAATCGAAGTGCTAACCATGAAATAACAAATCCAGTCCAAAAATCTTCTCGTCGCGACAGAGATATTTGCGGGAAGAATATACAATATATTAAATAAAGTCGCGATTAGCAATAATCTATCCGTGGTAGGAAGCAAACTGAATGTCATCCAGGCATTAATGCTCCAAGGAAACGGCTTTATCTTGCCACCAGTTCTCACATAGCACTTCCAAAAAGGGACGAACTGGGGGATAACATCAAAATAGCGATCCATTAATTCCCTTAGTGGTCCTCTTTCCAGCCTAGTTATTGTGTGAGGGCCTGTGTCTACACGATACCCATCGACTTCATAAGATCTGCATACACCGCCGATATATTCTTCTTTTTCTAATACCAATACACTTTTGTTTTCTTCCGAAATTGCAAGGGCAGATAATAATCCGCTAATTCCTGCGCCTATCACTACTACGTCGTATTTATTCATAAGTCACCTGATTTTGAGTTGTCCGTTTCCGAAGTTCATTGAAAATCTATGCATATACTGCCTTAGCTGAAGATTTTAGATCACTCATTTGTAAACGTATCTCTGAATACCAGAAAGGAACTTGCTTAACGCTTTAAAGTTCTCCAAGCTATCTATTGCTCTTTGATCAGGGTTACGTATCGGAACATATTTTTTATATTTTAAATATTTTGATATATACAAATTGCTAATCCTTCCGCTGTCCATCATCCCAAGCTCGAAATAATACCTGCATAGTCCAATCGCTCCATATGCCTCAAGTCGCCTTGGTGAAGTCACCACTTTTCTTTGGATCAGAAAATATGTCCGACCCTCTTTTCTTAGCTCTCGACTAAAAAAAGCATCTTCGAGGGCATAATTTTTGAAGCCGCCGACCTTGTAAAAGACGTCCCTTGGCACGCATAGATTTATCCCAATGAGACTAACGTTGTCAATTTTTGAATTTAGCCCTAGATAGCAATTGCTAATATATTCGTAGAATTTTGTTTTGATGTCAGCTCCGTCTAATTCAAACGCCGTAGTCAGCCCGACCACGCCGCTTTCTAGGTACCTGTGAACGGTCTCAAGGTAGTCCTCTTTAATCCTCGTATCCGCGTCTATAAATACTAAATATTTGCCTTTCGCAAACTCTGCCCCTTGATTCCGGCCCCACCAAATCCCCCTTTTTTCTGATACAATTACCTTGTCAGCGTATTTCCCGGCAATCTTGACCGTGTTGTCATTACTTCCCCCGTCTGAAACAATTATTTCATAACCATTTCGTGGAAATGTTTGCTCTGAAATCGATTCTAAGCAAGCCCCTATATAAGATTCCTCATTTAGTGCGGGCACAATGACTGAAAATTCCATAACAATCACTTAGTTAATTCTTCTGATCATTTTTAATCGAAGGCGTTGAACTATATTATGGGAACAAAAAGGGATTATTCTGCCTTCCGGCAGACCATAGTTAATCCCACACTGCTCCAACTTCCCAAATCCATGTTGAATTGATCCTGGGTGGAAAAACCCGATACTGCGAGTCTTCCTATCAGCTCCAGCTCGAAGTCTTTTGAAATGGTATCGAAAAAGGGGTCCCTTCCGGAGGAAGTAACTGCCTGTCTGAGTGTCGGCAGGCCAGTTATCGTTCATCATCCCAACTACGATCCTATCGGCCTTATCGAGGTGGCCGATGGAGTAATGGGATAGAGCCTCGGATATGATCAAAAGGTCCTTCGATGTCATCACGGTGGTTTCATGCATAGTGGATAGGCTCCTTGAAATCTACATCTTTGCAAAACTTTTTCCTCCTAAGGGATCACAACGGTGAATAGAATTGTAAGAACAGAAGGGAATGAGCCTTCCATCAGGCAGAGCATAGTGTATGGCACACCTCTCAAGCCTTTCCAAATCCATGTTGTATAGATCCTGGAAGTGCATTATCCCAATGAAGAGAAATCTAGTGTGGAAATCGATCAAAGCCTCTCTGGCACCCTCTATGAACACATTCAGGATCAATTTCTTGAGATTCAGGTTATCTGGGACCATGGCTCCATCTATAAACCTGGGAACATCCTTGAGTATCCATCCTTTCATCTTGAGCCTTCCAAGCCTTGATCCATCGAAGTCCGCCACCCTCTGTCTGACGTTCTCCATGAGTCCTTCAACGTCCAGGAACCTGGTGATGGGAATCATGTGGCCGCCTTGGCAATAGATGTATGTGCCGGCACCACAACAGGGATGGGCCATAAAAACCGGTTGAGATATGCCCGTTTCAGCCTCTATTAAATGGGATATGGGTTTGACAAAGGGAATCGGATAAAAGTCATCTCGAGTTATCTCGTTGTTCGTCTGATCCTCCAGGAGTGCAAGAACATCGGGTATGGTAATCCTCTTAGCCGTCCTCTCTTCCTGATCGATCCTGCCGGCAAAGGAAACCGGTTGGAAGTTTACACCCTTGATGATATCAAGTTTTTTAGATGCAAATCTAACTATATCTCCTGCCTGGCCGTCATTTGTGCCCTTGACTAGAGTAGGAACCAGCACTGTGCTCAAATTCCCTGCCTGACGCAGGTTCTCTATGGCGCGAAGCTTTTGAGGCAGAAGGTTTACGCCCCTAATAGCTTCATAGGGCTCTGGAGTGACGCCGTCAAACTGCAGATAGACTGTAGAAAGCCCACTTTGGATAAGCTCATGGCATAGATCTGGCCTGGAAGCAAGCACTAGTCCATTAGTTGCCAACAGGATCTGGGCGAAGCCCATCGTTTTTGCCAGGTAGACAATATCAGGTAGGTCAACCCTCATTGTAGGCTCGCCGCCAGAGAACTGAATTGCAGGACAGGGTACTGGTATTTGGTCCCTTAGAACCTGCATCATTGATGCTATCTGGCCTATAGTAGGCTCATTCTTATCATTCCCAGCATCGGCAAAGCATATCGGACAAGAAAGGTTACACCTGCTGGTAACATCGATGATCCCCAAGAGAGTTCCAGATTTATGATTCTCGCATAAACCGCAATCCAGAGGACAGCCATGACTTGTCTTGCTGGACTTATTGATCCTTAAGCCATCGGACCAATAGCTCATGAACCTTCTGTAAATGGCTGCATCTGACCAGTAGATATCTTTAAAATCACCATGCTCCTCGCAATGCTTCTCGATCATGACTGCCTCATCCTCTTGAAATATGCGAGCGGATATAACTTCCAAGCAGACAGGGCATAGGGACGAGACGGTTCTGGCAATGAGGGGCGTTTTGCCATTCATTGGATCTGTCTCTTTAGCTTCCTGAAAACTATGTATATTAATCACATCTTTAATATTATGCATATTATAACTCCGGCCTTCTGCGGCTAGATGATGATTGGAGATCACTCGTATTATATCGCTTTAAGGCTTCGTTGTATACATCTTCCGTCTTCGAGGCGATGCTATCCCATCTGAATTCGGCGTCGATCCGGTTGTAGCCTTCATAGGCCAGCTTTTTCATTTCATCTGGACTATCGAGCAGGCGGTTGATGCACCAAGCTATGGACTCAGGTTGGACGTAGGCCAACAGTCCATCTTCGAAATTATTTATTATACTGACCGCCTCAGTAGCGACAACTGGTTTGCAGGCGTCCCATGCCTCTAAAACTACAATTCCAAAAGGTTCATTTCTGCTCGGAATACATACAAGATCGCAGGCATTCAAGACTTCTTCCTTCGTAGGACCGCTGACATAACCCAAGAATCTGCAAGCTTCACCGATACCCAACTCCCAGGCCCTGCGCTCGCATTCAGTCCTCATGCTCCCCTCTCCGATGAAAATGAACTTTACATCACCGCGGTTCTTGAGTATGAGAGGAATTGACTCCACTAGCAAATCCGGTCCCTTCTGAATGCTCATCCGGCCACAAAAGAATACCATCGGCGTGATTGGAGAGATGCCATATCTCTCCTTCACCCTTCCTGCATCAAGAATTTGCGGGGTCTTTCTCCTGATAATGCCGTTGGGTATAATGGTGATCTTGCTCTCTGGAATAGAATATATCTGCATGAGTTCGTCTTGCATGCGCCTTGTTGTTACGATCATCTGCTGTGATTCGTAACCTCCGAGCCATTCTCTGTGAGATATCTCCTTGGAAATGTCATCGCCAAAATAGTTTCCATTTCTTCCCCATTCGCTGCTATGTAAAGTAAGGATATACCGAAGGCCGTAGTCGCTCTTTATGCGGTTTAGGGCCTTAACAGGATGCCAATCGTGACCATGGATTATATCGAACTTTCCGAATATCTTTTGAGCACGCTCAAAGCTCTCAAAGAGAGCATCACACATCTTGTCCATCTGGAAAACTATGTTTCCCAAGTTTTCTATGGCAACCCTATGATAATGGACCCCATTGATTATATCATAGACATCGAAGTCACCGCGACGGGTAAAGATATGTACCTCGTGGCCTCTTTTCACCAGTGCTTCGGACAGCTCAGACACATGAGGTGCTATTCCACCGATTTTTACTGAATACAAACTCTCCCAGGAAAATATACCTACTCTCATCTCAGTTCCTCTTTTGCGGGCCCTTTGGAGCATCCGTCTATCAGATCCGCCAATCATTTCCTCACCCAGCAGCTTTTAAAGCCTCTTCAACTTTCTTTAGAGCTTCAATTGCCTTAGATCACTCCAACGATTCCTTTATCTCATCCAAAGATTGCTTTCTCAGGAAGTCTATCGCTTTCTTTCCCATTTCATAGGATTGCCTAAGAGAAGCAATTCTCTCCAGCAGATACTTTGCATCATCTCTGCCAGCCAATATGTCTGATTCTGTCTTGTTTAGGGCCTCGCAAAAGAGCTGCACCTCTTTGGTAATGGCGTCCAGCATATTAGTTTTGATGGTTTCCGGATCAGTAATCGGTGCATATAGATGCCTTTTATCTCCGGGTATCACAACACGCTTAACTAATCCCAGGTTCTTCAATTGGTTCATATTTAAACTCACAGTTGACTTACTGTAGCCGGTGTCCTGCACCAGTTCATCTAAAGTCACTGGATCTTTGGCCGAAATCGCCAAACCCCTGAGATAACCCGCAGAGTCGCTATATCCCTTGATCCTGGCCCACTGGATACAGGCATTTATGATATGCCTCCTTATATCCCGATTCGAAGCCTCACCTTCCATTTAAATCACGGTTCTGTCTATTCTATTTCCGTCCGGTTGATGACGATGGTATTAGATATCTTATTGAACAAGCGCTGCCTGCTCCTTTGAAAGAGAATCAAAGACATTAGGACGTCAACGGGAAGCAGAAATGCCTTTCCAAATGACTCTGCAGCCGCATCTCTAAACCGAATTTGCTCTCCATAAGGTCCTGTTACAGCTATCTTAAGGAACATCTTCCCCACCGATTGACCTCTGTAGCCTTCCAGTGAAGTCCAATAAATGAACAACAGAGAAGATAGAAGCAATATTCCACTAATGGTGAAAACTCCTACCTCTAAGACGATTATGATTTTGTACCATATAAGACAGATAAGAAGGACATCGATCAACCAGGCCCAGAAACGATCTCCCCAGCTTGACAATACTATTATCTCATCCATAAGAGCTCCCTTCGATAACCTGATCCCGCTCGTTGTATCCAGATTTTCACATTTTTATATCGTGATTTGACCTGATCTTTTAGCCCCCAAAAAAACGGAGGGGGGCCTGGCGCTCAGCAGGCCTCCTTAGGCCTTTTTCTGCTTCTTTCGGTACATGTATCCACCGGCTGCGACTATGATAATGAGAACAATCACCGCAGGCAGAAGCAGGGATGAGGAGGCGGCTTTGACAACCACTGGTATCTTCATGCTTTCCGAGATGACTGTGTCGCCATTGAGGTCCGTATATTTGATCTCGCTGCTTATGCCGTAATCCTTCGTTGTAGCATCGGAGTCGACATCCATCCGGAAGAGGACAGTGGTCTCATTTCCCGGCTCCAAATTCCCGATGAAGGCCTGATCATCGGTGGAGGAGAAGGGCTTGAAGATGGAAAGCCTGGCCACGGCATCCCTCACCGGGTCCTCGCCGATATTCCTGTAGGTGGCATGGATCTCCTGCTTCTTGCCCCCGACCATAAGTTCAGCAGTGGTGTTCTGGATGACGAAGTCCGCCTGCTTCTTGACCCGGATGGTGACGGGAACCGTCTGGTTGGCCTTCTGGTAGATATAAGAGACCCGGTAGTTGGAGAATGTGGACGTGCCCCCCTCGGTGACTAGCTTGGAGGCATAAACCCGGACGTTATCCTGATAGTCATAAGTCATGTTCAAGTGGAGTGGATACTCTCCGGCAGGAGCATGCTCCCCGATCTTTATGGTGAACTTGAGAGGGAACTGGGTCTTGTCGCCTGACTTGAGCGACTCGACCACCTGGTCGCCTGACTTCACCTCGATCTGAGGGGCCCGGGAGACCAGGGTAGTGGTAATCCCCAGAGCAGTGGGCTTCTTGTTCTCCTCCTCCAGCTCTGCACTGGCAAGGGCATATTCCTTGGAATTCTGGGGCATCTGGTCCTGCTTGAAGCCAATGATCCGGCCGTAGTTGGTCAGATCAAGATAGAGGGTGACGGTATCCCCCCGCTTGAACTCATCTGTGCCGGAGATGCTCGCGGATATGTCCGGACTGCCGTACATGGTATAGTAATTGTCCCCGCCAAGCTCCAGGGGTATGTAGCTGTTCTGGGCTAATACCGGAGCCAGGAGTGTCAACATGATAGCCAAAGCTATCGCAAACTTAATTTCCATTGATTCTTCTCCGTGATTGATCATTAATTAGCGCAATTGCTTTCTTAAGTTCCTGTTTAGCGTTCTCCACCACTTCACGGTGAATTTCCATGCGAATCATTAAAACCACAAATACTGTGAATGTGGTGATGAGAGCAAAGACAATCGACAACACTGTCACCAGCCCGAAGTTGCTGATGATGTTGAAGGGCGATGACATCAGAGCGGCAAATCCGAAAATGACAGCTGCTCCCGATGCCACCAGAGCAGAACCTATGCGATTGGCCGTGATCTTCAGCGCCTCATAAGGATCACCAACATTATGCAACTCCTCATAGAAGCGCTCCATCATCAGTATGGCATATTCCGAGCCTACTCCCAAGATCAGAGCACCCAGTGTGGCTGTGAGGGGTGTGTACTTCAGTCCACCGTAATACATGACCAATCCCATCCAGCCTATCACTACCAGCATGGGCAGCACTGGCAAGAGGGCCTTGATCAGGTCTCTGTATATCGCTAAGAGCAGGATGAAAATCAAGACCAGGCCCAGCAGCGACATTTCTACTCTACCGGATATCAGTGCATCCATAACCGTGGCCATGAGCACTGCTTGGCCCGTTATCCGAACTGAAACTCCAGGAGGCGGAGTCATCCAGGCCAGGTCGTCTTCGTACGACTTGATTAGCCGGGCCATACCTTCCGTACCCAAGTTGGTCTGGGCATCGCCGATATTTACATCCACAATGGCCAGGTTATGACCGCTCAGGTACGTATCTTGCACGGCCTCAGGCAGGGAGGCAATTATCTCCCGTATTTGGGTTCTATCATCAGGTATCTCCCCGCCGCCAGCCTCTTTAACATAGGTGGCTATGCTCGTAACGCTTTCAGTCCTATCCTCTCTGGATGTCAGCAAATAGTTGCTGAAATCATCCATCCACCTGAGATTATGCGGATCGGTAACGTCGTCAGCCTGAACCAAGAATTTGAGCGAGTCAGTTCCGCCAAAGAACGCTTTCATGTGATTTAAATCGATCAGCGGAGACAAGTCCTGGGGAATGTAGTTCTTCGTATCCGTTTCTATGGGAACCATCGTATCGGCATAGTTTCCCGCTAGGGCCAGAATCAGAGCCACAGCCAGCACTGCTTTCCATCTTCCGACACAGAAATTTGCGACATTCTCTATGAAAGCGCCAATTGCCGAACCATCTTCCGAATGGCCTTCTGCCTTCTTTTTTCTGGGTGATTTTCTTTCTGACAGATAAAGAACCGTTGTATTCACGAAGAGGGCGGAGAGATAGCACATGACAAGACCGATCATGCAGACCTTTCCGAAATCGTTGATTGAGGGGACGGTGGAGCTGAGAAGTGCGATAAAGCCTGCTTCGGTTACAGTCACGGCGATGGCCACAGGAATGGCCACGTGGTTGACCGTACTGATGGCGGCTTCCACAGAGGACTTGCCTTTGATCAACTCCTCATCTATCCGGTTGTGGAACTGGATGGCATAGTCTATGCCGAGTCCAATCATGATGGGGAAAGCAGCAAATGTGACCATGCCCATGGGTATATGAAAAAAACCCATAGCTCCGACGGTCCAGATTATGCCCAGAAGGACTATTGGTAAAGGAAGCAGAGGCCATCTGACATGTCTGAAGACCAGGAGCAAAGCGACTATCATCAGCAACCCGCACAGGAGAAGGACCGAGCCATTGCTGTTGTTCATCACCTCTTGAATAGCGGCCTGAAAAGAGGGATCGCCCGTGACGGTGGTGCTATAGCCTGCGGGAAATTCTGCAAAATCAACTGCACTACTTATTTCTGCAAGAAGCTCACCACGTTGTGACTCTGTCAGGGTAGCTGTGGTGGGCATCCCCACGATCATCCTGGTATGCCTGCTGTCAGGCATGAGTCCCTGGACCGAGGAGCCAGCATCAGCCAGGATCTCGTCTATCCTTTCCTGAGAAGGAATACGGCGGATGCCACTGCTTTGATATTCAGCATCGGCAACGATGTCGGCTATGCTCTGGACGCTGATTACATTAGGAATCATCTTCGTGTGATCGGATAAGCGCAAGCTGGCCGACAGGGCATCTGCTTTTGCCACGTTATCGCCTTCTATCAGAATTATATTGCCATCTGCGCCGAAGTTTTCCTGATATAAATGGTCATATAACTGATAAAGGGACGAATCTTTTGACACAAAGCTCTCTGTAGTCATGCCGGTACTCTCTATCTGCTGAGCATAATGAACTGATACCAGTGTCAAGAGAACTGCTACGGCTATGATTATTACAGGATTCTTGGTGATCCACACCCCGAGTCGCTCCAAGCCTATCATGCCAATAAAACCTTCTGTTCGGATTTTGCCGAATAGACCAAATAAACATAAAATACTTAAACTTTGTGACTGATCTGAGTGGTGTGAACGATGAAGAAATGCTGGCGCTAAAGAGGCCTATTATTGATGCATGCATTAAATCCGCCCAGAAAAATGGGTGGAGCGATGCTATGGGATTGCTCAGAGGAACTCTCTTCTTGGAAAGCGAATCCATGTCCCTTGATACGCTGGCCGAGAAGACCGGCTACAGCAAAACGACAGTGCGCTCCAATATGAACTTCCTTGAAAACCTCGGCATGGCCCATCGTGTAGTGGACCTGGCGGGCAAGCGGCGTCACGACAAGCAGCATCGCTATGCTCTGGAAACTGACGTCGAAGCGATGAGGCCGGTGGTCCTGTCTGCTGTAAGAGAGGAGATTCATTCTATCTTGCGGGCTCTCAATCAAGTAGAAAAAAATCTCGCGGCTCATAGCTCGGAGGCTGAGAAGACGAGCGCAATAATGCGCAAGACAAGGCAGTTTTATGAAGAGATGGACAGAGTCATGGAGCTAATGAATCATTACACCTTGAAAGAGCTTATCGAAGTTCTGGAGAGCAAGAAAAAGTGAATGGGACGATATAAATTGTGCAATAACCTTTTTCCCCAATCAGCGCCAATGCAACAAATATGTCCCCCAGCCTCGCCATCTACCGCGGCCTGAAGCGTGCCGGGATAGACTTCGCCGCCTCTGTACCCTGCGTCAACCTGCAAGAGCTCCTGACACTGCTGGGCGAAGACCCGGATATCATCCACCTTCCCGCCACCCGGGAGGAGGAGGGGGTAGGCCTGTGCGCCGGTGCCTGGATGGGAGGACGAAGGCCCGCTCTGCTCATGCAGAACTCGGGATTGGGAAACTGCATCAATGCCCTGGCCTCGCTTGACATGCTCTACGGCATTCCTCTGCTCATAATCATCAGCCACCGCGGCGGCAAGGGCGAGCCGATAGTTGGCCAGGTGCCCATGGGCCGGCTCACTGTCCCCCTTCTGCAGACCCTGGATATCCCCTACCAAGCTCCTGCAAGCGGAGAGGGTGAGGAGGCTGTGGTGGCATCCTGGGAAGAGGCCCAGGAAAAGCGTCATCCAGCAGCCGTTCTCCTGGACCTGGACTACTGGAGGCGAGCATGAAGCGTATAGAGGCCATCGCTTTAGCAGCCGAATCCGCCCAGGGGCAAAATGCCCTATTGATCTCGAATATCGGCTTTCCCAGCCGGGAGCTGTACTCCATCTGCGACCGGCAGGAGAACTTCTATATGCTCGGCTCCATGGGCATGGCCTCTTCCATCGGCCTGGGCCTGGCCCTGGCAAAGCCCAAGAGAAGGGTGATGGTCCTTGACGGCGACGGCTCAGTTCTCATGAACCTGGGGACCCTGGCCACAATTGCCCTTCACGGCCCGAAAAACTTTCTGCTGGTGATCCTGGACAACTGCTGCTACGGCTCTACCGGCTCGCAGCCCACCTGCACCTGCTACTGCACCGACCTTGCCGCCGTCGCCCGGGGGGCAGGGATCAGAGAGGTGGAGAAGGTCGATGATCCCGAAGCTTTGACCAGGGCCCTTCAAGGGCAGGGCGTGGTGGTGGCGAAGGTGGAGGCGGGCAATGCCATCGTCCCCATAATTGACCTTGGCCCAGAGCAGATAATCGAAAGGTTCACCCGATCCGCTCTATCGGCGGAGCCATCCTGAACGATCCTTCCAGAATCCTTCTTTTCAGCTCCCCGGATAGCTTCACAGCTCTGAGCCTGTCCGACTGGCGCAGGACCACCGGCACAGAGCGGACGCTTCCCGAAGAGGTCTTCATCCGCAACGCTCCCAGA
>Ga0302252_1000611_pt1 | contig 28712 bp, 53 predicted proteins | sample AAG_RA_Leu_MG_FD_193511 | JGI IMG/M metagenome (GOLD analysis project Ga0302252, IMG submission 193511) | Enriched activated sludge microbial communities from anaerobic digester in WTTP, New Holstein, Wisconsin, United States - AAG_RA_Leu | ecosystem: Engineered > Bioreactor > Anaerobic >... | reverse complement strand
ATATGTGTTTAATCTTTCTTCTATCATTTTTAATTTTCCAAATTAATTATCGAAACTACACATAAAAAATAAATACTATTTCCGTACTTTTATTACACGCACGTTATCAAAAAGTATGAATTATAAATGGATTTGACCAAAACTTTTGACCATCTAAATCAAGTAAAAATTCTCCTCTATTTGAATCCCATTTTACAATTTTATGGACACCATATTCTTTTTTCACATAATAAACTTCTTTACCAACTAAAGAAGTATGGTTATCAACACCTAAACGTGATAAATTATCACGATATTCATCGGGTGTAAAGTTTTCAAAATTTGTAGTTTCTATATCCATTTCTACTATTCTTAAAGTATTTAATTTTTGCGTCTTCAATTTAAAAAAAAATATACATTAACAAATATACTATAAATTATTTAAAAAAACCAATTTTTTTACTATGATTTTATCATACAAATACAACATAAAAAGATGTATTTGTATAATATGCCATTCAGGTTTTCCACCACTACATTCTTGTAGGTCGCAACTATAAGCCTCAAATCCTAATTCTCGGAAAGCTCTACAAACTTCTTGGCTCTCCTCACAAGCTATTAATATTTTCATTTCAATTTAAGTTTTTCGTTAATAATCCGCAGCCAGCTTATAACAGCGGTTTTGTGCTATTTGCCCCATAAACATTTGTGGTAAACTTGAAGCCTTGTGCAAGGGGCAAACAGACACAAAGCCGCAAAACGTTATGTACAAGTGCTACATTGGTACTTCTAATTAAGTTCAGTGAAGAAAACAAAAAGAATTTTCCCAACGCACTTTTAAATATTAAGATTTTTAGTTTTATCTGTTATTTTGAATAGATTCAAAGTACGTCCTTCTTTTTTCTTATTTAGATTAATCTTTTCTAAAAATCCATTTTCAACTAAATTATTGAAAAATTTTTCACCTTCATCATAAAAAGAAGATGTACCAAATAAGTTACTCCCACCAAAATTATTCAATGACCTTTTCCCAATTCTATTAATTAATTCTTTATTATCTAATCTATGATTTGCCCAATCTGATAATACTTTTAATAGGTACTTTTTTGTTAATCCCTTACCTTTATATTCTTTTTTTGGAAAGAAACTATGAATATACAAAATTGGTTCATTTGGTAAATCATATTGTTCAGAATATGCCTCATAAGCATCAGTAGGATATTCTTTATTTCCAAAAGTACCCATTCCAATAACATCAATACCTTTAAACGGTTGTGGTATCTCATTATATATGTTTTCATTCAAATACTCTCGTATTGTGGTTGCAATAAATTTTCTCAAATCTTTCATTTGTTTTCCTTTATGTTTATATATAAATATTAAGAATTAAAATTTCCACCCTAAAATTCTTTTTGTTTTTGTCTGTGGTTCTAATTGAGTTTTATCTTAACTTTACCGCACCTGTACATAACGGTCGAGTGTATGTGCCGTAAGGGATTGCGGAGCAGTTTTCTGTCCACCGACACGAATGTTTGAGCGGGCTACAACGTTTGAATACCCACTGAAACCCTTATGGCATATACACTTTGTTAGCGTTTCGTTGTTCATTTTTCTCGTTAATTTTCTTTCATTTTTGCTGCATTGTCTTCCTGTCCGTGCGTTAGGAACAGACACACTCTTTGCCAAGTTTTGGCTTACGGGTCGGCTGGTGCGACTTGGCAATGTGTGTGGCCGTGAAGCGTTGGCTTTATGTTTATTTTGTTATAAAGCATTAAGTTGAGAAGCAATGAGTTTTACAATTTTGGCATTTACAGCATTTCCTAAAGCTTTGAAAGCTGCATTGTCGTTTTCGGGCAGTTTTAAACCTGTTAAAGATTGAAGTTTCAATCCTTCCTTTCTTGTAATATATCTATTTTCCCAACCAATAATAGGTATTTGCGTGTTTGTACAAACTAAAGAAGGGAAAAAATCAGGCTTTTTTATTCTAATGCCCGATGCTCTGAATTGCAAGAGATAATTATTGATTTTTCGTTCGCTGTCTCCAACATTCCATTCTAACTTTTGCCAACTTTGATAAGGCAACTTTGAAATTTTTTTGACGGCTTCATTTATGTACTTTTCGTTGTCTTTATAAAATTGCCTATTCTGCCTAATATATCTTTTTTTCCAATCAGGGAACTCATTCGCAACTCTTGCGTAGCTAGGTAGATTTGCTAATTGTTCTTCCTTTGTCATTCCTTTTAATGAAATTCCAAAATTTCCTTTGTATTTGCCCAATTCTGATGGGGAAAGTATATGAGGATATTGTTCTTCGTATGGATAATCTGCTCCAAATTCCATTCCCCAAATAGGGAAACCTGGTATTTTAACTTCTTTGGGCAAAGCATCAATTAAGTCTTGCCAAAGTTTTAAACAATCTTGATTTGATTTAGGGAGTTGTTTTGCATTAACTGGATTTTGTTCAATGAAATTTTCAAGTTCAACAATGTTTTTTTTGAATTTATCTACATTATCAAAACTAAAATGCTTGAGTGAATTTGCTCCTAATGAACCTACGATAAATATTCTCGGTCTATGCTGAGGAATGCCGAATTCGTGTGGAGAATAATCTCTATAGTCAACTTGATATCCTAGTCTATCGAACTCAACTTTCATTGCTTTCCAAGTTTCTTCGTTATTGTGCTTAGTAATGAATTGAACATTCTCTAAAATGAAATATTTTGGTTTTCTAGCTTCAAGAATTTTAACAATTTCGTCAAACAATGTACCCCTATCATCCTTTCGTCCAAGTTGTTTGCCTGCTTTTGAAAATGGCTGACAAGGGAAACCTGCACATAAGATGTCGTGGTCAGGAATTAGGTCAATGTTGTCTTTTACAATTTTTCTAATGTCTCCGTGAATGTTAATGTCTTTGCCCCAATTCTTTTTATAAGTCTCTCTTAATACAGGGTCGAGTTCACTTGCAAATACACACTCGTGTCCAAGCTCGTGCAATGCTTTATGAAATCCTCCAAGTCCTGCGAATAAATCTATAAATCTCATTCTATCTTTTCTGTTCTAAATTAGGTTGTTTATAATCATTTAATTAACTTTATTCTGTTATTTAACGTTATGCGTCATTGCCAGATGGACTTCACAACCTTTATAAACTGTTCAAGAGTCATTGCTTGTATTACTTCACCTTCAACCATAGGCGCACTAGGTCCATCTTGCGACCAAGTGTCTGCATAGCAATCAGAATTATTTTGGAATAACTCTTTTAAAAAATCGTCCGAAGGCAACGAAGGCATAACAGCAAATAAATCCAATACTTGCTGATGTGCTTGATTTTCGGTTATTACTTCGTTTTTAAGGTCGCTGAATATTAAATCAATTTTCTTTTTCATTGTCGTACTGTATTTATTTGCATTCCATTATATCACATTAAGTTCATTCCTACGTTTAATAACTCTTTCTCTTTCGATAGACAGTATTCTTTCAACTATATCACCTTTTGAGTTTTTATTATCCAATCTCCATTATATATCACAAATATATGATATTTTTATCAAAAAAGCAAGTTTTATTGCAAAATTAATGAAATTATACACAACGCATTCTTAATTAATATAATTTTTTTTTATAATTTTAAAAATTTTTTAATATTAACAATATTTTAGTGTAATATTTTCATACAAACACGCCTAATTGTGTTATATTTATATGATTTTATCATATTTATATATAAAACTTGAATCTTATCAATTGGTTTCAATAAAAGTTAATAAAAGTTAATAAAATATAATGACATATTTACACAATTTAAGATATGTGTTATAATATTTATATAATATAAATTATGAAACTTAAATTATCAAAAATACAGAAAGAAGAAATAAACATTGTAATAAAATTACCAGTTGTGAAGTCTTTAACTAAAAAAGTTAAAATTAAGTCAATAACAAAATTGTCGCCAAGAATTATTCTTTAATTATGGAATAAGTTTGTACTCAAAGATTGACAATGTAACTGATTTACGACAATAAGATTTTATTCCTAATTCTATTATATCATGATATTAAACTTGATTAACGCATTCTAAAAATAGTTCCCAAGGAACATTATTAATATTTTTTTTTTGTTTACGCATTTCATTACGTTCCTGATATGTTAAAATTCTACCATATTTAAGTATGATGAAAATTAATTAAAAATTAAGAGAAATAATGTCATATTAAGAATTTTGGTACAATATTTGCTCAATATGGGTTATGCGAGTAAAACTATCACAATATGCTAAAATGACGGGTGTATCCGTCAGAACCCTTTGGAGAAGAATTAAAGAAGGCAGTTTGCCTATTGTCAGGTCTGAAACAGGCAGAGTATTTGTTGAACTTGACGAAGTAAAACCACACGAACTTAAAGTTTGTGTTTATGCAGATGAAGTAATAAACCAAGCAGAGAAACATGTAAACGATAGTTTTATATGAAGAGCGTAAAACCCACTGATGCCGATAGGCTCGGTGGGATGTAAGCGACCATTAGCCTTGTGAAAGGATGTATTGACGAATAGTTTCAGGAGATGCCTCACCTATTGAACAAACGAAATAGCCATCGCTCCAAAGTAAACACTGATGCCAATAATACTGACGAAGTGTAGAATGATGTAATAACCATAATTGACGAGTAGATTCTTGTTTTAACCTACGGACAATTTGAGAAATAGACAAACGAGGTATGTAACGAACTTAGGGTAAAAACTTTTACAAAATAATTTGTTTATTGCAACATTTTTTGTATATTTGCAGTATGAAACAAAGAAGATTATCACACAAAGAAAAAACAGAATTATTTACCAAGTACGAAACTGGTAAGTATACAGGTTCGGATTTAGCTGAATATTATAATATTAGTTCTGTAGCCGTTAATGCCTTATTGAGAAGGTATGGATATAAAGCTAAATCGCAGTCAGAGTTGCAAAGGAAATATAATATTGATGAAACATTTTTTGATGTAATTGATACAGAAGAAAAGGCATATTTTTTAGGTTTTCTTTATGCTGATGGCTATAACAATACTGATAGAAATTCAGTTACTTTATCTTTAAAAGAAGACGATAAAGAAATATTGGAAATACTGAATAATATTTTACAACCAAATAAGCCCTTACAGTATGTTAAAATTAAAAGTAAAAACTCTACCAATCAATACCGATTAGTGATTGCAAATAAGCATATTAGTCAAAAATTAGTTGAATTAGGTTGTGATAAAGCTAAAACATATTCGTTGAAATTTCCTTCTGAAGAACAAGTCCCAAAACATTTAATAAGGCACTTTGTTCGTGGGTATTTTGATGGAGATGGTTGGGTTGGTGAAAAAGCAATATGTATCGTTTCTACATTAAATTTTTGTAATTCGTTATCTGAAATACTAAAAGAAAAGTTTGGTATAAACTGTTACATAAGGGCAAGACATCCTGAAAGGAATAACAGTATCCGTATGTTAGAATTGAATAGAAAATCTGCAAGAACGTTTTTAAAATGGATTTACAAAGATTCTAATATTCACTTACAAAGAAAATACGATAGATATTTAAAACAGATAGAATATGAAAATTCATTATCAGAAGTTCGTATCTGTAGTGTAGATGGCTGTAATAAAAAGCATAGTGGTAATGGTTATTGTAGAAATCATTATTATGAATTTTGTGGAGGTAAAGAAAAAAGAAAACTTAGATATGAAAAGCATGGCAAATAATATCAATGCAAGCAAAAATATCCTAAAAGAAGGTTTAAAAAACCTCTCGGCAGGGACGGTCGAGTACACTGATGGAGACTCAAATAAGACTTCTGTAAAGAAGCATGAGTCTGTGAAGTCAGAAGCCCAACCCATCGCCTATGGCGTGGGTGGGTAGTTCACTTTAATATTACCATTATTAAATATCACAATCTCATCCATTATACTATATACAGCATTAGCATCTTCAATAATGACACTATCATACCATAGAAATAATGATGAAAATATTGATTATATTATAATTGACAATAAGGAACCATTCGGAAGTAAAGACATATTTGATGATATATTTCTTATCATAATACATAGTTTCTAACCAACCAACCCAACCACATGCCTTTTTCCATATGTCTTCTTTTATGAAAAATAATGAATTTATTTTAATAATTTTAATTTTTTAATGGATTTCTGTGGATTGAAAATAACACACTGTACCCCATCTATTAAACCATCATAACCCTCATCTTCATACTCTTCTCTTAACGATATTTGATTATCTATATACTCTTTAAATAATTCATCTATATTGTTTTTAATAAAATAACTTGTTAATGTATCAGAATCACCATCTCCATATAATTTAATTAATTCATCCTTTTTAATTTTTAACTTATTTAACCAATATTTGGGGTTTTCTTTAATATAATCTAATATGTTTTCTCTATATGAATTAATTATCGTTTCCAAATACTCATCAAATGTCCCATAAGTCCCAAGTACCTCCCTCGTTTTAACTTCATAAAAATTACCATCAAATTCAACTTCATATATGTATCTGCCATATCTCTTAGCTAAATTTATATCCGATGCTACATAAAAACCATCCCCATAAAACATTTCTGGCGAATTATGATTGATTTTAATGGTATTTATAGATAATTTCGGAGAATTACTACCATGATACCATATATCTAAGTTTGTGCGTTTATTCTTAATGTTTTCATTCAAATATTTTCTTATTGCACTAGAAATAAATTTATGTAATTTTATTTTTTCTTCCATTATTTCTTTTATTTATAAATATCTGAAATTAAATTATACACCATTAATAATATAAAAAAAATTCACCCAAAAATTCCCAGAAATTTTTTTTTACAAAAAGCCATATCTCATAAAATAGGGTCGTGTTTTATAAAAAAAACTCCCAGAAATTTTTTTTACAAAAAGCCATATCCCATAAAATAGGGTCGTGTTTTATAAAAAATTATAAGAATTTTTTATATAGAAAATAAACACCCCCCCCCCTAAATTTACCTAAAAAATTCCCAGAAATTTTTTACGTAGAAATCAGACCCCACAAAAATAGGGTCAAACATGGGGTATTATAAGAGGGGTTACGGGGGTAGCCCCCTGTATATTCTTTAGTAGGGTCCCCCCCCTGTATGGTATAGGGGGGGAGGGGTTAATATGTATTATGTTATATTTTTTTCCGTATTAATACAAATATACAAAAAATTTCCCAAATTATCAAATAATTTTGTAAATTTTTTAGTTTTATTAGTTATTGACAATACAAAGATAATACATTTTTTTTAAACTACCAAAAAAAAAAGGACTTTTTTAAGTCCCTTTTTAATTTCATTTATTTTTTCTTTTACTTTTTCTTTAGTGCGGTTAAAATTCCAGTGTTTCACCGTTTAATTTCATGTTGTTAATACTGCTAACTTTGTACTGTGTAAATTTGCTAATTTTCAGAAGTTTGCGAAGTTCGTTTTTTGCAATGGTCATTGGTTTGCTTTTTACAGTTGGATAAACACCCTCTTTAATAACAGTTTTTTTAACTCTAAAGCCCCAAATGTAAATTTCACCTGTTTCATTGTGGACCTTTAAACCTGTACAAATGTTCGTATAAGCGTCAATTTGTCCATAACTGCGATTTTCATTTGGTTTAATTAATTCATTAATTAATTCAGTACGTGCTTTTTCTAATGTAATAAGGTCGGTTGCAGTTTTAACGGTTGTTAAATCGAGGTTTTCTAACGTCTCAATATCTGACTGTTTGGTTCTTTCGTAGTTTACTCCTACATTAATAAGGTTATTTGATATTTCACCGTAACGGTTTTCATAACCGTTTATGGAAACGAAACTTACACCAGTCGGACTTTTGCGAACCGTTTCTTTTAAGTCATTAATAACTTGTTTTGCTTTTTCACTAATGATAATTTTAATTTCCATATAACTTTTTTTTTTATTAGTTATTGACAATACAAAGATAATACATTTTTTTTAAACTACCAAATTTTTTGAGAATTATTTAAAAAAAAAAGGACTATTTTTTTATAGTCCTTTTTTCATGTTTTCATTGAGAGTAATTTAAAATTCTTTATTAATAACTTTTAAATATTCCATTGCTTCGGTCTTGCTTGCCATTGCATAAACTTTCATTTTTTTACCCTTATAAGGTCTTAAGGTTTTATAATTAATTATTTCTCCATTTTCATTTACTATATAATAATAGTTACACTTTTTACCATAAGGCGAAGTGTATTTACCTGATTTTAATTTAAACTTTGCCATAATATTTTAATTTTATTGGTTTGATTATACAAAGATAATAAAAAAAAAAGTTATCCACCAAATTTTCGGATAACTTTTTTTATATTTTTTTTTTTATCCTTTTTTACAGTATGTTATTGCTTCATTTATATTGTTAAATTCTGCTATACAAGAGCCTATATTTTTATGTGAAATTTGATAGGTCCTCCATAATTTATTAAAACGTATTGTATAGCCGTTTACATAAATACCTTCATATTTAAAGTTTTTCCAACCAAGAATCCAGTATTTATAAAAAGCAGGACCAACTGATACATTCCAAGCAATTAAATCAACAATTAATATTAAAGTATTTAGTATTAAAAAAGCTGTTTTTGCCTGTGATATTGGATTCCCAAATAATAAATGTAATTCAAAGCGTAAAATTATAGCAAATAATAAAATTTGGAATAGGAAAAAAATGTTAATACTGTTATTAAGACGTTTTTTAATAAAAATCATTGTTGCTTTCATAATGTTTTAGTTTTATTGATTATTAACAATGCAAAGATAATACATTTTTTTTAAACTACCAAATTTTTTTATAATTATTTTTTCTGTTCAATTATTTTTTTGCTGATAATAGCGTTAATATGAAAAACACATTGTTTTTTTGATTTTCCATCGATTTTATTCTCAACAACATATTCGACTATTACCAACCCAGCTTTAATTAGCTTTTTATTATACCCTTTAAACCATTCCTTTAATTCTTTTAAACTATTGCATCCTGTTTTAAATTCATCAACAAATAGTGCAAAGTCTAAACTATCTAATTCTAATGTTGGTCTGTCCTTTCTTTTTGAATGATTTTTCAATAATTTTTCTTTAAAGAGTGATAAATCAACACCATCTAACCCACAATTATACGTACCCATCCCATCGATTGGGTTCTCGTATCTGTATACTTTTGATAACATATTTTATTGATTTTATTGGTTTAACGATACAAAGATAATACATTTTTTTTAAACTACCAAATTTTTTGATAACTTTTTTTCACTATTTTGTAAGAAATTTTTTTTCCAATATAAGCCAAAAAAAAAAGGGGGTGAACACCCCTTCTTTTATAGCTTTTTTTTTAACTTCAATTAGATTTTTTATTTTCTATAAAAGTAACAAATTTGTTTTTGTGGTTAATTCAGTATTAAGAGCAACAAAATTGACTAACTGATTAATAAATTTTCGTCTTTGTGCGGTTGTGTACTTTGCAAATGATTCGTCTGTAATGATTTCACACAAACTTTCGATTGATTCAACAAGGTCAATTTGTGCAGACGACATTGAAACCGCAACAACATTGTTCTGCTCATTTTCTTCTATTTTATCTGTTTTAGCAGAATTATTTGAGGTTTCATCATACCATCTGAAACCTATTTTTCTTCTGTAAGTATTTTCAGCTTTAGTTTTCATAATATTTTTGTTTTATTGGTTATTGACAATACAAAGATAATACAAATATTTTAATTCTCCAAATTTTTTTAACATTTTTTTCACTATTTTGTGAGAATTTTTTTTTTCAATATAAGCCATAAAAAAAAGGGAGAAAATGGCTTAATAGCTTTTATCTCCTTTTTTTTGGTTTTCTTTTTGGTTTTTCATTCAATTTCTGGCAGCAATTCTGGTCTTTGCTGTTTAATTTCATCGATATTAGCTAATCTAATTTCATTTACACTACAATTCCCAAACATATCCGTTCGGTATTCATCTTCACTATGAATTTGTAGAATAACACCAATTTCATCAGGTTCTTCATTATGAGATTCTTTAATCACAATATCACCAAGTCTAAATTTGGTTGAATGAACTGATTCGTAATCGAAATAAGCGAATTTTTTTTCATCTTTTACTTTCATAGCTTTAATATTTTATTGGTTTAACGATACAAAGATAAAACAAATATTTTAATTTTCCAAATTTTTTAACATTTTTTTTCAAAAAAAAAATAAAGCCAAGATTTGTTATCTCAGCTTTACTTTGTTACAGGGCAGATTTCTATTTAATCATCATCATCACCTTCGGTTATGTAAGGCTCGTTTTCAACATCATTAACATATTTCCCTTCAAAAAACGAATCATCTTCAAAAGATACAACAACGTAACCACCTTTTACTGAAGTATCCCTTCTTAAAAAAACTCCAGTTGCAAAAACTGTCTCTCCGTTTTTAATAAATTTCTTTGCCATAGCTTTAATGTTTTATTGGTTTAACGATACAAAGATAATACAAATATTTTAATTTACCAAATTTTTTGATAACTTTTTTTCATTTAATGATATTTTTTTCTCTCTAAATAGCGGTAATATTCACGTGCGGTCAATATTACCGCTTCTCTTTTGTCTTTTCCATTTGATAATGCCTTACAATATTCTATATTACTATATTTTAATGCTCTAATATGATAGATTTCAAATTGAAGCAATGCGATTTTTCTTTTTTTCATTGTTTGTATTTTAACCAGTTTTTTTAATTCACCTTTCATTTCTTTTAAACTAAATGATGGTTTCAAAGCATTAATAATGGCATTTTCAATTATAGGACCTGTTATTTTTTCTATTTTCTTAATATGTTCTTTTAGTTCTATTTTGTTTTTATCCTTATATTCTTTATAGAATGAATGAATATTTTTTACTTCTTTAGGCAAAAGTTCACGTTTAGCTTTTATTTTTTTAATTTCTTCTTTAATTTTTTCTTCTTTTTTATAAATGGTTTTTCTTAAATCAACTACATCATGTTTAAGTTGAGCTATTTCATATTCAATAGAATAAATTCTTTCATTAATGATTTTACTAAATATATTGTTTAAATTTTTCATGTTAAAGGTTCTTTTATAAATGCCTTAGTAAATTTAATTTTACAAAGATACAACATTTTTCTTTTCAAAACAACAATTTTTTTTAAAAAAAATCATGTGTCTGTTAATTTTTTTTCATAAAAAATTTGGTAAATTGAAAAATTATTCTTACCTTTGTACTCTCTCAATTAATTAATGATGGGTCGAGTTTAAAAGAAAACTATTGAACAAAACAATTTTCAAAATTGTTTTATCTTTGTGGTTAATTTTATTCTATAAAAATGTAAGCAATTTTCGGTTTATGGAAAGCGTTAATTTTTTATTAGGTTCCATTTTAATGTAAAATTCACTAAATAATATATTTTTTAATCATTTAATTGATTCAATAAATTTATTATTTGTGTCACTAAAAATAATACTAATTAAAAAAATTGTAGTTTAATGTTAATTAAATTATATTATTTATCCATACAATAACATTTTAATTTAATTAATTGCACTGCAAAGATAATATTTTTTTTTAATTCACTTAATTATATCCGTATAAAATCATAAGAATATTTTATTAACCCATTATAAGCGTTTTAAACAATTATTTTTATTTAATGATATTAGATAAACAAAAGAATATTATATCCTCTCTATTAAAGTCTAATGAGTTTTTAGAGGTACAAATGTGCATAGGTGTTTAAATGAATAATTAATAGTTAAAACTCCCTATATTCCATTAATATTAATAATCATCATAACCGTTATTATTACAGTAAAATTGAATAACTTAAATATAAGTGTATATAGGGCTTGTATAGTCATAAACAATTGGTATGCCTTTATTTGTCCACTTAACATTTCCAGAATCTACTTCATTAACATCTCCGTTATAAATTTCGGACATTACATTATATGCCCAATTAAGTGCATCAGATTGATTTGTGGTATATGGATAGAGTTTAAACAAATTTTCTTTAAATTTTCCAATGAAAACAATTAATTTTTAGTTTTACCATATCCATAAACTTCGATATGAGAAATTTCTTTAAATTTTCTTTTGCTAACAAATTTTCCATTTTTTACCAAACCAATTTGTTCGATATATACTGGAAAAATTACACTAAGTTTGGTAAAATGTTTATCAAAGAGAACTTTAGGAAATTTGTACCCGTTTACAAAATGATATTTACCATCAGGTACAGGTATATGACGATATACCTCACCAACTCTAAAATGAGTTGATAAAACATTTTTACTCGATGGAATTGAATTACATATTACTAACATAACTTTGATATTTTATTGGTTATTAACGATACAAAGATAATAAAAAAAAAGTTACCCACCAAATTTTTGAGTAACTTTTTTTCAATATCTTATAATTTTTTTTCAATTTTTAACTTGGTTGTATAAAGTCCATATTAACTACGCCGATTTTCGTTAAATGGTTTTCATTAAACCATTCAACAAAGCTATTAATATTTATTTCTTCGTACTCCTTATTATATTTTTCCCAACCACTAAAAATTTCATCACTTGTAATTTGGCTTGGTTTTTGAATGAAAACAGTTCCAATAATTTCTTCAGACTTGTGGTCGTGTAATTGATACGCATTGATTGTTGAGGTTTCTTTGTTTGCTAAAACAGCGTTTTCTTCTTCTTCTTCTGACAAATTAACTGTAAATGCTTCATTGGTTGTTTCATCGATAATATCAAATATCATTTCATCAGCACTATCTTTTAGCCAATTTGCAATAATTTTTGCTGCACCCAAAGGTGTTTTTCCAGTTACAGAATCGAATTGGATTGATACTTTAAATGTTTTTTCCATAGCTTTAATATTTTATTGGTTATTAACGATACAAAGATAAAACAAATATTTTAATTCTCCAAATTTTTTGATAACTTTTTTTAAAAAAAAAATAAAACCCCTATAATAAATAGGGGTTTTTATTGTTGTCAATCACCAATAAACGAGTTATGGAGCTTGCATGATGCGAACGAAGTCGTATATTACCCCACGCCGTAAGTGCGGATAAGAATGTGAGAATATACCTATACGTTGCCCCTTGCGTTTGAATGCGTAATCAATGATTAACAATAAGATGGCATAAGTCTTGCCTGCACGCATGCCACCCTGTACAATATGGATGCGTGTGTCAGGCTTACGTAGCTGCCTGCTAATCTTCTTCAGCGCTGTTGTTATTGCTAACATCGGGGATTTCTATCGTTTTGGGCAAGACCTTATCATCGAACTTATGATTGATAGTCTCTGCCTTGCCGTACCTTTGTGGGAACAGACGCTCCAACGTCCACGCTGCTGCTTGCCACGCCTTGTCTTCAATTATCTTGCGCTCACAAATATCACGGATTTTGTCATAACCCACTTCTTCAGCTTTTTTTACCGCTTCGAAAAATTCGACCTTAGAATTATACCAATTGATGAACGTCTGGTAGTCAATACCAGCTATCTTGCACGCCCTGACCCGTCCTTGTCCATCGGCTAAGGCTGTTAATATCTTATCAATTGTGTGTTTGTTATATTTCATGGATTATAAGGTTTATTTCGTGCGAGGGGAGGATTCGAACCTCCAATCTTCGGATTATGAGCCCGATGTGTTACCGTTACACCACCTCACAGGTTATATCGTTTAATCAAGTTCATTACATACTCCACCACGCATCCCAAGCAATGCTTCAGATGTTCTCGGTGCTCAGCGTAATAGTGAGCGTCAAGCATACGAAACTCATCAGCATTGACCTCGAACAACTTGCTATTTTTCAATTTACGTAGCAATATCAAAAATTCATCGTCCATAATTTCACAAATATAACACTTTTTTTTACATATTTATCATTTTTTTTAAAGCCACCCCCCCCTGTTTTTGATATATGAACATATAATCAGCGTCCTGCATAGCTTTCCTAAAAGCCGCATCAGACAAGGTCTCTACAAGCCACGTGGCAGTAGGCGGATAAATTGGAAACTTTTTGTTTTGAAAATGTTCCTTTGATAGTCAATTAGTTAGAAACTTTAATATTAAAAAAAATCCGCTATAATACTACAGCAATGGGCATTCGGAAACTTTTACTCTATTTCTATATATAAAAAAAAAAATATACTAAATATTATACATATAATAGGGAAATTTAAAAAGTTTCCCATTTTTTACCTATTCTTACAGCCACAAGGCTTATATAAGGATTTTTACGTTTTTTAAAAGAATTCTTTTATTCCTAACACGTTGATATAAAGCAAGTTACTCGGAAACATTTTATTTTACAAAAGTTTCCAGCAGCCGAAAAAAGTTTCCCAAAAGTTTCCAAAAGCTATTAAACATGCTTTATTTAGACTAATTCTAAACAATTATTGCTATAAAACATAGAATTATTTTCAAAAACATGACAAAAATCATGGTTTTGGGGTAAAAATGGTTATACCTTTGTATTATCAATTAAAAAAATTACAATTATGGAAGATTTTAAATTTACAACAATAAAACCGCTTTTTTCAAATGCAGACACAATGGATTGGTTTATCAATGAACATTTTTATGAAGTGTTTGCTGAAGATGCAATTTATCTCAAATATGATGATGGTTATGCAGAAGTGATTGATAGTGAAGGACAAAAATGGGGATTACACGCAAGTAGTGATGATGATTTGGTTAGTCACAGAATTAGATTTGAAGCACTAACGAAGTATTGGTACTAACACATGACAAAAGTCATAGTTTTTGGGCAAAAATCACTGTATCTTTACATCATTAACCAATAAAACTTGCATTATGAAAAACGAAAGTTCAAAACAAGCACCGAAGAAGGCATTACGCAAAACCGATGTTAGGCGATGTATTGATGAATATATTGGGAAGCACTTTAGATTTTTAGAGAATTACATAGACGGTGGATATGAAGAGTATGTGCGAGATAACTTAAAGAAAATCACACATATAAACGTTTTTGGGGTAGAAAAAATTAGAACAGAATACAAGAAGATTCACAGCCCGTATCTTTTAGAACAGCGTGTTTTAGAAGATTGTGAAAAAACATTGGAGTATGTTAGGTTATATTGCGCCTAACGTATTGTGTATGGTTAGTGCCTTTGATAAGCACTTACTTAGGCATTAAACATGCTTTATTTAGACTAATTCTAAACAATTATTGCTATAAAACATAGAATTATTTTCAAAAACATGACAAAAATCATGGTTTTGGGGTAAAAATGGTTATACCTTTACATCGTTAAACCAATTAAATTAAATGTATATGAAAAGAATTAACGAAAGAAACATTGGCGACCATAAATTAGATGGTGGTGCTAAAATACGCAAAAAATCAAATAAAATAACTTACGATGAGAAAAAATTGGCGAAACAAGTGTTAGCAAAAGTTATTGATGCAATGGAATACGACAAAGAAATGAGTAATGGGAAAGGTCATTTGAATAGTGAAGCAATATTTACTGATGGTGGTAGAATTACATTATCAATGACCAGAGAGCAATTCGAAATATTAACTGATTTTATTTGCAAACTATGAGAATAAACCATTAAAATTAACGGTCGAACGATTTAGTCGAAAAGGCACTCCAATAAGTGCCTTTTTTCTTATTTTAATTTAGACTAATTCTAAGCTATTATTGCTATAAAACATAGAATTATTTTCAGAAACATGATAAAAGTCATGGTTTTAAGCAAAATCAAGCTGTATCTTTACAACATATTAATCAAAAAAAAACTTACGTTATGAAAACTTATGCAGTAACTTACAGTGGCAATTCAACAAGATTTAAAAATTTTTACGTAGAAGTAAATGCTAATTCAGAAAGAGAAGCAGTTGAAAATGTTTTTAGTCAATATATGGACGAAAACTATTTTCCACAAAATGATGGAAGCATACTTGATTGTGATGGTAATTTATTAGCATATGCTGATGACGTTGTTATAGAATACGACGGTGGCTGTTTTATGGCCGAAGCTATAAAGTGAAATTTTACAAATATAATAGGATATGACATTTCTCAAAACGCATTAGTATGAAAACAAACGAAGGTTTACCATTAGTAAAGTTTATGATGCTATTAAGTAGTATGGCTCCGCTTTTTCTGCTTGTTGGCATTCGTGGTATGGATGGTGTTGTTGAAGACAATCACCTTTGGATTGCCGTATTGTTACTATTGATAATTCCTTTTGTTGTAATCAAGTTGAGAATTCATTTTGCCCGTAAAAGCAATGATGTTTTTGTTTTGGATGTTTCAGAAACCAAGAACAATAAGGAATACCTTTTTACATACCTTTTCACTGTTTTGCTACCACTTTACAGCGTTTCCATTAATGATAATCGTGAATTTGGAGCAATGTTTTTCGCTATCTGTTTTGTCATATTCGTGTTATGGAATATGAATTTGCATTTCGTAAATATTCTGTTTACTGCCCAAGGATACAGAGTTTACACGATTGAGAGTTTTGACTCAGCTATTCTGTTAACGACACGTTCAACAATTCCAAAAAATCTGAACGAAATAAAAGTACACAGACTTAGCAACTCAGTATTCATTGAACTAAAGAAATATAACTATGCCAATTGAAGATTACAGAAATATTGAATTTGGAATTGAACGTCCTGATTTTGATGGTGGTGAACTAAGGTTTGAACTTGTTGAACAATAATGTTTAATTATGACGGTAGAAGAATATTTTGAAAGCTGGTGGCCAAAAGAATTGCCCACAGAAGGTTTTAACAAGACCGCAATGTTAGATTTTGCATTTTTGTACCACAGCCATAAGTTAAGTGTAATGGAACCACCTATTGTTAAGCAGCGCAGAAAACTTTTGCTTGAATTTATCAACTGGAGAAACGATAAAGATAAAACTGGTTTGCATATTGATGCGAAAGAGGTTGATGAGTTTTTAAAAATTAAGAAAATGTAAATTTTAAAACATGACAAAAGTCATAGTTTTTCGGTAAAAATGGTTATACCTTTACATCGTTCAACCAATTAAATGATAAGAAAATGAAAGAACTTGAAAACATAATCGAAAAGCACTACAACAAAGTAGGTTTCTCAGAAATATACCCAGAAGCAAAAACAGTTGTTAACGGATGGTTTGGAAAAGTTGAAAATTGTATTGCTTACATTGAATTACTCGGATTACAAAACACAACCGCAATAATGAGTGATTTGAAAGATTCTGGCTTAAAAATGAAGATATACGGACTTGATATTTACATAATAAAATGAGAATAATAAATGGTTATACCTTTTAAATTAAGTGTATATGAAAGGCTACAAGGTTTTAACAGCAGATATGAAAAGTCCATTTGATAATAAGACTGAATGGACATTAGGTAAAATAACAAGTATTGCTAAAGACAAAAAGTTAAGAATTATAGGATATGGACTACACTTATACAAATCATTAAAAAATGTTTCAATTGGCAAATTTGGGTGTAGGGTATTTGAAGCTGAAATAGTTGGTGAATATATCGAAGACAAAAATAAATTTTGTGCATATGAAATCAAACTTATAAAAGAACTTAACCCAGAAGAAGTTACCGATTCTAAATGGGTATACGAATATTGCATAACTGTAAAAGATGACCCAAAAGTAAGAAAAAATATAACATGTTCCGAATATGCATATCTATATTGCCAATATATCAAAGATGACCCAAAAGTAAGAAAGTATATAACTGATTCGTTTTGGGCATACGAATATTGCATAACTGTAAAAGATGACCCAAAAGTAAGAAAGTATATAACTAATGGTGCTATATTGTCGTTTTAATGCAATATAGGGGAGGGAAATAAAAATGAATTTAGAAGAAAAAGCAATAAAAATTATACATACGGTTGCAAATGCTACCGACAAACCATTATTTGCTGGTAATTCAGGTGGGAAAGATAGTGCCGTAGTTGATTATTTACTGCAAAAATCGGGTATTAGATATACTTCAATATATGCAAATACAACTATTGACCCGATTGGAACAATAAAGCACATAAGAGAAAACTATCCGCATACGGTAATAATGCAACCAAAAGAAACATTTTATCAATTAGTTGAACGCAAAGGACTACCAACACGATTAAACCGCTATTGTTGTGAATTTTTGAAAGAATACGTTTCTGTTGGTAAAATTATGTTCGAGGGTGTTCGTAGTTCTGAAAGCAAGAACCGACAAAACAGAGATTATGTACAATGTGATAATAGAAAATGGCAAAAAGGAGCGCAACACATTTATCCTATATATGACTGGACTGATGAAGATGTTTATAGCTTTATTGATAAGCATAACATAAAACTTGCACCACATTACCAATATTCTAATAGGCTTGGTTGTGTTGGTTGCCCATTGGTGAGCAGAAAAGGTGCAAGAGAAAAAGAATTTGCACTTTATCCAAAATATTATGAAGCTATTAAACGAGCAATTACAAAAGGAATGAGTAAAAATCCACAATGGAAACTAACTTGTGCCACAGATGGAAACGGAGAACTTGCAATGCAATGGTGGTTAAGCGGTAAAACAATGAACGAGTTTTTCCCAAACGGTTTTGAAAAAACCAAAGTGGGGTGGCAAAAAAAAATAAAAAATATTGCACCTAACAAAATCAATTTGAGTATATTTTTAATATTTATCTAAATAAAGTTGGTTATAAAACAGCAAAAAAAATCGAAAAACATGACAAAAGTCATGGTTTTAAGCAAAATCAAGCTGTATCTTTACATCATTAATCAATAAAACTTGCATTATGAAAAACGGTAGAATTAACGAAAGAAACATTGGCAACCATAAGTTAGATGGTGGTGCTAAAAGGGCTAAAGTAGTTATTGAGCCTGAATTAACAGAAGAAGAATACAAAGTAAAAGAGGCTGTAAGGCTTTGCAAAATGCTTTTAAATGATGGTGTAAAAGTTTACGAAACTGTACCTGAACTTGTACAACATTGGATTGATAATGGAATTGCAGAATTAAAAGAATTTGAAAATACTTGCATCACTGCAAGAAAATTTAAGCCTTTTGAAACAAGAGCAATTTTGATTGAAGAAAGAAGAAGTGATGTTGAATTAGTTTTAGGCTTAATGACTTCACTATATAAACTATGAGAAATATGAGTAACGAAATTACAGGCAACGTTACTCGGCTTTGTGCAGGTGGGGCATCAAGGCACGGAAGTTTCAACCCACCATTAAACTTTAATAGAATTACAAATGATGAATTTAACAGATAACCCCCACTTGCACAAAACCGATGTTAGCCGCAGTACTTTATTTTGGGCTGATTGTTTTGATGTTTTTCCTTCAATACCCTATAAAAGTATTGATATGATTTGTTGTGATTTGCCCTATGGTACAACTCAAAACAAATATGATATAATACTTCCTTTTGATAAACTTTGGGAGCAGTATGAAAGAATTATCAAAGACAATGGAGCAATAGTTTTATTTGGACAAGGGTTGTTTTTTGTGGACTTAATAAACTCAAACAGAAAATTGTTTAGATATGACTTAGTTTGGGATAAGCAGTTAATTAGTGGTTTTTTAAATGCTAATCGTATGCCTTTGAGAGTTCACGAAAACATAGCAGTTTTTTACAAACAATTACCAACTTACAACCCACAATACACTAAAGGCAAACCTTTACATTCAAAAGGAAAATCATATCTAAACAAAGAACACAAGAACGAAAACTATGGTAAATTTGAAATGACTGATGATAGCCGTGCAGGGAGTACACAAAAATACCCAAAAAGTATTATATCATTTCAAAAGCCACACCCAAGCAAAGCACAACATAGAACTGAAAAATCTATTGATATGCTTGAATGGTTGATTAAAACTTATACAAATGAAGGAGATATTGTATTAGATAACACAATGGGCTCAGGTACTACTGGACTTGCTTGTCTAAAAACAAATCGGCAGTTTATAGGCATTGAAAAGGAAAAACAATATTACGATATCGCTGTTCGGAGGCTGTCAGAGTATTGCGGCTAACGTTGGCAATATGAAAAGTTGGCTTTGCAATCACTTTCAATTTACCACAGCAGTTAATAGCCAATTTTTTATATTGCGCGTTATAAGCTGGTGCGGTATTATAGCACAGAACTTGAATTGAAAGATGAAACCCTTTTCTTTATGTATGGTGGGGGGGAATAAATTTGAAAAATTAAAAACAAAATAAAATGAGAAAAATATTTTTAATGCAATCAAGACAATCAGGAAAAAAAATGAAAAACATGACAAAAGTCATAGTTTTTGGGTAAAAATGGTTATACCTTTACATCGTTAAACCAATTAAATGATAAGAAAATGAAAACAACAGTACACATATCAGATTTCAAAGACTTTGAAGGGTTACAAGAGAGTTGTTATTATTATAGCAGCTATATAACTGAAAAGGGTAACACTATAATTACATTTGAAAATGTAAATCCTTTTGATAAACTGCAATATTTTAAAGGATATTACAGCGCAGCTTTGAGAATGGCAAAAGAAAATGGTTTTGACACTGTAAGAGTTCAATTTTTATTAGACACATTAAAAAACACTGGTTTAGAACTTATTAATATAATGGGCGCTAAATTATGCTACCCTGAAAATCATATTAGAAGGCAGTTATGAGAATAATACTTGCAATGTTTACAGATAGGCTTGAGGTTTACGGAAGCCTTAAACCTTTTTTTGAGCAATATCCGCAATATACTGAACTCAAAGATAAATGGGTAGTTTTTTCAACTGCGATTGCTTGTTATAAAGAAAACAGAAATTACATAGGAACCGAAAAACTTTTACAATAAGATTATTTTGATAATTCTTTGAGCTTTTCCAATATATCTTTCCAATATTCGGTTCGTTCTTTGTCGTGAACGTCAAATTTAATAAATAATTCAGCCTGTTTTATAGCCTTTGGCAAATTTTCAACTTCAATACGTTTGCCTTCATTATCTATAATATACTGTACCATAGCTTTAATATTTTATTGGTTATTAATGATACAAAGATAAAACAAATATTTTAATTTACCAAATTTTTTGAGAAATTTTTTTTATTCATAGTTATTTTTTTTTCAAATAAAAAAGGGGACCCGATAGTATCGGACCCCCAGTTGTCAATTAACCATAAAACATAAAGCATGAACGTAAAGCAATATTTAAATTTCTATTTTATTTTTTCTTAACGTTAATGTTGAATAAAATACAACTAAAGGTGTATCAATAAATTCAATAAATATAATTCCATGTTCCTTATCATGCCTTCCAATGATTTGTACTTTCTCTCTATTTTTTGAAAAACCATCAACCATAATAAGATTTTTTTTGCCAGTTCTACCAAAAATTCTTGATATATCCAATTTTTTAAGACAGTAGTCTATTTTTTCAAAACGTTCATCTGTTTTCATATGCTTTAATGTTTTGTTTTGACAATACAAAGATAATACAAATATTTTAATTCTCCAAATTTTTTAACAAGTTTTTTCCACTATTTTGTGATAAATTTAATTAAATTGTATATGAAATAAAAAAACCTCGCCATAGCGAGGTACAAAAACACCTAAGTTATTTGTTTATTGAAACCATATAGGACTTTAACCTATCCTTTCGGGCCTTCTGCATGGTTTCACAATATTTTTACATTTACCATTGTTTTATATTTTTCAATTTAACGATACAAAGATAATACATTTTTTTTAATTTTCCAAATTTTTTGATAAGTTTTTTCACTATTTTGTGAGAAATTTAATTATAAATAAAAAAAAGCCCCACCTTAGAAAGGCGGAGCTTTTAATGGTTCATCGGGAATATCCACAATTGGCATTAACTGACGGCAAATATACCCCCGAGTTGTTAAATAATAGTAAAGGGGGTTAAGCATATATTCGGGCTTAGCTCGAATTATAAATGGACCGACAATAGCCACATGAGTAATATAATGGCATTTATCCCAAAAAACTTGTGCCGAAGATAAAACCCCATTTTCGACCAGTCGGTACACCGACTTATAGGAGTTTTTTTTCATTTTTTTCAATGAACCAATTATACTAAATTAAGAGAAACTAAATTAAACGAATCTAAATAAATCATATTTATTTTTATTTTAACGCCACGTTGGGCGTTATAAAGTTCCAGACCTTGCAAGTAACATATATTTTATTTTTTATTAATTTGACAATACAAAGATAATACATTTTTTTTAATTTTCCAAATTTTTAAATAACTTTTTTATACCAAAGTTCTTAACTTTAATGTTTATTCACTTTCAACAGTATAAAAATTAATAATTTCAGTATCAACAATTTCAGCATCATCATGGTTTGAAGTGAAGTTATAATCCATTTCTTGAATTACATTTGAAATTTTAACATTTTCTTCTGCGTTGATAATCAGTCTTACTGTTACATCAACATAAACTTTACGTGCTATATTTTTTTGTTTTTTATTAATTTAACGATACAAAGATAATACATTTTTTTTAATTTTCCAAATTTTTAAATAACTTTTTTTAATAATTTGTAAAATTTTTTTTATTCATAATAAGTGTATCCCCTATATTATACTGTTCACAACCAACTAAAGCCCTATTACTATGTTTTGCAATTCGTTTAGCCTTTTGATTTATAGGACTTAGATAAACAAAACAATTATTATAAAATTTAGCAGGTGTTTTTTCAGTAATAACAAACTTGGCAGATTGACAACTACACAACATCATAACCATCATAACCAATATAACAAATTTCATTCTCATTTTATACACAATTTTATTAATATTCTTTTTCCAATACGTTCAAATAGTCGAGTGCTAAGTCGTCTTTTTCCAAATCTTGCTCTTTTAGCACGGCAAAGTAAGCACCAGCTCCTCCGCCGTTTGAATAACTTATTTTGCTAAACAATGAAATTTTATTATATGTAGTGGGAGTGTAATTGCGATTAAACAACCATTCTTCATAGTATATTATAAGGTCGCCATTTTCTGTTGGTGTTAAATATGGTTTATTATTTTTGTCATATTTCATAGAAAATCTTGTGGCTTTTTCTTTGTCTCTTTTAGTACATACCTCTATATTGGTATATTCATTACCTAAATAAGAAAAAATTTCAGGTTGATTATTAAAGACGAAATAAAAATCATTTATTTCTTCACGATAGCAAATTAGCCAGCCAATGAAAAAGTCATTTGTTATTTTTTTAATTTTTATTTTCTTTTCCATATTCTATAAATTTTAATGTTTGACTTTACAAAGTTAATACATTTTTTTCAATTCTCCAAATTTTAATGATTAATATTTTCGAGAATTTTTTTATACTCTATTAATAAATTCTCATATAATGCTTCATCAAAATTTTTAAGATTATTCAATAAAATACCTATTCCAGAATCTTTCGGTGTAACCTTTTTGGTTTTTATGAGAAACATTTTTGCTCTAATTTGTCTCTCCATTGCTATTAAATAACGTTCACTTGCCATATTTTATTGCTTTAATAATGTATTCAAACATATAACTTGGATATGCCGAACTGTTTGACTGAAAATAAGTTTTAACACCATTTTCATTAATGATTAGAAAATTTGCTCTTGTCATAACTTTAATTTTTTATTGGTTATTGATAATGCAAAGATAATATATTTTTTTTAAACTACCAAATTTTTTTCTCACAAAATTGTGAGAAATTTAAAAAAAAAGTTATTAAAAAATTTGGTAAATTGAAAAATTATTCTTACCTTTGTATTGTCAATTAATTAATGACGGGCTGACTTAAAAAACTAAGTTAGGAGAGTATACTCCAACCTACATAAATTTTATATATCTAAATTTCTATATATGTATTTTTTTATATATGTAAATTATAAGAAAATTCTAAAACTGAATTAAGACCTAAAAAAGATATTCAACAATAAAAAAAAATAAAAAATAATTGTCAAAAAATTTGGTAAATTAAATTTTTTTTAGTAACTTTGTAACGTTATTTGTTCATATTAATAGAATATGAACCAATACGTGCTGCCTAAAAGTGTAGTACAAAAAAATATATATAGATTGCTATGTACATGGATGCTTTAATTTGTTTTAAAGTGTTCATGTATGTAGTTATCTCCATATATCCATAATTCTGGATACATGGTTAATGGGATATCTACATATTTGCATATGTTAATATGCGAATGAATATTTTTTTATCTTTTTCCTATATTACCATTTTTTTGGTGATTATCAGACTAAAATAACTATACTATTTTTATAGGTACATTTAACTAAGGGTTTTTTAACCTTTTATTAAAATTCCTATTCCAAAAAAAAATCACTTTTTATGCTTTTTAACATGTTTTTAAATTTGCTTTTTTAAAAAAATTTTAGTATATTAGAATGAGAATTTATGGAGAACATAGACTTTTTTATTACCTTTTTTAACTTCCTCATTATCAATACTTCCAAAATTACCCATTTTTTACCACAATTTCCCACATAAGACACAAATGTGTATTTATACATAAGGGGGACATATTTTTCTGAATGAGTAATATTAAGATTTGATTTTAGTATTATAATATTATGTATATTCAATTATTTTTTGTATGGTGGTATGGTGGACACAAATGTGTACATAATAGTTCATATAGGGTGGTATGGGGTAAAAATAATGTATATAGGTATATGTTAAAATAGTATTATATATGTTATGATATTATTATGTACACATTTGTGTACATAAGGTATTATGATAGGTTTAAGTATTTCATAAGTGTTATAAAATCGTTTTTAAGTGTAATATTATCTGGATAGAAATAGAATGTTGTATCGCAGATAATAATAGTTTGTGATTGTGATATTTTTGGTAGAATCTTTTTTTTGATAATATCATCAATATCTTTTTGTAATATTGAATGATTAAGTTGTAATTGGTTATTCATAATATTATATTTATTTTATTGTTTTTTTTTTTTCATATATAATAAAGCAAATAGCAAGAATTATTATTAATTTAAGTGCGAGCATATTTTTTTTTTATTTTTGAATATTTTCTATTATTTCTTTAATTTTTTTTTTAATTAGTCAATTTTAATAGTATCGATAGTGAAGAACTGATTAAATTCGATTAGACGTTTAGGGTTGTCATGTTCTGGTTTATAAGTAATTCCCAATGGTGTTATTTCCATTGAATCATAATATGTGAAGGTAAATAAAGATTGCCATTGATGGTAGTATTTTTAAGAAAATCTTTATTTACAGAAGTAAGTGAACCTAAATAAAGAGAACGATTTATAATTATTTTATTATTTTCTATTGTATAATCAGTTATTCCATATTTTTTTTAAAAGTTTAATTTGTGTTTCCATAACATAACATTTTACTAATCAGAAAAAATTTTAATTTTCAATTCTAATTACTGTAATGTAATTGTAATATGGTAATACAATAAAAGAATCTTCTGTTGAATAAACAAAAGGTAAGAGTTTTTCGATTGCTTTTGTTTCATCACCTTCATATTCTTCTAATGAACAACCGATAGCTTCCTTAACTTTTTTTTGACTAATTTCATGTTCTTCTACGAAAGCTGCTACATCTGTGTAACTTCTTTCTTCTTTTACTTTAAGAATTTTCATATGCATTTAATTTTAATTGGTTTAACGATACAAAGTTAATACATTTTTTTCAATTTTCCAAATTTTTTTGCATTTTTTTTGATTTTTTTTCATTTTTTCATAAAATTTCACCGCAATTGGAACAAATATCGATAGTACCATCTTCAATTCGTTCTGGTATTAATCTTTCTGGCTCTAATGGACAAAGTCCTATATGTGGACAAGATTCAAATAATCCCTCGAAGCGAATAATTTTATCACCTTTACGTATAATATTAATAATAGTGAATTTTTCACCAGTACTCCATTTAGTTTTATAGGTTTTACCTTCTTGGAATGGAACATCGGAATATTTTTTAACTGTTTTTTTCATAGCTTAATTTAATGAAAGTTGGCCGTATTCTGTATTTCTGATTGCTACATCATTCAAGTAATTAATTGCCAATTTAATTACTTGAATATTTGCTTGTAAAATTGAAATTTCATATATAACCGTAAGCCGTTCTTCCGATTCTTTTATATATTCTAATTTTTTGGATAATAAATCATGTAATTTCACTACAAGTGTTAGAATATCGTTTAATCTAACTAAAGAATAGTTTTTAATTAACCATTCAAATTCGACAACATTTTTATTAATATACATAGCTATTAGTTTTATTTATTTGACAAAGATACGAAATATTTTTTAATTTACCAAATAATTTCTTAGAAAAATCATCTCTTATCTACGAATAAATCGAATATTTTTTTTACAAACTATTAATAAATTCTTTTACTTCATCTGGTAAATTGTTTTTGTCATTGACATATTTTCCGATTATTTTATCGGTTTTTGCTTTTAATAGGAAATCTTCTAAACTATTTTGTTTATATACTTCCAGAACATTTCCAAAAAATCCATAGCAATTATCAGGAAAAGAAAATGGTGATGGGTTAATCATAAAACCATCACCATTTTCTTTAATTACGATATATCTATCAATAACATTTTCTGAGTTATCGAATACAAATACATTTTTAGTTTCCATCAAAAATAAATATAAAATAAAAATAAAAACTACACTATTTATTCAATAATTTTTCATATTCTTCTTCGGTAATATTTCCCTCATGCAAATTAATTTTTGCTCTTAAAATATCAATTAAGACTTCAACTTCATCACCGTCTAAAGGTTCATCATCACCATTTTTGAAATTGGTAATAATTTCTTGAAGTGTATAGTCCATCTCATTTCCGACTTTGAATGTTTCTTTTTTTCCTGAATTTTTTTTTGAAGTTTTCATATGCATTTAATTTAATTGGTTTAACGATACAAAGTTAATACATTTTTTTCGATTTTCCAAATTTTTTTGCATTTTTTTTTTGATTTTTTTTTTGATTTTTTATTAATTAAATATAGTATATGTTATTCTTCAAGTTTAAATTCTCCACGTCTTCCATATTTTTCAAGTATTGGTAAAGATTTTTTAAAAACAATTTGTATTCCAGCTATAATTGAACGTGCTTCTTCTTTATTACATTTTTCGTGTTTACCCAAATTATGTAATCTGGTTGATAAATGTTTTAATTGAATTGAATACATAATAAGTCGTTCATTTTCGGATAATTTTTCTGTTTTTTTCTTTTCTTTTAGTTCTGATAGGGTAATTCTTCTTTTAACAGTTATTCTATCTTTATTGTCAAATTTCTTTAATTCATCAGATATAACTATTTTGGAATATTCCTCATAATATTTTTCATTTGTAAGGATAACATCAGTATAAGTTTCATAGATAAAATTTTTAATAGTATCGTTTATTAGGTTAAACTTATATTGTGTAATTATCATTTTCAAATCAATATTAAATTTAGATTGATACATTTTTCTTAGAATATCAATTTGAGTAATAAGAATTATAGTTTTAACAAGGCTAAAGCCAGCTTTTTTAGTTTCTGTTTTCATATATTGAATAATTTGCTACAAAGATACAAAAAAAAATTTATTAATACAATTTTTTTTGAATAAAACTTTATATTTGACGAGTTGTTTTTATATAATAATATTAATAAGGTGTAGTTAAATAGTTAAAAATCGAATTTTTTTTTCGTTTTTATTTGGAAATTAAAAATATTTTTAGTATCTTTGTAATTGAAAAAATATATTGTTTAACTTAATTTATTGATTATGAAAAACTTTTTTTAAAAGTCAAACTAATTATCTTGCATGATATTCATGTACGGTATAATTGATTATGTGATTTTCTATTTTATAGTAGAAAATTGCCTAAATCATTATATACATACATGAAGTTAAGCTAATCATGGGGATAGTGTATTCATATATTTAGTTATGTAGGTATATTAACTTATACACATATCATAACATTTATATATGAAAAAATCTACATATTATTTTTTAACATATGTAGATTTCTATATATTTTGTATTATAAAGTTTCAAGTATTTTTACTTATTTCTTACTTTTTTTCCTAAATTTTTGTCTATAACTGAAGATGTATCCATGAGTATTGATGTGATTTTGTTAAGTTCTTCTTCATCGAATTCATATGTTGCACCAGATTCACTTTTTTCTCTGTTTAGTTTTTTTCTAAATTTAGACCTATTAGTAGCTCCTCTATCTCCCCAAAGTTTTTCAACGATTTCTGCATGATTAAAAATGTTATTTTGAAGTAAAGAATAAATTCTTTTGTATTGTACACTAGTTCCAGCGGTTTTTTCTTTTTTTTCTTTTTTTTCTTCACTGGCTTCTCTTAATATTTTTTTTATATTTTCTTTATCCATAATGATTTATTTTTCTATAAATATTGTAAAAATTATTAAAATAAACTGAATGGATGAAATTTTATTATCTTAACAACAAATGTGTATAAGTTATTAATTCAGGACACAAATGTGTACCTATATTTATTCAAATTTAAAGGTTTTTGCTTTTTAAATAGGTTAGGTGTTTATCACCTAATAATTCAATTATTTCCTTCTAATATTTTAAAAATTATTATTAGGGACACATTTGTGTCATGTTTTATTCTAGATATTTTTTTTCA
>Ga0302252_1000610_pt1 | contig 28718 bp, 23 predicted proteins | sample AAG_RA_Leu_MG_FD_193511 | JGI IMG/M metagenome (GOLD analysis project Ga0302252, IMG submission 193511) | Enriched activated sludge microbial communities from anaerobic digester in WTTP, New Holstein, Wisconsin, United States - AAG_RA_Leu | ecosystem: Engineered > Bioreactor > Anaerobic >... | reverse complement strand
ATCCTGGACTGGATGACCCCAGCTTCAGTGTATAACAACGAAATCAATTTCAATAAAAACAGAAAATGTCTATCTAGCGGACAAAAACTCTGTCAACAAAATGGACATTAATTGTGGCACTCTACAGGTAGTCATCATGTTGCCATTCAAGCAGATGCGGGGATGTTCCTCCCCCTCCGCCTTATGGGTCAGATGCCGGATTTTTCCAATCCCGAAAAATGGGAATTGATCTAAATCCTCTCACACCGTCTTTTTTCGCCCCCTTTCGGCAAGGTACCGTGCTTCCTCTTCCATTGCCCTCTCCCTCCAGTGACTGACAGTATCATTATACTCTTCACATTGTGGGTTGAACACGAGATCCGTTGCCTCATCCTTCAACCCGATTACCTGCCTGCCGCCGGAAAACGTGCCATCCATAAACTCCCGGATCACCGACTCGACCGCCCGGTCGACATGTTTGATTGCGGATGCGAGGATAACATCCGGCCCGAGATCGCTCTGGTCGCAGTCCACCCCGATCACGTATCTCCCCGGTGCCCGGTTCGCCTCATCGATTGCACCCGTCCCTGAGAATCCGGCGACCGTGAAGATGATATCTGCTCCATCCCCGTACATCTCCCAGGCAATCTCCTGCGCCCGGACAGGATTGCTGAATCCCTCAACCGAGTTCTCCCGGACATACCGTTCTTCTATCACAATGGACGGATCGACTGCCCGGATACCGTCCCTGTAGCCCAACCGGAACCCTTCAAGCACATCGGAATGAGTGCCGAGGATGATCCCGACATGGCGGGTCCTGGTCGCTTGTGCTGCAAGGACCCCGGCAAGGTAGCTGCTCCCGTAGGAGGTGATCTCGCAGGTTCTAAAATTGGGCAGTGAAGATCCCTGCTGATCGATACCAAGGAATTGGACATCCGGATACTCTGAGGCCAGCTGTGCAGTTGCACCGGCATACGCGAAACTCGCCGTGATGACAAGCATGGGTCTCTTTGGGCTCTCGTTCTGAAGGAGCCCTGCGATCGTCTCATACTCAAATGCAGTGAATTCGTGCGTCTCAAATACCAGGTTCTCCCGGGCAGCGGTAAGCCCCCTGAATGCACTGTCGATGAAGGATTGATCCCCTTTCTCGCCGCCGTAGACAATGATGACCACCGGATCCACAGGGTGCTTCGGGGTTGTCAGGTACAGGGCGGAACCCACGAGGAGCACAACAACGACTGATGCAGCGATAATGAGGAGGGAGCGCCTGTTCATTCCTTAAAAAAACCCCCCACGGTGATATCAATGTTCTGAAAATGGTCCACAGTAGACCTTTTTCACGAGAGAGCCCGGCAGGAAAAAAAAAGAAATTGTGTTTTCAGACAACCGTGAACGCACCCGGAAACGTTCCGGAGCGTCCCGCATTGTCAGTGACCACCACATTATACGTCCCGGAGACTGCATTCGTGGGGATCTTCACGATGACGAACATCTTGGTCGGGTTCAGGGTCAGGACTTTGCTTGCCTTGATGTCCCCGGCATGGTCCGTGAGGGCGACTGTGGATCCCTTCGTGAAATCCTCGCCTGTAATGATCAGTCCCACGGTCTTTCCTGCCGATCCGGTCGCAGGCTTGACGGACACAACCACTGGCCCATCTCCATTGTCACCTGATTGGAGAAGGACCGTGAGAGCACCCGGAAGCGTGACTGTCCCACCATCCGGGTTCGTGACCGTAACACTCCATGCCCCTGTGGCTGCCCCATCAGGGATTGTAAGGGAACCTGTGATCTTCCTCGTCGTGATACCCACATTGTCAGGTGTGAGAGATCCATAGGTAGCATTCTCAAAGACCACCATCGCCCCTTCCTTGAAGCGGTTCCCGGCCAGCGTGAACGAGGTGGTGACACCCGAGTACATCGTTGCCGGGGTCAGTGTAGAAAGCACAGGCGAATTGCCGCCACCGATCGTCACCGCTCCGGGGAGCATTCCGGCCTGCCCCTCGCTGTCGGTGACCACGAGGTCATACTGTCCTGGGGCTGCATCTGAGGGGATCTGGACGGTCGCATGCATCGAGCCTGCACCCATCAGGACAATCCGGCTCCCGGTGAGCTCGTCTGGTCCCCTCGTGAGCTTTACCGACGATCCTTTCGTAAAATCAGCGCCGGAGATCGTTATCGAGAGCGGCATGCCAGCCGTTCCCTTCGAAGGAGTGACGGAACTCACGGTCGGAGGAGGCGTATCTGCATTGGACGGCATCACTTCAAGAGCATTCTGAAGTGTCGCTGACCCTCCATCGGGATTGCTGACCGTGACATTCCAGGGCCCAATCCCGTTCACCGGAAACGTTGCGGTCAGAACGATCTCGGACTCGCTGTTCGTGACCGCGGTGGTGGTAAGCTTCGCTCCAGTTGTACTCGTGAAGACCACCGTCGCCCCAAGCTGGAAGTTGCTCCCGGCAAGTGCGAACCGTTGTAGGGCACCGGCCTTTGTGGATACGGGATCGATGGTCGTGACGATCGGGGCAGGATACTGGAGGACCATGAATGCCCCGGGAACCTTTACGATATTGCCATCGGATGCCCTGGCCACGGTGAGATCGTAAAGGCCGTTCTGGGCCTCACCCGGGATCACGAGAGTGCCCGAGATGGTTGCGCTGTCCACGACTGCAATATCAGTGACCGGAATAACTGCTGCTCCCCTTGTGATATTCGCGATCATATCCTCCGTGAAATTGCCGCCGGTGATTGTGATCGGGATGGTGGAGTTCTTCACCCCATTGGCTGGATCTATGCGTGTGACCGAGAGATTTGTTACCACCCTGACGAAATTCTCCTTCGTGTGGCTGACGATCCCCGCTGCATCGGATGCCGTGAACTTGACGGTATAGGTGCCTGGCAGGGTGTAGGTATGGACCGGGTTCTGCTCGGTACTGGTAGTCCCGTCGCCGAAGACCCATGACCATCCGGATGTCTTTTGAGGCGTAGTATCACGGAATGACACGGTCAGGGGAGCCATCCCGGTGGTGGGGGTCGCGGAGAACGAGAGCGGATTCCCTACCGCGTAGAAGTATCCATCCGACCCTTTCCCATACACCACACCGTTGGAGAACACAGGGAAACCAAAATCGCCCTCTCCAACCTGTGAATACCACATGGTGGTGCCATCCATGTTCAAGGCCAGAAGGTTCCCTTTGTCTGTTTTCCCAAGACCAATATACGCACTATCGTGGGAAATGACGGGGAGTCCTTTCACTCCGGCACCATACAAATCCTTTTCCCACAACATCTTCCCAGTCTTCCTATCCAGCGACACGAGTGTCCAGGAATCCCAACTTCTACAACCACCCATACCTCCACATTGTGAGTAGTGAATCGCATAGCAGGAGAGTATCCAATCTCCTGATGCGACATATTTCGCATCACAGTGATCACGGTAATCAGTTGATTTGGAATAGGACCAGAGTTCCTTGCCGGTGGTGAGGTCAATGGCACGAATCCTGGCAAGCCACCCTTCATTACTCACGAACAGGAAGGTTCCCTCAGCGATTTGGGGGGATCCGACAGGGTAGGTATAGACTCCAGTGGACCAGAGTGCCTTGCCATCCATCATCCCCACTGCATGGAACGTCCACTGGTCATAAAATACATCAGATGATTTTTTGTTTGTTCCAATAATTACCTGGCTGGTCGATACCACCGGCTTTAACCCAACCACATCCTTATACTCCTTGTGCCACCTCTCCTTGCCGGTATGAGTCTGGAGTGCATAGAGGGTCGTTCCGCTCCCTGCATAGAGGTCGCCCGATACAATCCCTTCGCCAATGGTCACTTCCGTGAAGGGATCGGCCTTGGTGACCCGCCATTTCTCGGTTCCTGTAGTGATGTCGATGCCATAGACCGCGTTCCCGGAATTGAAGCAGATAACCCCTATATACCGGGACGGCCGGCCGATATTTTCAGGGGCAGCAAAGCGCCATTTTTCCGAACCGCTCTGGGCATCAAGAGCATACAGGGTTGTCCCGGCCCGAACGTACACGACTCCCCCATAGACTTCTGAAATCGAACATTCCGCACCGGTCGCAACACGCCAGCGTTCCGTCCCGGTTCGCGTGTCAACTGCAAAGAGGGTTGTTCCTCCATCAATATAGGCGACACCGTTGTATAGGACCGGGGGCGTACCTGTCGAGGTGATGCCAGTCTGGAATTTCCAGCGCAGGGCGGGGTTAGGAACGACACTCACGCCGATGTAATTCTTCTTCGCAAGCGTCGAAGCCCAGCCTGGCCCGGTCGCGTTCAGGGTCACTGTGAAGGAACCGGGTGTGGTGTAGGTGTGGACAGGGTTTTTATCGGTTGTGGTGCTCCCATCCCCGAAGTCCCAGTGTCTGCCGGTGGTGTCAGCAGGGAGGGTATCGGAGAATGTGACGGTGAGGGGAGGCTCCCCGCTCCTGGGAGAGCCGGAGAACTCAAAGGTTACCTCGATGTAGTCCGGTTTTATGAGACTCACCGTTCCACCGAGGCCGGTAACAGTCAGGTTGACCGTGTATTCTCCGGGTCCGGGATAGGTGTGGACCGGGTTCTGGACGGAACTTGTGCTCCCGTCCCCGAAGTCCCAGTGCCAGCTGGAGATCGTTTCTGTTGATTTGTCGGTGAACGTGACGGTCAGAGGGGGAGTTCCTTTGAGAGGAGTGGCGGAAAATGCGGGGACCGGGACCTTATTCCCGAATGCATAGACCCGGTTATCATTGCTCCCGACATACACAACTCCTTCGATAACCGCGGGACTTGAGGTGACTTCATCATTGGTATAGATGCTCCAAATCTTCGTTCCATTCGCTGTATTGAATGCGTAGACATGGCGGTCTTTGCTCCCGATATACACGACTCCATCGACGACCGCCGGACTGGAAGTGACCTCCCCATTCGTGTAGGTACTCCAAAGTTTTCCCCCGGTTCCCGCATTGAATGCGTAGACATGGCGGTCTTTGCTCCCGATATACACGACTCCGTCGACAACTGCGGGACTTGAGGTGACTTCATCATTGGTATAGGTGCTCCAAATCTTCGTTCCATTCACAGCGTTCAATGCGTAGACATGGCGGTCTTTGCTCCCGATATACACGACTCCGTCGACAACTGCGGGACTTGAGGTGACTTCATCATTGGTATAGGTGCTCCAAAGTTTCGCCCCGGTTCCCGCATTGAATGCGTAGACCTGGTTGTCTTTGCTCCCGATATACACGACTCCGTCGACAACTGCGGGACTCGAAATGACCTCGCCATTCGTGTAGGTACTCCAAAGTTTCGCCCCGGTTCCCGCATTGAATGCGTAGACATGGCGGTCTTTGCTCCCGATATACACAACACCATCGACGACCGCCGGACTCGATGTGACCTCGCCATTCGTGTAGGTACTCCAAAGTTTCGCCCCGGTTCCCGCATTGAATGCGTAGACCTGGTTGTCATTGCTCCCCACATACACGACACCGTCGACAACTGCGGGACTCGATGTGACCGCCCCGTTAGTATACGTACTCCAGCGGACCTCGGCTATCGGCTGGATCCCGGAATAATCATATCCCCCGGTATGAGCCGGGTTCGCCCGGAACATCCATCCCTGTGCTGCCGCTGCCGGGAACACCACCACTGCACCCAGCAGGAACACGAGAAGAAGATTGCGGATCTGCGGGAGACCATGCAGGATCGAATGACCGCGATTGTTGATCTGTCTTCCTGATCCCGTACCACGTCTCTCAATCACGAATGACCTATGAAATTGTACCATGAATGTCACCTAACTCCGGGTTATCAGACTCTCCGAGAAGGGTCCCCCTCTTCACATGATACGTGGCACATTGTCCACTGATTGAAATATACCTTATGAAGTGCTTTTCAATGGATGTTCGATCCTCCTTCCCTTACGTGAATGAAGGGACATCTCCAGAAACACCATCCTGGAGAACCCCGTTCTTGCAAATCTCCAGGTGCTGCGATTTCAGCGGTGAGGAAGAAGAATCACAGGATTTATTCTTCAGAATGGCAACAAATATCCAGAAACAGGGTTTTCCAGCCACTGTCACGAGGGATTATTGGTATGCGAAAGAGCAATGCTGTCACATTTTCCAAAGAGCGAAGGGACGAGATGATCGTGGAGATAAAAAATTATTTTTTGCACGAGCGGGAGGAAGATCTTGGAGATCTGGCTGCAGGACTTATCCTGGATTTTGTCGTGGAAACACTCGCACCTGAGTTTTACAACCAGGGCGTCCTTGATTCGTATCAATTCCTGCACGACACCGCGGAAGATCTCTTATCAATCCAGAAATAACAACGCGGTGATACTCGTTGGAATCAGCCAGATGTTACCATTCATAAAAAAAAACGTCCGGTTTCGGAATGCTTTCAGGCGTTCAGCTTTTTCGCCTGATGGTATAGGTACATCCGTGACCGGCAGATCTCTTCCGGTTCACTTTCAAGGGATTCCTCTGCATATTTTCGGCCCGCTACACAGATGCCTGCCCGGTCAAGGGTGCAACGGGTATACGGGAAGCGTCAGTGACAGAACAAAAAAAGTGCCGGGGTTTCCCTTCACCGCACATATACACGGCGGGATGTGGTACCTTCACCAACCGCGTTCGTCACCGTGAGGGATACAGGGTACGTTCCGGGTTCCATGTACGTGTGGAGGGGGTTCTGCATGGTTGCATTGGAGCCATCGCCGAAATCCCAGTGCCAGGCAGTCGGGGTGTTGAAGGAGCGATCCGTGAACTGGACGGAGAGCGGGGCATTCCCAAAGCTCCGGTTCATGGCAAAGACAGCAATCGGAGCATGATCGGGTTTCGGCGGGATCGTGGGCGATCCGGTCACGGTCGGCGTCGGATACACGGATCTCTGCATGATCCTGACAAAGAAGGCATACGTACTGGTCCCGCCGGTATTCGAGACCGAGAGCGTGGGGGTGTATCTCCCTGCAGTCGTATAGACGTGCGTCGGGTTCTGCTCTGATGAAGTGGTCCCGTCCCCGAAGTCCCAGTGCCAGGAGGTTGGAGTGCCGGAAGAGCGATCAGTGAATTTGATGGTCAGAGGGGCAAATCCCATCATGGGGGAGGTGGAGAACCGTGCACGGGGCGCAGGTCCCACGGGATTGACCTGGATATACCCGGTCTTTGTCGCGGTGTCCTCCGCATCGATGTTTCCGGCCGTCAGCGAGACCGAGAACGTGCCAGGGAAGGAGTAGGTGTGGGAGATCGTACCCGTCTCATTTGCCCACACTGTGGTGCCGTCTCCGAAGTCCCAGAACCGTGTCGTAACCACACCGGTCGAGGTGTCAGTGAAGAGCACGCCCAGGGGAGCATCTCCGGAAGTCACGTTGGCTGAAAAGTCAGTGACAGGGGGATTGAGAGGAAGCGTTCCTATCGCATAGACATTGCCGTCGCCGCTGCCGATATAGACCACACCATCGGCTATCGCGGGGCTGGACGTGACTGACCCCCCGACATCAAAGGACCAGAGGAGGTCTCCAGCTGATGCATCGAGTGCATAGGTATGATTGTCACCACTCCCGAAATACACGACCCCGTTCGCCACTGCAGGACTCGAAGACACTCTCCCGCCTGTCGTGAAGTTCCAGAGAAGGGCACCGGTCCCTGCGTTGAGTGCATACATGTTGTTGTCCCGGCTCCCGAAGTAGACAATGCCATTCTCTATCGCAGGGCTGGACATGATACTCCCCCCGGTTGTAAAGTCCCAAAGGAGATCTCCGGTAAGTGCATCTACGGCATAGAATTTCTGATTAGCATACCCGCTCCCCATATAGACGACGCCGTTTGCCACCGCCGGGCTGGCATATGCCCCATACGCACCCTCATCACTGTAATTCCAGAGGAGGGCACCGGTAGACGCGTCAAGTGCGTAGAGGTATCCCCCATACGTTTGAATGAAGACAACGCCGTCTGCCACCGCCGGGCTGGAAAAGATGTTGTGTTCCTCATATTCCATCCGAGGGATGGCGTAACTCCAGAGGAGATCCCCCTTTTCTTCATTAAAAGCGTAGACGGTTCCGTCCATGTTGCCGATATAGATGATCCCGTCTGCCACTGCTGCACTGGAGCTTATGCTGCTCCTGACGGTGGTCCGAATAGGCAGTTTGTACTTCCAGAGGAGTTCCCCGGAATAGGCATCGACCGCGTGGATCTTGGTCTTCATGCCCCCTATGTAGACGACTCCGTTCGACACGGCAGGGCTTGAACTCACATAGTCGTTGCGTTCCATGGTGTTGTAGTTCCAGAGGAATGCTCCGGTCGCTGCATCCAGTGCATAGAGGTTCCTATCATGGCTTCCGACGTAGACTACCCCATCCACCAGAGAGGGGCTTGATGACACAGCGGCCCCTGTCTTGAATGTCCAGAGGAGTGTTGGGATCGGCCTCCTCCCTCCATCGTCATACACTCCGGTATTATTCAGGTCGGATCGGAACTTCCTCGCCTTTGCCGTCGTTGGGTTATCGGTCACAGGCAGGATGATGGCGTTCGACGATTCCCCGGACGTTGGGTCATAGACGGTAATATTGACACGTCTGGAATGTACGACGAACTCCGCGGGGACTTCCATACTGATGTGGTCCGCCTGCAGGTATTGCGTCACCTGCTCCTCGCCGTTCCAGAGAATTGTGCAAGTGGGTGAATATCCCGTTCCATGGACATCGAGCGTGAACGCGGGGCTATCCTCCACCACACTCCCGGGATCAAGATGCGAGATCGAGAGTGATCCTGTGGTCGCCGTATTGGTCACGAGGGTTGCGTTGACCAGCCCGTTCACGCCTATCGTTCTGGTCCCGATAGTGTAGCTCGTTGAGGGAGTGAGTCCTGTCGCGGTCCAGGTCTCTGTTCCTGCGGTCACGTTCTCCCGAAACACCCCGTTGATATACATCATGACGTGGGAGAACCCAAGTGTCCCGGGATCGTTCCATGCCCAGGTGATCTCTGCCCCATTTATTGTAGTTGTATGCAGGTCAATCACGCTCTCCGGCGGGTTGTCAGGGAGCGTGGTGAGCGCATAGAGGGTGCCTGAATCCCCCGGGACATAGACGACACCGTTCGCAATTGCAGGGTTTGAGAATCCTTCTTCATCCGTGGTATACGTCCAGATGAGTGCACCTGTACCCGCGTCCAGGGCATAGATGATACCGTTATAACTTCCGAAATACAGGACACCGTTTGCCACCGAGGGGCTCGACCGTACCGGTTCACCCGTTGAATAATTCCAGAGAAAGTCTCCCGTTGCTGCATCGAGCGCGTAAAGGGTGCCGTCATCGCTCCCGATATACACCACCCCGTCTGCTACCGCCGGGCAGGAGTTTCCATATCCGGTGACCGGACAGTCCCAGAGGTGAGCCCCGGTCGTGGCATCGAGGGCAAAGAGATTGCCTTCATGGCTCTGGAAGTAGAGGATCCCATTCACCACGGCCGGGCTGGATTCGGAGTAATAACCGCCTGTGGTGTAGTTCCACAGAAGTGCACCTGTACCCGCGTCGAGGGCAAAAAGAGTGCCAGCCTGGTTTCCGAAGTAGACGATTCCATTCGCGACGGCCGGGCTCGATCTCACTTCGCTAACGGTCTGATAGTTCCAGAGAAGGGTGCCGGTGGCTGCGTCGAGTGCGTAGAAGTTTCTGTCCCAGCTTCCGGCATACACGACGCCATTGTACACTGCCGGGCTGGAATATAAAGTTCCCCCGGTCCTGTATTTCCAGAGGATGGCACCGGTGGAGGCGTCAAGGGCGGAGATATTCCAGTCCGAACTTCCCACATAGACAATATTGTCTGTGACTGCGGGACTTGACCGTCCACCGCTACCCGGGGATTCCCAAAGGAGTTTCCCGGTGAATGCGTCTATAGCGAGGGTATCATATATCCCGTTGATATAGACAACGCCATTTTCCACAACAGGGCTGGAACTGTAATAGCTCTCCGTCATGTACTTCCAGAGCAGTTCGTTCCCAGGCCTCGTACCGCCGTCATCATAGACGCCGGAATTGGAGGAGTCGGACCGGAACTTCCAGGCCCTTGCATCGCTGATCGGGTCCCTGACAGAGAACATGACAGGGTTTGAGAATTCCCCTGTAGCACTGTCATAGACCGTGATATTCACGAGGGCTGGGTGAGAGATCATCCCTGCTGACACATCGATCGAGAGGTGGCCCGCATCATGGAACTGCGTCATTTGCTCATCGCTGTTCCAGAGGACATGGGAGCTTGCTCCAAATCCTGATCCAACGATATCGAGGGTAAAGCCGGGGCCTCCCACCATCACGTCCGTCGGGTCAAGGTGGGTGATCAGGAGACTGCTCGTGGTGGCGGTATGGTTCACCCAGGTCCCGTTGATCGCGCCCATATCTCCGACGGTCCTTGTCCCGAGGGTGTATGCAGTCGAGGGGAGAAGCCCTTTCGCGGTCCAGGCCTGCACACCCTTCGTCACGTTCGCCTGGAACTCGCCGTCGAGATAGACCATGACGTGGTCAAAGTCTGCATCGCCCGGGTCATTCCAGGCCCACCGTATGAGGTTCGGCTGGAAGGTTGCGTTCGCAAGACCGGTGACTCCTGCCGGAGGAGTTACCCCAGGGGTGACGACAGTCCCTTTATTGATCACAAAATTGTCAAATGCAACGACCACCAGCTCGTCCGCAAAGGCATAGTCATGGCTCCATGCCCTCAACAAGAAGGTGGCTTCACCTGCAGAACTGGAGGCGGCCTGGAAGCTCTGTGAAAGAATCCAGTCGTCGGAAGTCTCGTTGAAGTAGTACCCCTCAAAGAGGGATCCTGTTCGCACCAGCCGCAATTTCCCCTCGGCATCGCTGGTCGTGGAGATGAGGATCGAATCATCAAAATTCGTCGTGTAATGGTCCCCGGGGGTAAAACCATCCGCGATCCCGTAACTTGAGCGTTCGACGGTGTAGATTGAGGATGGCCTTTCAATCCAGAGCCCCATCCTCACGCCGTTGTTCTCTGGCCAGGTGAGAAGGTGGTAGTCGACCTGGATATCAAAATCGCCCCGGAGGGCGTATCTGCTCGAATATCCTGCAAAGAAGTTCTCACCGGATGAATCAGCAGGGAGGGTGATCTCCAGGCGTTGGGCCGTCTCGGTGACATACGGCCCCCCTGATTCGATGACGTTCCAGAGCGTGTCATCGCAGGCATTATCATCGAAATCATCGTAAGGCGGGATACTCTCCTGAGACGCACCGAAAGCATAGAGGTTCCCGTCATCGCATCCCACATAGACCTTACCGCCCGAGACTGCGGGGCTGGAATAGACATTCCACTCTCCCATGGAGTAATCCCAGAGGAGTGCCCCGGTATCGGCATCCAGCGCGTAGAAGCTCGTCTCGAATCCGAGTGCCCCCACATAGACAACCCCGTTCGCAACCGCGGGGCTGGAATAGATTTCATCCCCTGTTGCATAGGACCAGAGGAGTGCTCCGGTCGATGCATCGAGGGCATATACATTCTCATCATGACTTCCCACATACACGACTCCCTCCGAGACTGCAGGACTCGAACGCACGATATCACCGGTCGTGTAGTTCCAGATCAGCGATCCGTCCGATGCATTGAGTGCGTAGACGTTCCCGTCATCGCTGCCGAAATAAACAGAGCCGTCTGCCACCGCCGGGCTGGACCCCACCCACCCACCTGTGGTGAAATTCCAGAGAAGCGAACCCGTCTCCGCATTAAGCGCGTAGAGATTCCCATCCTCACTCCCTGTATACACTACTCCTTCTGCAACGGCAGGGCTTGACGCGATTCGCGGACCCGCAGTCGGATACTCCCAGGCAGGACTGCCGGTCCCTGCGTCCAGTGCATAGAGGCTCCCGTCAAAGCTCCCGACGAACACGTTCCCGTTTCCGACCGCGGGGCTCGAGATCACGGAATCGTCCGTGGTGTAGTTCCAGACGAGCGACCCGTCATCTGCATCAACCGCGTAGACGTTGTGGTCCCATGAGCCGGCGTAGACGATCCCGTCCGCGACGGCGGGGCTTGACTGTATCCCGAGCCCTGCAGTAAAGTTCCAGATACGGTCACCTGTGCCGGCATTCAGTGCATAGAGGTTCCCGTCGTTGCTCCCGAAATACACGACACCGTCCACCATCGCCGGGCAGGAACGCACTTCGTCACCTGTGGAATACTCCCAGAGAAGTGTTCCGTCCGGAGTAATTCCACCATCGTCATAGACACCGGAGTTGGCGAGATCAGACCGGAACTTCCATGCCTGCTCATCCGATGCAGCCACAGATGCAACGAGAATAAGCAAGAAAAGTACTGTAAGAATGCACTTTGGTTTCACGATACCACCTTCCTGAATGTAGTAAGTAAAAACACAGGCGGCCACTATTTATGTATTTCCACCAACACCCGGATAATTCATCGAAAAACCGTGTGAGGAATGGTGACTGGTATGGAGCGGGTCCGAGATTTTCACGAAAGAGTGGCAGGGACGTATGGCTATTCACTAAAGAATACCGCTGTATTCACTATTGCGAATATGACAAGAGCCAGGATGTAGCAGGAGAAGACGGAATACAACGCTTTTCGTATCGGTATCTCATGAAATTCTGAGAGACCCAGGGTGATGAGATACCCTGTCCATAAGGCGAATACGAGAATGATCGCACCCAAAGAATTCAGATCAACCGGCAACAGTGACGTGAGGCTGCAGACAAAAAGACCGTATAATACAGGAAAACTCAACACACCAGGAGTAAATCCATACACAGCAGCTTTCGCCGTTTCAGAAATGGTCCATTTTCTGCACCAGAACCTCGTGGTAATCGTGAGGATTCCGAATGCAAGAACCTGCAGCCCGATGATAATGAAAATCACCATATAGGGAAATAGTTCCAGGATCATGGGAGGCATGGGTCCACGATTTCTAGAGGAAACATATAGAGCGTGGATGATATATCCACCCAAGATGGCAATCACCCAGAGTGCGATATAATAGGACAGTGCAGTGTTGACTGTTGTGGGTGTAAGAGATTTGATAGTCTTTTTCGGGAAAACGAGCAGGTGTACCAGCGTGGAAATGAAAAATTGGATGAAGGAGGGTGATTGCGGCATGTCATCTCTCTTCCCGGACTGAACACCCGTCTCACGTGCGATGGATCGGTTCTCTCTCGGGTCAACGTACGCGGGATCGTTCGTGCTTAAATAAAGGATTGAATGTACCATGATTTTTCCACCAAGTGATCCACACATTCACTCACAACGATATCTCCACAGTTCCTGCGGATCATCGGGATTCTCGATTCTCTGACAGACGCGATAGGTGATGTTATACGTTGTATCACCAACAATTCTTGAATCGGCGTGGAAATGGATAGGATCATATTCATCGTTCAGATGAAGCCAGAATTTTCCAAAACCATCACTTCGTGTTCCGTCGTTATCCTCTTCCCATAATGCTGTCTCCGTATCAGGGGAAATCATGATAAGTATTATATATCAAGAATCTATTTTATCACGCTTATAGCCACATTCCATTGAATTGGTTTGGGGGGTTATAATGCAAAAAAAGCGAACATGGTCACAATTGTTCTGCGACTGTTCAGGTACACGGAGGAGGCGACGTGGAGATTGCTGCCTCCAGGTCACGAACATTCCGATCAATAAACCCGATCTTGCCATCTATAGCCAGGACGAAGAAGTCTCATTCGGTCGCCAGCCTACCTGGGATAATCCAGATATCACTACCAACCTATGGGGACCATTCCGGTTGATGGAATCGGTCCAGGTGCGGATTACGAATCGGTCAGAAAAAACCAACGCCGCCAATGGACTGGTGAACCTCTATATGGGCCCGTTTGGTATCGGCATGCCATTTCGCCTCTCCTCAATACAGAGGGTTAACATACTTCGAGGGAATGCAATAGATCTCTCCTTTCCGCTTGAGGAATCTCTCAGGGTCGGGGACACACAGCGCCTGAGTTTCAAGGTTGTCACACAACATCCTTATGATCCAAATCCGATCAACAATCAGGGTTCCCAATGTATTGATGGCAGGCATACGAGCCTGGCCGGGCGACATTTTACCGTGGATATCCCGGTGCGAAATCCACACCCGACTGCCAGAAGACGAATCAACCTTCAGGTGTTTCCTGGTGAACTGGGAGCATCGATCGACTGGAACACGTTTGAATTCGCCCCGCTTGAAGAGAAAGTCGTTCACCTTGCCATCACGGTCCCAGGAGGATTTCGCGAAACCGACGATTCATCGACGAAGCCTCATGTAACCGTACTTGCCACGCACACCAGCGGCCAGCTCCTGGGCGGTGCATCCATCATCACGAAGGTGGACTCATGACACCAGCAGTCGTGTGCCGCCGGGGATGGTGGGCAAGGTTGGGTGACTGGTTCACCAAGCTGGGCCCATGCGGGAATATTGGCCTGATGATCGGCATCATCGCCGGCCTCCTGCTCACTATACTCTCTCTGCGGATCGCTCACCTCAGACCGACACCGATGGAGATCCTCGGGATCATCATAATCGTCTCCTTGTTCTGCTGGGGAGTGATGGTGTGTGTCGCCGTGGTATTCGGACGGTTCCATGTCCGATCGGTTCTCTGGAGTATGCTGCTTCGTTCCGTTGTGATATGTCTGTTCACGGTAGTGATCGCCCATGTGCTTGGCGCATACCGCTTTGGTATCATCATCGGGATTGTTGTCGGTCTATTCTTCGGATACCTTATGTGTACTGTAGTGATGAGAATGAGGGGGTGAGGAGATGGTGTGTATTCCTGGAGGACCGTGCCACTGTATGGAAGAAACAGCTGACGGTTCCGAATTTTGGGCGTATGCAGGACGTGGATTGGGTGCAGCGGTAATGGTGGGGGTAGCTGCTGGCGTCATTGTGTCGCTTAGCACTCCTGTTGGAGGGGCAATCATTGGCGTATTCATCGGGGTGCTCACATTTTGTATATTTATCGCAACCTTGCTGGCCGAGGAAGGACAGTGCTACGAACTTGAAGGCACCGAGAGCTGTGCTGCCGGGGTGGTTATAAGGGTAGAACAGAGTTTTTCTGACTCTTTGGATCAAGTGTTTTCATTTCTGTCTCATCATAATTGTTTAGATCTCCTGGTGACCTCCTATTATTGGGAGCGTTTGGAAGAAGGGGCCTGCGGTGTGTTCTGCACTGGCGAAGAAGGTGATCGCAATTCTGAGTACGTCCGCTGCTATATCTACGACCCCGCGGTGTGCTCTGCATACAATGGGGGTGTCGCAGGACTGGCGGTCGGGGGAATTCTCGGCATTGCTGCCGGTATCGCAATTGCGGTTGCTATAGGGTGTGCAACAGTTATCCTGTGTTTGTTTGCCATTATCATCGGGATTCTTGTTGCAATTGTCTTCGCTGTGATAGGGGCAATTATCGGCGGTCATGCTGGCCGGGCGTCCGGGGACGGTGGGACTGGGGTTCTTGATACTGTCGCATTACCCGTTGTTGGGCAGCTCCTGATGGTTCGGGGCAACCTTGCCCAGTCTACCCCAGGAGGGGTCAAGATCTTCTGGTTCGTGAACGAACTGTTCCCTTATGGAGATGCAATCACCACAGTGAATGATCCCTACAGTTACTGTGAGATCGATGAAGAGCCGATGCTGGCAGTCGGTGCAGATGGGTGTTCCGAAATGTATTAGAGAAGGTCAATTCATTTTTTTTTTGTTTTTTCTATCCCGCCTGAACTGTGAGAATACACTTTTCCATACTCTCTGGTTCCGGAAGATCCCTGCCATTTTTCAATACCCGGCAGTGGTTCATGGGAGCGGGATAATGGGATAAAGGTTACTATCAGAGTAAGGGCGTGGAAAAAAAGGATCGGAACGAAAGAGATATACGATGTATCCAAATTCCCTGTTTCACCCTGACGTATAACTCACGGTCTTCGCAAACCTGAAGATCGATCCCCTGGCCGTTGTCTGCTGGGAGAAGATGATGTCACTGGATGGTTCGGTGGAATTCCCCCTCGCCTGATGCAGGTGTGCATTCATGGAGGCTCCCGCAGATCCCACGGCAGGTTCATCCCGGGCTTCCGGAGATGAGCCTTACCCTTTCCTGTTCGCTTCGATCATCTGGTCCATGTACGCATTGGCGTTCGAAATGAAGATTTCCGCGTAATTCGGCGCAGGGATCAGGGGCTCTTCCAGCCGGCGGGCCGTCTCCGCCGAGAGTTTCCCGGTCTTTGCGAATTCCATACCTGCAGTCCGGAGCAATCCCTTATAGGCATCGACATGCGGTTTCAACTCATTGTCCTGAAGGCTGGATCCCCACCCACGGTAGATCTCCCCCGCAACCTCGGTCGAGAAGTTCCTGGCCATCCGCCTGATGAGGAGGCGAAGGACCTGGAAATGGCTTTGTTCAGGGAACCCGCAGTTTGCGATCATGAAGAACCTGGGAGCCTTCTTTGGCCCGGACACATGCCGTACCTCGCCTTCCGGATCCTTCTCGAAGTGCGGATCGCCGAGTGGCAGGAGCCGGTCGATGAAGTCCTTCATGCTCCCTGAGACATTATCGTTATGCAGGGGCGTTGCGAAGACGACGACATCTGCGGACTGGAATTGTTTCATCAGTTCAGGCATATCGTCGGCCTGGATGCACGTTCCCGGGCTTTTCAGCCAGCAGGAAAAGCAGCCCAGGCAGTGGTTGATCTTCTTTCTGGCCAAAAATATATTCTCGGTGTCTGCACCTGCATCCCTCGCCCCGGCAAGGAATGCATCCACCATGACGTGCGTGTTGCTCTTTTCCGCATGAGGACTTCCGTTAAATGCGACGATTTTCATGATAATCCCCCTATGAATATCTGTAAAAGGCTTGATCTGGGGATTATCTACAGGGTAAAATAAAAGTATGCCCGGGACGTGATTGGAAGGGTGTGGACCAGGGTCCGCTTTGTTTCCCCTTTATCGGAATTCCATGTTATCGAGCACCCACCCCTCCATGACGATGAAACCCTGGAATAAAGACGAATCGGAGGGCAGGATGCTCCAGAAGGATATTAGCCTGCCAGATGCATACTTAACATTGCATCTTGCCTAAGAACCTGGTGCGGTGTTGGCCCTTACCGGCAATCCCTTAGTCTTTTGTTACCGGTATTTTAGATTACTTGGAGAACCGATGTATTCATGCCCCTTTCGGCCTCAAACCTTCGCTCGCCGCTTTCTTAAAAAACCATTCAGATCTTCACCGGTGATCCGGTACTCTTCCCCATTTTTGACTGCAACCAGGTCTCCACTACGGATAGCCTGCCTTAATTGGTGCAGGGAAAGCCCGGTTTTCGCGCTCAGCTGCTCCAGGGTGTACAGCCTGGGAATCTGTTCGAAGGTCTCCCCCGTCTCCTTCCCCTCTTCCGATTTGAGGACCTCGTGGAGATCCTCCTTTCCTACTTTGTTCTTCATGCGGACGCTCGATTCCTCTCTTATAGTATATTGACGTAGAAAGATATGAAGAGAATCGATCTCGTGCTATGAATGACTCGCTGCAGTCTCTTTAATATATCGAATCCAGCGTGCAATTGCCCGGATTACCGTTAGGGTATGTACTGTTTTGTAAAAATCCTTGCTCTGGGTAAATACTCCGTCATTCTCATTTGAGATGGTTTCCCGAATGACCTTTACACCACACGGATCGATAAGAATCGGGAGTCCATTGCTGAATCCCTGTAATTCATGGAGAGTTGGGCAGGGGATTTACTCCCAGCCCTGTTCCTGCCTCTATGCAAAAAATACGTAACTGTGTGAACTATTTCTCACATTTGCTTGAACCACGCATGTATCGCTCTCCGTTTGGTAATTTTGACGGTACTGGACCGGATGATCACGAATGGTCCTTCACTCCATCCATTGACAATCCGCCGAACATCCCCGGCGCCTCGCATCACCGTGCCATCAGCGCGAACACACCCCATCCAACGTATTCACGAAGGTAGGTGGCGTAGCGTGTTGGTCCCAACGTCAGTGTGTCTCGTACCTCTTTTGCAAAATCGTCGCCGGGATTCGCATCGAGCCACCGGCGCATGGTGAGCCACTTGGCCGCTTCGTACCGGTCCCATCCTTCCCGGTCAGCCAGCACCATTTCCACCACGTCGTAGCCGAGGTCGCCGAACGACGCGAGGAGTTCTGGAAGAGTGAGAAAGTCGGAGATCGCAGTGGCTTCGCATCCCCTTGCAACATCTTCTGTTGGGGGTACCTTTCGCCAGTAGGGCTCGCCGATGAGGATGATTCCTCCGGGGCGGAGACTCTTTTCAAGAAGCTCGATGGTACCGGCGACTCCCCCGCCGATCCACGTGGCACCAAGACATGCTGCCACATCGACCTTTTCATCGGCGACGTAGCCGGCAGCGTCGGCGTGGATGAACCTGACTCGATCGGCGACACCGAGTTCTTCGGCACGGAGTTTCGCCTGCTCGGTGAAGAGTGTGCTCATGTCGATGCCGACGCCGGTGATCCCGTAATCGCGTGCCCAGGTGCACAGCATCTCGCCCGACCCGCTGCCGAGGTCGAGGATACGAGCCCCCGGTTCCAGGCGCAATGCTGCGCCGAGCGTGGCGAGATGTACTGGTGTGAACGGGTTATGGATGCGGTGAGTACTCTCTGAAATGGTGAAGATACGTGGGATGTCCAAGGTATACGCTCCTTTCACTAAGGTATGGAGTCACCGGAATATACCCTTAATGACTCCAGGAGAGATGTGTTGTACCAATTACACCACAGACTCAACGTCCCGGGGTTGGAGGGGCCCGGATTCCGGTGAATTGAGTTGTACATTCGGGGATGATGGAAGGGGAGGGCGGTTACATGGCCAGGACTATTACCGGCTCTCCGGGATTTCACCTCCGCATGCGGCGGGAGCGGAGGGGCACCCCGGCGACTGGCGATTGCCGGCTGGAGCACTCACCGGACTGTGACCAACATACTCTTATTAGCATAAAACTACCAAAAGATCGTATCTGATCATGAAGACTCTCATTGAAGTCCACAAGGAAGGTAACTATTTCGTGGCCGTAGATCTCCTTACGAATGTTGCCGACCAGGGATCATCTGAAGAGGAAGCGGTACAAAATCTCAAGAAAGGTCTTGAGGAGCATTACCAGCTTTTAATCGAGCTTACTCCCAGCAATCATAAATTGACGTATCTCGACATTGAAGTGGATACTCTTGTCAAAAATTCCTCTGCTGTCAGCTCGTGAAATTATCAGGATCCTCGCCGATTTTGGCTATACACCTGTACGACAGACTGGCAGCCATATTCATCTCCTGCATCCAGAAACACGGCGGCTCGTCACGGTTCCCAACCATCCGGAGCTGGCCACCGGAACATTGCTCGCGATCCTCAGGCAGGCAAATATTGACCGGGAAGAATTTCTCCGGCATATACGGTAATACTATTTTTACAAGAAGAGGGCTCTCCACAGTCGGTTTCCAATGTGTGGATTGAAAAGGAAAGTCCTTTGTAGGGATTTCAGGGAATACCTGAGAGGAGAAAAAGAGAATCTTCGAGACATGGTGTACGTTGGCTCATGGGGTTTCCACGGTGGCTGGTTCAGTGGCAGAGGGGCACCCCACTGCCGGGAAGATTCTCCAGGAAGCCCCAGATCCCCTGTGATCCAGGGTGGTGTGCCTGAAATTGCATTCACCTGCGGGCATGACATGACACACGAAAAAACGGTAACAGCATTGCTGAAGATCTATTCCACCTTGTTGGACCGGTATGGAAACCGGGGATGGTGGCCTGCAGATACTCCCTTTGAGACCATCATTGGGGCGATATTGGCGCAGAACGTGTCGTGGAGTAATGCAAGAAGGGCAATAGAGAATCTCAAGGACGCAGGACTGCTGGACGTTCAGGCATTGAGGGACGCTGATCCCACAGAGATATCCCGGCACATCATTTCATCACGGTATTACAACCAGAAAGCCCGGAGGATTTCTGCATTCATGCAGTTTTTGTATGCCGAATATGGCGGGGACGTCGACCGAATGTCCGGGGATGACCTTCCCCGATTGAGGGAGAAGTTGCGTTCACTCAAAGGGTTCGGGGAAGAAACCGTCGATTCAATTCTCATGTATGCCTGCAACGTTCCGGTATTTGTGGTCGACGCCTACACGAAAAGGATCTTTTCCCGGTATGGGTTCCTGGAAAAAGACGCCACGTACCAGGAAGTCCAGCATTTTTTTACGATGCATTTGCCAAAAGAGGTCCCTTTGTATAACGATTATCATGCCCAGATCGTGAACCTGGGACACAGCATCTGCAGGACTCATCCGGATTGTCACCTGTGTCCGATCCGCTTCATACACCCGGGTATCGCCTGCGAATATGCGAAAAACATGGAGTAAAGGGAATTCCCGGTCCATGCATCCACCCTTTCTGCCTTTTCTTACGTGAGAAGTATCGTAGATATCCCAACCCTCCTGGATGACTGGAACACCCTTTCATCCTTCGTTTTGTAAGAATGGTTTCTCACCATTGTGGTGTCCTTCAAGAGGGGGCATGTGGTCCATAACCACCGTGGAAAGGATGGTTCTTTGAATACGTGTAGTTGATTGTGGAATCCATCCACCGGCAGGGTATCTCAGCCTCCCGCCAGCGACGCCCGAGGTGACCTCCCCAGTTTACACCACCGGGACAGGAATCACGAAATAGGTGGCGTACCCGTCACAGACGTTTCTCGTCAGGTGTCCCCTGCCGGACGTATCCTCCAGGAGGACGAGGTCGCCTGGCAAAAACCGCTTCACCGTCCCATCGGTCGTCTCCATCTCCACCGTCCCGGTCATGAGGGCCAGGAACTGCCGGGTGGGAGCAGGGTGCCAGTCACCAATCCAGCCAGGCTCAAACGTATAAAAGCGATAGTGCGATGCGACTCCATCCGGCGACACGTAGAACGGGACAGCGGGTGGTGCTGCACGTACAAGGCTCTGTTCGACCGTCACGGTATCAACGTGGGAGCCCCCCTGTGAATCCGAGAATATTCTATGATAGGTTACCTGGTTCATTGTGGGTGGGGATGAGTGTGTCATTGTTGAGTTCCTCTTAAACCTTTTCGGGCAGAGCATGCCACCCGGTGAAAGTACTCACAGGATGATGACGGATAAATATTGCGAAAATCCAGTTCACGTGTTGAATCCAGGCCATGATGGTCATGAACGCAAGTGCCGCAAGGCTGTAGAACCGAGTCTCTATCATGGAGTGCCCGTGGACCGCAACCATGACGAGGACCATCAGGGGAGCCATCACCACGATCAGCACTTCCAGGATGCTGAAATAGGGATCCCCGATGGGGTCCAGGGCTGACGCAAGCGAGAGGAAACCGAGAACAAGGGTCACCACATATGCGATAAGGAGTGCGAAGACGGCAAAAGCCGCAGCGCTTGCGAGCATGCGCTGGTTCCGGGTGAAATCTTCCTGCATAATGTTTGCCCGGTTGGTGATCTCGTCATGGTCAGGATTATAGGTTTGCCAGGGACTTTCCTGCGGTGATATGACAAGGATTGTTATTTCCTAGAATGCCCTGTACGCAACACTACGGTGACGAAAATTAATGATTGTTATGGATTTTTCTCCGCTGCATGATATGTGAAAGAAGTACCTTGGGATCGCGTTCAAGGATTTTTTTCCGATCCTCGGTCCAGTCTCCATTCCCCATGTCATATATCTGAAGAAACCGTATTGCATCAGCCATACCAAGTGCATCCACCAGTACCTCGAGTCCTTCCTGCTGAATCTGATGGAGGGTTTTTGCACTCATGGAGATCTCTCCTTCAACCATATGACTGGATTTTCTATGCGTATGTGTATACAATTGCAGGATTTATAAAATGTGATCAGGTCATCATCCGTTGTCAATAAGAGTGCCCCTGTATATTCAGCGCATGCAATATGGAGTGAATCCATCGCAGTCCCACCCATTTTTATAAGTTCGTGCATACGTGCTACGATACCATCGTTAAGGACAATCTCCTTTTTTGCAAGACTGAGGACCTTCTCAACCCGCATTCGTTTCGTTGTGTCCTGAATCGCTGATATTTCCTCGATGATGGCTTCGCTACTGATGAGTGTACAGGTATCGGTGCAAAGGCGAAGAATCTCCTGAACCGCAGTAGACTCCAGTTTAATCCGGGGATCTCTCTGGTCGTCAAATGGCCTGCAGAGGCAGCACACGTCAAGATAGAGGTTCATGGTATTCCCAACACCCTAGTAATGAGACAAGGAGGAATTCTCTTCATTGTTCGCTGTGTCTTTATTATTTCACACTCATGGTACCATAGGAAAATGACATGCAGCCCTTTCTGTGACGTTCACACTACAATGATCTTTCTCTTACCGTAATTGTAAAGCCTTTTTGAAATGTTCTTTGAAACCAGGGTACCCGGAGCCCACGATTACCCCCGTGTGCTGGAAACATTCAGTCTGTGCATGCCGTCTGCTGTGTCGATTCGTGGCAAAGGGACTCTTCACACGCCAGAAGGTTTTTCTCCCCACATAGAATACCAGTCCCTGTTCAGCATTGCGTCTGACCTACAATCTGGGGGGTTTTCCATATGCCAACAAAGAGAGTCAATCCTTCCCGGCGGATCCCGTGATGGAGTATGAAAAAAATCCTGATTCAATCCAGTATGTGCATCATCTGTGTATGCATCCTCTGTCTGTTCACCTTCTCATGCACGGTTGCGGCCTATGAACTCGTGATTACCACGCCAACATCCCTTGCACAGGGAACACCGCTCGTGGTCACCGGGATCACGAACCTGCCTCCGGGGATTTCCATCGACGTGGTGCTTTTCAGGGAGGAAGATACCACCGAAGAAGTCGCCCGGCAGACCGTGATGCTCCAGGGAAATCCAGAATTCTCTGCCGTCTTTGCGACCAGCACCCTCCCGGTCGGGCTGTACAAGGTCCAGGTTCCGGGTTTCCCCGGCTTCCCGTTCCTCGGGAACTCGATCTCCGTCCAGCACGTGCAGATCCTCCCGGCATCAGCGAGTCCCAGCGTCCCGCCCACGACCCACGTGACGCCGACCGGGACCCCAGCCGATGAGATCATCATCGGGACGGTTTCGCCGACCAACCCCATTATGGGAGATCTCGCTGTCAATGCAACACCCGCAGGTGCCCTTGCAGTCCTTGACGGGAAACATTCCAGCAGTACTCCCTGCATCTTCCGGGATGTCGAGCGGGGCTACCATTCGCTTTCGGTCAGCAGCCCCGGCTATGCACCCTGGAACACGACCGTCTTTGTGAGCGGTAGCGAGACCACCCGTGTGTTCATCTCACTTCTTCCCTCCCCCACGCCCACGGCCACTTCTACCCTGGCGTCTCTCCTGGACATGGGCACGGCATCGATATCATCCGAGCCCTCCGGTGCGGAGGTCTTCGTTGATTCTGCATTCTGGGGGATCACTCCTCTCACTCTCGTGTCGATTGAGCAGGGAACTCACACGATCCTGATCACGAAAGAGGGGTATGAAGCGTGGAAGACGGAGATCACAGTCCAGAATGCAGGCAACATTTCGGTGAATGCATCGCTGATTCCGGTTGCGACGCCTGCTCCGACCAGGGCGAGTGTTGGGGGATGGGTTGCGGTATTGGGGGTGATTGTTGTAGGGGTGTTGTAAAGGAGGGGTGAGAACATTCCGGGCCGTCATCATGTTTCAAAATCAGATGATGTCCAGTGCCACTAACTCCTCGATCTCTTCCTCTTCCTCATCTTCTATGCGTTTTCTTTCTTTTTCTGATGGAACTGTTGAGCGAGATTGGAAGGTGAAGAGTTGTTGTATCCAATCAATGAATCCCATGGTTCTTTCCTGTTGAATCATCCTTGTTTCACATCTTAATGAGATCCCGGCTCAATGATTTATGTCAGATCATGACCCTACAAAAAATAATTTTTTGTCATGTTATAACCCTTCAAAAAATAACTTTTTGAGGAGCAACGCAGAGTTCATTTCCAGAAGTCCCTGTGGGGGGCAACCAATTCGTCTTCCAGTTCCGGAAACGGGCCTGCCACCCGGATGGGCTTTTGCCCCGCTTCGAAGACCTTGCGACAGGGCAGGTTCATCGTTGGGTTTTCCTTGTTGGCGCCGGTCAGGTTTTTTAATGTAGTTTCCGGAGCGCCATAGACCACGTTTCCGATGTTGGCCCAATAGATGTTTCCGGCGCACATGCAGCACGGTTCGAACGTCGTCACTAAAGTACAATTCCACAGGTAATCAGGGTCGTACTGCACAGATGCCCGCCGTGAGAGCTCTGTTTCGGCATGCGAGAGGCCCCCCAGGTTTCCCTGTTTCATCAGCACTGTCTCGCCATCCGGCGCCACCAGCACTGCGCCAAAGGGGTGGTGGCCGGATTCTTTCGCTTCCCTGGCGACCTCATTGGCCGTCCTCAGATGTTTCAGGATCTGCTGATGATCGAGGGGAAAATCCTTCAGGTCCAAAGAGACGTTCAAGTCCCCGGATTCCGTCACTGGTATTCCAGAGACCTCGTCGTTTGTTGTGTTCATTGTGCACGCGCTGAGGATCAAAAACAGAAATAAAAGCAGAAACGTGAGCGAAACTTTCATTGTGAAATTCTTCATTTTGATTATCCCCTTTCGGTTGTTATTTCAAATGTACAGGGTAAAGTGTTAATTTTATCCCTAATATTTTTATAAAATGTTCCGTACATAATACTCCATTCATTCGTGATCACGCTCCTGGGGGCTTCGGCAATGCTTCTGCCCCCGTCGCTGTGGCGTCCCCCACAATGCGATAGAACTGGATACAGGGGTCATCACAGGAAAAAGGGATGCCAGTGAATCAGAGTCACTTTTTTCATTTCAATGGTAGGTACGAATTTTTTTCAAAAATGTCATCGTAGGAATGAAAAATTTTCGTGGCTGAATTGGTGCTTTACCCAAATCATTCCTGACAACGTGATGTCGGAGTGGCGAGAATGCCCCATATCAATTACACGTATGCACTGATACGCAGAAAATTACGGTAAATAGCGAAACCCAAAATGAAAATATGACAATAATGTGAGGGATACATCTCACAAACGGGGATTAGTATCATTCCTTTATGCTATCTTCTTTTTGCGCGATAGGGGACCCTAATATATACCCTCATTTTACCAACCTCCCCCCCTTTCGCCCCCCGCGGTTTTTCCTTATCATCCTCCGTCCCCAATGCACTCTTCGTGTCCGGGGCATCACCCCGGCACACAGGAGTAGCATCATGCACGAAATCACCCAGGAAACCCTGGACCACCTCCCTGACCCTATCGCAAAACTCGTCTGGGAGAAATGGATTGCCGAAGGAAAAGCCCGACTGGTCACGCACTGCGAGGTGACGGCATGCCAGACCGTGTCGAAATGAGCGGCAGCCCCCACCCTGATCCCTGCACCAACATGGAATCCGGGGAGACTGCCACAAGCTCCTCAGCCCTTGAAGAAATAAGCGCTCCGGAAGGATTCACTACCCACACGTCGGGCCCGGTCCCCCTTTACCTCATCGCCCAGGCGATGTCGACCGAGATCCACGAGCATAGGGATGAAATCCTTGAGGTCCACATCAGGAGGACCCGGAACCACCACTACCTCATCACTCTCGTCACCGGAAAAGAGGAAGGTGGGGCCCATGCATGAGCCGGGAACTCTCTGCCGCGGAGAGGACGGAAACCTCTGCATCAGGGCCGATGATGAGAACTATCTCATTCCGGCCGAAGATATCCGGTCGCTCCTGTTCGCCGGAAAGCCGACCCCGCTTGTCGCACCTCATCGTGGCACAGGCGGAAAAGGCCTCGATATCATCGAGGGCTATGCGGTTATCGGCAGCGGCGGGAGATCGGTCTTCATCTATAGCAGGGCCGGACACTTCCTCACCCCTATGGTGAACTTCCTCCGGGTGGCACGGGGCGAGGCAGAGTCAGCCCCGCTCTTTCCGCTCATCCCGGGGGATGCCGGAGCAGGGCCATGAGCGGGGAGATAGGTGCGGCACTCCCTCTCCTCTTTCCGTCAAAAAACGTGATCGAGCTCCGGGCGATTGCAGATACCGCGGTCCACAGCGGGTACTTTGACAACTTGGAAGCCCTCGTCACCCAGGCGCTCACGCTGGACTCGCTCCCCGAAGTCCAGGGCATCTACGTCACCCTGAACGAGGTGAACCCCGCACTCCTCGCACGGCGGGCGAACCGGGTGAAGCTCAGGCTCGGCCGGAAGGACGCCACCACCGCTGACGCTGACATCCTCCGCCGCAGGTGGTTTCCCATCGACGTGGACCCGGTAAGGCCGAGCGGAGTCTCCTCGACAGATGAGGAGCACCAGGCAGCACTCGTCCGGGCGGAAGAGATCGCAAGGTTTCTTCGCAGTGAAAAAGGGTGGCCGGACCCCGTCCTCGCCGACTCGGGCAACGGGGCCCACCTGCTCTACCGGGTCGACCTCCCGAACGACGACGCGAGCCGCGACATGGTGAAGCGGTGCCTCGAAGTGCTTGACCTGCTCTTCTCGGATCCGGCATGTTGCATCGACACGGCGAATTTCAACGCTGCCCGTATCTGGAAACTGTACGGAACCACCTCGCGAAAGGGAGATCACACCCCGGACCGCCCGCACAGGGTGTCCCGGGTGCTCTCTGCTCCCGAAGAACTGCAGAGAGTATCGCTGGAACTCCTCCGGCAACTCGCAGGAGCGCTTCCCACCGAAGGACCGTCTCCGCAGGGGAAGAGAAATGGCCCATTCGACCTCCGCTCCTGGCTCACGGAGCACGATATCCGCATCCGGTCGGAACGCCCCTGGAACGGGGGGACCCTGTACGCCCTGGAGGAATGCCCGTTCTCTACCGCACACCACGACGGGGCGTTCGCCATTCAGTTCGCGAGCGGGGCAGTCTTTGCCGGCTGCCACCACCAGAGCTGTGGCGGCGGTTCGCAACGTTGGCAGGAACTCCGGAACCGGTATGACCGGAAAGTCCCGTCACGCCCTGCAACTGCACCTACTCCCTCTACACCCGTCACACTCCCGCCAGCTTCTCCGCCGGAAATGGAAGAAGCGCTTGGGATCCTCGGCTCCGGCGACCCCCTGCGGGAGATGCTCCGGACGTTTGCCCTTGACCACGAGGGCGATGCCACGGTCGCCGAGTGCCTCATCCTCTCCCTCGCCTCCCGGTCGGTGATCAATACCAACGGGCTGCACGTCTCCGTCACCGGGGAGAGCGGGAAGGGCAAGAGCCATGCGTTCGGAACGATGCTCCGGCAGGTCCCGGAGCGGTTCCGGCTCAAGGGGGCGATGAGCAACAAGGCACTCTTCTACCATGACGGCCTGCAGCCCGGCAGCGTGATCGTCCTTGACGACACCACGCTCTCCGACGAGATGCAGGAGATCCTGAAAGGTGTCACCACGTCCTTCCGGGAACCGTTCATCTACCGCACCGTAAGCCGGGACCGCAAGGGGTTCGTGTGCACCATCCCCGAACGGTGCATCTGGTGGGTGGCGAAGGTCGAGGGCTCCGGAGACGACCAGGTCTTCAACCGGATGCTCACCTGCTGGATCGACGACTCCCCGGAGCAGGACCGGCGGGTGCTCGCCCGGGTCCTCCTCCGCGACCAGGAGGTCCCCCGCCACGGCGACCGGGAATCCCACGAGGTCCGGGTGTGCCGGGCGATGTGGGAGGACCTCGGGCAGCGGCGGTTCTTCGTCACGATCCCGTTCGCATCCCGCATCCGCTTCCAGGAGCATGACAACCGGCGGAACCCCGAGATGCTCCTGGACCTGGTCAAGGCCCACGCGTTCCTCCGGTACCGGCAGCGGGAGCAGCAGGTCATCGAGGGGGTCTCCTGCCTCTCCGCATCCCGGGATGACTTCCTCGAGGCTACCCGGGTGTATGGGCTCCTGCATGGGACCACCGGCGGGCAGACCACCAAGCTCACCAAGCGGGAGTCGGACCTGCTCGTGGTCATCGAGCACAGCGGGTGGCAGGAGTTCACGATCCCGATGCTCCAGAAGGCCACCGGGTGGAGCAACGGCAACATCCACAAGATCATCCACGGATTTGTCAGCAGGGGCACGGCCTATTCCGGCCTCCTGGAGAAGTGCCCGTCCATTGCATTCACGGACCGGACCATCGTGAGCGAGGAGGACTCGGGCATCTCGATGCGCCGCAGGACCAATGCTTATACCTTCGATAAAGAAATCCACCGGCAGTGGGTTGCGGGAGGTGGCGTATGGCTTGATGACACTGAGGGAGGGGATGATGATTCTTCCAAACCTTCTGCAGACTTCCCCGGTTCTTCCGCGAAAAGGGAAGCAAAAGGAAATTCTGATCATGCTGTGAATGGCGGAAATCCCTCCTTAGAAAAAAGTACGTGTGTGAGTGAGAGTGGATCCTTCTGCACTCCCAAAGGGACATACTGCCCGGGTGATGCCCCTGCCAGTGCCTGTCTGCCTGTGTGTGATGGGGCGGAACTGGAAGGCATGGGGAAGAACAATCACGAACGGCAGGGAAACCTGGAACGGAAAGAGAATTCCGATGGTTTTGGATCGCGACACGAATCGAAGTGCGTGGAGGGAAGCGGACACATCCCTTCGATCTCGGCACATGATTACAAGCCTCTCGACTTTCCTGAGCGGACGCCCTGCTATGTGTGCGGGAGAAAAGATTCACGATACGTGGAGAGGCTCACCCCGGAACGGAAGAAGAGACCCCCGGAACAACAAGATGCCCGGAGGATC
>Ga0302252_1000609_pt1 | contig 28762 bp, 32 predicted proteins | sample AAG_RA_Leu_MG_FD_193511 | JGI IMG/M metagenome (GOLD analysis project Ga0302252, IMG submission 193511) | Enriched activated sludge microbial communities from anaerobic digester in WTTP, New Holstein, Wisconsin, United States - AAG_RA_Leu | ecosystem: Engineered > Bioreactor > Anaerobic >... | reverse complement strand
ATTTGGTCGAAAACGCATGGACCGAAAAATACTTAGGCATTCTTAAAGACATCAGAGAAGGAAAGAAAATAGATATAGATCTTATTTCAAAAGACGCTTCAATTCCATTTAACGCGAAAATAGATCTCATCCAGAAGGCGATGGAGGGAGCAGAGGACTCTAACGCATATCTTGTAAATGAGAAGTATCAGGCTGCGAAAAGGACTGCCACCGGCACACTAAGGGATGGCGAGTCTCCGGTTTCCGTAAAGGATCTCAGAGAATACATTTCGACGTTTGACAGCAAGGCTCTTCCGTTATCTGTAAGAAAACTTTACCAGGATGCAGCAGATCTTCTGGACACTACAATGGTGGCCGACAAGCTCGACAGGGAAATCCGCTCCAAGGGTGAGGCGTGGGTAGTAAACGGGATTGTAAATGAGGACGAGGCCACCGCCTTATTATCCTCGATAGACAACTCAGTTTTGATAGACAAGGCTGGTATGAGGGCGCTGCTCGATACATTCAGGAGCAACGCAAAAGCGGTCGCACGACAGATGGCTTATGATCAGCAGAACGCCGAAGACCGACAGTACACCGCAAGCCAGAGGGCAGAAGCCGCAGCAAAAAAGGATGCTCAGGATGCCCGTAAGATTGCTGCTCAGCGGGTAAGAGATGAATTTATCAAGGATCTCGGCAAGGGAATGACAACGGAGCAGTACCTTGGATATCAACTCCAATACGAGGAGATCTACAGAGAAGCTCCTGAGGAATACTCTTCATCATTCCATCCCCTTGAGGTGCTATATGTATCGAAACAGGACGCCGAATACGGGAAAAAGGAATATGAGGCTCAAAAGGCGTTTAGTGAACTCGTCAACTCCAGCATGATCGAGGGCTGGGAAAAGACCACCGACCCTCTGTCATACGACATGATAAACAAAATATTCCCGTCTGATTCTGAAGCGGATAATAAAGGCAGAGCGTATTGGACTGAGAAACTCAGAACGTTTCTTATGTCCGACGAAGCTGGCCATATAGAAAGAACCAACGCGGTAAACGCACTTATCGCTGCTCGGTCAAACAGATGGGCTGGGTTATATGGATCACCCGAATACAATAAAGACGCACCGATGCTTACCAGTGAACTCCTAAAGCAGTACCGCGGGGTATTGAAGATCTCTGACATGGAGGGGTTCGGCAATGATATTGATAGCTTTGCGAGGGCTGAGTACGCCCTCAATGAAGCAGCGAAAAAAGAAGCCGCTGGCACGACACACAGCCCAGCAGAAGTCGCGGCGGGAAAAGACGTGTACTCCAGACTCCAGGGATACGCGGCCATGCTTGCTATGGGGACCCTATCTTCCGGATATGCCAGCCAAACTATTACGATTACAAAAAACGGTGTCGATCATCAGGTAACTCTTACGCCAGAAGTTTTTGAAGCAGTATTGCAAGAGAACGCAGCGCAGCTAATCGCTTCTGGGGACTGGGGAGCTGCCGTAGCTCTCAAGCAAAAGTTTATGGGAAAAGTAACCAACCCGGTCTGGAAGCCGGTAGAGGATGCCATAAAAGAGATCACGAGCAACGGCAAATATTATAACAAATTCCCTCCAGAATTGCAGAATTGGGTAGACCTCGAGATAGCCCAAACCACAAATCCGACGCCAGAGTACATTAGTACACTCATCTCAAACCTGAAAACGCGGGTGCATAAGCTAGATATGCGGAACTACATAAAACTCAAACAAGGGGCCTGGGATGTGTCTGAGGATTACCTCTCTGCGGTAGGAAAGGGTGAACTCGAGCCATTCATAGGAACTGTAAACGGTAGGGTTGTCGCTACCTTGCAAGAATTCAATACAGTCATCACCGGATGGGCTGAGAATACGCTTAAACAAGTAAACTACGCTTCTGGCGCAAATATTTTAACAGAGGGGAAGAACGCGAAGCGCGAGCTTTTCACCAATGGGCATCTGCAATTCAGGGTCACTGATCAAGCTACCCTGAAAGCACTTGGCGCTTCAGGCACCGAAGCCGTTTACTACATGGCTTTCTATGGCAATGACGCGCTCCCGGCACGTGAAGTCAAGAACAAAGATGGTGGGTATGTTCAAACATTCATCCCATGGGAGAAGGACGGAGAGAAGAATGGACGATGGGTTCATGTTGAAGCGAAGCGTGATGTGGACGGGATAACAAGATTCCAAAAAACACAAGCGCAGATCAACGCTGATATCGCAAGAGGAATCATCGAAAAGGAGCCGCCTGACTCGATTAAGGCTGTTGAAAACTATCCCGGCATGGGGATTTAACCTCTGGAGATTATTGATGGATCTACAAAGCTATTACCGGAACTTATACGCTTCGTATCGTGACGAAGAAGAAGAAAAAAGGCTTTATGACCCATCTTCTTTCGATGATAGCCTCATTAAGTACGCTGACGACAACCCTGAAAAAGACAAAGAAATAGCTAAGGCAAAGGGGCTCGCTCCTGGATACGCTGATGCCCCGGTCCAGTCATGGATCCCTGTCGATATAGCAGGAACCTTTCAAAAGATACTCGAAACCGCCCCCGAAGGGGTTAATCCTAACGAGCTGGAAACCAGACTAAACACAGCCTACTACTTGGCCAAGACAAAGAACATCTCTTTCGACGACGCGTTTGAAAACCTGGATTCGTATATCGAAACGGACTACGGAAAGGCCACTGGCCCAAGGTCTGGCCTTGATTCGCTCATAAACATTGTAAACACCGGGATAATAAATCGGCAGATATTCAAGTATGCCAACGAACTCAAACACAAGGTGGGCGCCTTCGATGGTCAGTACAAGGATTGGACCGAGATCGAAAAGGATCCGCTATACAATAAAATTCGCGAACTTGAAACCCGCCTCCCCACACAGGACGTATACAAAAGATCGTGGCCGATAGAAACGCTGAAGAAGGTGATGCAAGTTATCCCCTCCATCACCGAAAGCCTCGGTAAAGGAGCTTTAGCTTCAATAGTTGCGAATATAGGCACAACGGCGCTCATGGGAGGGACGATAGGATCTGTAGCTGGTCCGCTCGGGACGGTAGCAGGTATCGCCACCGGCGCTACAGGCGGGGCAATTGTTTCCATAATCCCAACCATCGCCTCTCTCGCATCCGGCCTCGCCACGTCAACAGCAGTCGCGTTAAATACCCAAGAGGCTGAAGGTGGCGCAGCATTCTACGATCTGATCAAATTCAGAGATCCTGTCACTGGCGAACGAATAAATCCAGTCCAGGCCGCAAGATGGTCAAGGGTTTACGAAGCGTTTTCGGCAGCGGTTGAAATGATGCAGACAGACGTATTCTTTAGGCCTTTCAACAATGCCCTAAACTCGGCACAGAAAAACGCTTTTCGCGGGGCCGTAAAATCATCTCTTGAATCAATCTCTGACGCATCTGCCAGAGCGGGAACCCTCTTGCAGCTCGCCAATACTACCGCCGGGAAATATCTCCTTGAAGTGGGCAAGCGAACCGCCCAGGAAACATTCGAGGAGGATCTTCAGGAGGGACTCCAGATATGGACCACCGAACAGGCGAAGCGAATTACTAATAAACTGGACAATACCAGTATTTCACCAATTCAGAAAGAAGAGATCGTCAAAAGGATCGTGGATACCACGGTATCATCGGCTATAGGTCTCGGGGTATTGAGCTTAGCTCCTGCCGCCCAAGTAGTATGGAGCGATACGATATCAAACAGGGCTGAAGGAGTCTCTGAAGGGGTAAAAGAGTTCGTATCGGAGAAACTGAGCCCAGAACCCATAACCATAGCTCCAGAGCAACCAGCAAAGCCGCCTTTATTCTTCAAGTCCTACGAATCAGCACCTGGGGTTATGGAATTCCGTGGAACAACCGACACGGAAGGTCAAAACAGGAAACTCTCCGTCGAGGCTACTGTCGTCATGAACGACGAAGGGAAAACCGCGACGATCTCCGGTATCGGAACGAGTAAGACTATTTCGAAAGATCCCAGGGAAATGACCAGGCAGATCAAGGAAACGATAAAGAATATTCATTCCGAGCTTCCCAGGTACGAAATCCTCTTTACGCCAAAGAACACCATCGAAAAACAGGTAAAGACCGAACTTGAGGCGGAAATTCCGAACATCTTCAAAATGACTCAAGAAGCCCCACAGCAGCCACAGGAAGCGCCGGTAGTGAAATTAGACCAGAAAGCCACTGTAGACGCAACTGCTTTACAGCAAGAGGCCATACAGGGCAATCAAAAAGAGACAAAAGCCGAACAAGAGGCAAAATTCAGCCCCGAGGAACTCGCACGGTCACAGCGCGAGGGTGCTGCCAGGATGGAATCCATTCTTGATAGGGGTGGATATAAATTTACAATGGATACAGAGGCAGAGGTGGCAAAAATAAAATTCCATCCCGATCTGCCGAATTTCAAAGAGGGTGTCAATGCTCAAGGGGTGGGGAAAAAGCTAGTAGGGCCTCCTGATACTCTTGGCATGGCACCGATTATCCTCTATGAGACAAATGATGGCCAGCGGTATATCGTGACAGGACGACACCGGCTGGATCTCTGGAAGGAATACGGGTACCCTACTATCCCGGCTCAGATCCTTAAGGAGTCTGACGGATACACTATTTCGGACATGGCGGTTATTGACGCCGAAAACAACATCAGAGACAATCAGGGAACGGAGAAGGATTATGCCAAATACTTTGAGCGAATCAGAATTGGAGAAAAAGAGGCAGAAAGACGAGGACTTCTACGCAACGATAAGGGAAAATTGGGATTCTATATCGGCACGTTTGCCTCCCCAGCGCTACGCTCTCTTTATTACTCCGGCAAGATCTCAGCAGCAAAAGCAGGAGTCATCGCAGAAATAGGGCAAGGGAACGACGCCCTCCAATCTCGCGGCATGAAAGCCGCAGAAGATAAGCGACTATCAGCAGCCCAGCTCAGGGAGTCGATGTATCAATTTAAGCTCGACTACATGAGAAAAACGGGCGGAGGAAAGCAGGACGCTTTATTTGGGGATGGCGACTGGGAGGACCTGGCCGACCAGGTAGAGCTCGGCAAGGCCGCAGCCGACATAAAGGATGAGATATCCCAGGAGATCTCCGTACTCAAACAGGCAGCGAGGCTCACCGATACAGAGCGGTCCAGGTTCCTTGCAGAGTACGGGTTTAAGGTTGATAACGTAGGCGGGCTCCAGGCTCGCCTTGATAAGCTCATGGATCTCCAGACAAGGTGGTCAGGAGAGCTCTGGACCTCGGACCCTGAACTCGTGTATCAAGCAAAAGTCCGCGCCGGCCAAGCGACCGAAGAAGAGATAGCCACATACAATAAGCAACAGGAATCAAAAGGTGAACAGGCGGAGGTTGTCCACGAAACCGCCCCGCTGTATGGTGATAAAAACCCAATCACTTCGCCATCTCCGTGGATATATAAGGCCGAGCAAATTATAAACAATAAAGTTCAGGGGCCTGTGCCCGGGAACCAGATCCTCAAGACCCTCCAGGCCGCTGGCGTGAAGTCCGAGGAGCTGAAGTGGACAGGTCTTGACGAGTTCCTTGCTACAAATAAGAAAAAGACCCCGCAGGAAGTAATGGACTTCCTTGAGGCGAACAAACTACAGATCCAGGAAGTATATAAAAGAGAAAGGACTAAATTCTCTGAGTACGCCCTCCCCGGAGGGGAAAACTATAGAGAGGTGCTGTTTACACTGCCGAGGGAATTGGTAGATGACGGCAATGGAGATGTGCGATGGGACCGCGAAATCTCCTATGTTTCTCAACACTGGGACGAGCCCAACGTCCTCGCTCACACCAGGCTCGACGACCGCGAGACGCCCGATGGTAAGCGCGTCCTTTTCCTAGAGGAGGTTCAGAGCGACTGGCACCAGGATGGAAGAAAAAGAGGATACAAGACCAAGGAGTCTCTTTCACAAATTCAAGCCAGGCTAAAAGAGAAGTACGGGGAGTCTTGGCAATTTGCTATATCTGAGTCCGAAGCTGAGGAGATGCGATGGGCTTACGAGAATCCTGAAGGAATCCCTGAAGCTCCATTCGCGAAGACCTGGCATGAGTTTGTCTTCAAGAGAATTCTTCGTATGGCCGTGGAAGAAGGATACGACGCGATAGGATGGACCACTGGGGAGCAGCAAACCGATAGATATGACCTTTCGCGGCAGATATCGCTCGTTTCGTACAACGTAGGCTCCGAAGAGGCTGAAGTCTACGCTAAAGACGAAGAGCTGGATATGCCGTTAATGGTTGTCAAGAAAGAGGACCTGGAAGCGACTCTGGGGAAAGATGTAACCAATAAGCTTCTTGAGGGAACCCCGGACGAGGATGGCAATGTAAAGCTCAGTGGTATCGATCTCCGAGTGGGCGGTTCCGGCATGAAGGGCTTCTACGACAAGATCCTTGTCGACTTCGCTAACAAGTACGGAAAGAAGTGGGGAGCCAGGGTCCAACAAATAGAAATTGGTACCGAGAGCAAACAACAGTCGAACGGCGACTACTACCAAGAGACCGCAGTGGTCCATTCGCTCCCCGTTACTGACTTAATGAGAGTGGCGGTTCCTGAGGGACAGTACCTTTTTGAGAAAGCACCATCAAATTACGGATTGGATATATCGAAGGCTGAATACAGAAGGCAGATGCTAAAGGCCAGAGAGATCACGAAACTCATGGCGGATAATTCTGATGGATTCTTTATTGATGAAGTAAAAAATATGGTGAGCGCTAATACTTCAGCGTTGATCGATGCGCTCCAGAACGCCAAGTCTCAAAACGTCGCATTCGCTTCATCCGCTGAAGGTGGATATTCGGCAACGCTCACGCCAGCACAGGACGGGTCTTCCGACTGGGATATCAACCTCTTTATTAACGGAGACTTGCTTTTTGCGTACCGATTCAAGGATCGCGTAGAGGCTATAGAGAATCTCTTTACCGATATCGCCTCGTACTATGGATCCGCAGCAACATGGAAAGTAATTGGAGAACCGGGAGAGTTTGAGCTTACACCGGATCAGATAGGTGATATAATTCAAAAAGAGGAGGCTGAACTCGATCTTTTTGAGTATGATGACGCAACAATAGATCTGGTATATGGGAGCAAGGAGGCGTTTGATGCCGCAAACAAACAACTCGATATCTTCAAAGATGACGGAGCTGGAGATTTCTTTACGCGATATGGCTATCTGGAGAATGAAAACCTCAGAGAACCTGGTGTCTCAGGGAATAATAGACGGAGTCCCTCCCCCGTATCTTCCTTGCTCGGCAAAGCAGGCGAAATCCTGCATCCTCAGATTAAAGAAAATAGAAAAAGACAAAGACGTATTAGCTTCGTTGGACAGACTATATCGGGACATCATGACCTAGAAGAATTATTCCAAGTATATCGCAATCCGCAAATAGAAACATTCCACCTGATCTATCTCGATGAATCAGGAAAAATATTGGCTCATAATGCGATGTCTTCAGGAGTTCCCGGAAGAACCGTCGCCGTGGAGTATAAACAGCATCAAAGGAACGCCTATTCATTATCAGAGCGTATGAAGCGCTTAGGGGCTTCGAAAGTTTACCTGCTTCACAATCATCCATCAGGAAATCCAGCACCTTCAACCGATGATGTCACTGTTACTAACTATTATCTTTCCATGCTTGGTAACACTTTTGCAGGCCATATTATATTGAACCACAATAAAGCTGCGCTGATTGATGCCAATATAATAGCTTATGGTGTACGTAATAATATTCCCATCGAAAAACTTGCAGATGAAATTAAATTACATTCGTACTCTTCTTCTGAAACCAGCTATGATGTTGCTAGTGGCAATCACATAGATAGTCCAGAAGAAGCTGAAAGATATGCGCTTTCCATGTTGGGGAACCGGTCTGGTGGATCGCTTATAATTACCGATTATCACTATAGAATCCTTGAATGGAGGGTTTGGAACAATACTAACCTGAAATCAATTTATCAGGCGGTAAAGGAATCGGGAGGATCTCACGCATTCTTTGCCACCGATAACAGAACTCAGCATGAAACTCTTTACAGAAATGTAGTGATGGCTTCGGATAATGGTGGAAAATACAACGTCATGGTGGATCTTCTCTTGCTGAACAGAGGTCAGGACAAAACTGTAAGATTCGATCATAAGGTGATCCACGGTGGAACGTATTTAAACCACTATAATTATCGTATGTCAAAAAATAGTAAATACCGTATCGGTAGATTTGTAATGGAATCTGATCTCGCGCAGGAGGCGGGAGAATTTGACTCATACCAGGAATTCAAGAACGCTTATGTATCAGAAGGAGAAGATGACAGCGAGTTAAAGAAGGCATGGGCGGAGAAACAGAATAAAAAAAGCTCTGCGGAGCTGGATCAAGACTTTATTTCAATGTTACAGGCTGACAGGCAAAAGCTGCGCGACTTCCTCGAAGCGAACGGAGCCGATCTGTTTAACAGAAAAACGCCAAGAAAAAATATGTCTGTCGTTGATGCAACGTCTTACCGGCTCGCAACAGGAGGAGTTGTCTCTGACGCCACTATTGATAGGGCTATGATGCTCATAGAGAAGCATCCAGTAGAATGGCGAAAACGTTTTGCAGATCTCTCAGGTGAGCTCTGGAGCGAAGGGAAACCGCAGGATTTTGATATTGCCCCGCCGCGGCGTAAGAGTCTGGCTACTCTCCAGGCGAAACACAAAGAGGCAATCTCTAAACTACCCGACGGAGCAGAAGTAATTGGATCAGCAGAAGAGCTCGTAGCCAAAACAGAAGAACTCCGGCGCGAACTCGAAAATAAAAAGAGGGCCCTTAAAGAACTTCAGGACAGATTCTCATACGGAGAAAAGAGAATCGTTGATATGGTCAGGCAGCAGAAAGACCTTGAAAAAAGAATATGGGCAGGACGAGTTCGTGCCAAGCTGTCGCCGGAATACAAGGAGATTGTTAAGGAACTCGAAACTCAGGCGAAAGAACTCAAGTCTGCTATCGCTGAAAGAACCATGGCTCTGTCGCCACAATCTGGGATGAAGGGAGCAGCTTACGCGATTGCAAAGAAAGAAGTAAAGGATGCCACTGACGCCCTCAAAAAGCAATACGCAATTGAGAAAGCGAAAAGGACAGAGAGAGGCTTGAAGCTCTACTACGCGAAAATGATATCAAGGCCTGTGTCGAAAAGCATAGACTTCAAGATCGGTAATCAAATAAGAGAGATTCAAAAACAACTTGATCCTAATTTCAGAAAAGATCCTACGGCTATGGAAAATGGTAGGCCGCTAAATAATTGGACGGTGGAAGAGCTACAGGCGCTCTATGAGGAGGTCGAAGCGCTTAGGGATTACGGCAGGAATATGCTTGCTGACAAGCTGTTCGACAGGTCTATGGAAAGGGCTGAAAAACAGTCAAAACTCAAAGAAACAGCAGCTAAAACAGGCAAGAAAAAACCAGCTTATTATTCAGGAACTGACGAAAACGCAGCTCAGCAGAAAGCTGAGAAAAATCTTATTCTAGCTGCTGATGTATCTCTTACGACTATACACAGAATTGCCCGAGAACTCGATGGCGGGGTGGAGCGTGGAAACTTCTATAGGGAGATTGTGGAAAGAGAGCGAGAAGCGTTTACTGAGGAGAAGAATAACATAGATCGTAGATACGCCAGGATTGAAGCGAAGATGCGTGATCTTGGACTCAATAGAGACGCAATGTATCGAGATAAGATAAAACTTGGGGAACAGACTATATCAAAATGGGAAGCTATATCCTTATACATAGGGATGCAGAACCAAAGAACCGCTGCAGCAATAATTTATGGCAATATGATGACCCAGGAGGAGAGGGAGAGTTTAAGCGATGAAGAGTTTTACTATCTCGCCATGCAAAATTACGGATATGTCAAAGATGCGATTGCCACCCTTTCTCCGGAGGAGATAGAGCTCGCAAAGACATTTATCCTTGATGGAGATATTGAATTCGACAGGCTCGCAAATGCAACGTATGTGTATGAAAACAGAATCCCCGAGAAAGAGGGAGTCTATTTTCCTCACGAAAGAAAGTCTCGTTCAGGAGAGGGAGAAACAGAAGAAGAAGTAATTGACCAGGTCCTCGCAAGGGCAGCGAGGGCCCAAAGACCTGTCGGGAAGCAGCCTACAATAAATCGTATTGAGATATCACCCAGACATCAGACGGCGATTTCTCTTGACGCTTTTCAGGTTTATAGAAGAGGAATCGAGCGCCAAGAACACTACATAGCTTATGCTAAATATATCTCCGATATGAACTCAATAATCAAAAACGGAAAATCTGCCGCAGCATTCAGAGAGACCGTAAGGCTCTACCACGGACAGCGTTACTTAGATTACCTGGACCGGTGGATATCCGAAGCCGCAAACCCGAAGGCGTTTACCGATTTCAACAAGCCGGTTCAAGGCATAGACCGCTTCTTTAAGATGATGCGAGGGCCTCTCGGGGTGGCCTACCTCGGCTATAGGGCTTCTCGAGGAGTATTCCAGCTTATAACCTCCCCTGCCCCTTACCTACCCTATGCTGGCACATTCATGATTTCCCGCATGGTAAAAAACCTAAACCCCGCTGAATTCATGAAGGTGCTTTCGTTTGCAAAAGAAAACTCGGCTTTTATTAGGCACAGAACAATCAACCCGACGGACGCATACATAAAGAACTATCTTGAGACGAATCCGAACGCAGCCAAGAGAAGGGCTATGGAGGTTGCGGGCGCAATAATGGAATGGTCAGACATGTGGTCTGTTTCTACGGGATGGATGGCTATATACGAAAAAACCACAGCATCCCTAAAAGATTCCGGAAAAAACAAAGCAGAAATCCACAAGGAAGCAATACGAGAGGCCGACAGGGTAACGATAGAAACTCAGCCGACATACAGACACCAAGATCTGTCTCCTGCATTCAAGAAAGACTCTGAGCTCGAACGATTCCTGTTTCAATTCCAGACCCCCTTAAACGTGATCTACAATCAGCTATTCCATGACACGAGGGCTGACTGGAAGTCGGGCCACAAAGCACGGTCCCTTGGAATCGTAGCTGGCTACTTGTCCGTGATGGGGCTCATTGCGGTAATTACCGCCCCAAAGCACGATGACGACGAGGAGGATAAGAAGATAAAATATTTCCTCTCAGGTATGGCTACAGTACCGCTAGAAACAATCCCGTTTATCGGATCCATAGCATCGGGGTATGTAGAAAGCCTTATTACTGATGAAAGGTACTGGCGAGACGATCAGATATTCCCCGGGGTAAAGAAAGTATTCGATGGGGCTTCTCGAATGATGAATGCTGACGATAAAGAAGCGGCATGGAGGGCATTTTGGCGAATGCTTGAGGGAGCTGGTATGCTTTCCGGATTTCCCACAAGCGCGATCCGTGAATACTATCGAGTCATATTCGATGGCGAATGGGGTGCGCTATGGGGGCAACGAAAAGGAGATTGAGTAGCAGCGTATAAAAAGATAAAACGGTAGTGGTGTTGGGCCTCTTAAAGGAGAGGCCTTGAATAGTCTGGAAATAGTTGAGGGTGACAAACAGTTTTTAGGGGATGTGGAAATCCTCGGAGAAATCAACAACCCGTCACTCAAAAAAGTTAAAACAGATCTACAGGTAGCACGTGGAGAGGCGCAGCTTGCCAGGGCATCCATCCAGGATTTCCTGTCTACAATTCTCGCAGATTCAATAATCGATGTCCAAGAAAAAAAAGTCTTGAGAGCTCAGTGGCGTGAAATTGAGTCAGAGTATCCCATCGTCAGACAGCGGGCTCTCGATTCAGGTATCGGGGAATCAGAAACCGCAGTCCAAGATTACGCTACAGCTTACGCTGCATTGCACGATTATCTCTACACAAATCCCGGAATTCTCCAAGTAATGAGCCTCCCCGCTCCAGTAAATCCATCGACAGCAGCAGCTGTATTTGCAGCGTACTTTGCGGCAAGGGAAGTCCTTGTATCTGGGGCTCTGGCTCAGGCCGTTGCAACAACATCACATATATTTTACGAGGAGCCAGTAGGACCATACGCAGTCGGAGATCTATGGATATCAAACGGAATTCTTTATCAGTCCACAGTGGCCAGGAGCCCGGGAGAGTTCGTGCTTGCTGACTGGATTATAAGTATACAGTCAAATTTTATAGCGACAATTCAAAGCACCAACGGCGACAAGTTCAAACCAGGGTATAGCACTACGACAGTTTTGATTCCTCATGTATTCAAAAACGCAATTGAAGTTACTGATACGTTCCCTGATTCTGCCTTTCGCTGGAAGCGCAGATCTCTCATAGACACAAGCGGCGATGCTCTATGGAACGCCAATCACGCTTCGGGATACAGGACTGTAGAAGTAAATACTGATTCGATCTACGCCAGGGCGGTATACACCCTGGAAATAGACATATAGGAGGATTCAGATGATAGTTTGTACCGCCCAACTAACGCTGTTCGATCAGAATGACGCGCCAAATATCGATAAATCGATTACCGCGTCCCTCGGTACGTCGCAGCTTTACCGATCAGAGGACGCGACCACTACCTACACTCCAAACTACGCAAGCACGCCAAACGTAATACGGGCACACGTGTTCGTTAATGGAGTCGATGTTACCGACATTCTATCTGGACGAAAGTGGGGAACATCTCAAGGGGCGTCTGACCTGGGGACCAATGTTTCTCAGATATCAAAAAACACAAACCTGGCAACGGGAAGTCCACATATGACTATCTACTTTGAGGGAGACTACACCGATCCCGCGACCATGCTTGTGTCTCATATCACTGATTCGATCTCCCTCGTCCTCGTTCGAGAAGGATCAAATGCGGTATTCGTGCTCGCAAAGGGCCAGATGGTCATAGTAAAGGCTGCTGATGGGACCAAAAATACCGCAGAAGTAACCTGCGATCTTATGAGGGTGACTGGCGTAGACGACACCGGAGTTACGTATAAATGGTTCAAGTCGCCCTACACCGCTGCAGACCAGCTCGATGCGAACCACCCCGATGTCATTAGCGAAAAGATCATCTTTAAGACCACAAGTGGATTCGGCACTGTGCCGCCAGCGGATGGGACCTGGGCGGATGTTAAAAGTATCGTCATACGCGAAGATGCAATCCAGGAAATAGGGCTTTTCCAAGTGCAGGCAAAAGACGCGGACGGAAAGATATATTCGACAATATTTACCGTCGTGGACTATTCTGACCCCTACGATGGAAAAATAATACCATCTAACGGACAAGTTTTTGTTAATGGAGTAGGGGTCAAGGATTGTACCCCGGAGATATGGAGAAGCGGATCACTGGTTGATATCTCGGGATACACCTTCTATTGGTGGATATACGACAAGAACGGAAAAAAATCAGGTTTTATTGATACAGCCAGAACTCCCACAGCTAAGACAATTTCGGCCCACACTGCATCGATTACAGGGTATTTCGATATCTCTGTCGCTCTTGCTGCGGCTCCTTCCGCCGGAGACATAATTCGAGTTATCTCTGCTGACAGGCTCTCGGTCGCCACCTATGAAGTAGGTCCAAACTCGACAACATCCAGAATTTACATCCGCTCCCCGCTCAACGGGTTCTCTTCCGTAGCGCCTACATCTAATCAGTACGTAAACGGCAAGCTCTGGCTTTGCAACGGAAATGGAGCAGCGGCAGGAAAAAAAACCACTACAGGAACAACGCCGCTGGCGGTTACTGGCGACGACGTAGACGGACAGTGTCGCCTGGTATGCGAAGCTGATAATCCACTGGCGAGTTAAGGTTGATGATAGTCTGTACCACTGAGATCACGCTCTACGATCAAAATGAAACACCACAAGGGTCATTATCGTCAGAGAGCCACAGCGTCCCGTGCGATCCGGATGGAAGCAATCCGGACCTCACCGGGGCGTCGTCAACCCTCCAAGTCATCCTCGGCGACGAGGATATCACTGACGATTATTCCCTTATCTGTACCCCGTCAAGCGGGGTGACTGGCACAAAAAGTGGATACACCTACACCGTCACAGGAATGACGGCCCTTGCCGGATTCGTCGATTTCGTAGCGACGAAAGCTGGGGCTGCGACAATTCAAAAGCGGTTCTCCATTGTGAAACAACCAAAAGGAAATACTGGAGATCCTGGAGCCCCCGGAGTTGATGCGCCCCGCTGCCGGGGACTCTATCCTTACGGCACCGCGCCATCTTCGCCGGTCGCGGGGGATCTTGTCGTATGGTATTCGACCACAACTGAGGACTGTGGAATTTATCAATACGCAAACAATACATGGAGTAAACTTACCGCACCGACGCCGGATCAGGTGGGCCGCTGCTTCATACATATTTTATCGGCAGTTGTGGCTGCTGTTAGAACAGACAGCGCCGGAAATACTATAAGCGTTGCATACGGGGTGAGCGCTGATTATGCCCCGAATAGCGTAGCCTTTGAGATCCTGCTGGTAAACTTTTTATTTGCTAGAAACATAACCCTTCAAGAGACAGGATATCTAAAAAGCCACGATTACACCGAGTCTAGCGGCCTTCCTACTGCGGGATTTATGCTTGATGTTGCCAATCAAATCATAAAAGCTTACGGAGCAAAATTTGTATCCGCTACCATCAAAGATGCAGCAATCACTAACGCAACAGTATCAGGGAAAGCCACACTTGCCGAGCTTATTTTATCAGGAGTAACAGCAGGAGCTAATATAATAAAAGGGTATAATGACAATGTTTCTCGTAATATACCAAATGGTGCCCTTAACACACTTGTGTCCTATCAAATATGTGCAACAGGGACTATTAGAGCATATATAAACGCAAAAATAGTAGCTGGTTCTGATTTAGTAGTACACGTGGTAAAAAACAGTACAACAGTGTTAGAGCTAACAAGTGGTTATCCAGACTATTCTCTTTCTACCTCGTTTGCCGCATCTGATTTTAGTGTTGATATAGCAGTAAATGCCGGAGACATTATCCATCTAAAGGCACAAGCTACACCATATTCCTGTTCGTATAAAAATTTTCGTATATGTTGTGCAGAAAATCCTGGAATACTTAGCTACATAGGAAGTTAAGAATGAAAAAATACATACTGGTACGGATCAGGCATATGGTCATAAGGAGGGCGCATATGCTTGGAAAATCGGTAGTATGGGTTTTTAGGAAAATTATCAAAGGATTAGTTTTTATTGTGACAAAAATAATAGGAGGAACGCGATGAGTGCAATCAGAATTTCAACGCTGAGCAATCGGGGAAGGTATCAGCATAAGGAATCGGTCGCGGCAGGAGAGAGTAAGGTTTTAATATTGCAAGACTCGTACAAAAGCTGTGTCATAGACATAGTCCCCACGGGTACTACGTTCATGCTGGCGACAACCGCTGCCCCGATCGATGATATTGACGCCGAAGTAGCCACATTTTTTGACGCATACACCGAAGCTCAATCGGCAGCGGTCGAAGAAGCCCTTGAGAACGGCATTGTGGCTATTAAGGTTTCGAATACTGGTTCTGGATCTCTTGTGGTTTGCATTAGCGGAGACTGATATGCCAGTATTAAAACCGAGCGTATTCAAAGGTCGGGGGACGGTGGGAGTGCCTGTCCTCCCAAGCGCAGGCTGGGCCCGCCCCGCCGACTGGCTACCTATGCCGGATATACCCGAGGGACAGCAGAAAGTAGTAATCCTGTTTGGCGTCTATAACGGCGTGGGGAATATACCAAAAATACTCACTGCGTCGGGAAACTATATCGTTGATTGGGGAGATGGAAGCAGCCCACAAAACAGCAACAGTGGCTCTTTTGTTGGACACCAGTATGATTATTCGGCACTTCCCGAATCGTCAGTGTGCTCGCGAGGATATAAGCAGGTCCTCATAACTATCACGCCGCAAGCTGGATTTAATCTGACATCGCTTACAATCCATGATGATTATAGGCTCTATTTTGCAGCCCTTGATATATCAATAAGGTCGTCGTATTTAACGAGCTTATTTCTCAGAAATCTATATCACCTTGAGCGTCTGTCAATTTTTGAGATTGCGACAATAACCTCCAACATTACCACCGAGGGGGTATCCCCTGCGCTACAGTCTTTTAATGCGCCACCTGAAGTCATTGCAAATATAAAAAACTTTAGTTGGTTGTTTAAGTATTCTAAACTTGCCGAGATCGACCTAAACCTCTCTGGCAACACGGTCTCTAGTTTAACAAGCTTTGCAGATAGTGCGGTGTGTTTGCAGCGCGTTAACCTGCATGGAGTTAATTTAGTTGGCTCAGCCAATAGCGCTTTTCGCACTTGCGAATCGCTGCTAGAGGTGCATGGTATTGATATAACAGGCGCAACTGATGTCTCGAATTTGTTTAGTTCTTGCAAGAGGCTTTATCGTGCGAATATAACAGGCATATCTCTTACCATATCTTTCGCGTACACATCTCTGACAAGAGAGTCTATTGTTGAGATTTTTAACAACCTCGCGGTAGTTACAGGTCAAACAATTACTATCACAGGTACTCCAGGAGCATTATTTTTGAGCGCAGCTGAGCGAGCGATCGCCACGGATAAGGGCTGGACGATTACAGGATAAGGAGCGGGTATGGATGACACGAGCGGATTTTACAAGGCCGATGGAGAAACCCTGCTTTTTGGACCGAACTTTGTTGAGAGCAGGGATTTTAAGTTGGAACGAGCCAAGCATGGGGAGTACGCCTATCCGGTCCACGGCTGGTACTGGTTCGAAAGCGAGGCTGAGGCCCGGGCGGGTCTTGGTGTTCCATGAAGCTTGACCTATCAATATTGGTGAGCTTGGCGGCCCTATTGGGGTCGATTGTCGCGTATCTAACGTTTAGCAACGATAAAAGGGACCGCGAGAGGGATACCCAAGTGAAAGAGGGGCAACGCCAGAAGGAGCAGGAACAGCTAAAGAAGGATCTCGAGGATGCAAAAAAAAGAATAGAAAAACTCGAGGGAGACAGTCAGGATCTACAGATAGATACAACCGAGATAAAAACAGACGTAAAACACATCCTCAAGGCCCTCGCAAATATTGAGGCAAAACTCGATAAGCAACAGGGATGTTAAGATGAATGTGATTAGGAACGGAATCATCACGACGGGCTTTGAGGAGATGCGACCGCTCAATCTCCCCCCGGAGAAGCGCTGGCACATCCACGGGGCCCTAGATTTGGCAGGAGGGGATGGAATCATTAGGGCGCCGGCCAGAGGGACCGCCCAGGGGGTGGTTATTTTTAGGAGCCCTGGCGGAGCATGGGGAGCCCCAGGGATCGATGAGAAATCAGAGATCCTGGAATTTCCGTGGAGAGATTACTGGTACGACATATACGGCGGGATCATTGTCCTCTATGAGCCGAAAGGCAGGATGCATATTCTCGCTCATATCTGGGCCTCCCAGATTCTTAATCCCCAGCCGCACCCAGCACAATTTCCCTTCCGCTACGCGTACTACATCGAAGAGCGCGAAACCACCAGATACCCATGCCACATGATGCTGACTGAGACCGTGGAAGTAAAAGACGGTCAACCGTTGGCACGAGTAGGAAATGCGGGGCAGTCTACCGGACCTCACGTCCACTGGGAAATCCACCACCAAGCCACGAAACTTGACGATTATCCTTTAAGGATAAACCCGGAGGAATATTTATGAGCGCCGGTTACACACAGGAAGCGAACGGAGATAGGTCTCACCGCAGGCTCTTAGCGATCCTCTACGCTGGTGTATCATTCGCTCTTTTCGCAATCGCTGCTCTCAGAAACAGTCAATGGGCATTCTGGGGCGGGGTCGCTTGTACTGTAGCATCGATAGTTTACCCAATTTTGACGACTACCCACGAAATTAAAGAAGTCGCCGCGGCGTGGAAGGGTGTTAAGTCTAAATCTCCAACCTACGAGGGAGAAAAATGAAATGGAGAAATGGCGCACTTATTTTGTTCTTGTTCTTGTCGGGCTTGTGCTGGGGGCAAGCATCGGAATCGGATTTTACAGATCAGCCTCTGTCTCAGTCAGAGCAGAGCGAGACCAACTCAGGTCTGCTGTGGCAGAGTGGCGCGAGCGCGCTGGACAGCTCGATACTGAGCTTCGAAGCGTTAGGGACCAAGCTGAGGCTAATCGAAGACTGGACGAAGAGATCGCTCGAACTCTCAGAGAAGGCATTGCAGCTGTCAACGCGGCTCGAACTGACTACGAACGCGGCATTCAACAGCTTTATTTCGCTCGAGACATCTTCAACATCCTTAGAGAGCGCTACGACCCAGATTACAAAACACCTGGCGAATCTACAGGCTGAGGCGTGGATCTGGAGAATCACTACCTTTTGTTTTGCCGGCCTTTCTTTGTACCTTTTCCTACAGTAGCGTCGATGATACCTGTGAGTTTTGAGATATCGTAGTTCTCCGGATGCGTATACCCATCAGCAACCTGGTCAGATGACCAGCCGAATAAAGCTTTCCTTAATTCCTTCGGCACACCCTGTTCAGCAAGTTCTGTGTTGATCGTATGCCTGAGCGCGTGGATCCCGCCGGCGCCGGCCTTCTTTCTGGCAGTCTTCACTGAATCATGCCATGCCCAGTAATCCACCGGATCCCCGTTTACTTCAAAAACAAGTCCTTCTTTTCTTCGTGGCTCGAGTAGTTTTTTCAATTCTTTAGGATATGGGTAAACCCTTTCCTTATTCCATTTTGGGGCCTTTAACCCCTCAGCGCCGACATTCTGTGGCAGATTGTGCTTTACATGGATCAAGTTTTTCTCGACAAGGATGTCTTCCCAGAACAGCCCTCGGATCTCCCCAGCTCTCATTCCGGTATACCTTGCAGTTATAGCCATGAGCCAGTGCTGCTCGTCTTTCCAGTTCTCCCTTGCAAGGAATGCCTCAGCCTCTACCCGCGTGAGCGCCTTCCTGGGTTTCTTCTTATAGGAGATCTGCTTCACTCCAAAACATGGATTGTACGTGATCCTTCCCCGATACATTGCTTCGTTTATCACGATCCTGAATACCGAGTAGACCTGCTGTGCAGTTCTGGACCTCCCGTGCTTTTTTACAATCCGCTCCTGGAGACTTATGACGTCGGGTCGTGAGATCTCGTTCAAAGGAATTGATGCAATAGGATCATCGAGGATCTCTAAAAGGTAGCCCCGGTTATCATCCCTGGTCGCATCTGCATAAGTTTTTCCTTCATTCAAGACCCTTTCGATATGAGGGCATTCCTCAATAAAGAATCTGGAGGCCCAGTCCTTAAAAGGACTCGAGGAAGATCCAGCCTTGGCTTTAATTTTCTCATACTCAAGTGTCGCCCAGGCTATGGCAGCGTCTCGGTTTCTCAGTCTGGAGGATTTCCCGCTTCCTATCTTACCGGTGATGGGATCTCTAAACCTGAAATAATAGATCCCGTCACGAGGTTCAATGTAGAAGTCCTTTCCCATACTTTTCCCATACCTCGATATGGCACTTTTTATAATTCCTTATACTATAATGGGACCAGCCGGAGTCGAACCGACGACCTACTGCTTAGAAGGCTCCTAAAGCATCAAAATATCCCATTACACATAAAGAAATTATTTTATATCTCCATATATTATAAATATTTCTCGTCTACAGGAGTATATCGCTGTATACCGCACAATATCAAAAAATCCCATAGTTTTAACCATACCTACTGCTCTTTTATCTTTCGCTTGCTCTTGTGTTTTTTTATTGGATCCCCATTCCAAAACACTATGGTCGGCCAGAGGATTATGGTATACAAAAAACCACCAATATTCCTTTTAATATAAGTATAACTTGACCATTGTTCTTTATTGGATGACCATCTATGAAAGTAATACAATCCACCGATAATCCATGTAACTACAGTAATAAACAAGACATAGAAACATAATGACACGGGAGCAATACCTTGTTCTGCCATAAGCCCAAGGACGAAAGTCGCCATAAATGACGTATAAAAAATTATCGAAAGTATCATTTTTTATTTTTAGTTTTAATCTTATCGACTACATCAGCGACGGCGCCTGTGGCTTTAAACAATAAATGTATGCCTATGAACACACTGCCAAACGCAATTACACCGACAAACAAGTGTTCGACAATGTCCAATTTGTACCTCCTTCTATTTTCTAAAACTCCTTCATTGAACTCCTATCTCCTTCTGTCAAAAGATATGAAAGTATGATTCTATCTCATATATAAATTCAATATTGTGTCTTTCATATATTGGAAGAATGTATTTTTTAAAAAGAGACATTGCCTTTGTTGGATCTTTGGCATTTTCTGAAATTGCCACAAAAGCCTCTGAAACTTCTTTCAGTACTTCAGCTCTTCCAGCCTGTTTTCCTAGTTCACGGGCCTTGTTCTTTTCATGTTCGAATAGTAAAAGTCCGCCAATGATAAGCAAAAAAACAATCGATGTAACAATCTCCACCCTTAAACCTCCCTTTTAAAACTCCTTTACAACCCCCCTTATGCGTCCAATGAATCGTATATTTTCGCTCTCGTCAGGCTCTTCTATAGTTGGATATTTAGCGTTATCAGAAATAATTCTATATGCCTTCTGCACTTTCTGTATTCTTTTAACAATAGCGTTTCCTTCAAAATGCAGAGCATATATTCCGTCATATTGCCAGCCAAAAGTATCACAGATAACTACATCATCATGAAATAATGTATTTTCCATTGAATCTCCAACTACTCTGAGTGCAGCAACAGCTGTCCCTAGTCTGATCATCCATGCTGGAGCTGGTATGTAGGAAGTAATAACTTCATTCTCTACAAGATCAGCTCCATGTCCTGCTGATAATGTTTGATTCAATAGCGGAATTAAAAATTTATTTGATTGCGTAGGTAGTGTATTTTGATATTCTGGCACTAAATAACCAAACGGAACATCCAATACTCGCACCATCTCCATGATTTTGTTTACCGGAGGATAGCGATTATTATTCTTCCATGACGAAAATGACGATGCAGGAACGTTGATTTTTTCGGCAATATACCAATCCTTGGTATTAAGATCCCTGTATCGTTCCCAAAATATTGATGCGTCGGCACCTTTGTTTCGTCCCATAATATGAGTATACGAACGATTACCAAATCCACAAGATAAGATTTGTGCAAAAAAATGAAAAATAATACTTGACTAAAACTTATTTGCGTTTATAGTGGTACTATGAGACGTAAACAAGTTTATAGAACGTATTCGTATCGAGCAGACATTCCGTTTTCATTAGAAGAAAAAGAGCAGGTTGTTGAGTTCATTGAAAAAAACGGACTCGTAGCAAGAAAGTGGTTACGCACTGTTGTACTAAAAGCGATAGATGATCAGCGAGGGGACGCTAAATGCGGCTCCTGACCGTCAACGAAGCCCTGGCTGAATTCAAGATGTGTAGGGCGACTCTCTATAAACGTATCGGCCAAAGAAAGTTCGGATCATACAAGAACGGCTCAAAGACTCTGCTCGACGCAGACGAGATCGAGCGATGGCTCAAGAAAACACGCAGGGAAGCCATCCCTGCAAAAAAATAACAGGAGGTAGTCAATGGGCTACAGTGGTGACGAGGACCTGGTAGAGGAGGTCAAAGCAGATCTCCAGGATCGCAGGACCTTCATCGGCGGAAGCGATGCGCCGGTAATTATGGGTATTTCCCCTTGGAAGACCCCGTATCAGTTGTGGCTGGAGAAAACCGGCCAGGCTCCGGAAGCAGATCTCTCCGAAATCGAACGAGTTCAGTGGGGAATCAAACTTGAAGACCTGGTAGCCAGGGAATTTGTGGCTAGAACAGGGATGAAGGTCCGCAGAGTGAATCAGCGCCAAAGGCACAAGGCAAAGCAGCACTTCGTAGCGCAAATCGACCGCAGGATAGTCGGCGGTGGAATCCTGGAATGCAAGACCACCGACGGAGCCAGGAAGTCAGACTGGGACGATGGAGTCCCTGATCATTACCTGGTGCAGGTGCAGCATCAAATGATGGTAACTGGAGAGAGCTTTGCTTATGTAGCGGTTCTGTTCGGAGGAAACACATTCCAGTTTTACAAGGTAGAAAGGGATAATGATCTCATCCAAAACATGGAGGTGATTCTCGACAACTTCTGGTCCTTGGTGCAAACCAAGACCCCGCCAGAACCATCAAGCACCGAAGAAGCTCGCCAAATGTGGCGTAAGCCCTCAGCTGATGTAGTGATTGGCGGAGACGATGAGAAGTCAATCCTGAAAGATCTTCTCGAAGTAAAGGATCAGATCGAGGCTTTGAAAGGGAAGCAGGACGAGCTGGAACTCGCCCTGCAAATGAAACTACAAGACCTTGGGGATACGCTCTCCATCGCAGGGATCCAGGTCGTAAGCTGGAAGACCCAATCAAGAACGTCGATCGACACCAAAGCCTTGGAACTATCCTACCCCGACATTGCCAGCCAATTCAAGAGAACTTCTGAATCCAGGGTTTTCAGAGTCTTGAAAGGCGCCAGGGAATTATGAGAGTCGTCATAAACCTGCCAGACCACGAATTCACCGAGCACTTAATCTATGCACGCGCAAAGGGATTCGTGGGGCAGAACAATAATGAAGCGGTCAAGACTCTTCTCACCTTCTGCACCAAGCAGCACATCAAGAAATATCCTCTCTCAGAGGCGCAGAGGCGAGAAGTCGAGAAAAACTACGACCTACGGCAAGAAAACTCCGTAGCGTCAAGCGGTGAGCAATTAGGAGAAGATATAGATGAGTAATCCATACGAATTACAGAAAGCAGAACCTAGCGCGGTAGTAGAGATCGAGTCCTCGCGGGCAATCGCGGAAGTCCAGGGTCAGGTTGTCATGGCTAAAAAGTTTCCGCGGGATCCAATCAAATCGATGGATAGGATCTTAAACGAGTGCCGCAGGGCAACCTTGGCGGAACAGGCCGAGTACTCCTTTCCCCGTGGTGGAACGATGGTCACCGGTCCTTCGATTAGGCTGGCTGAAACAATAGCAAGGAACTGGGGCAATCTATCGTTCGGAACGGTCGAAGTAGATAGGCGGGGCGATGAGTCTTCCATGCTCGCCTATGCCTGGGATCTCGAGACGAATGTCATGGCTCGCCAGGAGTTCAAGGTCAGGCATGTAAGAGACACAAAAGACGGAGCGAAGGCGCTGCGCGATGAACGCGATGTTTATGAGGTTACTGCAAATCAGGGATCTCGGCGAGTTCGTGCCTGCATTTTACGGATCGTACCAGGAGACGTGGTTGACGCTGCGGTTGCAGAATGCCAGCGAACGCTTTCGGAAAGTATCGGCGATATACAAGACAGAATCCCTAAGATGCTCGAGAAGTTAGGCACTTTCGGGATAACAAAACTCCAGATCGAAAAACGACTTCGGCACAGAATAGATACCTTAAATGGTCCGGAATACCTGGCACTAGGGAAGATTTACCAATCCCTGAAAGATGGTATGGCAACTCCCGATGACTATTTTGAGCCAGAGGAAAAGCCAGAAGCTGAAAAGAAAACCTCTGTGGCAGAAGTGGCCAAGAAAGCAGCAGAGAAGATTAAAAAGTCTCCAGCACAAGAAGCGGTAGCGAAGATGTTCGATAACGTGAAGACCGAGATAATCGATCCTCCTCCCCCTTATGGCGATAAGCTGGATATCTTCTGATGCAAAAAGCGCGATGGATCATAAAGCAAGCGCGGAAGCTGTGGCACAGAAGCGCGGTGTTGAGGGTGATTTGTTATATTTTCAGCTCTCTTCTGTTCTTTGCCGTCATCGCGCTTTTTTATCTCATAGCCGCGGCTGACTACGCATACACGCGAGGATTGTAGTGGCTCGAAAAAGAATGGTTAATCCGGACATCTGGACAGATACCGGATTCATGGAATTGTCATGGGGTGCACGGCTCCTTTTCATTGGCATGATCTCGAGAGCGGACGATGAAGGACGAGGGAATGGATCTGCGAAAAGTTTAAAAGCAGCCATTTTCCCCTCTGACGATATCACTGTCAGCAGGATCGAGAAGCTCAAGGATGAGGTTCAGCAGTTTACCCGGGTGAAGTTCTATGAAGCCAATGGCCAGATTTATTACCAATTACTTAAGTGGAGATTATATCAGCAGATACAATATCCATCCAAGTCTTCAATACCACCATTCAATGAGGATTCATTGAATGCTACCGGAAAGCTCAATGAGGACTCACATAAATTAACTAATAAGTTAGTTAATAAATTAATTAGTGCTGATTCAATGAACGAAGAGTCGCACGGGCCGTCTTCAATGCGGCCCGGCGACCTTGAGCAGTACTCGGCCAAGGAAAAGATCAAATCAATGTTTAAGGGCATAGTACCCCAGGAGGCTAAATGAGCTTTTACAAACGCCCATACTTCCAAAAATCAAAAACGCGCTCCAGAAAGAAGCTTGACGACTATGATTACAAGTCACTGGTAAAGATCCTTGACAAAGAATTTGGGTTTTATATCAAAAAAACATTTGAGATAGCTCCAGGATTATCTAGATGCTACACCTGCGGAAATATTCACGAAACGAACGATATCCAGGCAGGGCACTACATTTCGCGAAGGTATTACATCGTCAGATGGGATCCTAGAAATGTAAGACCACAGTGTTCTGGGTGCAACGGGCCACGGGCAGGAGAACCGCTTAGATTCAGGGTCAACCTTGTTGAGGACATTGGGGCAAAAAACGTCGAGAACCTTGAGTTCCTTGCTAGGTTTAACGGAGAACGAAATATGCCTAGAGAGTTTTTAATCGAGCAGATCGGAATTTACAGAAAATTGAATAAAAAACTACGGAGGGAGGAATTATGAATCTAAACTTAGAGTTCTCAGAATATGAAATCAAGTACCTAGAGCGCGAATATAAGCGGCGCGGATTAGGAATAGATCTTCCTGGGAACAACCCGTCGCCGGTTGATATGGCGATAAAAAAAATCGTCGAAGCCGCAAGGAAACAAAAATAAATGTCGCGCATGATCTTGTACGCAGAGATCGAGGCTGAACGTCGGCGGCAGGAATTAAAGTGGGGAGAGCAGAATCACCAAATCAATACCATATCTACTCATTGGATGTATTCGGCGCTTGCCAGGGATGCAAAAAGAAGCTGCGAGATTGCACGGAAAGAGGGAAATATTACTTGGTTCGACATTCTCTTTGAAGAGTTCTGTGAGGTCTTCGCCGAAAGGACACCAAAAAAGCAGCGCGAAGAATTGATTCAGGTCGCCGCAGTCGCGGTCCAGATGATCGAATATATCGACCGGAGGCTGTAATGCGAAATATACAACTAGAAAAAACTAACACTATAGATCCGCACTCGATAGAGTTGCTTGAGCGCATAATAGATAACGGGAGTTGTGTATTTATAAAATGCCCCGCGTGTCCATTGTATGAAGAATGCAACTCAGAAGTTGAGATTGCTGAGCTTGCGAAGAATAAACTCGATGCATTTAGAAAAATAATAAGCGAGGTACACATGAAAAAAGAAAATCAGTCATGGGTAATAAAGTCGCGGGGGTTGGTATGCTCGTGTTGTGGTCGCCCCTTTACGGAAATAATGAGGCGGAAAGCAATGGTACACCCTGCTCTTTTTGAAGAAATCGGAGAATTTCATATCTGTGGTTCCTGTTTACGAAAACAGCAAAAACATTCAGACGACTCTATCGTCGCAGCTACGAGGTTTGGCGATTGCTAAAAGAAGCGAAGGAAAAACAGGAGGAAGATAAATGCAGGTAATTATCATGGAGAGTGTGGAAGCGCTGGCAATACAAATTGAGCGCGAACTTATCAAACATTCTTGCGACGCTCCTGTTGTGGATTCCATCCTCTCCTGCCTGCACCCCATCGAGGTGCCGAGCGAGGCGGAGAAGCTGGTAAGGATGTTGGAAGAAGGATTTTACAATGCCACTAATGAATTTAGCGATCTTCCACTCGAGAAATACCGTACCGAAGCCGCGGCGCTGATCACCGCCCACTCGCGGACGGTGCCGAGGGCGATGCTGGATGAAATAGCCGATGAATCGCTTATGTTTCGAAGCAAAGAAGATCAACAGGAAAAAATAAATAAAATCGCTGCCAAGTACGGCTACCACGCAGAGTAAGGGGGATGGAAGATGAAAGAGCGACCAATCATATTTAACAGTGACGAGGTTCGGGGGATTATCGATGGCCGAAAGACCATGATGCGGCGGGTAATCAAACCGCAACCGCATGAAATAGCATATCGAGACCGTTATGACAACGAGGAATCGGCTTGCTTTTGGCGCTACGGAGAAGAACGTGAGGATTGGCCACGGCCTAAAGACTGCCCCTACGGTCAGCCAGGCGATAGGCTATGGGTTAAAGAGACAACATTTAATGTTGAAGATCATGGCTATGTCGGGCCGGTATATCTCCAATCTGATCGTGCTGCGGAAATAATTGACTGGGGGCTCGCGCCAAGCGGGGACGATCCTGCTGAAGTAGATCCTGAAGATGTGAAGCTAAGGCCATCCATTTTTATGCCCAAAAAGTATGCAAGGATATTCCTTGAAGTCGTCGGCGTCCGCGTCGAGCGGGTGCAGGAAATAAGTGAGGAAGATGCCTTGGCGGAGGGAATTAGGCGCATTCCTCATGGGATGGATGGCGACTACTTCCATTTCAGCCGAACCGAGGCCGATCCCCAAAACTGGTGCTTTCCCGACGATGCATTCCGCGAACTCTGGGACAAACTCTACGCCAAGCGCGGCTACGGATGGGACGCGAATCCCTGGGTATGGTGCGTTTCGTTCAAGGTTATTAACAAAATCGAGTTTAAGCAAGTGGGGGGGTGAGTCGTTGTTCTCATTTCTCGATCTCTTCGCCGGCATCGGAGGATTTGCCCTTGGTGCGTACTGGGCCGGCCTGCGATTTGATGAGCATTACTACAGTGAGGTAGATAAGTATGCTATGCGGGTTTATCAGCAGCGATTCCCCGACGCAATCGGACTCGGGGACATTACAAAAATCGACGGATCAAAGCTCCCATACGGAGACTGGATTATTGCCGGCGGCTTCCCCTGCCAGGACATCAGCGTCGCCGGAAAAGGTGCGGGACTCGCAGGGGCGCGCTCCGGTCTTTGGTTTGAGATGCTACGGCTTATTGGCGATTTACGACCGCGATACGCGATCGTGGAGAACGTCGGAGCGCTCCTTGTTCGGGGAATTGATACCGTTCTCGGAACATTGGCCGAGATCGGGTATGACGCGGAATGGCAGATTATATCGGCTGCAAGCGTTGGCGCGCCGCACAGAAGGGATAGGGTCTACATTGTGGCCTACCCCAAAGGCAAGCGATTCGTTCAGGGTGCGTATGAAAATAGAATCGGTTCGGAAAACATTAAAAAAACGTTTAACTGGGGTAATCGGAAGCCCCCCGTTTCTGGAAGCGTACTTGGACTTAACTGGATATCTGCCCCACCAGGAATTTGTGGAGTGGATGATGGGCTACCCGAAACAGTGGACAGACTTAGATGCCTCGGTAACGCCATTGTCCCTCAGTGCGCGGAAGTGATTTTCAATCTACCGGCATTTGATGAATGGAGAGAGGAGGCTACACGATGAGCAAACTAAGCGAGGCACTCGCGGCGATGGACAAGGCGACGCCGGGGCCGTGGCATGTCGGGAACGGCAAGAAACCCGACCTTTATATGGGCTGGGACTCCATCATCGCAAAGCACGAAGACGGTGACAGGTTTGTTCTTGCGGAGGTACTATGATTACAAAGAAAATAGGCGGGCGCACAGAGTATACCGAATCAGTGCGTCACTGTTGTGGGCATACCATAGATTATGTCACCCTTGGCTATAAAATGAATCGCAGGCAAGTGGTGCAGAAAAGACAAATGCCGTGTGCGCGATGCCAATTAAAAGCATTACTCGAACAGGAGGAGGTAAGGGAATGAGTAAAGTATCCAGGGAGGAGCGCGGTTGGGCGGGTCATTTATGTGTAGCTGATGGCTGTAGGTTTAGGAGAAATACCCTACTGTGGAGTGGCGAGACATACGTCGTAGTGTCAACCGTAGGAAATTATTGTTATCAGGGGAAGCCGGATGAAATAGGGTGTAACCGCTATTACGAAACGATGGTGTTCTTTAGCAAAGATGACGATGCGCTTTACCACGATGCTGACGTAATCAAGGAAATCAGCTTCAATTCGCCGTGGGCTATCGACCACATTAGCGAGCAGTCAGATAAAGAGGCAAATTATATGCACGATATGGTCGTGCTTGAGATTATGCAAAAGATGGAGAGTGGGGAATTGGTCAAGCCGGAGGAGGTGGGGATGCTATGATAAAACGCGAACGTATCCGCTCCAAGTTCGGCGGACGGTGTGCCTATTGTGGGCGTGAACTTGGAAAAACATTCCATGCCGATCATGTAGAGCCACTTTGCAGGGATTGGGATAATGGCGCGCTTGCCGTTTATGGACGCAAAAAGGGCAAGGACTCTGAAGATAATCTTTTCCCCGCTTGCCCTCGATGCAACAGGCGTAAAGCTATGATGCCGCTTGAGGACTTTCGGCTCACAATCTATGCAGAAGTGCAAATGCTTCGCAAATACAGTGATAAATTCCGGCTTGCCGAGGACTTTGGAATAATCAAGGAAACCGGTCAAGACGTAGTTTTTTGGTTTGAAAAATACAAGGAGAAAAACGATGCCTGGACGAAAATCTCGCCTTCCTGTGCCAGAAATGCCACAACGGGTACGACGCGAAACACCGGGCGGCCGGATTAAGGAACGGAGGATGAATAGTGTCAGTGTGTAA
>Ga0302252_1000605_pt1 | contig 28850 bp, 28 predicted proteins | sample AAG_RA_Leu_MG_FD_193511 | JGI IMG/M metagenome (GOLD analysis project Ga0302252, IMG submission 193511) | Enriched activated sludge microbial communities from anaerobic digester in WTTP, New Holstein, Wisconsin, United States - AAG_RA_Leu | ecosystem: Engineered > Bioreactor > Anaerobic >... | reverse complement strand
AATCTTCATTGCGCTTCCCCTTAAAGATCATAATGGATGTATATTTTATAAAAAATATGTGGTTGCAAGAAAATGTTTAAGGAATGGATTTGTTAATCCGGAATGTCGGTTATATCGCTATGTATTCGCTCTTTGTGGAGAATTAAGATAGATGAATTGCAGTAGGGATCGATTTCATATTCAGGAACATCACAAATTAGATTCCCACAACAAAGGCGGCTTTTTATTTCTTCTTATACGCACCCATATACCTACCCAATGATCATGAATTCTGGATATGTAGCTCTTGTTCAATGAATCTAGTTCTTTAGTTAATTCATAAGACCTTTCTTCTACTAATCCCCCAACGACGTTGCTACTATAATACAAGTTTCTTGTCGCTCTTATTAGCTGAGGTTGAAAATTACCAATGTTGATCGAATCGTTTCCTCTTTCCATATCTTTTAATCGAAGCACGAATTCGTTTATTAAACGGCGCAACTCTTCTGGAGCTAGATATCTATATTGTTCGATGTTTTTTATTGCCTCCCTAAATCTTTGAGCAGCAACGGGATTTGTCATGGTGCGCATCTGGCCAATATATAATTTCCACCATTCGCTATCGCTTCCCCTAGAGTCTATTTCCCGAAACGCGGTCATTAGAGGTAAAATCAGAAAATCCATCTCTCTTATTATTCTATCACGCTTTGCCTGTTTATGTCCCTGCAATGTAGACCAGTACGTTGCAGCAGCTAAAGCAACTGTTCCTATAGCAACTAGAATTTCTGCCAGTGCACTTACACTCCATTCCGGTTGGGATAAGGTAGCATTTAGAATGATTGGGGTTAGATTCGTGTCCATTTAATTTTCACTTCCAAATTGCCGCCAGCTTATCTCTTAATCTCCTCATCTTCAGACTTTAAGGATAGTAGTCTGATGCTTTTAGCTAGCTATGTCATAGAAATCCCGCGTAGGAATAATGCTTCCTCGTCTTTAATACTCACATCCTCAAGAAGAAAGATAATTCACCCCCACGTCACCGGCACATCGTCCGTCCGGTACCCCGGCCTCACCTTGGACTCCGCCAGCGGCGTTCTCACCCCGCTCTTCATCATGATCAGCCCCGTGTAGGCGATCATTGAGCCGTTGTCCCCCATGAACTTTCTCGCCGGGAGGAAGAACCTCGCCCCCCTCTCCTGGCACATGATATCCAGCATCTCCCCAAGTCGCTTGTTGGCCCCCACCCCTCCCACGAGCATGGCCTCCTTCTTCTCCGCATGGGCCATGGCCCGCTCCGTCACCTCCACCAGCATGGCGAAGGCCGTCTCCTGCAAGCTGTAGCAGACATCGGCCAGATCATGCTTCTTCGCCGCCTCGGTGGCGGCGGTGGACAGGCCGGAGAAGGAGAGGTCCATCCCCTTCACCGTGTAGGGCAGGGGGATGTACTCTTTGGCGCCGCGCGCGAGTTCCTCCACCTTGGGCCCGCCGGGATGGGGCAGCCCCACGGAGCGGGCGAACTTGTCTATGGCGTTGCCCACACTGATGTCGAGCGTCTCGCCAAAGATGCGGTAGCGCCCCTGGCGCAGAGCCAAAACCTGGGAGTTGGCCCCGCTGACATAGATCACCGCCGGATCGCTCGCCCCGGACTGCCACTTTCCCACCTCGATGTGGGCCACGCAGTGGTTGACGCCTACGAGGGGAACGCCGAGCCGCAGGCTGAGGGCCCGCGCCGCCGTGGCCACTGTTCTCAGGCACGGCCCCAGCCCCGGCCCCTGGGAGAAGGCTATGCCGTCCATCTGCAAGCCCTCCTTCCGGGCGTAGCCTATCACGTCGCCCACCACCTTGGGAATGTGCTCGGCATGATGCTGGGCCGCCTCCCGGGGGTGGATGCCGCCTTTGGCAGGAGAGTAGGTGGCGGCCTTCTCATAGAGTACTCCCTGCTCGTCCACTAATGCAGCGGAGAGGTTCCAGGCTGTGCCCTCCAGTCCGAAGATGATCATCCTAGACGTACCCCGCTCCGATGTCCTTCCTGTAGCGCATGCCGTTGAACCTGATCCGTTTTATATTGTCATAGGCCTTGGCCTTGGCCTGGGCCAGGCTCTCGCCCCGGCCTACCAGAGTGAGCACCCGCCCCCCGGTGGTGAAAAGCCGCCTCTTTCCAGAGGCGTCCTGGCCGAAGGCGGTGCCGTTGTGGTAGACCAAGACGCCGGGGTCCACCTTCTCCAGGCCGGATATGGGCATATTGGTGTAATGCTCTCCGGGATAGCCGGGCCGCTCCCCTCCTCCCGCAGCGCCGGAGGTTAAAGGCTTGATCGCCCTTCCCGATATAGCGCAGATCCCCAGGCAGTAGTCCTTCGACCAGGAGAGCGACAGCCCGCCCAGATGCCCATCCAGCAGGGCCTCAGATAGCTGATAAAAGTCGGTCTCCAGCCGGGGCAATATCACCTGGGCCTCAGGATCGCCCAGCCGCACATTGATCTCCAGAACCGAAGGCTCCCGCTCCTCGGATATCATCAGGCCGAAGTAGATCACGCCGACGTAGCTGTGCCCCGTGGCCTCCCGGAAACCGCGCACAGTGGGAATGGCGATCTTCTTCATGATCTTCTCTGTCAGCTCTAGGTCGAGCCAGGGATGGGGAGAGAAGCCTCCCATGCCCCCCGTGTTGGGATTGTTGTCCAGATTGGGATTGCCGGATAGCTTGTTGAAGAGCCGCACCGCCACTGCCTCCTCCGCCGAGAAGGCCTGCTTGTAGTCCAGGGCCGACTCCAGGGGCAGGACGCTCCTGCCGTCGCTGAGAGCAAAAAACATCAGCTCCCGCCCCTCCAGCTTGTTCTCTATCTCAATTCTATCCCCCGCCGCCCCGAAGAGCTTGGGGCTCTCCATGATCCGCTCTATGGTTGAGAGGGCTTCTTCTTCTCCGGCGCAGACTACCGAGCCCTTTCCCGCCGCCAGGCCATCCGCTTTTACCACCAGCCCCTGGCCGGGATTATCGGCGCAGAAGGCCCGCACATATTCTTTCGCCTCGGCGGGATCATCGAAGTTGCTGCAGGGCGGAACAGGCACGCCAAGGCCTTTCAGAAGATCCTTGGTGGTGCACTTGCTGTTCTCCAGGACCGCCGCCTCCTTCTTGGGACCCAAAATCCTCTGCCCCTCTTCTTGGAAGATATTGACTATGCCCTCGGATAGATAGCCCTCCGGCCCCACGAAGGTCAGATCGATCTCATTTGCTTTGGCGAATGCCAGCAGCTCGGGAATGCTTTTAGGTGGCCTGCCGTCCACCTGGGCCAGGCGGCATTTGTCCATCATCTCGCTTCCCGCATTGCCGGGAGAGACGAACACCTTCTCCACAGCGCCGCTTCTGGCGAAGGCATGGGCTATGGCGTTTCCCCTGCCTCCCGCATCCACCACAAAGACTCTCTTGCCGGACAATCAAATCCCTATCCGAATCCCTATCAATAGCCTAACCCTAAATAAGCATAATTGCCGGCATTGCCCGGCCCGCCGGAATGGTCATTCCTCCCCATCGGTTAGCTATATAAAAGCGCAGGTAACAGCCAGTTCGCATTGCGATTCGCGCCCCGGCGCACGGGTCAGGATTGTTTTGCTGTCCCGCCCAGGAGATGGTATTGTCATGTACTCACAGGAGCAGGTCCTTGAAATGATCAGGGAGAAGAACATAGAGTTCCTCCGGCTGCAATTCACGGATATTTCGGGCATAGTAAAAAACGTGGCCATTCCCACCACCCAGATCGGAAAAGCTCTCAAGAGCGGCATATCCTTTGATGGCTCATCCATAGAGGGTTTTGCCAGGATTCAGGAGTCGGATATGGTCCTGCAACCGGACCTTTCCACATTCAGCGTCCTTCCCTGGAGCAACAAGGACGGCTCCAATGAGGCCAGGGTGATCTGCGATGTACACCTGCCCAGCGGCAAGCCCTTCCCAGGAGACCCCCGCCATGTTCTGCGCCGCCAGCTGGAACGGGCCAGGGAGATGGGCTTCAAGATGAATGTAGGCCCTGAACTGGAGTTTTTCCTTTTCGAAAAGCAGAACGGCGGCTCGGCCACGGTCCCCCACGACTTCGGCGGCTACTTCGACCTCGGTCCGGTGGACCTGGCGGAGGGCGTCCGTCGCGAGATCGTCCGGGCCCTGATCCAGATGGGCTTCACCATCGAGGCCTCCCATCATGAGGTAGCCCGGGGCCAACATGAGATAGACTTCGTTTATGACGACGCCCTGAAGAATGCAGACAAGGTGGTCACATTCAAGTATGTGACCAAGACCATAGCCATGCAAAATGGCCTGCGGGCCACCTTCATGCCCAAGCCCATCTATGGCGCAGCCGGCACCGGCATGCATGCCAATATCTCCCTCTTCCGGGGCGCAGAGAACGCATTCTTTGATCCGGAGACCAAATGGGGCATCAGCGACCTGGCTAGGTTCTTCGTGGGCGGACTGATTGAGCATGCTCCGGCCATCACCGCCATAGCCAATCCCCTCATCAACTCCTACAAGCGACTGGTCTCCGGATTTGAGGCCCCGGTTTACATCACCTGGTCCGGTCCCAACCGCTCCTCTCTCATAAGGATCCCCTCCGGCAGGGGCCTTTCCACGCGCATTGAATTCCGCTCCCCCGATCCCTCCTGCAATCCCTATCTGACCTTCTCTGTTATCCTGGCCGCCGGCCTGGACGGAATCAAACGGGGCATAGATCCGGGAGATCCGGTAGACCTCAATGTCTATCACCTCAGCCCGGGAGAGAGAAAAGCTATGGGCATAGCCACTCTGCCCGCCAACCTCAAGGAGGCTCTGGACTGCCTGGAGGCGGACAAGGTCATACGCGAGGCCCTAGGCGAGCATGTATATGAGAATATCATGCGCCTGGGACTCCTGGAATGGGAGGCCTACAACACCTTTGTCCACCCCTGGGAGGTCGAAAGGTACATAAATCAGTTTTAAGGACGGAAGGGGGCGCGGCTGCGCTCTTCTCCCTATATCTCTTTTTGTCTCATCCGTTTGCCATTTGCTTCCGTCTGGAATTGTCAGCTAAAAGATCATGGGCAAGTGAATGCAGCGGTGCTGTGATGGGGCCGGCCACCCGAAATGTATATATCTAGCATCGACCTTGCATGGTCCGGGCCGGTAGCTTAGTCAGGCAGAGCGAAAGGCTCTTAACCTTTAGGTCGGGGGTTCAAATCCCTCTCGGCCCGCTTAAAAAACCGGGGCTGTGGCCTAGCCAGGTAGGGCGACGGGCTCCAGCGGTATAATTTGATGATGAGAAACGGGTCTACTGAGATCTCTCGACGGGGAGATTGTTGATGATCCGTTGGAGCACTGAAATGGGCTTTATCAGCCTGCCGTTTTCCGGCTGTGCTTTCAGTATCGGAGAGACCCGTCGATCGTGAGTTCGAATCTCACCAGCCCCACCTTTTTCCTCTCGCCTTGCACAGCGCTTAAATATCCACCCTGCTCTCTAGGGGGACTTATGATTTACAGGGATATCCTCACCATGTGCTGGTCCATCAAAGAGGTCAATCGAAACCTGAGCGACAGAAAGCCCACATCTGAATTCTCCATCAAATATCTGAAAAACGCCTGCTCCGATCTGGCGGGGATGATGAGAGAAGCGGGCAAGTCCATGCCCGAGGAGAGTCTGGAGGTGGTGGACAGGAGTGGGGCGAAGAAGAACTTTAAGCTCCAGGAAGTGGCTGAGATGCTATATGATACCCGCCGGATCGTGGAGCTCAATCTGATCGACAACATCAGCCGGTGGGCCGGGGCAAAGCAGCCTCACCCGGTTTGACCAAAAAACCAGATCCCTTAATTCCAGCCCACTTTTTCTTCTTTTACACCGGCTTTCGCCCCTTTATGCCTCAGGACTCATAGGGCTCATCATGAATTCAGAGCATATTTTATCATCATCGGCGAGGGCTTGGCGCGGGAAGAGGCCGGCCTGTTGCCTTCTAGCTTACCATACTCTATCCTTAATTTAGCTATCGGGGCAAGGTTGATCTGAAGGCGGGAGGAATCTGATCTATGCTTCGACTGGGCGTGCATGTCTCTGTGGCGGGAGGAATTGACCAGGCCGTATCTCGTGCTCAAGAGAAGGGCTGTGACGCATTTCAGATCTTCTCCTCCAATCCCCGGGGATGGAAGTCAAGCCCCATCTCCAGCCAATCGGCAGAGAGCTTCATCTTTAATCTCCGACGATCCGGCCTTGATCCAGCCGTGGGCCATATGCCATATCTTCCCAACCTGGCCTCATCCAGAGATGAGGTTTACCACAAATCCATACAGGCTTTGACTGCAGAGCTGGAACGATGCCGCATGCTGGGCCTCCACTATCTGATAGCCCATCTGGGAAGCCATCTTGGGGCCGGAAAGCAAAGGGGCCAGGAGAGGATAGTCGCGGCTCTTCAGGCTGCTCTTGATGGCAGCCGGGGCAGGACATTGCTGCTCCTGGAGAACAGCTCCGGGACCAGGAACAGCATGGGCAGCACCTTTGAGGAGATTGCCGATATCCTTGATGCTCTGTCTGAAAAGAAAGCGCGGCTGGGCGTGTGCCTTGACACCTGCCATCTTCATGCCGCAGGCTATGACCTTCAGAGCAGCCAGGCTTTGGAGTCAATCCTGGACCAGTTCAAAGCGAGCATAGGGATGGAGCGCCTGCATCTCGTCCACCTCAATGACTGCCGGGGAGGCCTGGGAGCCCATCTGGACCGGCATGAGCACATAGGCCTCGGTCAGATTGGAGAAGAGGGATTTCGGGCCGTTCTCACTCATCCCGTTCTATCCAGGCGGCCCATGATCCTGGAGACGCCCCAGGATGAAAGGCGGGATGATAGGGGGAATCTCGAGGCGGCCAGGCGCCTGGCATCACCAGGAGAATAGCTTCCCTATGACCAGCATCAGGGCTTCGTTGGAAATGGGCTTGACCAGGTAACTGCTGGCCCCCAGGTCATAGCTTTTTTGGATGTCCAGGTCCTCATTGGACATGGTCAGGATTACCACAGGAATATCACGCAGCTTACTGTCCATCTTTATGCGCCGGAGAAGCTCTATGCCGTTGATGTCGGGAAGGTTGATATCCAGAAGGATGAGCTGGGGCAGATCGGCTTTGCTCTTTGCTTGCAGCATGGCCAAGGCCTCTCTGCAATTGGCGGCCGTCGTCAGGTCGGTTAAGTGGTTGTGCTGCAAGACCCGTCTGGTCACAGCCGCATCAACCATATTGTCCTCCACCAACAGGATCCTGATCTTTTTAGCGTCCATGGATCCACCTGAGGCTTTCCGCCCTTCCCTGCCATTTGGCCATTGATATCAGCGAAAGGTTAAGGACTACACACAAAAATAGTTTTCCCACTGGAGGAGCTCCGCCTCAATTGCTAAATCTCAGTATTCCTGTTGCATATCGATCCGCCGGTCAATCCTTCCGCTCGTTAAAAGGGCAACCCGGCTGAGGGAAACATCAGCCTCCAGGTCATAGCCCAAGGCCCGTCCAAGTGCATCAGCAAACTCCAGGATCTCAGCATGGGAGGGCATAGCCTCCCGGGTCAGGCGGTCGCGAGAGCGGCCCAGATGCATATAGGCCTTGACCTCCACGAAGTCCGGCTCCGCTCTTTCTATCAGCCGGGCATAGTCCTCCGGCCTTTCCATATTCAGGCCGCGGGCTAATGTCAGGCGGATGACGCTGCGGCAGCGGTGATCCTTTAGCCCCTCCAGGGACTCCAGCACCCTGGGCCAGAGGTCGGCGGCGGGCCGGCAGACCCGGCGGTACATCTCCTCATCCGGGGCATTGATGCTCAGGTAGAGCTGGATCGGCCGGAGCTCCGCCAGGATCTCGGGGCGGGTGGCATTGCTCACCAAAAATGCCGTCATGCCCCGGCGGCGGATCTGGTCCAGCAGCTCGGCGAGGTAGGGGTAAAGGGTGGGCTCGCCCATGAGGGAGACCGCCACGTGCTTCGGCTGCCGGGCCTCTGCGAGCCTTTCCGGATCGGTGGTCTTGGCCCCGCCGTAGCCTGAGAGAAACTTCATCTGGCCGGCGATGATGCCCTCCAGGAGCGCCGCAGGCTCCAGAGGCTCCTTCTCCGGCTGGGGGTGGTCTATGGGCCTCCAGCAGTGCAGGCAGAGGTGGTTACACTGCAATGTCGGCGTCATCTGCACGCAGCGGTGGCTGGATATGCCGTAGAAGTGATTCTTGTAGCACTGATCCCCCCCGCGCATGGCCCGGTTCAGCCAGAGGCAGGGCTTGACAGCGCCGCCGCCGACGAGGTGGTAGCCCTGGCGAGCCAGGGTTTCGGATGACGAGATCTGGGGAGTGAGCATGGCAAAGAGCGAATGGTAACTAGGAATAAATAGCTACGCTTGAGGCACTCTAGTCCAATGATTGGACACACTTCTAGAGGAAAGATCCCTACGGTGACAAGCTGGGTACGATGTCTAGCTTAACATTAATATCAGTTTTTAATCCTCCTTGCATGAGCAAGATATTCAGGTGGATTTGGCTCGGTTCAATCTTCGTTTTTTCAATTACATACATTCTCTTCGTGCGCATTTAATGTCATTAAAATTAACTGGATAATCAAGAACCGATACCCAAATACTCAGCTTTCAATTTTCGTGCTTTAATCAAAGCTTCATCGTGTGTCACCTTCTCAGTATTGCCAAGACAAAAGTTCTTGACCTTCGAATTGATTCTCCATGATGTATACCAATATGAATATACCTTACATTTTCGCTTTCTTACGGACCTCTTCACTTTTAATTCGTAAATCCTGAGGTTCTCCAGCCGGGCCTTAGCATCCAGTTCCTTGGCTTGATCGTACTTTTCAAGACTTAGTTGCTCAAGCATAGAGCGCATCTTCTGTACTTCAATTTCCATATTCTTCAATTGCATAGCCATTTTTTTTAGCATATCAGCCTCTTCTTTCAAAACAAGCTTTCGATTTTGCATATAACGTGATTATCCATTGGATTATTTGAATGAATTCTGCTATCAATATTTATATAAAATATAATTAAAACACCAAAATAAGCTACTTGAAATAACTTTTAATGACAAATATATTGGAGCTGCAAAAATACTTTATGTAAAAAAAAGTAAAATAGTAATAGAGATCAGTAAGAATATACCTAACCAATAGTAAGGAGTGAGAAAGATGCCAAATATTGAGACAGAAGATATGTGGAAGAAGTGGATGGCCGCATTGCAGGCAACAGTTTTCCCGAACGGAATTGGAAAAGGTCAGCAGTTTAGTGCTGCATCGGCAACATTGAATGTAGACCTTGCGAATAAAGATCCATATATTTCCAACTATAACATCTATAACACTGGAAACATTGTGCCGGCAAATGGGCCGGCTTATGCGCCTGCCAGCAGCATAATTTCTTCTTACGCAACTTTTCTGGATTGGATCAACCTTGGAGGAGATCCCAATCCTAACCTTGATTCTCAGATAAACATCGCTGCAGCGAATCTAAATAATGCGCAAGAAAACTTCGGAAAAGTGCAGAAAGACGCAGTTGATCAATTCAAGGTTTACAAAGAAATCGACGAGAATGCTAAATTTGATGCATGGGTTAGTCAGCAATATCCCACGTATCAGGAGGCTTATGATCTCCTTGAGGGGGCAACAGCGGAATATAGCAGGCTCATGGTTCAGAAGTATGGAGAAGGCTATAAAGCACTCCAATACGCTAAGGTCAAGGTGGACTCGCTAAACGGGGCACAGAATATTATTAAGCAGAATTCGTTCAATATGCAAGTGAAGCTAGGTTCAATCGCTCCGCCGGGAAGCCAGCCGGTTTTGCCGGGGATGAAAAATCCTGAGTCTGCCGATAATCTCGTATCTACCTTCGCACCATCGTATGCTCTTGAGGCATTCAGTACAGTATACTCCGAATGGCAGAACAAGAGCACTAGAAATATCCAAGACTACAGCGTGGAAATCTCGGCAGATTCTAGCACTTATAGCTATGATAAGTTCGGGTGGGATGCATCGATTAAGGCCAGCTGGATAGGACAATTCTTCCGAATTTTTACGGGCGCCTCAACTAGCGGTGAAAAGGTGAATATCAATACCTCAAGCAAAAATTTCGGATTTAGTATAAAATTCACCGGGCTCGGAAGCTTCAGAATCTCTCCTGGTTTGTGGTGGGACAACGGAATGGTGAGTACATACCACAATAAACTCAAGCCGAATGCCCCTGACTTCTTCGGCAAGGATGGATCGCTGGCTAGGATCCCATACCAGATCGTAGTTGGCTTCGAGCCTACTATCGAACTGAAGATGGACGCAAATGAATACAGCAGTATTAAGACCGACTGGAAGGCTAAAGCCGCGGTCTCAATTGGAATTGGCCCCTTCCGGATTGGATCTGCAGATGTTTCAACATATGGTAAGAAGGAAGATATCCAGTGGAATGATGCCTCTGCCAAAGTCACCATCGGACCGATCAAGAGCACCATGCCGATTCTGCTAGCAGTTCTCAGCCAGCAGCAAGGAATTTAATGGAGAGAAAGAACTGCTGGTTCTTTCCAGTGGAATAATCTTGGTGGTCCCAAAATAGTTCTGAGTTTCTCCAACTCGATTGGTTATCGGATGTATGCATAACGTTCGATGGAATGCTTAGTAGCCATAAAATCCACCCGATAACCAATTCTCCACCACAGATATAGATCACAACAGATGAGAGCCTGAAAAGGTGAGATAATATGGCAATAGCTAAAGACTTGGACGATGAAAAAGAAACGTCTAATGCTAGCAACAAACTGAAGGCCAAGCGTTGCATAGATTGCGGTAGTGTAATCCCGACAGACGAAATTACATGCCCGATATGTGGAGCATATCCTTGCTAAGATATCAGCACGCTGCAATTCGATCTTCAAGGCTAAATGTCCATGAGAGTTTAAATAAATATATTCAAATATACATTTTTATTGATTAATAGGGGCATTATAATGGACCTGGACGATAGGCTATGGAGGTTATATGTCAAGGAGATTCTCACTCATGCCACGTCTGGCAACTTTGATCCGAATACACATGTGTTTTCCCCAGCCAGCATAGTGAGTAGCATTTCGTTGGGCGACTTCGAACCAGCGGTTATCAATTGGACTTCATACGTATTTGGTGACGCAATTCCATCCGCAACAGGTTCATACTCCCCCGCAAGCGGTCTATTTATAAGCTACTGGTTTTTCCTCAGCTATGCAGCTCTAGGGGCAAATTCGATCAAGGATTCAGATATGATTAAAGCCTATCGACAGAAGCTGCAACAAAAACACGAAGAATTTATTCGATTTAGAAAAAGACTGCCAGTAGATGACGCTCTGAACCTGTTTGCGTCGAAAAGAGATCCTGAATCATGTTCGGATATCATCTCATCGCTTGGAAATGACAATACCCTGGAGAATGTGCATAAACGGATTATTAACGAACTGGGCCGAAATGATACGACTGCATCATCATTAGCTAGAATACTGAATAATTGTTTCTTAGCATCGTCGCAAATTTCTAACAGATACAACATGATCGTGAACTTGAATACCGGCAATGCCAATAGCTATTGCCCTCTGTACTCTATTCGCAACTTCAATGGGATCATCGCCAAATGGAAAGAAAACGCATTTGCGGGAAGAATGGACCTAAAGATTACGCTGTCCATTTCGGAATCAGACAGCACTTTACAACAACAAGAAGATATTGCGGACCTGCCTGAGATCCATATGCCCGTTAAGTTTTTAAATTTTTATATCTTGGGTAAGGATGTATCTCTGGCCGAAAACCTCGGAAGCCTCTCAGTAGAGTTTGCCGGCTTTGGCGCATTTGATATTGAGCCGGGTGAGTGGTTCGATATCTCTTTAATAGAGACACATAAGTCATGCCTTGAAGAAGGTGCCCCTTTGTTTTTCGACAAGAACGGTTCGTTGAATCTACTTCCCCAAAAGATTGTAATCGGCTTCAGACCGAGGGTTTCATTACGAATTTGTGGAGATAATCCGGCTCAAGAGATGGTGGATAACTTGACATCAGTTGGGCCATTCAACATTTCAGCTAATTCCAAAGATGGTGTTCTCCAACTTGAGGGGAAGATGCTTAACAAAGAAGTTATTGTATTCGATGCGCATGAATCCGCCATCCCGGTCCTACTTGGAGTGATCAGCAAATGGCTTTGACGAGCGGAATATGAAGCAAATCTAAAATTTAAGGATCAGACCTCATTGAACATTAACCTAAATCCTTTTGGTAAGTGGGCTTTAACTTGCGGAGTTCTTCTTACTCGCGTCGCGCGCAAAGAATATGATCCTGAAGTGGCAAAAGCCATATCGTATGTCCTGGCAATCTCTTGCTTTTATATCCTTATCTCTTGTTTTTATATCCTTCTTAACGATAATGGCCATATCACCTTGTGCAGCGGATCAGCTCATCCCCTCTCAAGAGATCCTGGCCAAAATCGTAGCCAATGAGACTGTGTACTACGACGGTGCCCACATATCCTGTAACCTGGATCTCTCTGCTCTTCCCGCTGCCGAGGTCCAGGAATCCTTGGCCCTGGTCAACTGCACCATTCCCAATGCCTCCTTCTCCGGAGTCACCTTCGCCCAAGACGCCGCCTTCTGGGGCACGGCCTTCGGCAATGTCAGCTTTGAAGGTGCCTCTTTCCTGGGCCGGGCAGACTTCAGCAATGCCACCTTCGGCTCGGCCAGCTTCTCCGGCTGCGCCTTCCGCCAGCCAGTGTTCTTCGAGGGAGCGCTTTTTAAGAACAACGTGAGCTTTGAGGATGCCGCCTTCGGCCTGGATGCCTTCTTCAATGCCGCTCGCTTCCGGGGCCGGGCAGACTTCAATTACTCCAATTTCGACTCCTACTCCTACTTCCAGGCCACTCTATTCGAGGGCGAGGCCCTCTTCTCCGATGTGGACTTCACTGGAGCAGTGGACTTCTCCGCCGCCTCCTTTTCCCGCCAGGCCAACTTCATCCGCTCCCGCCTGACCGAGCCCTATTTCGGCTATGCTAACTTCACCGGCCCGGCCCAGTTCGGCCTGGCTCGCTTCTCCGGTCTCTCCTCCTTCGGCAGCGCCCTCTTCGCTGATGAGGCTGGCTTTGGCCTGGCCCGCTTTTCCGATGCAGCCTACTTTTCCGGCGCCGTCTTCCAGGATCTGGCCCTCTTCGGCTTGACCAAGTTCGAGGACATAGTCACCTTCCAGGAGGCCAGCTTTGAAGCCGACCTCAACTTCAAGGGAGGCTCCATCTCCGCCCTGCTCCTGGATAAAGCAGAGCTGGCAGACGGCTCTCGCATCATATTAAACGATACCGACATCTCCCGCTTCCGGGCCCGCTGGGATGAGATCGAGGATCATGTGGCCTGGGAGCCGGGGGCCTATCTGGCTTTGGCGGAGAACTACCGCCGCCTGGGCTGGTCCAAGGATGAGGACGACTGCTACTACCAGTATCGAAGGCTAAACCAGGCTGGAAAGAGCTGGGGCTGGTCCAAGATCATTGATATCCTGGCATGGCTCTCCTGCGGCTACGGAGTGCGCCCGGCTTATGCCGTAGCCTGGTCCATTCTCACCGTTCTCAGCTTCGGCCTGGTCTTCTGGAAGGGTGACGGCATCCGCCGCTCCTCCCGGCCCCTGAGCGGTCCGGCGGAAGAGGAGAGCCTGCCGGAGCGGGCCACTCTGCGAAATGCGCTCTTCTTCAGCACCATGGTCTTTCTCTCCCAGGGGCCCATCGACTTTCTGCCCGTAGGCCGGCACAGGTATTATGTCATACTGGAGGGAATCATCGGCTGGCTGCTGCTGGCTCTCTTCCTGGTGACTCTGGGCCGGGTTATGATCCGCTGATGCGGCAGCACAAAAGTGATAAATCCTGAGACAGATTAAAGGCGTGACGGTGACAGAAAAGCCCCGCCTGCGCTGCCTTCTCCTGCCCCTGCTCTTTCTGGGGCTGATCGTACCAGGCTCAGCAGCAGATGAATCAAGCCTCAACTCCCATCTGACCCCTGACTCAACCATAGCAGCGCAGAGCATTATCTCAGAGGTCGGGTCGGGCCGGCCCATCGTCTACGATAATATTACCGTCACCGGCCAGCTTGATCTCTCCCGGTTGGAGGGGCCGATCGGCCAGTCCCTAGCCATCACCAACTCCCGCTTTCTGGGACCGGTTTTGATTGAGGGACTTACGCTCTCCCAGGGATTGGACCTACGGGGCAGCATCTTCCAGGATAATGTCAGCTTTGCCCGCTCCAGATTTCTGGGGGATGCCAAATTCTCCGGGGTCCAGTTCCTGAAACAGGCTGATTTTGCTGATGCTTATTTCGAGGCCCTGTCATCATTCATAGCCACTCGATTTCTGGGCGATTGCAGCTTTTCCGGCGCCCAGTTCGATGGAGATGCCGCCTTCCTCGGCGCCTCCTTTGCCGCCGATGTGGACTATGACAATACCCGGTTCACCAGATCGGGATCCTTTCGAGCCGCCAGATTCGAGGACGTGCGCTTCTTTGAGACCGATTTCTCCGGCCAGGTCACATTCCTCTCCGCTCTGTTCTCTGGCAATGCCACCTTTGCCGCCACCCGTTTCCAGAGCGATGTGGTCTTCCGACAGGCCCGTTTCTTGATGGGCAGCACCTTCGGCCTCTCCAGCTTTTCCGGACTCGCCGACTTCGGAGCGGTCCAGTTCAATCAGACCGCCTTCTTTGGTGGAGTCAAGTTCTCCGATCTGGCCTACTTCGCCGGAGCCCGCTTCGGCGGCGACCTGATCCTGGAGGGGGCCAGGCTCTACAGCATGCAGCTTGATGATGTGGAGTTTTCTGATAGATCCAGGATCAACCTCAACAGCACCGATTTCAGCAAATTCGTGGTCCGCTGGGGCAGCATCCGGGACAGAATGGTCTATAGCGGCGCCGCCTACCTCGCTTTGGTCAAGAACTACAAGAGCCTGGAGTGGTTCGATGATGCCGACAACTGCTACTACCAGTACCGCAGAATAGGCCAGGAGCGCTCTCTCTGGGGCTGGTCCAAGATCTCGGATATCATCTCCTGGCTCTCCTGCGGCTACGGGGTGCGGGTGAGCTACACCGTATTCTGGTGCCTCTTTACCATCCTATTCTTCGGGGTGATCTTCTGGGCGGGCAGGGGCATGAACAAGTTCGAGATCGAAGGCATGGAGCTTCCCGGAGATCACAGGCTCCGGCCCAGCCAGAGGGTATCCTTCACCGATGCCCTCTACTTCAGCATAGCCATGTTCACCACCTCCCAGGCCCCGGTCAACACCTATCCGGTGGGATTCTACCGGCATCTGGCCATGGCGGAAGGAATACTGGGGTGGTTTTTCCTGGGACTGTTCGTGGTGGTGCTCTCGGCGGTTCTTATCCGCTGAAGATTGGAGAGCAGCGATGCTAGATGAGAGGCTGAAAGGAGACAATATGCCTGAGAACTGAATCCTCTCTTCGCTTAATAGCATGCCAGCATCTCCGGACTGCCATCGGATATGAAGGCATTCACGTGCTTGAGAAGAGCATATGAACAAGTCTGACAGCTCCGCAAGCATGAAATCAGATAGGCTGAATAGGTGAGTCATGATAGAATAGTATGGAGGAGAAAAAAATGAAGATATTGGGAATATGCGCCAGCCCCCGCGGCTCGAAGAGCACCACCCTGCGGCTGGTCCAGTCGCTGCTTGGCGGAGCCAGAGATGCCGGGGCGGAGGTGGAGCTGGTGGATGTCTGCGAGCTGGAGATCAAGTTCTGCAATGCCTGCCAGGCATGCTTCAAGACGGGAGAGTGCGTGCACAAGGACGACTTTCAGGCTCTTTACGACAAGATCCTGGCTGCAGACGGCCTGGTCTGGGGATCACCAAACTACTTTCACACTGTCACCGCCCAGATGAAGACGCTCATCGACCGCATGGCCGATGCAGTTCACTGCCAGCTTCTGTCCGGGAAGTACTGCGCCAGCGTTGCCAGCGGGGGCAGCAACTGCGATCAGGTCACAGCCTATCTCGACGGCCTGATGGTCAACTTCGGAGCCTATGTCACGGGAAGCGTGGGAGTAGTTATGTCCCAGGGTCCTGCGGCCATGGAGGAGGCAGAGAAGAAGGCCTTTGCCCTTGGCAGGAGCCTGGCCGGGGACATCCGGGACAAGCGCGACTACATGGAGCAGAGAAAGATCCAGGAAGGGATTCGGGAGCACTTCAAGGCCCTGGTGAAGATGAACAAGGACAGCTGGGTGCACGAGTACGAGCACTGGAACCGGCTGAACTGGAAATAGAGCTGCCGGGGCAACTTTCAGAGGGCAATGGCTGGCTAAAGGTCTTCTGAGATCAGAGGGGCCGCATAACTCTTTAATAGTTTCCAGGCCCATTATAATTTTATGCTGACACTGGAAGAGGGGCGGGCGGCGGTTCGCCTGGCCAGGCAGGCCGTCACCGCCTATACCGAGAAGAAGAAGATCATAGAGCCGCGGGACCTGCCGCCCGTGTTCCAGGAAAAGAGGGGAGTATTTGTGACCCTGCACAAGGACGGGGATCTGCGCGGCTGCATCGGCTATCCCCATCCCATCATGCCCTTGGGAGCGGCTATTGTGGACTCGGCCATAAATGCCTCTTCCCGGGACCCCCGCTTTCCCTCCCTTCGGCCGGCTGAGCTGGAGAGGATCGAACTGGAGGTGACCATTTTAACCTCGCCCGAGGTCTACGTCGAGCCCAAGAAGAGGCTTCCTGAATTGGTGGTCATAGGCAAGGACGGCCTGATTGTGACCCGCGGCTCCCACTCCGGTCTGCTTTTGCCCCAGGTGGCCCCGGAATGGGGCTTCGACTCACTGGAGTTCCTCTCCCATACCTGCCTCAAAGCCGGGCTGCCGCCGGACGCCTGGCTGGATGAGGAGACCGAGGTGCAGCACTTCCAGGCCCAGATCTTCGCCGAGGTGGCGCCGGGGAGGGACGTATTTGAGAAGAGCTTCCTGGAGGGCTCGGAGGGGACCTGCGGGACGTGAAGAGGATGGGTGCATGGGCTGAAGATGCGGGCGCAGCTAGATATTGACCTGTCCTAATTCAAACAGAAGATTGTGAATCAGCTTCGATTGGGAATATGAATCAAGATATATCGGATTAGAATCGGATCAGAGACTCCAAATCGAAAAAGGATGAAGGATCCAATTTAGGATTTGAACAATTTTTTGATCATTCCCATCAATCCGCCCCTCTCCTGGGAGGCAAATAGCTCTTCCATTGCTCCTGCTGCTTCAGGCGAAGAAGATAATGCCATTTTGGATTGTTTGGCCAGCATCTTTGAGATCTCATCCTGTCCTATGCTCTGCTTGGATGAACTCTTCATCAATGAGCCAAGAAGAATGGGCAAAGCCATGGAAAGCAATTGACCGACAACGCTAGCAGGCAAGCCAGTCTTCTTAGAGATCGCCTGCTGGATTGGCTGCAAGCTGCTGCCAAGAATCGAGCTCAGCATATCTGTCCCTTGGGAAGAGCCCGAGCCGCCGATGTAGCTGGCCATATCATCCATTGGATTGCTCCCGCCAAGCTGAGATAGGCTGTTGATGATGGCATCAGAGCCTTCCGGCTTTGATGCTTTATTGCTCATAGCGCCAAGAAGTAGGGGCAATCCCATTTCCAATGCCGATTTGGTAGACTTCTCATCTGATCCGAGAGCATTGCTCATGAGCGAGAGATTGTCTCCCGAGATCATCTGCTTCATAAGGCCTTCGACTAATGAGTCCATTTTATCCTCCCCATTCAATCCCGGATATATATTGGGCCTTCTCCTTCTTAATTGTTCTCTTTTAAACATCTGCAAAGAGTATGAGGGAGGTGAATAGCGCAGTTGGATCCTGCAGCAGCTCAATATGCGCCTGCTAGCCCTTGAAGGAGAGACCCGCATCCTGTATACGGTCCCCAATCTGCTGATCCAACGGAGTTGCTTCCGGGAAAAGGAAAAAAGTTTGATTTCAGCTCTTTCTTGCCAGGGATAAAATAGCCACTGCAAAAAGCCCTAAAGCGGCAAAGGCAGCATCGAATCCGGGCGCTGGCTGCGGTGAATGTGTTCCGGCCTTCTCCCCTCCATCCGCTGCTGCTTTCGCCTCCTGAGCCATTGAGCCCTCCAGCGGCACAAATCCATACTCCTCGGCAACCTGCTGCCCATCCGGTCCGGTCATGAAGTCGATAAATGCCCTTGCTCCCGGCGAGGCCTCCCCGAAGGTGTAGAAATACAACTTCCTGGCCAGGGCATAGCTTCCCTTCTTGATGCTCTCCGCCGTGGGCGTCACTCCGTCAAGGGTGATCACGCCCACGGCTCCATCCTCGGCATAGGAGAACCCCAGGTATCCTATGGCATTGTCGCTTCCGGTCAGGGCGGTTCTGATCTCGGCATTGCTGCCGGCCACAGTTCGCACTCCGGGCGTCTCCGCCTTCTTGTCCTCCATTATCTCCTCATTGAAGGTATCCCTGGTGCCAGAGCCCATCTCCCGTGCCACAACCAGTATCTCCTCATCCGGTCCGCCCAGATCCTTCCAGCTCCTTGTCTCTCCGGAGTAGATCCTCTTGACCTGATTTCCTGTCAAGGCTGTCACTCCAGCATCAAAGATCTCCCGGCTCACGGCTATGACTATGCCGTCGTATCCGATGAGATTCTCCTGGAATCTGTCTCCGAACTGGCTAATCTCGTCGGCAGTGATCTCACGGGAGGCCATGCTGATGTCGGAGGTGCCCTGGGCAATATTCTTCATGCCCACACCGGTGCCTCCTCCGGTGACGATCACCTGATATTCGGACTGCAGGCCGTTGAATACCTCGGCGCCGCCTTCTGCCAGAGGCAGCACCGTCGTCGATCCGGAGACCGGGACGCTCTCCTTGGCCGCGGCCAGGCCGCAGCCGCTTGCACCAATGATCAATGCCACAATTAATGTGCTAATCAGCTTGCTCAAAACATCCACCGGCAGGGAAAAAGCGATGAAGATATGTAAATATGAGCTAAATAGAAAATATTCTGGAAAACCTTAATAATTAAAGTATTTAGACTATATAGATATGGAATATTAAGCTCGACCTCAGATAAGGCTGGCTTGAAGAGAGCCTTGAGCGGCTTGTACCGATTTGCCGGGAAAAATAGCCCATGGCTATAGGGCTTGATAGGCGAGAGAGCTGACAGATTCGGAAGGAGAGGCTCATGCCTCTCTCTGCCATAGTGTTCTGTCTTCCAGATTCTATTGTTATATATATATTCTAGACTAGATCACAGACGAAGAATATGGTGCTTACATCCTTGATGGGCTTGCCGGGAAGGCCCAGCTTCAAAGGATCCATCTGGGAAGGATCCGGTATGGTCTGGTTAGCATCCTTCACCACAGTGCCTATCTCCTGGGAGCCCTCCTTAGGAACGGCGGACTGGATGGATGATGCCCCTGCAGCCACCAGCGGTGCAGGCAGGGCCATCTGGCTTATGGGCGCGGTTATGGCGCTCTCGGCTGTGCTCAGATTCTGAGGTTGCTCTTTTTCGCTGCTGAGGTTTATGGGGCTGATGTTGCTGCCTTTCGGAGCCTCCGCCGGGATTGGGGCATTGTTCGCTGTATCATCGATTGTGGTGTTGTTCATGGTGGTGTTGTTCGCTCTGGCATCCACAGTGGAGTTGATCTCCTGGGCACTGGCAGCAAGGGAATTTGCCATGGTCAGGGCCAGAAGGCATGTCAAATATATCAATAGCTTATCCATATAGGATCATCGAGGGAAAAAGCTGCCTGGTAGGATATCAAATTAACCATACCAGAAGGTCCTCAGAGAGCAGAAATAAATTGCATTTAAAATATTTTTAATTAAAAAAATAAGAATTCAATCCAATTACATATGGTTGATGTAAAAGGGCAGAGCGCTCAGGTCCATGATGGTCCTGGCAGACATGCCGGCGTTATACGCCTGCTCCGGAAGGTAATCCTTGCCTATGGAAAATGTGCCGGACAGATCTGAAGATGCCCCGATGGCAAAGATGGGCTTGTCCGGCTTTGTGATCAGATTGGATCCACCAAGAGGCAATACCCCTGGCTTGGCTCCGGCACTTCCGGCAACTGCAGTTGGTGCGGCGCTCTCAGGAGAGAGCTGATCCTCTACTGCTGCGCTCTCATTTTCCTCCCGTGCGGCGATTTCTGTATCAGAAACGGACGTGGTGGCATCGATGGGAGCGGCCAATGTTCCATTCGTTTCAGCTTCTGCCATAACAGCTGGAACAATGGTTGGGATTATGCTCTCATTGGATGTGGCGTTGGATGTGATATTGATGGTGAAGTTATTCAATGCTGCAGTGCTATTCATGGTTGAATTGTTGATCACGACTGCTTGCTCCTGAGCCGATGCGGCAGTGACTGCCATAATGAACAGGAGGCATGCAAGGCAAAATCCTTTGCTCATATAAATTCCTCAATCAGAGGGCATATTCTGCCAGGATATCAATCTTGCCCGCCATCCTCACCCAGCTCGCAGACCTCAGAGGCCACGAATCCTTTCTCCCTCCGCCTCATCTCGCAGACAATCTTGCCGTCCACTATACGCAGGATGCGGTCGGTCTTCTCCGCCAGGGTCATGTCGTGGGTCACCAATATAAATGTCTGATTTATCTTTCGGTTCAGTTCCCGCAGCAGGTTGTATATCAGATCGGAGGTCTTTGTGTCCAGGTTGCCGGTCAGCTCATCTCCGATCACTATGGAGGGGCCATTGGCCAGGGCCCGGGCCACAGCCACCCTCTGGTTCTGCCCTCCGGAGAGCTGATTGGGGCGGCTGTCTTTTCTCTCCGCCAGGCCCACCGAGGCCAGCAGCTCCATAGCTCTATCTCTCGCCACTGATTTGTCCTTCCTGGCTATGAGCATGGGCATCATGACGTTCTCCAAGGCGGAGAACTCCGGAATGAGATGATGATACTGAAAGACGAAACCCAACTCCTGATTGCGCAGCCTTGCCCTCTCCTCCGGGCTGGCTCGGCTGACATCTATTCCCTTGAGAAATATCTGGCCGTAGCTTGGAGTATCCAGCAGGCCTATCATATTGAGCAGTGTACTCTTGCCGCTGCCGGATGGACCGACGATGGCCACGAACTCCCCCGCCTTGATGGTGACGCTGACGCCGTCCAGAGCCCTGACCTCCACCCCATTTCCATAGATCTTGCTCAGATCCTTGAGCACAATTATGTCTTCAGTCAACTGCGACCGCCTCCACCGGATCGACCCTGGCTGCGGCATATGGGGGATAGAGCCCGGCCAATAGACTGAGCAGAACTGCATAGGCTGCAGCAGGAGCAAAAAGCTCCTGCCTCATATCTGCGCTGCTCATGTAAAATCCAAGACTGCATCTTCATATTCAGGTCCGAATCTATGGCTGGCGCATTATATGAACCTTTATCACCCCTTTTCTCCATCCGGATCTATGCCGATGAAGGATGGGGCAGTGGCATTCTCATGGCAGTTCAGAGCATCGCCAGGCGGGCCTTCATTGCTCTTCCATGGGGCAGGCTCTGAATTGATTTTCGTGTCAGGGGAAGTTTTTTAGTCTCGCCAACTGCAGCTAGACTATAATTAAACCGTCTGGAGAAGGTGTGTGCAATTAATGATGCAGTTAGCCTTGTTGATTCTATTTTGTCTGCTTGCCCCTGCCTGGGGAGCGCCGGATGAAGCGGCGGGCAGAGTGGTGAGCGTTGTCAGCGGAGACTCTCTGGGAATAGAGATGATAGTCTCTGATCCCAGGACCAATCACATCGACAGCATCAAGCTCGCCGACATCGATGCGCCCTCAACGGTAACCTCCGAAGGCAAGGCGGCCAAGGCCTATGCCGTCTCTTTGCTCAAGAACAAGACCGTATATCTGGATATAGATGACAACATAAGCCAGTGCCGCAACCAGTGGAGTGAGCTCATCTGTCTGGTCTATCTCATGGACGAAGACCATCAGCCGATCTGGCCTCCGGTAAACAGGATCATGGTGGACGAGGGCTATGCTGTGCTGCAAGATGATCCCGGCAATGAGTTCAATGCCTCCGATTGGTGGGAGCAGCCATCTCTCCCTCTAAGCGGGGATAATAGGGATCGACTCAGGGCCAGGCTGGAGCCATCCGACCCGAAATCGCAGCTCAATCAATCATCTTGGCCGGCGCAGACGCCGCAGGATTCAAATGAGGTCAGCATTCTTAAAAAGAGCCTCTCATCCGGGGGCTATGTCATAGGCTACCACAATAGATGAGGGCGGAAGGGAGGAGAACTGCTCCTTCCATCCCCATTGCTCCTAAATAATCTCGCCTTAGCCGCTTCTATTCCGGCGCCTGGGTGAAAACGTCCACAATGACCACATTGCTGGGCATATTGTTGACCACAAAGTAGAGCATATGCCTTCCGGTCTGGCTGGCCAGGAAGCTTATGCTGCTGTATCCCGGATTGAATTGCATGCTCTGGTAGTCGGTTTTAAGGGAATTAGTCTGGATGACCTTATACAGTCCGCCGCTTCCTCCGGCGGGAACGCTGGCCAGAAGCTCTAGCGAGGCTCCCACAGGTATTACTGCATACTGGGTCCAGTTGTTCTGTCCGGCTATCCAGAGATCGTTTCTGGGAGCAGAAAGGGATGAGGCATAAGCGTCATAGCTCTGAGCCTGTCCGTTTCCATAATATACCCCACTTGGGATTTTGCCGGCGATATTATACTGCACCGGGCCTCCCACTGACTGGCTCATTTGAGATGCCCTTGGCTGCCTGGAGGCGGTAAAATACTCCCGGTAAGGCAGAAATGTGCTGCTTGGAACCGGCATATCCAGCCACTTGACCATGCCGGAGATCCCTGGCTCAAAGAAGGCAGAGCGATCTAAAGAGGGCACATATCCCACTGCCAGATAGTCTTCCTGTCCCCAGGCTGTGCACATGGCCGTGAACGCAGCGAGCGTGACCATGAAAAGCAAAAATTTGTAGTTCTTATATCTCATAATTATACCTTTAAGCCCTTAAGCGATATATAGCTTGGCAAGCAGCATATCATTTGGCCGGGAGGGCGGGAGGGCAGCCCCCCCAGCGTTTCGTTTTAGGCGAGCGGCTGCCGGCTTGCCACCCCATTAGGCAGTCTGCATCCCGCTGGCTAAGCCTCTATTTTTCATAATTTAAAGGCTTGATTTTCATATACAGGTCATATTAGGATCATCTAGAAACCGCAAGCCTATTATTCTCAAAGCCGGGCATCCTATTATGGCCATGAATGTGCAGAGTTTCATCGAGAACGCCATTGAGGAGATCAGGCGCGAGGTCAAAGGGCGCGCCATCATAGGTTTATCGGGAGGCGTGGACAGCTCGGCCTGCGCCATGCTGGCCCATCGAGCTATTGGGGACCGGCTGGTGCCGGTTTATGTCGATTCCGGCTTGATGAGGCAGTTCGAGTCGGACCGGATAGAGGAGCTCTTCCGGGGAATCGGGCTGGTGCGGGTCAATGCCGAGGACAGATTCCTGGAAGCCCTCAAGGGGGTCACCGATCCGGAGGAGAAGAGGATGGTGGTGGGGGAGACTTTCATCCGGGTTTTCGAGGAGGAGGCCCGGAAGATAGGAGGCGACTGTTTGATGCAGGGGACCATCTATCCAGATAGGATCGAGTCGGAGGGGGGAATCAAGGCCCATCACAATGTGGGGGGACTGCCGAGCCGCATGGAGTTTGCCAGCATTGTCGAGCCCCTGCGCGATCTCTATAAAGATGAGGTGCGGGAGGTGGCGAGAGCCCTTGGCCTGCCCCTGGAGATCAGCGAGAGGATGCCCTATCCCGGGCCAGGTTTGGCTGTGAGGATCCTGGGTGAGGTGACCCACGAGAAGCTGGAGATTGTGCGCAAGGCCAATGCTATAGTGGAGGAGGAGGTTGCCCAGTACTCTCCCTGGCAGGCCTTTGCCGCTCTTCTGGGGAAGGCCACGGGAGTGAAAGGCGATGTCCGGGTCTACGGTTGGGTGATTGCCGTCCGAGCCGTTGCCTCAAGAGACGCCATGACCGCAGATGTGATGGAGCTGCCCTGGGAGACTCTGCGGCGCATCTCCAGCCGCATCACTGGAGAGATGCCCACTGTGGCCAGGGTGGTCTATGATCTCACTCCCAAGCCGCCGGGGACTATTGAGTTTGAGTGAAATCGGGGATGCAGCACTTTCGCCAGCGAGCCGCGAAATTTGCTGCCGAACCTGAGGAGCAGGATGATCTGATGTATCTTGTGCCATGGACACTTGATGCCGGGATAGAAAGCTCGACCAGAACCCTCGGAGGAAAGCGTATGAAAAGGCAGGGTTCGATGAGTTGCTCAATCCTAGTTGATCATCCTTCAAAGTACTATGGAACTACGTGCGGTGGTCTCATCCACCGCACATTTAATCACTTAAAGTTACGTCTCTTTTGATCGATTCCTTTTCTCCTTATGCGTAGATGGATTAGGTATTTTATCCAAAGCTCTTGATATCCGAGATACTAGGCCATTTATTTTTTCAAAATTTATTTGACTTATTGAAATATATTTCTTATTTTTAAATTGCTGTAAATTAAGTGGGAGGGAATATCGACCTTGCCAGATAACACATTGCTCTAGGTAGCCAGAATATCTTTTGTCTCAGTATCTAAAGCTGCTAGATCAGTTAATTTTGCTGCTTCTTTATACAACAAAGTAAGTTCATGACCTTTTAAGCTTTGATTGAGTTTTTGAAGATTGAGTTTTAGACCTTTATCAGTTTCGTCAAGTAATTCAGGACATTTTGAATATAAAATACCTTTCAGCAAATTTTCAATAGCATAACCTAATAATAGAAGGTAAATTGGGAATAAATACGCCGTATCTAAAAAACCCTGTAGCTCCTGACCTTTCAATATACCTCCATTATAGTTCCAATTATATCTAGCCATTTCGCGTTTATTCGCATCAGAATATGCGTTATATACCTTATCAGCCGCTGTTAGTAGCCCTATTGCTGTAGATTTCCACATTAAGTGCCATAAAGCATTACATTCAAATTGTTCTGCTATTAAAACTGCTTCCATCGACTTCCGATCGATCAGATCTTCATTTTTAAGATCTCTCTTAATTTCCCAATCTACCATTAGACCAACCCTTATTCTGGCACTAACATCCCCATCACTCAATAGTATGTATAACTTGCGTCCTTGAATCCCTCTTTTCGTTGATAACGTAATCGATTGATCCTGGGTAAATAGAATCCTCCCTTAGATAATTTTATAAATATGCTTTCGATCCAGTTGCACCCCATATATTACGCTCCAGTAAGCAGCGGCTTTCTATTCTCATCGACGGCAATTTTCTGATATCTGGCATTTGTCGATAAATTATTCCATGGTATGCGGAATAATCTGGTAGGCAAAAGAGGATTTAGGCCGATTTAACCCCCGGCCGCTTGATCCTCTAAACGAGTACGTGCAGCTCGCAGCCAAAAGCGGGTCTAGTTCTACTGCATTTTGAACTGGTATTGGAAAATTGTACTGGAACTTTTGGAGATGAGCTTGGTTAGAAAGAGCCCATTGATGACGCTATCCGGAGCTCGCTTTAAAGCAGGTTCATAAGCGGATAGTCCTTCTCCTGGTCGTACTGCAGCCTGGCCGTTACCGTCTCCCCCTGGTAGTCGATCACCACCAGGGCTTCGATCATCCGTCCCTCCAGCTCCCCGTAGCCGAAGACATTGGCAGCAAGCATATTCCTGTCGATCTTGACCTCGACCTCCCGGACATAGGGCTGGAGCGATATGCTCTCCTGCATGGCCCTCTCCAGGCTTGCTGCTGTCCTAACACTGACAGGCGCTCCCACAAACTGATGGTACAGTGCTCCCAATTTTATCCCCGCCTCAAAGGCGGCTATCTCTCTTTTCGTAGGCGTTTGATCACCACCGGGCTGATCATATAAAGCAGGATGAGGGCGGCTAGAAGCAGAGCAGCATATAAGATACTGCCGACATCTCGATGCCATAAGATGATCGCCGCCACCAGAATGTAGACGCCACTGAAAATGATCATCAGACGCAGATCCCTTATCTTGGGGTAGGGGATGCTGCTGGTCATGAGCAGGGCCAGAAAAAGCATGAGCAGGATGGTCAGCAGGGGCCTGCCCAGCAGAACGCTGGCGGAAAGGGCTAATCCTGCTGCGGGGATGGGAAGGCCCTCGAAGTGCTGATCGCCTTTTTCCGAGACCACATTGAACCGGGCCAGGCGCAGTGCTCCGCATAGAAGAAAAAGCATGGCCACAGGCCAGATGCTGGGCGGCAGATGAAAGGCGGAGATGGCCAGAAACGGCGGAGCCAGGCCAAAGGAGACCAGATCGGCCAGGGAGTCCAGATTGGCTCCCAGGGGGCTGCCTCCCATCTTCCGGGCCACCAGGCCGTCCAGTCCGTCGGCCATGGCCGCCAGAAGTATGAAGACGAGGGCATATTGGAAGGATGAGCCAGATGATGCTCTGCTTGCAAAGAGGATGGCAAAAAATCCGAAGACCAGGTTTAAAAGGGTAAAGATGTCCGGCGGCCGGATGACCCGGAAGACATTCATGAACTCCTCACAGCTATTACCGTCTCCCCGGCCCGGACCTTGTCGCCTCTGTCCACCCTCAGGCGATAGCCCTCCGGGATGCTGACCTCCACTCTGGAGCCAAAGCGGATCATTCCTATCCTCTCCCCTCTGGCCACCCGGTCGCCGGGCTCTACATAGCATACTATCTTTCGGACCAGTGTTCCGGTTATCTGGCGCAGCTGTATCTCTCCGTCATCCGTCTCCAGATGCATCCGGCTCTGCTGGTTGCTGGCCGACCGGTTCATGAACGCCGGAAGGTGAGTGCCCTTCTGGTACTCGATATCCTGCACCAGGCCGTCCAGGGGTGCCCGGTTGACATGGACATTGGAGGGGCTCATGAATACTGCGACCCGCTCCGGCGTTGCCAGAACGACCTTTCCGTCCGCCGGAGAGAGCATCCCCTCCCCCAGCGGAATGCGATCCGGGTCCCGGTGAAAGAAGAGCATAAAGGCAAAGCTGGCCATGGCTACCGCTGACATATACCAGTTGCCTGCCGCAGCCAGGAAGGCTGTGAGAAGCATGGGAACCGATACCCACGGTGCAGAGCCCTTAGCCAGTTTCATGCCGCATCTCCTCTTCTCGGCTTTATCTCTGCTGCAAGCTCATCTATGATTGATAAAAGCTCCGGCAATAGAAGAAAGACCAGATAGGACACGGCCAAAAGGGCAGCAGCCGAGCCGATCTTGGCGATGAGATTATGGGCTATATCAAAGCTGTTCTCTCCAAACCAGCTCCATCCATAGGCCATGAGCACGAATCCATTTCTGATGATGTTCAGGCCATAGATGGAGAGTGTCGATGCCGCCAGGGCAGCCAGCTTGCGCCGCGGCGGAGCCTGCACCGATAGAATCAGGCCGGCAAAAAGGGCTATGCTCTCAATGGCGGTGCAGGCCAGGATGATCTGCACGGTTCTGCCGTTGAGGCTCATCATATTCCAGCTCTCCAATACAACCGGGATGGACAGAAATTGCAGGATGCTGGCGGTGGCAGAGGTGGTAAATGCTATCAGGCCCGTCTGCAGAGGGGCAATCAGGGCAAAGGGAAAATAGATCAATCCGCAGACGGCGGCGGCATAGCCGGCCCAGTAGCATGGCCGGCAGGAGAGGCCCTTTTCTTTAACCATCCAGGCCATGTAAAGGCAGAGAAGGCTGATAATGAAGAAGAGAGCCACATTGACATAATCCTCTATATCCAGATAATGGCCGATCTTGCCCAGCCAGAATACGGAGAACAGCCCCCATCCTAAAGTGGCGGCCCGGGTGCTTCTGGTGAGAGCCGATGCCAAAAGCAGGCCCAGGCAGATCCAGAGAAGAGAGGGCAGAGTCCAGTCCGCATTCATCAGGCTTTAGAAGCACCACAGGTTTATTTAGCATTATCTGCCAAACACTGTCGTGAGTTGTGGATTCATGTGGGGGTTTATGTTACCTGGTGGGCTCTTTATGAGTCGAGTCTCAAGTCTTGCTTATGCTGCACTCTTAATCATTGCTTCATCTTCTCTGGCGGGAGCAGAGGAGAGTGCAGGCAGCGCTGAAGATAAGATAGATCCGGCTCTGGCGGAGATGATGGGGCAGGGAGAAGGAAAGGAGATTGCCGTCATAGTCATGCTCAGTCCCGGTGCGGATAATGATTTTGCCGGACTGGCAGCGCAAGCGGGCTTAACAGTCAAATATCGCTATGGCCTCATACCCGGCCTGGCGGGGCAGGCCACTGGTCGGTCCATCTCCGATCTGGCCCGGGATGATCGGGTAGCTGGAATCTACTTTGACCGCAGCACCAGTCTCCAGCAATCCGGGCAGGCAGAGCAAGCCGGAGCGGATGAGAATGAGACGGCTGAGGGAGCGGCCTCCACCGGGCCGGAGAACTTCTCCTTGCCGGATGTGGCCTTTGCTTCCGATTCTCCAGAGGAGTATATCTCTCCCGCCCGAATCGTAAAAGCGGACCGTCTCTGGGAGAAGGGCATAGACGGGCGGGGAGTCAAGGTGGCGGTGATCGACTCGGGAATAGACAAGAACCATCCCGATCTGGTGGGCAAGGTGGTGGCAGAGAAGAACTTCCTCTCCGATGAGATCACGGCTGACGATCTTCTGGGTCACGGGACCATGGTGGCGGGAATCATAGCCGGGACCGGGGCGGCCTCTGGAGGCCTCTATAAGGGGATAGCTCCCGGGGCGGATTTGATCAGCGTCAAGGTCATCGACGGCCAGGGAGACGGAAAAGTATCGGATATCATTGCCGGGATCGAATGGGCCATCTACAGCGGGGCGGATGTGCTCAGCCTGAGCCTGGGAGGGATCAACCTGGGGGAGACCAATCCGCCCATCACCAT